>Ga0209745_1000257_pt1 | contig 31204 bp, 27 predicted proteins | sample BarGraNGADG00312_FD_184495 | JGI IMG/M metagenome (GOLD analysis project Ga0209745, IMG submission 184495) | Arctic peat soil microbial communities from Barrow, Alaska - Barrow Graham LP Ref core NGADG0004-312 (SPAdes) (version 2) | ecosystem: Environmental > Terrestrial > Soil > Wetlands > Peat... | reverse complement strand
CTTGGCGAGAAAAAGCTGTCAGCTCAAGCCCTGTTCGGCATAGTTCAGGGCGGCAGCTATCCCGATCTGCGAAGGCGCAGCGCAGAGCAGACGGCGGAGCTGGATTTCCCGGGCTATGGCATCGGAGGGCTTTCGGTCGGCGAGCCGCGGGAGGTCATGCTGGAATGTCTGGAAGCGCAAACGGTCATCCTGCCGGAACCTGCACCACGGCACTTGCTGGGCATAGGCGACCCCGAAGGCATGTTGCGGGCGATAGCTCTGGGAATCGATCTTTTCGATTGCGTCATGCCGACCAGGATGGCAAGAAACGGGGTGGCCTTCACCAGGCAGGGAAAGATGAATCTGCGGCATTCGAATTACCGTTCCGACCCCCTGCCCTTGGATGAAGACTGTTCCTGCCCAGCCTGCAAAAGCTTCAGCCGAGCCTACTTGAGACATCTGCACAAGGGCAATGAAATGCTGGCGCACCGCCTCTTGACGTGGCACAACCTCTCCTTTATGCGGCGGCTAATACTTGATTGCAGAGCTGCAATAGGTGCTGGTAGAATGGTAGAGTTAATCCAGGAATGGCAGGGCTGGGACAAATTTATTCCAGCGGATTGAAAATGAATTATTTACCAAATATTGGGAAGGTAGGTTGAGATGAATCAGAGTACGATGTCAATATTACTCATCGTGGGCTTGATAGGAATCTTCTACTTCATGCTCATCCGGCCGCAACAGAAGCGCATGCGGCTGCAGATGGAATTGATGAAGAGCCTGCACGCGGGCGATGACGTGATGACCTCCTCGGGGATCTACGGAAGCGTGAGCGAGGTGGAAGAGGATACGATCATACTCGAGGTTGCGGAAGACGTGCACATCAGGGTGGCAAAGAACGCCGTGGCCCGGGTCTTAACCGAGCACGAGCCGGAGGAGGAACCGGCTGAGGAAGAAGAGGAAGAAGAACAAGAAGAATCCGAGGAAGCAACGGTAGCCGAAGAGCCCGAGCCGGTGAAGGAGAAGCAGGCGGGGGAAACCAAGGCCTCCGGGAATTCGTCGAAAAGCAAGAAAAACCAGTAAGGTTGGAATGCAAAGATCCGAGATGGGCGCAATTAGGAGCAAAGTGCTTTTTGGTATATATCATAAGATGACAAGTCAGAGGGCGGGGTGGAGGCTGGTGCACCGTCCCATAAATAAACCGGCATTCGAACGCCGTTGCATCCCTTCCAGCTACGTTGCGATCCCTGAAGATTATCCGATGCCTGGAGGTTTGGTTTGAACGTCCGCAGATCGGTGACAATGCTGGCGGTAATAGTAATAGTCTTGGTTGCAATCTACCTGCCAATTATAATCGGTGGATTCGCGCCTCGGCTTGGCCTCGACCTGCAGGGCGGCCTCAGCGTTACGCTGCAGTCCGTGACCCCGGCATCGTCGGATCAGATAAACAAGGCCGCGGATATCGTGCGCCGCAGGGTAAACGCCCTGGGATTGACGGAGCCCGTAGTGGCGCCGCAAGGCAACAGCCGCATACTTGTGCAGATCGCGGGTGAATCGGACCCGAACCGGGTACTCTCCATCATTGGCAGCACCGCTCAACTGCAATTCCGAGAGGTCACGCAGGTAATAAACCCGGGCGACCCCACCTACGATGAAACACCGTTGACCCCCATAAACCCGTCCGATAACGAGGCTTACCAGGCGCTGAAAGATCAGGCGGTGACTCTCCCCTATACCTCGGATAAGGGGGACGACATCAAGGTCGTCATGGGGCCCACCCGTCTGACGGGAGACATAATATCCGACGCTCAGGCGGCCGTGGATTCCCAGAAGGCCGGATACAAGATAAGCTTCACCCTAACCTCCGAAGCCTCGCCGCAATTCGGAGCCCTGACAACCGAACTTAAGGGGAAACAACTCGCTATCGTTCTCGATTACAAAGTGGAATCTTTTCCCAATGTGAACGAAGCCATAACCAGCGGCCAGGGTGAGATAAGCGGGAGTTTTACCAGGGGTCAGGCCAGGGACCTGGCCTTGGTGTTGAGGATGGGCGCTTTGCCCATCGAATTCAAAGCCGACCCCCTGGTCGAAAACGTCAGTGCTACCCTAGGACGTGATTCTTTGAGGCGGGGTCTGCTGGCCGGAATAATCGGGTTAATATTAGTGTTGCTCTACATGCTCTTGATGTACAGGGGCTTGGGGCTTATCACCTGTATGTCCCTTGCCGTTTTCGGGCTCCTGATGTACGGCATCGTGACCCTTCTCGGCCATTACATATCGTGGTCGCTGACCCTGGCAGGTATTGCCGGTATCGTCGTATCCATTGGCATTTCCGCCGATTCCAGCGTTGTCTTTTTCGAACGCCTGAAGGAAGAAGTAAGAGAGGGTAAGACCTTACGGTCTTCCGTCGATCGCGGATTCAAGTCTGCCTGGCGCACCATGGTAACGGCGGATGCCACGACCTTTATAACAGCTTTCATCCTCTGGATACTCTCGATCGGGCCGGTCAAAGGTTTCGCCTTCACACTGGGAATCGCCACCATCCTTGATTTGATAACAATGTACTTCTTCACGCATTCCATGGCCTCCCTCTTCTCCAGATTCAAGGTCTACAACACGCCGCGTTTCGTGGGCGTCGGCAAGGAAATTCATGGGAGTGAGGCCTGATGTACGTCAGGGGTCGCGAGGTAAAGTTCCGGCTGGTCGGCGAAAGCGCATTAAAAAAGCCTAATGTTTATTGGTTCGCCTTTTCCGCGACCCTCATCGTCATCTCCATTGTCGCCTTGATAACCATGGGTCTGAATCTGGGCATTGAATTTAAGGGCGGTTATCTGGTAAAGCTGCGACTCGATCAGGCGGCGAACGTTGAAGATGTGCGGGGAATACTCAGCGGGCATGCGGATGTGGGCTTGAACAACGCGATCGTCCAAACTGCCGAAGACGGGCATGTCCTGACTCTGCGGATGCCCTTCATAGATGATGCGACTACGCGCAACGATACCATCAATAATGTTAAGAACGAGCTGGACCAGAAGTACGGGATTGCCGAAACCATGCAGGAGGAGCAGGTGGGCTCGGAGTGGGGCCAGGAGGTAAGCCGCAAGGCCCTCATAGCCCTGGGTGTTTTCGTCGTGCTTATCATCCTGTTCATCACCTTCCGCCTTGAATTCAAGATGGCAATCGCCGGCATCATCGCCCTGATTCACGATACCTTTATTTCAGTTGGCATATATGCATTAACCGGGAGGCAGGTGACGCCGGTCACCGTCATTGCCTTCCTGACTATCCTCGGTTATTCGCTGTACGATACCATTGTCGTCTTCGATCGCGTGGAGGAAAACAGCAACCTGCTTTCCAAGACCGGCCGCGTTGCATATGCGGATATCGTAAACGAAAGCGTCAATCAGACCTTGATGCGATCGATCGGGACGACGCTCACGACCCTGCTGCCAATTGTTACCATCCTGATCTTCGGCGGCGAAACGCTCAAGGACTTTGCCTTTGCCCTCTTCCTGGGAGTGTCCCTCGGGGCCTACTCCTCGGTCTTCCTTGCCTCACCGCTACTGGCGATCTGGAAAGAGAGGGAGCCGCGCTACACGGCGGTCAGGGACAAGATTGTCAGCAAGGGTGCGAAAGAGGCGATCCTCATAACGCGCCCCGCCCAGGCGATTGCTACCGGCGGTAAGGTAAAACAGGTTCCGGCCCTCGAAGTGGAAGAAGCTGTAAGCGCCCCGGTAACCAAGTCGGGGCCGCCGAGGACCAAGCCGCAGGTTTCGAAAGCTACGGGAGCGACGCCCCAGCGCAAAAAGAGTACGACCAAGGGCCCGAGCGGCGGCAAGAAGAAGAAGAAGAAAAAGAAATAGAACCCCCCCGCATGGGGTCAACCCCCTGCATCTGCATGGGGTCAGGCCCCCGCATCCGCACCCGGTCGCTTCATCTAGCCAGGCCCACCTAACCTATGGCACTATCAAATAGAGAGATCATTTTATAGCCGGAGGAGCAGGATTTGTCTCAATCCCTCGAATCCCTGATTCAAAAGGTAAAATCGTACAACGGCAAGGGCGATACCAAGAGCATTCGCGATGCTTACGAGTTCGCGCGCACCCAGCATGCCGAGCAGATGAGAATGAGCGGGGAGGAATTCATCCTGCATCCCCTGGGAGTGGCCCATATACTCGCCGATATGCGGATGGACGAAATCACACTCATAGCGGCGCTGCTGCACGATGTCGTCGAAGACACGGAGATCTCGCTTGACCAGGTGAAGAAAAGTTTCGGATTGGAGGTCGCCGAAATTATCGACGGCGTGACCAAGCTGGAGCGCATATCCTTCCGAAATCGCGAGGAACAGCAGGCGGAGAATTTCCGTAAAATGTTCGTGGCCATGGCCAAGGACATCAGGGTGATCATCATAAAGCTGGCCGATCGGCTGGATAACATGAAGACGGTGGGGCATCTCTCAGAAGACAAGCAACGGGAGAAGGCGCGGGAAACTCTCGACATCTATGCGCCCCTCGCCCATCGCCTCGGCATCTCGCAATTGCGCTGGCAGCTCGAAGACCTCTCCTTCGCCAACCTGCATCCCCTGCGTTTTCAGGAGATAGTGGAGATGGTCAATCAGCGCCGGCCCGAACGCGAGGCCTATGTGAAAAGGGTGGAAAAAGACCTGCAGGCGGCTTTGAAGCAAGCCCACTTAAAAGCGGAGATCGGCGGCAGGGTCAAGCATTACTACAGCATATATTCCAAGATGAAGGAGCGCGGCAAGCAGTTCGACGAAATATACGACCTCTTCGCCATAAGGGTGCTGGTCAGTTCGAAGGAGGATTGCTACACGGTAATGGGCATCGTACATTCCCTATGGCAACCGGTGCCCGGCCGCATCAAGGACTACATCGCCAAACCCAGGTTTGGCATCTATCAGAGCCTGCACACCACGGTGATCGGGCCGCAGGGAAAACCCATGGAGATCCAGATCAGGACCTTCGATATGCACCGTACGGCGGAGTTCGGCATCGCTTCTCACTGGCGATACAAGGAGGCGCAGCATTCGCAGGAGAGGATAAGGGAGAGGATCGCCTGGATAAAGCGAATCGTGGAATGGCAGAGGGACCTGTCGGACCCGCAGGAGTTTATGGAGAACCTCAAAATCGATCTCTTCCAGGACGAGGTCTTCGTTTTCACTCCGCAGGGTGACGTGATAGATCTGGCCAGGGGGTCCACGCCTATCGATTTCGCCTACGCGATTCACACCGAGGTTGGCCATCGCTGCGTGGGAGCCAAAGTGAACGATCGCTTGGTGCCCTTGGAATATAACCTGCGCAACGGAGATATCATAAACATCATCACCTCGAATACGTCTCCCGGCCCCTCACAGGATTGGCTGAAAATCGTGAAGACGGCGCGGGCCAAGACCAAGATAAGGCACTGGTATTCCAAGGAAAGGCGCCAGGAGGACGCGCAAGAGGGCAAAGAGATGCTGCAGAAGGCGTTGCGCAAGGCAGCCCTGCCCGTGCAGAAGATACTGGGTTCTGATGTGCTGGAGGAGATCGCGGTTGAGGAGTATGGTTTTACCCTCCTGGAAGATCTATATGCCAGCATCGGTGCCGGCAAGACTTCCGCCCAGCAGGTGGCTCACCACGTCTCGTCCAGGCTGGAACCGGAGGAAAGGGAAGAGGAGCCCGAGGCGATCCCCATCCGGCGGCGAAGGAGGCCGGCCGCTTATAGCCGGGGCGTCAAGGTGGAAGGCGTCGAGAACGTACTATGCCGTATTGCTCACTGCTGCAACCCGGTTCCCTATGACGGCATTACCGGGTTCGTGACCCGGGGGCGTGGTGTTTCGGTGCATCGCGCCGATTGCCCCAATGCCAAGCACATGATGGAGCAGGACTACAGGCCCATAGAAGTGAACTGGGATACCCAGCAGCCCAGCAGTTTTCAGGTCGAGATATGCGTGGAGGCCATGGACCGTCCACGCCTGCTTCGCGATATAACCACCGTCATGGGGGAATACCATGTCAACATCCTGTCGGCGACGATGAACATCAACCGCGAAAGCGTCGCCGTCTCCAGGTTCGTTTTCGAGCTGAGCAACACGGCTCACCTCGAGGACATCCTTCGCAATATTCGCAAAGTGGATGCGGTTTATAATGCCTATCGCGTGGTGCCGGGGCATTGAGCCGGCCCGCGATCACAAAGGAATAATTTACCAGGCGGTGATGTTCCGGTAAGAGATGGGGTGGTAAGTGGTTTGCGAGCGCTTCTTCAGAGGGTTTCTTTCTGCACCGTGAGCGTCGCCGGCACGGAGATATCCCGCATAGGAAAGGGTTTGCTCGTCCTGCTGGGTGTCTGCGAGGATGACGGTCCGAATGATGTCGAGTTCATTATTAAAAAGACCGTCGATCTCCGCATCTTTGATGATGAGGAAGGCAAGATGAACCTCTCTCTCGCGGATATCGGCGGAGAGATAATGGTTGTCTCGCAATTCACCCTATATGCCGACACCAGAAAGGGTAGGCGGCCGAGCTACATCAAGGCGGCCCGTCACGAACAGGGGAAGGAACTCTACGAAGGGGTGTGCGAGGGCCTTTCGAGGGCGGGGTTCCCGCCGTCCAGGGGCATCTTCGGGGCGCACATGGCGGTAAGGCTCGAAAACGATGGACCGGTGACCATTTTGTTGGAGTCACCGCCTGGCAACTGCGACAAATCTTGACCATCAGCGGCGGTTTGAGCCCGGCCGCGCTACACGGCACTTTTTCGCCCCTCATTGTTAAGGTTATAATGTTCCGTAATCCGCAAGGGAGAGGTTTTTATGTTGCTTGAGACCCTGAGCATAGGAATGCTGGGCACCAATTGCTATATCTTGGCAGCGCAGCCCGGTTCGCCGGCGGCGGTCATAGATCCGGCGGGCGAGATCAAGACGATCGTTTCCCGTTTGCAGCGTTCGGATCTCAAATGCATGGCGATTCTTTGCACCCATGGGCACAGCGATCACGTTGCCGGGGCAGGGCTCTTGAGCGACGCCTTGCACGCTCCGGTTTACATCCAAGAAGCGGATGCTGCAGGGCTTACGAGTGTACGCACGCGCGTGATGGGGCTTGCGAGTGGCGCTGTTGGAGGCAAACCGGAATCAATACGTTACCTGGAGGAATCTCAGGATATGCCGATCGGCGATCTTTCTCTCGCGGTACTGTATACGCCGGGGCATACAATCGGAAGCGTCAGCTTTTACACTCCGGGCTACCTCTTTTGCGGCGACCTGATATTTCAGGGCTCGATAGGAAGGACAGATCTCAGAGGAGGCTCCCTGCAGGCCCTGTTGCACTCGGTCAAGGAGAAGGTCTGGGACCTTCCCGATGATACGCGGATAATGCCGGGCCACGGTCCGGCTACGACTATTGCCGCCGAGAAGAGGCATAATACTTTCCTCGCCGGTCTCGATTGAATTCGATGTCGTTCTTAGTTCGAAAGGACAATAGATAAATAATGGAAATACGGGCCCCGAAGGGAGTAACGGATATACTGCCGCCGGAGAGCGAGAGATGGCGGCGTGTAGAGAAGATGGGCATCGACCTCTTTCGCGCCTACGATTACCGCGAGATCATCCTGCCGGTGATTGAGCACACTGAGCTTTTCAATAGGGGAATCGGGCAGGGAACGGATATCGTGCAGAAAGAAATGTTCAGCTTCGAGGATAAAGGTGGCAGGAGTCTTACCCTGCGACCGGAAGCGACCGCCGGAGTTGTAAGGGCGTTCATACAAAACCACATGGAGAAAAGCGGCCTGCCCACAAAGCTCTACTATCAGGGTCCCATGTTCCGCCATGAACGACCGCAGGCCGGACGCTACCGCCAGTTTCAGCAGCTTGGAGTGGAACTCATAGGATCTTCGCTAGCGGTCGCAGACGCCGAAGTCATCATCCTCTGTGCCCGCTTCTTTAAAGCTCTTCAGATTTCGGCTGAACTTATCATAAACAGCGTGGGCGACGAAAACTGTCGCCCCGGCTATGTCGAAGCCTTGAGGAAATATCTGGAAGAGCATGCGTCCGAGCTCTGCGTGGATTGCCGCCGGCGCATGCGGGAGAATCCCCTCAGGGTGGTCGATTGCAAGGTGCCGGGCTGCATCGAGGTGGTGCAGAAGGCCCCTGAAATCGAGGCCTTCTTATGCGAGGCCTGCTTGGAGCACTTCCACCAGGTGGAAGAGGCCTTGCGGACGGCGGAGGTGGCGGCAAAACGCGACGGCCGACTGGTACGAGGATTGGATTATTATACGCGCACCGTCTTTGAGTTCAGGACCGCCTCGCTTGGCGCTCAAAATTCGCTTGCCGCCGGGGGTCGCTACGACAGGTTGGTCGAGGAGTTGGGCGGGAGGCCCGTTCCGGCTACCGGTTTTTCGATAGGCATGGAGAGGGTAATGATGGCAGGGCCAAAGCTTCCACAGGAACCTGATTACGGAATTTACGTGATGGCTATAGGCGATGAAGCAAGGAAACCGGCTTTTATCCTGGCTCAGGATCTGAGGGACAAGGGTATCAGGGCCGACCTCGATCTCATGAGCCGCAGCCCGAAGGCGCAGATGCGGGAAGCCGATCGCATGTCTTTTCCGTTGGCGGTAATAATCGGCAAAGATGAGATAGAAGGTGGTTACCTGTCCCTGCGGGAGATGAAAACCGGAGAACAGGCAAATATTGCGGCGGGCGAGTTGGAAAGCGAAATAAGGCGGCGCCTGGAACGGTCAATGCCGCCGGAGGTTTAGGAACATGACGGATAGAGGATGGAAGAAACGTACGCGCTATTGCGGCACCCTGAGAGTCGAGGACGTGGGGCGGGAAGTAACCCTCAACGGCTGGGTTCAGAAGAGGCGTGATCATGGCGGAGTAATATTCCTCGACCTGCGCGATGTCTCGGGTCTTATGCAAGTTGTATTCAACCCGGAAATAAGCAAAGCTCCCCATGAGGTGGCTGGCGAGCTACGCAACGAATACGTAATATCCTGCCGGGGAAAGGTGAGCCCAAGACCGGCCGATTCCATAAATCCAAGACTCGCCACGGGAGAGGTCGAAGTCATGGCCGAAGAAGCAACCATCATTTCGGCTTCCCTCACGCCGCCATTCGAGATCCAGGAGGAATCGGACGTCGATGAAGCCCTGCGCCTTCGTTACCGCTACCTCGACATCAGGAGGCGCGACCAGTTGGAGCCCCTGATATTACGCAGTCGGGTGGCGGCGGCGGTCAGGACTTTCCTCGACACCCGCGGTTTTCTCGAAATAGAGACCCCGATGTTGACTAAGAGCACTCCGGAAGGGGCGCGCGACTTTGTCGTGCCGTCAAGGCTTCAACCCGGCAAATTCTACGCCCTGCCGCAATCACCGCAGCTTTTCAAACAACTGCTGATGGTGGCGGGGACTGACAGATATTACCAGATAGCCAGGTGTTTTCGCGATGAGGACATGCGTTCCGACCGGCAGCTGGAATTTACGCAGATAGACCTGGAAATGTCCTTTATCGAGCCCCAGGATATCATCTCGATAATGGACGAGATGTTCGTCGAGCTCTTCCGCCAGGTACTTGGCAAGGATCTTGCGGCCCCTTTCCCCCGGATGAGCTGGAAGGAGGCCATGGAGGCCTACGGGACGGACCGGCCCGATCCACGCTGGGGAATGGTGATAAGGGATTTCTCGGATATTTTCACCGCAACCGATTTCAAGCTCTTTCGCTCCGTGCTCGGCGAGGGCGGGCGCGTGCGGGGCCTCAAGGTCGAGGGCCTTATCTCGCCGCCGCGTCGGGAACTGGACGACCTGGTTTCCGAGGCGCAGCGCCTGGGGGCGGGCGGATTGGTATGGATGGTGAGAGAGGGTGAATCCTTGCGCTCGCCGGTGGCCAAGTTCCTTTCGCAAAAGGAAATCGAAGCCCTGACCGAGGAGGCCGAAATGGGCGAGGGGGAAGTTCTTTTACTTGCCGCCGGCTCGGGCGATCTAAACGCGGTGCTCGCCGGCTTGCGCCAGTATTGCATTACCCGCTTTGCGCAAGCGGCGCCCGAAGGTTGGGCGTTGTTATGGGTCACCGATTTTCCCCTATTCGATTGGGATGAAAATGAAAAACGCTTTAAGTCGAATCACCACCCCTTCACCAGTCCGCCGCGCAAGAGTCTGGATCTACTAGAAGAGGATCCGCTGCAAGTGACGTCGGATTCCTACGACATGGTACTCAACGGGGTCGAAATCGGGGGAGGGAGCATCCGTATTCACGACCCCGAGCTGCAGAACAGGATATTCAAAATCCTCGGATTGGGGCAAGAAGAGGTCGAGGAGAAGTTCGGATTCCTTCTCGAGGCCTTACGCTACGGCGCACCGCCGCACGGGGGGATCGCATACGGCCTCGACCGTCTGGCCATGTTGATGGCGGGCAAGGAGAGCATAAGGGAAGTCATCGCCTTCCCCAAGACGCAATCGGGCCTCGATCTGATGACCGGCGCCCCCGACATAATTTCCCAGGCCCAACTGCGGGAATTGCGCATCAAACCGATTTAAGCGGGCCGGCCGCAGATAATTCCTTTGCCTTACGGCACCCTTATCGATGCTAGTGGCTATAATACTGATATAGCGAAACGGAGTAATGTTAATGGAAATAGCTATCGCGAAACATGCGGGTTTCTGTCCAGGCGTGAAAAGGGCCATCCGCATTGCCGAGAGTACGCTCGAGAAAGCGCCGGCGGATGTCTGTACCCTGGGGCCCATCATCCACAACCCTCATGTTGTAGATGAGCTGACCGAAAAGGGCATAAAAATATTACCGGATGATTATTCCGCCCTCCTCGAATCCGATATCGCCGGTGCCTCGGTCATAATCCGCTCCCACGGCATATCGCCCCAACTGCAGCAATTTCTACAGGAGAGGGGCGCCAATCTGGTCGACGCCACTTGTCCCACCGTAAAGAAAGCGCAGAGGGCGGCGATAAAACTGGTCGAGGAAGGATACAATCTCTTCATAATAGGTAATGCGGAGCATCCAGAAGTGAAGGCAATCCTCGGCCATATAAACGGCGACGCCGTGGTCATCAGCGAACCGCATCAATTGAAGGACTGGTGGAGCAACCAACCGCATAAAGTGAGAAAGGTCGGTCTCATAGCCCAGACCACCGTCGACCTATTTATGTTTCGCAACCTGGTAGACGAGTTGATCACCGAGGTGCCGGAGTTTGTGAGCGAGGTGATCGAGGTCAAGGTCATAAACACACTCTGCCGCAATACGCTTGCCCGCCAGGCGGAAGCCTTCCAACTCTCCCTTTCCTCCGACTTCGTCCTCGTTCTGGGCGGCAGGAACAGCTCCAATACCGAGTTCCTGCGCAAGATATGCGAGATAACCGGTACCCGCACATTAAAGATAGAAACCGCTGACGAAATTGATATTTCGCTGCTTGAAGGGGTTCAGAGGCTGGCTATCCTGGGAGGCGCTTCCACCCCTCACTCCATTGTGGAAGAAGTACGCGCAAAAATAGTCGAGTCGAGCTGAAATCCCAGGGGAAGAACATCGACCCCATAGGGACAGCCCTTTTAATATATCCTCGGTTGGCCTGTCGAAACTCGACCTCGATCGGGAATAATATGAGAGTGCGCCGATCCTGAATGCGGTGAGTACCGAGAGTGTCGATACGCAAGGCGCGCGGCTGAGGGGTATCCTCTCTCCGAGCACCTCGCATGGAGCTGAACACAGAGAAAGTGCATGCAGCGGTAGTCGAATGCCATTGCATCCAGGGAATAGCCCACTAAGGTTGATCAAGCTCGTGTTTACGATCAGCGCCTGTGCTAAGATTTAGATAGACTCGAGTTCCGGGCTCGACCTTGTGCGTTTGTGTCGAGACTTATCGTTGAGCCAACACTCATTATTAGGGAACCGTTTTCCGAAGGGGGACGTAATGCCCCGGCTGATAAGGGGACTACGGAGACCGGAGGTAGGTGCCCACCTGCTAGGAGCAGGTTCATCGGTATCGGCGGAGACGGCAAGGTGGGGCCCGATCTTTCCCCGGAGACGTCTTTGATTCTTTCCACCAATAACCAGGAGAAGACGATTTGGATCTTTTCGATTCCATTCGCCAGGACATAGAAGCAAAGGAAGGACCTCTGGCCGTGCGCATGCGGCCGCGCGATTTGGAGGAATTCGTGGGGCAGCGGGAAGTGGTGGGCGAGGGCACCTACCTCCGCAAGGCGATCGAGGAAGATCGCTTGCTTACCGCCATTTTCTGGGGTCCTCCTGGATCGGGGAAGACGACCCTCGCCCAGATCGTGGCCAACCTCACCCATGCCCATTTTCAACAGATATCTGCGGTCACCAGTGGAGTGGCGGAGGTGCGCAAGCTCATCCGGGATGCCGAGGACAGGCTGGCCATGCAGGGGCAGAAAAACATTCTTTTCATAGATGAAATACACCGCTTCAATAAAGCGCAGCAGGATGCGCTGCTGCCGGCGGTGGAAAAAGGAATAATCACTCTTATCGGCGCAACTACGGAAAACCCCTATTTTGAGGTCAACTCGGCCCTGGTTTCCCGCTCCAAGATTTTTCGGCTCAATCCGCTGAGTGCAGATGAAGTGCGCATTATCGTGAAGAGGGCGCTGGCAGACGGTGAGCGAGGTCTGGAAGATCTCCATCTCGATATCGAAGAAGACGCGTTGGAGCATATAGTCCAGACGGCGGGAGGGGACGCCAGAGTGGCTATGAATACCTTGGAAGCGGCCTCCCTGCTCGCCGAACAAAGGGGCGACTCGCGACATGTGAGCCTGAAGACCGCGGAGGAGGCGGCGCAACGCAAGGCCTTGCTCTACGACAAATCTGGCGATGCCCATTACGACACCGTCTCAGCCTTCATCAAATCGATGCGCGGCTCCGATCCCGATGCAGCACTTTACTGGTTGGCGCGAATGCTCTATGCCGGCGAGGATGCCCGTTTTATTGCCCGCCGCATGATCATCTTCGCCTCTGAAGACGTCGGGCTCGCGGATAGCAGCGCACTCCAGGTAGCGGAGGCGGCCGCTCGCTCGGTCGAATTCGTCGGGCTCCCGGAATGCCAGCTCAACCTGGCCCACGCCGTCCTCTACCTTGCGCTTGCTCCCAAGAGCAATTCGGCCATTACCGGTATCACGGCCGCTCGTAAAGAAGTCGAAGAGGGTGCGACTCCCCCCGTACCGCCGCATCTACGGGATTCTCATTATCCCGGCGCAAAGGTACTCGGGCACGGCGCTGATTACCTCTATCCTCATAACTACCCGGGTCACTACGTACCCCAGCAGTACTTGCCTGAGGGTCTGGAGGATGGGGCCTACTACCGCCCGGGAACTCAGGGTAAAGAGGCCGAGATGGTGAGGAAATGGCGGCAGGCCCTGGGAATGGCCGAGATCGGTAGGAATGGGGAAAACGAAAGGTAATCTTGCCATGACACCTGCGCATCGAGCAAGGCCTCACATTGACACCCCAAAGAGGCGGTGTTATCCTCGAAAACGTTAAAAACCCTGCATATTCGGGAGAAAAACAAATGTATAGCGACAAGGTGATAGACCATTTTCAGAACCCACGCAACGTCGGCGACTTGCCCGATTGTGACGGCATCGGCAAGGTAGGCAACCCGGTGTGCGGCGACATGATGGAGGTCTATATTAAGGTGGTGGACGGGCGCCTGGCGGAAGTTAAGTACAAGACCTTCGGCTGCGGCGCGGCCGTCGCTTCCGGCAGCATGGGGACCGAGATGGCCAAGGGCAAGACGATCGATGAGGCTATGAAGATAACGAATCGCCAGGTGGCGGAGGCGCTCGATGGCCTGCCTCCCGAAAAGATGCACTGCTCCAACCTGGCGGCGGATGGAATCAGATTGGCGATCGAGGATTATCTCAGCAGGCAAACCGGAAACGGCGAATCGTAGTTGAAGGGGGAGCCGATTTGGGTGGTGTAGCCGCACTGATATGTGCCATATCCTTTGCGCTTGTCATGCTGGCCTTGGCCATCGTCGTTCTCAAGCTCGCTCGAACTATGACCATCACCAACGGTATTCTCAACGATATTCGCAAAGAGGCGGTACCGTTGATGGGCAAATTCGAAACCACCATGGACCATATAAACGATGAGATGGGCTACGTTGACGGCATCTTGAGGTCCGGGCAGAAGTTGGCCGAGCGCGTAAATTCGATGACCAGGGCGCTTGAGCGAGTCGTGACCTCGCCGCTGGTGAGGATTTTAAGCCTGGGAGTAGGGGTGCAAAGGGCTTTGGAGGCTTCCCCTGATGGGAAAGAAGGGGACGGGGCTGAAGCGAGAGAAGATTAGTGTGGCCAGTCCCCATAAATACAATGGGGCGGGACAGCAGCTTCGGGGTTCCAATCTTGCAGGAACTCCTTTTTGTTGGAAGCTCAGCCAATCAGCACTAACAAATGTAAAGGGACCGACCCCCTGAAATTGATTCGAGGAGGAAATATTTTTTTGCGGAGTGAGGAAATAAGGGCCAGGTTTCTGGAGTATTTCCGGAGCAGGGACCATCGGGTGGTCAAGAGTTCATCGCTTATTCCCGATGACCCGACCCTAATGATCACCAATGCCGGCATGGTCCAGTTCAAGCCCTACTTTCTTGGCATCAGCAAGCCGGAATACAGGCGAGCCACCAGTTGCCAGAAATGCGCTCGCACCACCGACATCGAAAAGGTGGGGCATACCGCCCGGCATCTCACCTTCTTCGAGATGTTGGGCAATTTCAGTTTTGGAGATTACTACAAGAAAGAAGCCATACCCTGGGCCTGGGAATTCCTCACGGTCGAAATGGGCCTCGATAAGGAGCGCATGTACTGCTCCGTTTACGAAGAGGATGACGAGGCGTACGAGATCTGGCGGGACGTGGTGGGAATTCCCCCAGAAAGGCTGGTGCGGCTGGGCAAAGAGGACAATTTCTGGGATATGGGGATGACAGGACCCTGCGGTCCCTGCTCGGAGATACTATATGACCAGGGGGAGGCTTTCGGATGCGGCAAGCCGGATTGCAGGGTGGGCTGTGATTGCGACCGCTATCTCGAGCTGTGGAACCTGGTTTTCATGCAGTACGATCGCGACGAAAAAGGCGACTTGCATACCTTGCCCTCCAAGAATATCGATACCGGGCTGGGGCTCGAACGGCTTGCTTCGGTGATGCAGGGAGTACCCAACAATTTCGAGACGGATACCCTGGCCGCCATCTTTAAAAAAGCCGGCGATATCGCCGGGGTAGGCTATGGTGAGAGATCGGATAGCGATGTATCACTTAAAATCGTTGCCGATCATGCGCGGGCCATGACATTTATGATCGCCGACGGCATCCTGCCTTCAAACGAAGATCGCGGTTATATCCTGAGGAGGTTGATCCGCCGGGCGGTAAGGCACGGCAGGCTGCTGGGAATTACCAGAACATTCCTTCCGATAATGGTTGATGTGGTGATTGAGACCATGGGGGAGCCGTACCCCGAACTGCGGCAAAATCACAGCTTCATAGTCTCTATTGTGAAAAGTGAAGAGGAGCGTTTCTCGCAGACCCTGCGCACGGGCCTCGCGTATTTCGAGGAAGCGGTGCTGGATCTCGAATCGCAAGAGGGGAAGATAGTGCCGGGAGATGTAGTATTCCACCTTCACGATACTCTGGGATTTCCGCTCGAATTGACCCGCGAACTGGCCAGGGAGCGTGGCTTGGAACTGGAGGAACGCGAATTCGAGCGCTTAATGGAAGAGCAGAAGGAACGGGCGCGGGCGGCCAGGATCGAAGAGGGCTATTCGGCCCGGGTGCGAGAGATCTACGCTGAGATACTGGATAATTACGGCGAGTCATTTTTTACCGGATACGAGAGCATGGACGAGATGGCAAATATCGTGGCCATTGTTGTTGCTGGCAGGGCTATGCCTTTTGCCGAGGAAGGCCAAGAGGTCGAGATCTTCCTGGACCGTACCCCTTTTTATGGTGAAAAGGGCGGGCAGGTAGGCGATACGGGAACCATTGCGGGGCCCGAAAGCCGCATGCAAGTCGAGGAGACCTTTTATCCAGCCCCTTCCCTGATTTCCCATCGCGGCCGGATCGAAAGCGGCAGGTTTCAAGTGGGCGATTGCGTGAGGGCGGAGGTGGATGAAGAGAGACGGCTGGCGGTCCGGCGCAACCATACTGCAACCCACATCCTGCATTGGGCCCTCGGGCAGGTGCTCGGGGAGCATGCCAAACAGGCCGGCTCACTGGTCGACTCCCGGCACCTGCGCTTTGACTTCACCCATTTTGCCCCGGTGACGGCCGAGGAACTGGCCGAGATCGAAGAGCTCGCCAACCGCCGTATAATAGAGGACCTGCCGGTCAGGTCCTACGTCACGACCTTCGATTACGCCAGCAGCATAAATGCCGTAGCGCTCTTCGGCGAGAAATACGAGGATTACGTGCGCGTCGTGGAGGTGGATGAAATCAGCCGGGAACTGTGTGGAGGAACGCACGTGGGCAGGACCGGAGAAATCGGGATGTTGCTTATAACCGGTGAAAGCGGCATCGGAGCCAACATGCGCAGGATAGAAGCCATCAGCGGAATGGAAGCCTATCATTACTATCGCCACAGGCAAGCCATGATGGCAGAGGCGGCGGCCGCACTCAAAGTGGATCCGGACGGACTGCCGGATCGGATAATCCGCACACTTGAACGTGTGAAACAGTTGGAAGCCGAGCTCAGGAAGCGCGGGCGTGAAGAGGTCGCGTCGCTCAGTGATCATGGAATCGACTGGCATGAGACCGAGGTGGCCGGCAAGAGGATCATCACCGCGGTGGTAAAGGATTTCAAACCGGATGATCTCAGGGAGCTGGCCGAGAGAACCCTGGCCAAGCGCGCGGCGGCCCTGGTTGCTATCGCCACCGCCAAAGACGGCAAGGCGAGTCTTGTGGTCGCGGTGGCGAAGGACATCGCAGCCTCCGGTCTTAGTGCTATAGAACTGGCAAAAAAGGCCGGGCAACTGCTGCAAGGGGGCGGCGGCGGACGGAGGGATATGGCCGTGGGTGGCGGATCGCGGATCGAAAATATAGATGATGCCCTGGAGCTCATCACCCGGGAAGCGCAATCATATCTGGAAAACTCAGATGCGTAGCCTGGGATTAGATATAGGAGATCGTCGAATCGGGGTGGCGATTTCGGATCCTTTGGGCGTAAATGCACATCCCACAGAGGTATTGCAGGATAGCAATCCCCAGGCATTGAGAAGCTACGTCGAAGGGAAAGTCCGGGAAGGAATCGCGGCCGTGGTCGTGGGACTACCACTGACTTCAAGGGGCAAGGAGGGGCAGCAAGCGGCTATTACCAGGGAATATGCACGGGCCTTGGAGGGAATCGAAGGCGTTGAGGTCGTTCTCTGGGACGAACGCTTCTCGACTGTTGAGGCGGAGAGAAGGCTCAGGGAGGCCGGGCATTCATTGAGGGGAAGAAGGGTGGATGCCGAGGCGGCCGCCATCATACTGCAATCGTATCTGGAGTATTCGGTGACGAAAAAGAGACGAGCGGGAGAATAAATCATCAGTACGCGGCAAGGTGGCGAGAGCTGGATTCATAGATACAGGGCATTCATGATCCTAGGTGTGTTGCTCACCCTGATCCTGGTTTTTCTTATCCTTTTTGCCCATTATTTTTATCCGACCAGACAGGAGCAGACGGTACACGTAGTGATCCAGGAGGGAGCCACTTCATCGCAGATCGCCGAGACCCTCCATGACAACGGCGTGATAACATCACCCCTGCTTTTTCGGTTCCTCACCTGGCTCAAGGGCAAAGGAGGCGATTTCAAGGCGGGGGATTATGTCTTCAACAAAGGTATACATTATGCTGAAGCCTTCTCGATTCTCGAAGCCGGCCCCAACTATCAGGCTAAGTTCACTATCCCCGAAGGCCTGACCGTCGATCAGGCCGCCTCGAGGATAGCGCAGGCCACCACGATTACGCCTGATGATTTCAAAGCGGCGGCTGAGAGCGGGGATTATAATGTGGAGTATATTCCGCGGGAAAACCAGGATAACCTGGAAGGTTTTTTCTTTCCCAAGACCTATAACGTAGCCGTCGATGTATCCGCCAGACAGGTTGTAGGGATGCTTCTCAATCAATTCAAGTCCGAAACGGCGAATCTCGATTGGTCGAAGGCGGAAGCGCTGGGCATTTCGCCTTACGAGGTAGTGATAACCGCTTCGCTGATAGAGAGGGAGGCTGCGATCGACGATGAAAGGCCGTTAATAGCGGCGGTTATCTTCAACCGGCTCAAGAAGGACATGCTCCTTCAAATCGATGCTACTGTTCAATACGCTCTTCCTGAGTGGAAGGATGTCCTCAGCTACAGTGATCTCAAGATTGACTCGCCTTATAATACCTATCTGCACAAAGGCCTCCCTCCCGCACCCATCTGCAGCCCGGGTCATGCCAGCATCGAAGCCGCCCTCAATCCGGCCGAGGTCGATTATCTTTATTACCTGGCTGTGGGCAATGGCCGGCATTTTTTCACCGCCGATTATAATGAGTTCCTGAGAGTGAAAAAAGAAGTCCAGAAAGGCAATTAAGCCTTCAGAGCACGAAGAAACAGTAAGAATGCTGTCTGCGAATCCCGGCTGGCTAGCAGGGTAAACCGTCATTCATATTTAACAATAAATGGTCGAAATATCATCTGAAAGAAAGAGAGATCTTTAATATGGCTGGCAAGATAGAGATTCTCCAGGAGAGGGTGAGAGCACTTTCAGAAGCGCTTGCCGTGCTTGGCCTGGCGGGACAGGAGGTAACCGGCAAGTCGGCTCCTCAATTGATGTATTTCGCCGGTAAGGATCTGGGGATGAAGGAGTCAGCCAGGTACGATTGTACCGACGACCTAGAGCAGGCGCTCCGCTGGGTCTTTCCGCAATCGGAAGAAACCTGGAAAATCACACTATGGAAGAATAAGGAAGATGAAGATTTCTGGGTGTACGAGGTCGAGGAAATGTACATACGCCTTCTCTTCGAGCAGTGCCCGATTCGTGAATCATGCCAGGCTGCGGGAGTGAGATTGGGGGGCGTCGCCTGCCAAGCCATACACGGCTACGCGGCCGGTATGCTGGAAAAAGTCTTCGGGCGCAAGGTGGACCTGCAGACCGAACATATGGGTCCGGACGGCTGCCTGGTTATGTTGAAGACGACCATGGGGTAGAAAAATGCGCGTCGCCATTGTTTCACTCAGTTCCTGTCAGGGTTGCCAGATGGCATTCTTAAGCCTGGAGGAATATCTATATACCTTTATGGACGAGAACAATCTTGCGTATGTCCCCTTCCTGTTAAGCGAGAGGGAGTTGCCCGAAGTGGATCTGGCCCTGGTGGAGGGGACGGTGAGAAACGGCGATCACTTCAAGCGGGCGAGAGAGGTAAGAGGCAAAGCGGAACGGTTGTTGGCCTTGGGGACCTGCGCCTGCTTCGGAGGAGTACAGGGACTGGCGGACATGTATTCCGAAGAGGGCCTCATGCGGCGGCATTTTGGAAAGGGCGTCACCTTCGAGGGTTCTCCGCAGGCGGTACGAAGGCTGCTCCCCCTGGATTCCTATGTAGGGGTCGATGCCTATCTTCCCGGATGCCCGCCGCCAGTCGATTTGTTGCAGTCCTTTCTGGAGCTCGCGCTATCCGGCGCGCTTCCAAACCGTGACGGCGCGACGGTTTGCGCCGAATGCAAGGTCGGCTGCCTGCCCCTCCCACAGCCGGGGCCACGGCGCATAATCGAGCAAGAATCAGCGAGGGGAAAGTGCCTGCTGGACCAGGGATTCATATGCATGGGGCCGGTAACGCGGGACGGCTGCGGAGCCGATTGCCCCAGTGAGTACGGCATTCCGTGCACGGGCTGCAGGGGGCCTTCGGCCGCTGTCCTCAGCGACCCGTCGCTTGATCCTCGGCTCGAAACGATAAGAAGACTGGCGCGCGCCACCCATAAAAGGCCTTCCGAAATAAACGAGTTCATAAAGGACCAAGCGCAATCCTTTTTCGTGCATTGCCTGGCCGAGCCGCTCTTGAGGCGCCGGCGGCCGGGCGGGACTTCTTTATATATAAAACGACTCGGTGAGAAATAGATGGCCCAGCCGATCCTGAATAGTGAGGCGGTGATATGGCGGATATTCTGATTGAGCCGGTCACCAGGACGTACGGTAATGCCGCCGTCAGAGTGATACTGCATGAGGACGGCCGGCCCGAGGAGGCACGCTTCCAGGCCTTCGGTTACAGGGGTCTCGATCAGGTGGTCAGGGGCGCGCACATAGATAACCTCCTACCTATCGTGGCCAGGATATGTGGCCCGGATTCCCTATTTCATCAAATCGGTGCAGCAACTGCGGTCGAACGCGCCCTGGCCATAGAAGTTCCCGAGGAAGCCGCGCATTTGCGGGAACTTGCCATGTGGGCACAACTCTTTGAGCGCCACGCCGTATCTCTCACGGTGCACAGCCTTCCCGATCTCCTTTTCCCCTCATCAGGACAGAACTTGCGCAGCATCATCAGCATCCATAAAGTCGATGAAGAGGTCGTGCAGCGGGTAATGACGCTGAAATCCCTGGGAACGACCATACTGAGGGAGGCCGGAGGCCGGCCCGTACACCCGGTTAATTTTGTGATCGGCGGCGCTTTGAAAGACATAGCAGCGGAAGGCCGCGCTAAGCTTATTGAAAAACTCGAAGAAGCGAAGCCCTTGCTGATCGAAACAGCCCATCTCATGAAGCAACTGCTTCGCAGAAACGACGAGGCGGTAAAGAGCTTGGGAACTCAGCAGTCTTCATACCTGGCTTTGAAAGGCGATTCCTCTCTGCCGCTCTTCGGCTCCGCCGTAAATGTCGGGGGCTCGGAGGGAGAAGACCTGGGGAGCATCGAGATCGCGGATATGCCTCGGCGTATTATGGTAAATAATTCCAGTTATTCGCAGATACGGAACGTTGAGATATCGGATATCCCCCGTTTCAGGGTCGGACCCCTGGCCCGCTTGAATATAAATGCAAAGTATGGAAGCCGGATGGCCGACGAGGAATTGGACGAAATAAAGTCGCAGTGGGGTTTTCCTATCCATCAGAGCATGCTGAACCACATGGCGAGGATGCTCGAGATGATGCATGCCTGGGAAAGGATGAACGAACTCCTGAGCCGGCCGCCGGGCGAGATCATGAGGAGGCCGGTCACCTGCAGGGAGGAAAGGGGCGTAAGCATAATCGAGGCGCCTGAAGGGTTGCTCATATATAACCTGGAGGTCGACGAGGAAGGACTTATAAGAGAATTGAACTACATATCACCGCTGCAATTCAATCTCAAGGCATTGGAGGCGTCGCTAGCTGAGACGGCTGCGACATGCGTGGGTCCAGGGGAACCGGAGGATAGAGCGGTTAACTTGCTGGAGATGGCTGTTCGGGCTTACGCTCCCTGTCCAATGTGCGGTGTGCATTGAGGAGTGAGTCTTGAGGAGAGAAAATGGTTGAAGAGACAGAGCCGGTTGGGCTTGCAATAAACATCGACGCGGAGAGATGCATAGGTTGCCTCGAGTGTCTCGATGTCTGCCCGCAAAGTGGCGAAACGGAGTTCCCGGTTTTTATTAAGAGCCCGGAGGGGGCTCCCGAAGTGGCCAATCCGGACAGCTGCATCGCCTGTCGCAGCTGCGAGGTAAACTGCAGGGCGATGGCCATAGAGATCGAAGGCGGAATCACCGCCAAAGGGAAGCGATTTGCTCACGAGGCGAGGGCCGAGAACAAAAACAGGGCCATGTTTTAAGAAAAGAATCGAAATGACGATATCTATCCATTGGGACTCGGGAACAAAAAGAACGGGATTAAAAGCGGTCGAGGTAATGTCGATAGAAATGATAAGTATCAACAGAAAGATTATGCGCGGCAGCTGAAGGACGTACAGGAGAGCCCTTTTTTTGTAGGGCAGGAGGTGGTGTGGATTGGCCGATCTAAGAAAGGTCCTGGAGGAATTGGTGGCCACCGGAGCGGTGAGAGCCTGTCTGGTGGTAGGGAGAGACGGCTTTATTATAGAGACGGCTGGCGAGGACGCGGCACAGCTGGAGGCCGTCGGAGCCATCGCCCCCAGTTCCCTGGGCGCTGCCGAGGTTATCGGCCTTGAGTTGGCCCAGGGCCCAATGGCCCAGGCTATGTTTGAATTCGAAAGGGGCGCCATACTCATGAGCGCCGTTGGCGCTGATGCCATTCTGGTCTCCATTTTGCCATCCGGGGCGAACCTGGGCAAAGCCAGGTACGACATTCGCAAGTTCCTTCCCGCTGTGGAGGGCAGCTTGTAAGCAAAAGTCGCTCTGGATAATTATTCCATAGGATTGTGGAATCGGCCGGCACTTACTCGGGGAGGTTAGATTGGCTTCAGACAGAATTGAAAAAATGAACTCCATCCTGAGGGACCTCAGGGCCAGTCTTCAGGAGATAGAGGCAGCTGTCCTGATCAGCTCGGATGGGATGGCCTTGGCTTCGGATATTTCTGAAGAAGCGGACGAGGATATGATCGGGGCCCTCTCCGCATCCGTTCTCAGCATGGGCGAAAGGGCGGCGCGCGACCTCAAGCGGGGAGTCCTGGAACAAGTCTATATTAAAGGTGATCTGGGCTATCTCCTACTGGTCCATTGCGGCCCGGATGCATTGCTCTCACTTTTAGTAAATCCTGATGCCAAGTTAGGGGTCGTATTCATGGAAGCGAAGCATACGGCTGAGGACCTGGCAAAGCTGTTTGAATAGCCGGGAAGCCGGAGTATTTTGTAGGAGGTTTACTTGGCGGAATCGAGGGAAGAGAGACTGCGCAGCGCGCTGAGTGAATTGGTATCAAGGTCGGCGGAAGTCGATGCGGCAGCCGTTGTGAGCATGGATGGCCTCGTAATGGCCTCGGTTCTTCCCAACACCCTCGAAGAGGACCGGTTAGGCGCCATGTCAGCGGCGCTGCTGAGTCTGGGGGAGAGGACTTCGGAAGAGCTGGGGCGGGGAGAGTTGGCCCAGGTATTCGTGGAAGGCAATTCGGGATACGTGTTCCTGATGGCGGCGGGAGAAGACGCCGTATTAACCGCACTGGTGAGGAAGGGCAGCAAATTGGGGCTCGTCCTATATGATGTCAAGGGGGCCGCCAAGAGAATCGCCGAGATCATCAAGGCGGAGTTCAGGATCGAATATGACTAAAGGGAACGAGATGAGGCAGACAAAAAGGTTCGGGTCACAGACGGGCTCAGATAGGATCAGGGATGATGCGATATGGCTTTAAAGGGCAGTCTCAAGGATTTCAGTCTTCCCGATCTTTTCCAACTGTTGAATTTTAGCAAAAAGAACGGGACGCTCAACCTTACCCGGGGCAAAGCGCGGGGATACATATGTTTCCGTAACGGCGAAGTCTTTTTCGCCACGACAAACTGGAAGCGGCAGGCCCTGGGCATGAAGTTGCTGAACGCCGGCATCGTCAACAAGGCGCAGGTGGACGAGGTGCTGGAGATGCAAAAGACGACGGCCAGGGGACAGCGTCTGGGGCAATTGCTTGTCCGTATGAACTATATCACCAAGGAACAGCTGGAGATTTTCGTCGAGGAGCAGATCCAGGACGCCGTATTCGAGATGTTGCGCTGGACGGACGGGGGCTTTGATTTCCAGCCTGGAGTTGTATTTCCCGAAGAGGACATAGGTCTTTCCATCAGCACCGAGGAATTAATAATGGAGGGCTCCCGGCGCCTCGACGAATGGAACCGCATTGAGAAAAAAATTCCGAATCTCAATGTCATATTCAGGATGACCTCAATGCACGGAAGGGATGCCGCTCAGATAAGTCTGACGCCCGAGGAATGGATGGTTCTCACTTATATAGATGGCGAGAAAAGCGTCAGGCAGATCGTCGAACTTACCGGCATGAGCACCCTGCACACCTGTAAGATCCTTTATGGATTGATCGGGTCCGGCTTGCTTGAAAACATTACTCCCGCCATCGAGGAACAGGAGGCCGATCGCAGGCTGGAGCAGCTTGCGGAGGAGCTGGACCGTTTTGAAAGCCAGGTGATCCCCGAGCAAGGGCCTGAAGTTCAAGAATTGGATTTAATAGATACATTTGCCGAGGCCATGGAGGATACGGAGACTCCAGCGAAAGTGTTGGAGCCTGCAGGGGAGGACGAGAGCCCGGGGGATTTCGAAATTTCGCTTGCCGAAGGGGAAGCGGTCACGGATCTTACGGATGAGATGGAACTCGAAATCATCGAGGAATTGTCTGCGCCCGAATCACACGAGCAAACGCTGGTTGATCTCGAGTTGGAAGCCGAATGGCAGGTAGCCGATGTGGTGGGGGAGGTGCTCGAGAGGTTCGAGGAAGAACCTGCAGTTGAATTGGAGGAGGGCGACAAAGCACGCGCGGAAGAGGCTATCGAGGAAGAGGCAGCTGAAGAGGTGGAGCTCGAAACTGCGGTTGAAGAACCTGCACTGGGAGAACTCGCAGAGATCGTGCAGGCCGAGCCGCCATGGGCGCCAGAAGAGATGCCGCTAGTAGATCTCGAGCCCTTGACCATTGAAGAAGCCTCGATGATCGAAGCCGAAGAAACTGCGGAGGAGGAGCCGCTGGCAGAGACGGCGGCGCCCGTCGCTTCTCAAGAGAATGCAGAAGATAGGGCTGAAATTGAGCCCCTGACCATTGAAGAAGCCTCGATGATCGAAGCCGAAGAAGCAGTGGAGGAGGATCTGGCAGAGCAAGCAACCATATCTATTGTCACTGAAGAGACCGCGATAGAGGATCTCGTGGAGAGTCCTATGGAAGCGGGCATTATTGAAACGCCGCAGGCGCACGAGCTCGAAGCCGGAACTCCCATTCAGACTCCCCCGATAGCGGAGGCTATAGCGGAAGTGCAGCCGGAGTCAATAGAAGAAACCATAGAGCGGGAGATCGAATTCGAATCGGCGGGGGACTTCGTGGAAATCGAGATCGGCGATGAATTCGAAAGCGACATTCTTGTTGAGGAAGCAGCGTCTACGCCGGAAATCGATGTTGTCAGTGAGGCTGAGGTTGAAGAGGAGCTCATCGAGGAGTTGGTTATCCAAGGCGATTCTCGCCAAGTGATTGAGGAGGAACAGCGCAAAGAAGAAGAGCATGTCGCGGAGATGAAAAAAACCGCCATGGTGGAGAGCAAGGAGGCCCAGGAAGTTCTGCACATCGATAGTAAGGAAGCCGAACTCGAGGAATTGAAGAAGAAGATAAGCTCACTTCTCCCCGAAGGCGTACGGATTGATGAGGAGGAAGAAGAGCAGGCCAAACCGGAAGAGACCAGGAGACCGCCCGATTACGGCTATGAAAAGATGACCAAGGAAAGCGTCGAAGCCAGGGCGGCTAAGAGGGCTTACCTCGAAAAGAAATACGGCAAAATCGAGCGCTTGGCTGGCGAAGAGGACGTCGCGGAGCTCGAGCCGGAGGAAATACCAGAAGAGTGGAGGGACCACCTCGAGAAAACCAGGGCGGAGGGACGAGGAGCGGAGACGGCTCAAGCGGTTTCCGAAGCCGGCTTCGATGAATTGATCGAGGAGAAGGCCCCATCCGAAGAACGAGGAAAAGTTGAAGAGTTGGCCTCGGTCGCCGGGCCGTTGGCTACTGATCAGGGAAGGCTGGAGAAAGAGGCCCCGATTCGCGACAGCGCAAATACCTTGGAAAGTGTAATGCTCGAAGATATCCCGGAAGCGGCGGAAGCATTGGCCGTTGAGTCTATTTCGGTTGAGGGGCGGCAGGTGGTGGTACCGGAAACGGTTGAACTGGAAGAGCTCGTACCCTCGACGGCGGCTCTCAAGCCTGATTCAGCAGCTGAATCGGTTGCGGGAAATATCCTTGAAAGCGTGATGCTGGAAGATGTTCCGCTGGGAGAAATTGTATTGCCCGTTGGAAAGGCGCCTGTAATGTCGCAGGAGGGATCCCTGGATGAGGGCAAGATGCTGGCGGAAACCTTCTTCGATGCGGAGGAAACCTCTACAATCGCTGCGGTAGGGGCCGGCGAGGAGGCAGTACCCAGGCTCGATGATGAATTCCTCAAGGAAATCGAGGAACTTGAAAGGGAGATATTGGAAACGGAGGAGGAAGCCATAGCTCCAGGCGAGAGCTTCGAGCAAGAAATAGCTGATCTGGAGCAGGAGATCCTGAAAGAGGAGGTCCACGAAGATCTGGGCGCAGAAATAAGCGAGCTGGAAGAGGAAATCGCGGGGATGTACGAGGGATCAGCCGCCGAAGCCCTTGAAGCACCGATTGAACCGGCCGCTCCGCTGGAATTGCTCGAGACGATCGGGGAGGAGGTGCTTGGCACCAAGGGCCCTGAAGCGGAAGAAGGACCCCCGGCGACGGAAGCCTTCGATCTGTTGGAAAAAATCGTCGAGACGCCGGCCGAAGACCAGCTGCGGGAAGATGAACTCCGCGGGCTGATGGAGGAAATCCCGGAGGCGACGGTGAGTCCTACGGCTGAAGCGAAAAAGGAAGAGCTGGCCAAGGCCGAGGAACAGGTGGAAACCATAAGCGCTGAGACATTGGAGGCGGGGCCTTCCGTAGAGATGCCGGCGGCGGAGACCGAAGGCCGCCCTCAAGCTCCAGTGCAGCCTCCGCCGATAATTTCCGAGGCTGCGAAGGCACCAACGGCGGTGCCGGAGGCGACGGGGGAGCAAGCGCCCTCCGCAGAAGAAGAAGAAACGACCGGTTTCGATATGGGTGGTTATTCGCTCGAAAGGGAATTGGCCGAGCTGACCGGAGCATCCATGCCCCAGCCGACCAAGAAAATAAAGATTCCGGTCAAAGCGAAAGGAGAAGAGGGGGAAGTGGAGGAAATAGATAAGGGCAGGGCGGTCCCGAAAGTGAAGCGAGATAAAGCGGTGACCAAGAGTATCATCATGCGTATCATCGATGGGATAAAGAAATTATAAGGGGTGTAATGCCTTGCGGTCCTTCAAAATCGTCGTAACCGGGCCCTTTAGTGCGGGCAAGACCACATTTATAAAGAGCATCAGCGAGATCGCGATTGTCTCGACGGAGAGAGCCATCTCCGATTCAACACGGCGTGTGAAGGCCGAGACCACGGTTGCCATGGATTTCGGAAGAATAACCATATCTAAAGACATAGTCCTCTATCTCTTCGGTACTCCGGGACAGGAGAGATTCGATTTTATGTGGCAAATCCTTTCCGAGGGAATGCTCGGATATATCCTAATGCTCGATGCCAGCAGGCCGGATACCTTTACGGAGGGGAAAAGGGTTCTGGAATTTTTTGCCACCCTTTCAGACGCACCCTATGTCGTGGCGGCAACCCGAATTGAAGGCAACGACGCTGCAAAGGCAGTTGAGGGGATCAGGAACGAGCTAAACGTCGATGGCGAGGTGCAAATAATTCCATGCGAGGGCATGGAAAAGGAAGATGTAAAGAAAGTTCTCCTGGGTCTTCTTTATGATATTCTGAAGACCCTGGACAAGTAGAATTTGAAATTCACAATTCCGATTGCCTTCTTCTTAATAATGATATCAAGAACGACTTACATGTTTCCCGGCCGGTTGTGAACATGGATCCTTTAGCCATCATGGATCTTCATACAGGGGGGTGGGCATAAAGATGCTGCTAAACGGTAAGACGGAAATAGTGGGAATCATCGGCTACCCCATTGACTATACCCTTTCACCGGCTATTCACAACTCCGCTTTTCGCAGTCTTAATATGAATTGGTTATATATACCAATGCGGGTTTTGCCCGATCAACTCGCGCCGGCGCTTGTGGGCTTTCGCGCGCTGGGGTTCAAGGGGGCGAACATCACGATTCCGCACAAGATGGCTGCCGCGATCTTGATGGATAAACTGCGGGGTGATGCCGAATTGCTGCAGGCGGTGAACACCGTATCCCTCGAAGATGGCAGGACCGTCGGTTTCAATACCGATGCCAAGGGCTTTGAGGACTTCCTTAAAGAGGCGGGCATCGATTTGGAGAATCAGGGGGTAACGGTCATCGGCGCGGGCGGAGCCGCACGAGGTGTCGTCCTGGCCGTCGCGAGGCGGGGGGCGGCCAAGGTCTTTGTGATGAACAGGACCAATGACCGGACCCTTGAGTTGAAAGACGTGTTAAAGAGCGCCATCTCCAATTCCGAGATATTTGAGAGGACGTTCGATAACGAGGGTGCGAAGGTAATCAAGGAGTCCGGCTTGATTATCAACTGTACGCCGCTGGGGAACACTCCGGAGGATATGCCACCCGTGGGTCTGGAGAATTTCCACGAAGGTCAATGGGTGGTCGATTTGAAGTACCGAAAGACCGGCACATTTTTAAGAGCGGCCGCCGCAAGGGGAGCCAGGACGGCGAGTGGCGAGGGAATGCTCCTGCATCAAGCCGCCGCCTCCTTCCAGATATGGACAGGTCGCGAGGCGCCCTTGCGGAATATGCGAGAGGCAATGAATCGGGAGATCGTAAGATAGAGGAAAGCGATGCAAAAGCCCAAGAAAGAGAAACTGGGGCAGATACTCATACGAAACCGCATCATAACGGAAGATCAGCTCGAAGAAGCTCTGGCCAAGCAGAGGGAAAGCGGTAACTCGCTCGGCCGGGTACTCATCGAATTGAAGATGGTGAGTGAGGGAGCCCTGACGTCTATTCTCGCCCGCCAGATAGGCCTTAAATATATTGACCTCGCCAACTACGATATCGATATTTCGGCTTCAAGTCTGGTCGATGCCGAGGTGGCACGGCGCTACACACTGATACCCATAGGCTTCGAGGACGGCAGGTTAATGATCGCCATGGCCGATCCGACCAATGTCTTTGCACTTGATGACGTACGGATAATGACCGGCATGGAAATTGAGCCGTTGGTCGCGACGAAAGAGGACATAATATCGGCTATCAACCGGTTCTGCAGGGCTGACGCTGATGCACAGCTTTCGGTGGATGATCTTACCGAGGAGGCAAGCGACAACGGCCAGGAGGCGGAGATCGATGACGCACCGATCGTAAAATATGTCAACCTGCTGATAACAGAGGCGGTGACGGACCGGGCAAGCGACGTGCACATCGAACCGATGGATAACGATGTGCGGGTGCGCTTCCGTATCGACGGAGTGCTTCACGAAATACGGCGCAACCCAAAACAGCTTCACCCGGGGGTGGTCGCGAGGATCAAGGTCATGGCCGATATGAACATCGCCGAGAAGCGAGTCCCGCAGGACGGCAGGGCTTCTATCGATATGAGGGGCAAGGCCATAGATATCCGTGTCGCTTCCCTGCCTACGATACATGGCGAGAAGATGGTCCTGCGTATACTGGATAAGAGCGCCTCCCTGATGAGCCTCGAGGAACTGGGCTTCAGAGACGAGACTATGGAGAGATATTCGCGCAGCTTTCATAAGCCATATGGGACCATCATGGTCACGGGACCGACCGGAAGCGGCAAGACGACCACCCTCTACGCGACGCTCAATGTCCTCAACAGCATCAAACAGAACATAATAACCGTCGAGGATCCGGTTGAGTATCGGCTCCCCCTCATAAATCAGGTCCAGGTCCATTACAAGGCCGGCCTGACTTTCGCCTCAGCCTTGCGCTCCATCCTGCGCTGCGACCCCGACATCGTTATGATCGGTGAGATACGAGACGCGGAATCTGCCCAGATAGCCATTGAATCGGCCCTCACCGGACACCTGGTCCTTTCCACGCTGCATACCAACGATGCGCCGAGTGCACTGACCAGACTTCTGGAAATGGGCATCGAACCGTTCCTCATCGCTTCCGCTGTCGACTGCGTGAGCTCGCAAAGACTGACTCGCAAGCTATGCGATCGATGCAAGGAGGCCTACGAACCCGACCCGAATTTCCTGGAGAAAGTGGGATTCACGTGGGAAGACATGGAGGAAAAGAAGTTGTTCCGCTCAAAGGGATGCCCGGCCTGTAACCGTACCGGATTCAAGGGCCGCATCGGAGTATACGAGGTATTAGAGGTGAGCGAAAACATAGAGAAGCTCGTGTCGAGGAACGCGCCGCACGTCGAGATCGCTGAGATGGCCCGCTCAGAGGGGATGAAGACCATGCGGGAAGAAGGCTTTGCGAAGGTAAGGCAGGGAGTGACATCTCTGGAAGAGGTTCTCAGGGTCATCATGTAGAAGAGTTATTTGGCTCGGCGCCATTGAGAGTCGAGAGGAGGAGTGGCTTTGGCTGTAAAGCTTGATATCAATGAACTCCTGGAAGAGGTCCTGGTAAGGGGTGCTTCGGACCTCCACCTGACCGTCGGCGCACCGCCCGTTATGCGTATAAACGGCGTGCTGCAACGGCTTGAGGAATATTCGAGACTGACTTCAAGCGATACGAGGGATATGATATATGGCATTCTTACTGCCAGGCAAAGGGAGCAGTTGGAGAGCAACCTCGAATATGACCTCTCTTATTCGGTGCCGGGCAGCGCCCGCTTCCGCGTAAATGCCTATTTCCAGCGCAACTCCCTGGGAGCCGCCTTTCGTATCATCCCCTACAGGATCAAAACCGTCGAGGAATTGGGCCTCCCCCCGGTGCTCACCGAATTCGCCATGCTGCCACGCGGCTTCATCCTGGTAACAGGCCCGACGGGTCAGGGAAAATCCACCAGCCTGGCGGCGGTGATCAATATAATCAACGAGAATCGTAATCTGCACATCATGACTGTCGAAGATCCAATCGAATTCCTTCATGTACACAAGAAATGTATCGTAAACCAGAGGGAAGTAGGCAGCGACACCCATTCTTTCTCTAATGCCCTTAAGTACGTATTGCGGCAGGATCCAGATGTTATCCTCGTGGGGGAAATGAGGGACCTGGAAACAATTTCCACGGCCCTGACCGCCGCCGAAACCGGCCACCTGGTTTTTGCAACCCTGCACACTCAGGACGCACCGCAAACCATAGACCGAATAATCGACGTCTTCCCCACTTATCAGCAGCAGCAGGTCAGGCAACAGCTGGCCTCAACGGTTCAAGCAATTGTCACACAGCAACTCCTTCCTACGAAAGATGGGCAAACCCGAATACCGGCGGTTGAGGTAATGGTGGCAACATCAGCTATAAGGAACCTTATCCGTGAGGCCAAAGCCCACCAGATATACTCGGCTATGCAGACCGGCGGCCAGTACAAGATGCAGACCATGGACCATTCAATCGCGGCCCTTTTCAAAAGGGGCATTATTTCGTATGACGTTGCTATGGCAAGGTGCAACAACCGCGACGAAATGATAAGGCTTATCGGGTGACGCTT
>Ga0209745_1000256_pt1 | contig 31233 bp, 29 predicted proteins | sample BarGraNGADG00312_FD_184495 | JGI IMG/M metagenome (GOLD analysis project Ga0209745, IMG submission 184495) | Arctic peat soil microbial communities from Barrow, Alaska - Barrow Graham LP Ref core NGADG0004-312 (SPAdes) (version 2) | ecosystem: Environmental > Terrestrial > Soil > Wetlands > Peat... | reverse complement strand
CCCGCCGTCACACTGTGGCAGAGTCACCGCCGCAAGCCGAAGGTCGCAAGTCGCCAGCCGCCCTTGTACGACCGCTGGTAGTAGTTCGCTCTTCGGCCAATACTGCTCCGAGCCCTTGTTGGCACAATCCGCAGTCGCGTGCCCCGCAAATACCATTTTGGCAGGAGTTGGCCGATGTTTCGCTTGTCGTTTGCCATTGTGTTTCTCGTTTGCGCGCTCCTCGCGTCCGCACCTGGTGCGCGCGCGGCGGACCGGGGAATCAACGGAGTGGTTCGCGACGGCAGCGGCGGCGTGGTCGTCGGGGCCGCCGTCTCGCTGCTCACGGCGGAGCAGGCGATTATCGCTGTGACAAAGACCAACGAGTCCGGCCGATTCGACTTCGCGTCGGTCCGGCCAGGCCGCTACCTGCTCATCGTCGTGGCGCCCGGTTTCGCGGAGACGCGCCTGGCGGTGGCACCCGGCGACGGGGGCACCGAAGGCGTGTCAGTGACGATCTCACCGGAGGGCGTGCGCGCGACGGTCAGCGTGACGGCGACGCGAGGCGTCGTGCAGGACACGGCAGCCATCGCGCAGGCGGTGACGGTGATCGACGCGGCCGAGATCGAGAAACACACCAAGGAAATCGTGGCGCAGGCCGTGGCGGAGCAAACTGGCGTTCACCTGCTGCGGACGAGCCCCACCATGGCCGGCATCTACGTTCGCGGGCTCACGGGCAACAAGGTGAACGTGTTCGTGGACGGCGTCCGCTACTCCACGGCATCGGCCCGTGGCGGCGTCAGCACGTTTCTCGACCTGATCGAACCCACCAGCCTGCAGGCCGTCGAGGTGCTGCGCGGACCGAACTCCGCGCAGTACGGCAGCGACGCGATTGGCGGCAGCGTGCAGTTCCTCTCCCAGGTGCCGTCGTTCACGGGCGGCGGCGACCGGGCCTTGCACGGGTTGTTCTCGGCCAGGGGGGGAACGGCCGACAGCAACGCCGGCGCCAACCTCGCAGCCGGCTATCGGGCCGGCCAGTTCGGCATCTTCGCAAACGTCGCGGCACGACGCATCAACGACCTGCGTCCCGGCAAAGGGATCGACTCGCACGCCGCTGTGACCCGCTTCCTCGGCCTCTCGTCTGACCGCCTGATGCCCGAGCACCTGCCCGACACCGACTTCACACAGTACGGCGGGATGCTCCGCATCAACTGGGCGCCCACAGCCAACCAGCAGGTGATGCTCTATTACAGCCGCTCGCAGCAGGACGATGGGAAGCGGTACGACCAGTTGCTGGGTGGCGACGGCAACCTGATCGCCGACCTCCGGAACCTGATGCTCGACTTCTTCTACGCGAAGTACCAGCGGGTGGGCCTCGGCTGGTTCGATCAGCTCACGGCGACCTACTCGTACAACTCGCAGCGGGAGGAGCGGGTGAACCAGGGCGGAAACGGCAACACGAAGGCTTCGATCACCCACGAATTCGAGCGGACCAACGTGAACGGCTTCCAGGCGCAGGTGACCAAGCGGATTGGAAACCGCCAGGACCTGCTGATCGGCGGCGAGTTCTATCCCGAACGCATCCACGCGCCGTCTTACTCGTACAACCCGGTCAACGGGGCTGTCGCGGTGAGACGCGGCCGGGTGCCGGACAACGCCGGCTTCCGCAGCGGCGCGGCCTTCGTCCAGGATGTTCTCGAGGCGATCCCCGGCCGCATGCAGGTGATGCTGAGCGCGCGCTACAGCGGTGCGTCGTACGAATCGCTCGCGTCCGACAGCCCGCTGGTGAACGGCAAGCCGCTCTGGCCGGACGATTCGCAGACCGTGTCGAATGGCACGTTCCGGGCCGGCGTGGTCGTGACGCCGGGCGTCGAGGGCCTGAGTTTCACCGGGAACATCAGCCGCGGATTCCGCGCGCCGCACATCACGGACCTCGGCACCGTGGGGCTGACCGGGTCGGGCTTCCAGGTGTCTGCGTCGGGCGTGGCTGGCATGAACGCCACGGTGGGATCGACGGCCGGTGCGAACGCGGTCTCGACGGCCCAGCCCGTCGAGCCGGTGCAGCCGGAAACGAGCCTTTCTTATGAAGGCGGCATTCATTACCGCGCGAAGTCGTTCAGCACCGACTTCTTCGCGTTCATCAACGACGTCTACGACAACGTCGCCTACCAGGCATTGATCCTGCCGCAGGGAGCCGTGGGCAAGACGCTGGGCGACCAGACGATCACTTCACAGAACGCGAACGGCGTCGTCTACGTCGCCGCCAGCTCGTCACCGGTACTCGTGCGGACCAACTTCGGCGACGCGCGCATCTACGGCTTCGAGCACACGTCGGAATGGAAGGCGTCGCGCGCGTGGTCGCTGCACACCGTGTTCACGTACCTGCACGCCGCGGACAAGACGACCGCCGCGCCGCCGAACATCGAAGGCGGCACGCCGGCGCCGGATGGATACGTGAAGCTGCGCTACCTGGCGCCGTCTGGCCGGTGGTGGGCGGAACCGTACCTGCACATCGCGGCGCGCCAGGATCGGCTCTCGACGCTGGACCTCGAAGATCGGCGCACGGGCGCGACCCGGACGCGGACCAACATCAAGAACTTCTTCTACTACGGCGCTACGGCCAGGGGCTGGGTGACGTCGGGCGCGGATGGGATCGCGGGCAACGCGGACGACATCCTGATGGCCACGGGCGAGACGCTGGCGCAAGTGCAGAGCCGGGTGCTGGGAACGCTCGACTCCGCGCCGTTGTTCACCGAGGTGCCCGGGTACGTCACGGTCGGCTTCAGGGGCGGAATCAGGATCGGCACCCGCCACGAGCTGACGATTGATTTCGAGAATGTCGGCGACGTGAACTACCGCGGCATCGCCTGGGGCATCGACGCCCCCGGGCGGAATCTGTCGGTAGGCTGGAGGACGAGGTTCTAGAACAGTTGCTAGTTGTCAGTGGCAACTGCTTTTCCCCCTACCGTTGCACGATCGCGACCAGATCCGCCGGCGTGACCGCCAGTTCGTCGGCGCCAGCCTGCAGCAGTTCTTCCCGCTCCGACGGTCCCCAGAGCACGCCAATCGTCTGCATCCCGGCGGCCCGGCCAGCCGCCATGTCGTGGATGCTGTCACCGACGTAGGCCGTGCGCCCGACCGTCAGCCCACCCTTGGACGCCGCGAGCAGCAGCGGCTCTGGATCTGGCTTGTGACGCTCGGTGTCGTCGTGGAACACCTGCACCGAGAGGAACTCGCCCAGGCCGTAATGCTCGTAGCACTCCCGAGCGGCCCACTCCACCTTGCTCGTCACCACGCCCAGCGTGAGCCCGCGATCGCGCAAGCCGGCCAGCGCCTCGCGCATCCCGTCGTACGGCCGGATCAGCCGGTCCATGCTCACGCGCTGGAACGACCGGTAGGTGTGTAGCATGGTGCGCGACACCGCCGCCGGGTCGTCCACTCCGGCCGCCGCCGCGAAATCGAACAGGATGTCGTCGAGGGAGCGGCCCAGATTTGCGATGATGACGCGACGGCCTGGGTCGTACCCGGGCAGGTGCGCCGCCAGCGTATGCTCGTAGCAGGCGAAGATGAGCGGGATCGTATCGACCAGCGTGCCATCGAGATCGAAGAGAACGGCGTCAACCGAGGTCAGCATCGGGGTAGCATATACCGCACACAGCGTTGCGGTTCATGGCCGCGCCGGAGGACCATGTGAAGATCCTGCCTTTCGAGATGGAACGGATGCAGTCCACCTGGGAGAACCAGGTCGAGATCAACCTGTCGGAAAGCGGCGTGCACCCGCTCACGCTGGGCGAGCTGGTGGACGAACAGGACGACCGCGACAGCCTGCTCCAGGTCGGGCTCGGCTACCCGCAGACCAACGGGACGATCCCGCTGCGGTCCGCGATCGCCGCGATGTACCCCGGCGCCACGCCAGACCACGTCCAGGTGACCAACGGCGGGTCGGAGGCGAATTTCTGTTCCACCTGGAGCCTGCTCGAGCCGGGCGACGAGGTGGTGATGATGGCGCCGAACTACATGCAGACGTGGGGCCTCGCGCGCGCGTTTGCCGGCACGGTGCTCGAGTGGCCTCTGCGCGAACGCGACGGCCGCTGGCGGCCGGATGTCGATCAGCTCCGCTCGCTGCTCACGCCCCGCACGAGACTGCTGCTCCTGTGCAATCCCAACAACCCGACGGGCGCGTGCTTCGACGGCGCGACACTCGACGCCATCTGCCACGAAGCGGGGCGACACGGCACATGGGTGCTGTCGGACGAGATCTACCGCGGCGCCGAGCTCGATGGCCACGAGACGCCGTCGATCTGGGGTCGCTACGATCGCGCGATTGTCACCAGCGGATTGTCGAAGGCGTATGGGCTGCCTGGCCTGCGCATCGGCTGGGTGGTCGGGCCGCCGTCGTTCGTAGCGAACACCTGGGCCTACCACGACTACACGAGCATCGCTCCTGGCGCGGTCAACGACCGCCTGGCCGTGCTGGCGCTGTTACCCTCGCGCCGCGCACGCCTCCTGGAGCGCACCCGGGGCATCCTGAACGCCAATCTGCCCGCGCTGGCCACCTGGCTGTCACAGCGCTCGAGACTCTTCTCGTTCGCGCCCCCCGAAGCCGGCGCCATTGTCTACGCGCGCTACCACAGACCGGTCAACTCGACGACCCTGACGACGCGACTGCGCGAGGAGAAGGGTGTGTTGATGGTGCCGGGGGATCACTTCGGGATGGATGGATACCTGAGGATTGGCTTTGGCGGCCCCGCGCACGAGTTGTTCGAAGGCCTCTCCCGGCTCGAGAGTATCCTCCAGGTCGGAACTGACGCTGACGGGTCGGAACTCACGCTCAGGGGTCTGAGCTCACGCTGAAGGGTCGGGGCTTGCGCTGACTGGTCGGAAGGCGGCCGGCCTGGAGCCTGATATGTTCTCTCCAGATCTCGTCCTGGTCGGTTTTGGCAACGTGGGGCGACGGTTCGTCCGCCTGCTGGAGGAACGCGCTTCCGAGCTCCGCGACGCTCACCTGGCCGACTGGCGCGTGGTTGGCATCGCGACGGCGCGGCATGGCAGCGCCCGGGACCTGCGCGGCCTGGACGTCGCGCGCTCGCTGGACCTCGTTGAGCGAGGCCAGTCGCTCGAGGCCATCGACGCGCCGGAATGGGCCGGAAGAAAGCGCGGCGCGCCAGTCCCGTCAGGTGTCCAGCTGATCGAACAGGTGGCAGAGGCCGCGCGAGAGGCCGGAAGCACTCGCCCGATCGTCGTCGTCGAAACGACGCTGCTCGACATCGGCGCCGGGCAGCCGGGCGTCGATCACGTGCGCGCGGGGCTCCGCGCCGGCGCGCATGTCATCACCGCGAACAAGGGGCCGGTGGCGTTCGCGTATGCCGAACTCAACAGCCTCGCGAGGACGGCGGGCCGCGGCTTCCTGTTCGAGGGCGCGGTGATGGACGGCATCCCGATCTTCAACATGGTCCGCCAGACGCTGCCGGCGGTGACGATCAACGGGTTCAGCGGCGTGGTCAACAGCACGACGAACTTCATCATCACCGCGATGGAGAACGGCCGCGAGTTCGCGGCGTCGCTGGCCGAGATGCAGGCGGCGGGCATCGCGGAGGCCGACGCGTCGCTCGACGTGGACGGATGGGACGCCGCGGCCAAGGCGTCAGCGCTGGCAAACGTCCTGATGGGCGCGAGGATGACGCCGCAGCAGGTGGAGCGGACGGGCATCGGCCACCTCACGGGCGCACACGTCAGGGCTGTTGTGAACCTGGGCCGCCGGATGAAGCTGGTTGCGCGGGGTGAACGGCGCGAAGGCCGTGTCGTCGTGCGGGTGGGCGTCGAGGAACTTCCTGCCGACCACCTGTTCGCGACGCTGGGCGGTCAGCAAAACGCGCTGCTGCTCGAGACCGACCTGCTCGGCGAGTTCGCCGTCGTGCAGCTGGGCGGGGGGCTGACCCAGACGGCGTACGCCCTCGTGACAGACCTGGTCGCGATTGCACGCGATTGCAGAAACCTGACATAGCCGTGATCACCATCGCGTCACCTCCCGCATAACCCGGTCGAGCCGGAACCAAAGAGGCTCGGCGGGAGTGGCTCGATCCATTGTACGATGCTGACAGATATGGAAACCTCCGACATCAGGCGACGATTGCGCCAGGCGCTCGAGCAGGCCCGAACGGCGACGACGGAACGGCGGACGCGGGCGGACTTGGCGGCGACGGCGTACGCCGCGTTCCTGCGGGACGTGGCGACGCCGGTCTTCCGCACGGTCGCCAACGTGGCCAAGGCCGAGGGCCAAGGCTTCACGGTGTTCACGCCGGCCGACGGCGTGCGCCTTGTCTCGGAACGTCACGGCGAGGACTACGTCGAGGTCTGGCTGGACACGTCGCTCGATCCACCGAAGATCGCCACGCGCGCTAACCGCTCGCGCGGTCGGAACGTCACGACGAGCGAGGGGTTGCTGCGGCCGGAGGCGCCGATCAGCGGCGTGACGGACGAAGACGTCCTCGACTTCCTCCTGTCGCAGATCGGGATGCTGGTGGAACGATAGCTCCTGAGTCTTGTCAGGCCAGGCGCTCGACAAACGAGGTGTCTATGCCTTCGCGGCGCAGCACCGCCAGGAAGGCCTGGCGTTCATACGCCTTCCGATAGGCGTCCTTCACGTCCACGATACCGCTCTGAACGAAGCCGGCCAGGGCGTCGTTGAGCGGGACCATGCCGTGCTTCCGCCCGCTGTCGAGCGCGAGCGGCAGTTGACTGATTCGTCCTTCCGCGATGAGGCTGGCGATCGCCGAAGTGTTGAGCAGCACCTCGCGCGCGGCCACTCGCCCGCCGCCCGTCTTCGGCAGCAGGACCTGCGACACCACGCCACGGAGCCCCTCGGCCAGCATCAGCTGTACGTGGTCGCGCCGCTCGGGTGGGAACCGATCCAGGATGCGCCCGATTGCCGTCGTCGTGGTGTGCGCGGAGACCGCGCCAATCACGAGGTGGCCCGACTCCATCGCCTCGAGCGCAAGGGCCACCACCTTCGGAGACCGCAGGTCTTCGATGACCAGCACGTCCGGGTTCTCGCGGAGCGCAGCGCGCACCACGGCGGCAAGTTCCTCGTCGCTGTCCCTCACCTCGCGCTGGCTGATCAGGCAGCCGCGGCTCTCGTGCTCGCAGATGATCTGGCTTTCGATCGTGACCACGTAGTCGTTGCGGGCACGGTTGATGAGATCGACGAACGCCGAGATGAGCGTAGACTTCCCGCTCGAGCGCGGTCCGGCCACCAGGACGAGGCCTTCAGGTTCGGCGCAGAGCGCCTGGATCTCGCGCGACAGCCCGAGCTGGTCCACCGAGGCGGGCCGCGTCGAGATCATGCGGAAGATCCCGCCAGGGCCCCGGTGGTCGCGGAAGCTCTGACAGCGGAACCGCCCCACCTCCGGCACGTCGGACATCCATTCCGTACCCTCGCCGTTCCTCAGCGCCTCGCGGTTTCTCTCGGGCGCGAGGTCGAGGAGCAGCGACTCCACCTCCGTCGCGGTCAGCAGGGGTTCGCCATCGAGGACGGCAATTTCGCCGTCCATCCGGATCGACGGCCGCCCGCTCGACATCAGGTAGAGCGTGTTTGCGCCGCGCACAGCCGCCAGCCTCAACAGCCGGTCCAGCCCGGCAATGCGGGGCGGCGGCGTCGGGCGGGCCGGCGCCTCGGGCCGGATGGGATTGCCGGCGAGCGGAAGCACGATGGCCTGGCTCGATTCGCTCTGTGTCTGGTCGGAGTATTCAGTCATGAGGTGAGGTGCAGAAGGAGCAATGGGAGCGACGAACGTCGGACGCTCGGGGGGCGGCGGCGCGACCACCGTGGGCGGTGCGACCACCGCAGGGACGGCAACCGCCTCAGGCTGACCGTCGGGAAGATCGAACGAGTCCGCCAGGTCGAGGGGCACTTCCACTTCCATCGATGGCGCGGCAGCTTCCATCGATGGCGCGGCAGCGACAGCCAGCGGTTCGGTTGATGGGGTGGCCGTCGGTTCAGCACCTGGCCTGGCAGGAAGCTCGAGCGGAACATCAACGTGCATCCCGCGGTGACGACGGATTTCAATCCAGATGTCGTCGCCGCCACGGGCCGCCACAACCGTGAATCGCTCCCCGTCGGCTGCACTCGACGTGGGCAACTCGTGCTCAACCGCTCCCAACTCATCGAGCGCGCGTCGGCTGCCGGCTGGCAGCAACTGCCCGAGCATTCCCGCCACGGCTTCGAGCGTGAGCGGGCGCGCTGACAGTTCCACCGGTCCTGCCGGCGCCACCACGTAGGGTTGTTCCCCGACGTGCATGACCAGCGCGTCGCCATCCGCCCGGACGATGGCAGTCAACAGCGAGTTGACCAAGTGAGTGGCTCTCCTTGCGCCACGGCCGCTGGCCGCGCCACCGGGCACGGCCTCTCTCACTCAGTGTCGGTCAGATGGGTTGGCGCCTTTACACCCTGAGCTCACTTGTCCGGCTCGTCCCAGTGGTCCGCCTTGCCTTGTGTACGGCGTGGTTGGGCGGTCGGGACTTGCGCAACACGTCTGCGTCGAAGGGTAGCTTCCGTGACGGGGCCGACTGGTCGCACTTCATAGATGCGGACCAGTTCCACGAGTTTGTAGCCGCGGGTCTGGTACGGCGGGACGACCCGTTCAGTCCGGAGGTACTGCACCATCACGCCATCGACGTAGTCGGCCTGGCCGATGCCCTCGAGGTCCGCCAGCCTCGATTCCAGACCGGAAAGCGTCAGGGTCGGAGTCTCGACCAGCCGGGCGCGCGGGAGGATGCCGAGCCAGCGCCCAGCGACGGGCCTGGGCTCGGTCGCAAACACGACGTAGAGTTCATTGGCCAGCAGGTTGTAGCCCGCGCCCGATCGGCTGGCTGGGGCGTCCTCGACCCGGAGGTAGACAACCTCGTCGATCTGCTGCAGCGCCGCAATCAGCCTGATCGTGAAGTCGCCGTCGCCCGACCACGCCGCCTGGTCAACCTGCATGTCGGCGCCCCAGGACGAGGGCGGCGATCTCAGATGGACGATCGACGAACACCTCGTCGCCGTGGAGGTACTGGCAATCAAAGCCCGCGAAGCCGAACCCGTAGCGGACAATGCACGCCCGGGTGCCGGCGGCCTGGGCGGTAAGAAGGTCGACGGTGGAATCGCCCACCATCAGGGTGTGGGCGGGGTCGGCGCCCTCGTCGGCGATCAGGTGCAACAGGCCATCGGGACTTGGCTTGCGGCAGAACGGGCCGTCGCCGCCGATCACGCCCCGAAAGAACTTGTCGAGGTCGAGCAGCGACAGGACCTTTCGCGCGGCTTCGGTGGGCTTGTTGGTCAAGACCGCAAGCGACGCCACCTCGTCGAGCGCGCGGAGCATCTCGGGGATCCCGGGGTAAGGCCTCGTCCCGCCGGGCAGGATGCTCTCGTAGATCTCGAGGAATCGCGGCAACGCCTCACCCGGATCGCCGGGCACACCGGCCGCGTCGAACGCCCGGGAGAGGAGCAGGTTCGCTCCCTCGCCCACCATCCTGGACACCTCGACGGCCGCGAGGACACACCCGCCGCGCTCGGAGACGAGCTGGTTGACGGCGACAACAAGGTCGCCGATTGAGTCGATCAGGGTACCATCGAGATCGAAGACGACGAACATCACGCCTCCCGTCATTCGCCCATGTAGGTGGCGAACGAGGTGGGCGTCTCCCAGACGCGAACCTTCACGACGTTGAAGCCCTGTTCCTTCGCGCAGGCGAAAATGAGCTTCGCGATCAGTTCCACGGTGGGGTTGGAGTCCACCAGGTAGATCGGCTCGCCAAGCGCCTGGAGCGGCGGCACCAGTGGATCGTCGCGTCGCAGAACCATCTTGTGATCGAGTTCGCGGTCGATCCAGCCCTTGACCCCCCGCTTGATGTCGCTGAAGTCGCAGACCATGTTGCGGGTGTCGAGCATGTCGGTGCGGATCTCGATCTCGGCCAGCGCATTGTGCCCGTGGGGATGCTTGCAGATGCCGCCGTAGTCGAGCAGGCGGTGGCCGTAACAGAACTCGATGCGCTTGGTGACTGAGTACATGCTGCGATTGTACAGTAGGCCTTTATGCGCGACATCTTCGACGTCTGGGAACGGAAATCGTAGAACGGAGGCGCCAGTGGCGGATATCGCGGTGCTCCTCTCCGGAGGACTCGACAGCGCGGTGCTGGTTGCGCACGCTGCCAGGTCCGGAACCGTGCAACCGGTGTACGTCAGCGCCGGCCTCTCGTGGGAGACGGAAGAGGCCGCACTCGTGGCCCGACTGCTCGAGTGCCGTCCTTTCGCGTCCCGCGTGCTGCCTTTGATTCGCCTGTCGCTGGACGTCACCGACATCTATCCGGACACGCACTGGGCCCGCCGCGGCGCGCCGCCGGCATACGACACGCCGGACGAAGACGTCTACCTTCCCGGGCGAAACGTGCTGCTGCTCTCCAAGGCGGGTGTGCTCTGCGCACTCCACCACATCCCGCGCCTGGTGATCGGCCCCCTGGCCGGCAACCCGTTCCCGGATGCCACGCCGGAGTTCTTCGCGTCGATGGCGCGGACGCTCTCGATGGGCCTCGCGCACGAATTGCGGATCGAGGCGCCGTTTTCGGGGATGCACAAGGAGGACGTGATCCGGCTGGGCGCGTCGCTTGGCGTCCCCTTCGAGCTGACGCTCTCGTGCATGAACCCGTCGGGCGGACGACACTGCGGGCTCTGCAGCAAGTGCCGCGAACGGCGTGACGGGTTCGGGGCTGCGGGAGTGGCCGATCCGACGGAGTACCTGGCGGCGTCGCCGCGGGGGTAGGGGCGACGCCTGCGTCGCCCCGGGCGCATTGCACCAGACATGCCGAACAACGACAATAGGCGCCATGATGGCACTGCTCATCGCCGGCGCGATCGTCGTGGTCGTCCTCGGCCTGCTGGTCTTCGTAGTGCTCCGGAAAGGACGGCCTTTCGGGACGGGAGACGTGTTCCGCGCAAGCCGCCTGAGTCGCGGGAATCGCGTTTTTCCGACCCAGGTGCGCGTCACGCCGACCTCGGTCGCCCACTACACGCCCCAGTGGATCGGTCGGCTCGAACACACCATCCATATCGCCCACGTGGCGTCGGTGCGGATCGACACGAAGCTCCTCTTCTCGGACGTCTTCATCGAGACCAGCGGGGGCGTGAGCCCGATCAGCTGCTATGGCCATTACAAGCAGGATGCGATGCGGATCAAGGAGCTGATCGATCTGTATCAGACCGAGTACTTCAGGTCGCCGCTGTCGGCTGCGCCGGCCTCGCCCGTGCCGGCTCGACGGGAGTGAGAGACCTCGAACGCAGCGTTCTTCGGCCTGTTGACGTGACCTGGCGAGGCCGATAGACAAAGAGCCGGGCTGGTCCGGCCATCCAGGCTAGACGTGGGCGAAGCGCTGACGATCCCATCGCGGCAAGCCACCGATCCCTCCCCGCGCGTCGAGCCCGGCGGCAGCGATCCGCAGGCTCGATTCCAAACGCTGGTGCAGTCACCGTTGCGCGCCGGCATCCTGCGCTATCTCTTCTCGCAGCCAGCCGAAGGGTTCGAAGTCGAGTCGCTGATGCGCGTGTTCGGCCGGATGCGCCTCGACGTGGACAATTGCGTCGGAGAACTGGTGGCGTTCGGGGTGGTGCGGCGCCTGCCCGGCACACCCACGCACTACGCGGCAAGCCGGCCGGAGAGCGATGGGGTCGCCGGGATGCTCGACGACTTCCTCGAGCGACGGGCGACGGTGAGCCCCGAGGACCAGTCTTTGTCCGTGCAGCGGTTCCGCGAGATGATCGGCCGCGACGAGAAGATGCTGGTCGTCTTCGAGTGGATCCGGACGGCCGCCAAGTCGGATATCGCGGTGCTCGTCCTCGGGCCGACAGGGTCCGGCAAGGAAGTCGTGGCGCGGATGATCCACGAGCTGAGCCGGCGGGGCAGCGGACGGTTCCAGGCCGTCAACTGCGCCGCGCTGCCGGACACGCTGTTCGAGTCGGAGATCTTCGGTCACGAGAAGGGCGCGTACACGGGCGCGCACGTTCGCAAGCCGGGGCGCCTCGAGCTGGCCAACCACGGGACGCTGTTCCTCGACGAGATCGGCGACATGTCGATCGTCGCGCAGGCGAAGCTCCTGCGCGTGCTGGAAGAGCGGCGGTTCGAGCGCCTGGGCGGGAACCGCACGATCGAGGTGGACTTCCGGCTGATCTCCGCCACCAACCGGCCGCTCGAGCAGTTCGTCCGCGAGACGCGGTTCCGTGAAGACCTGTACTATCGCGTCAACGCCTTCTCGATTCGCCTCCCCTCGCTCCGCGAGCGCCAGGTGGACATCCCGGTGCTCGCGCAACGGTTCCTCGCCCGCTACTGCGCCGCAAACGGCCTGCCGATCGACAGCAAGGTCTTCTCACGCGAGGCGCTGGAGCAACTGGCCAGCTACGCGTGGCCAGGCAACATTCGCGAACTGGAGAGCACAGTGTCGCGCGCGGCCCTGTCCGCGCCCGGTCGAACGATCCGCGGCACCGACGTCGACTTCCTGCACGCGAACGCCGCGCCCGGGGAAGCCACCCGTGAGCGCCTTCAGTCGCTCCGCGAAACCGAACGCGCCCAGATCATCCGGGTGCTCGACGCCGTCGGCTGGAACAAGAAGGAAGCAGCGGAGGTGCTCGAGATCAGTCGAGGGACGTTGTACCGGAAAATCACAGAGTACGGCCTTGCACCGGCCCGCGCCGGAATGTACCAAAACAGACCATTGGCGCCCCTGGACCAGAAGATATGCTAAATTTGAAAGGAAAAATACCGCAACTGCACCAGCACTAAAATAGAACACTTCAAGAACATCCCTAAAGCACTGTCTTTTCAACCCCTTAGCCTTACCGTTCCGTCCTTCCTGTTACATAATGGAACACCTCGGCTTGTTCTCCTCCCGCCACACACATTCTGATATGTTCCATTAAACACCTGAAATAAAAAGAGTTATCTCGTTCTTTCGACCGTCACGCTGTAACGGCAGTGCTTTTGCGAGGGTGCCGTGCAGTGAATCGTCCGCAAACCCCGTTCACCATCCGCCTGCGCGCCACCATCGAGTGGGCGCTGAAGCCCCTTCGAGGGCTCGCCCGCTCCCGCACGGCCGGAACCTGGATTCCGCGGTGGCACCATCGAGTCCCGGGTGTGATCTACCCGACCGCCCTCCTGGCAACAGTCGTCGGCTCCCTGCTGGCGGCGAACGGCCGGGTGATCGAGGCCGGGGGGCTGTGGCTGGTTGCCGGTGTCGCCTGGTGGGAAGGCCATCGCCGGGGCCGCGGGTGTGCCGAGGCGGCGATACGGGAGCATCGATTGTCCGGGCTGCACATGGCGACGATCGAGGCGCTTGCCCGGGCGATCGACGCAAAGGACCAGACGTCAGGCAGTCATATTCGCCGCGTGCAGTCGTTCGCGCGGGCCCTCGCTCACGCCGTCGGCGTCTCGGACGATGAGGTTCAGGGGATCGCGACGGCGGCGCTGCTGCACGACGTCGGCAAACTGGCGGTGCCCGAGCACATCCTGTCGAAGCCCGGCCCGTTGACTGTCGAGGAGTTCGAGAAGATCAAGATTCACCCGCAAGTCGGCTTCGAGATCATCGAGCACGTGCCGTTCCCGTACCCGGTGGCTCCGCTCGTGCTCTGTCACCACGAGCGCTGGGATGGCGCCGGCTACCCGCTCGGCCTGCGCGGCGACGACATCCCGCTGGGCGCGCGGATCCTTGCCGTGTCGGACTACTTCGACTCGGTGACGCGCGACCGGCCGTACAACAAGAGGATGTCGGGCGACCTGGCGGTGCTTCTCCTGCGCCAGGAATCGGGCAAGGCGCTCGATCCGACCCTGGTGTCGGTCTTCCTGGAGTTGCTTCCCACGCTTCCGCTCGCGGACCAGGCGCTGGAGTCGAGCGAGCACGATACCCACGAGTTGGCGCGCTCGCGTCGATTGCTCGAGAACGGGGAGAAGGCCGCCTTCACCAACATCGCGCGGGCTCACCAGGAGATCTACGCGCTGTATGAGATTGCCCAGGCCATCGGCTCGAGCCTGGGCCTGGCCGACACGATGGCGCTGATTGCCGGTAAGCTGACGGCGCTGGTGCCCTTCTCCTGCTGCGCGCTCTTCGTCGGCGACGAAGACGAGGGCGTGCGGTGCCGGTTTGCGGCCGGCGTCGATGGAGACGACATCCAGCGCATCGCGCTGCGCCCCGGGAGAGGGCTGGCCGGGTGGGTCATGCGCAACCGTCGGTCGCTGGTGAACGCGAGGCCTGCCGCGGACTTCGAGGCGGCCGACATGCCGCCGGCCGCACCGCGCCTCCGGTCCGCGCTCGTCTGCCCGCTGATTTCGAACGACCGGGTTGTCGGGGGCCTTGCGCTCTACCACGTGGACCAGGACTTCTACTCGGACGAGCATCGCCGGCTCCTCGATCGCATCTCGGAACAGGCGGCGGCGGCCATCTCCAACTCGATCGAGTACGAGCAGACGCGCGAGGCGTCGTTGAGCGATGCGCTGACGGGCCTGCCTAACACGCGCTACATGTTCGCCCACCTGACTCGGGAGCTGGCTCGCGCCGAGCGTCTCGGCACCGAGGTCGCGATCCTGGTCCTCGACCTCGACGATTTCAAGAAGGTCAACGACACCCACGGCCATCACGTCGGTGACCGCGCGCTGCGCGAGGTGGCCCGCGTGTTGCGGGAAACGGTTCGGCCCTACGACGTGTGCGTCCGTTACGCCGGTGACGAGTTCATCATCGTCCTGGCCGGCTGTGGACTGGAAGAGGCCGAGGCGAAGCGACTGGAACTGCAGCAGGCCATCGACGATGTCATCTTCGAGGCCGCGCCGGGTTGCCCGGTTCGTATGGGCCTCAGCATTGGCGCCGCGGTGTTCCCCGGGGACGGCGACACGTACGAGGCGCTGCTGGCCACGGCCGATGGGCGGATGTATCGGGACAAGAAGTCGCGCAAGAGCCTGGGCATCCGCTCGCGGGCTTCCAGGCAACAGGAGTCTCTGGTCCTCGAGGATCTTCCCGAGAGCCTCACGCCCGCGCCGGCCGCCCCGACGAGCACGCGGGTGAACTGAGGAAGTGGCTGCCGGGGTCAGACGTGAAAAATGCCAAGATTCAAAACCTGACCCCACGGTAAGATCGGGTGAGTGGCGATTCTCACCTGTCCCATCACACGCGTCATCCGTGAGACACCGCGCAACCGTATCGTGCGGGTAGCGCTCGGCAACCGCCTCCTGGCGTTCGAAGCGGGGCAGTACGCCCTGCTCGGTGATCACGGCCAGCCCATCAGGAAACCCTACTCGATCGCCTGCGCTCCTGCGCAAGCGAAGCTCGACCACGAACTCGAGTTCCTCATCCAGGTCGTCGATGGTGAAAGCCCTGGATCGCACCTCGCCGACCTTGGAGAAGGCCGCCTGGTTGACCTGGAAGGACCATCGGGTTCCTTCGTTCTTCCCGGCGGAGCACACCCGCGCGCAGTCGCCCTGATCGGCGGAGGCACTGGCATTGCGCCGCTGCGTGCGATGCTGTGGGAAATCCTGTCAGGGTCACCTGGAACGCGAGTGGCGGTCCTTCAGAGCGCGAGAACTCCCGACGAGCTGGTGTACTCGACCGAGTTTCGAGGTCTGGCCGAGGCGGGGAGGATCGAGCTGGTCGAAACGGTGACACGGGAGGCTCCCGCGTCATGGCGGGGCAAGCGGGGACGAGCTGACGAGGGCGACCTGGCGCGGCTGATCGACGGACCCGACACCTGGTGCTTCGTGTGCGGTCCCGACTCGCTTGTCGAGAGCGTGCCTCGCCTTCTCGCGGACGGCGGCGTGCCCGGCACGAACATCAGAACCGAGCACTGGGCCGACGACCTGGCGGTCGCGGACTGACAAAAGAGGCGACAAGAGGCGAAGCTCGCGTCGCCCCTGTGGGTGTCTCTGCCTGCTGTCCGCTTCCCGCTGCCTGCTGCTCAGATTCCCGCCGCGTGGAACCCCGCGTCCACATGGAGGATCTCGCCGGTCACGCCACGGCTGTCGGGGCCGATCCCTCCCGAGAGCCGTGCCGGCCAGACAGATCGGTCATCTAGAGCCTCGAGCGAGCGTTGACGGATAAGGCACGGGACTCTGCGTGCGCGGTCGCTGGGAGTGGGATCGAAGCGGGAGTCAGGCTGGAAGATCGCGACCCGTCCTGTCCTTCACCTCTAGTGCTTCTTGCCGTGGCGGGCTGGCTGGCCGCCGCGCGACTGCCGCGGCCCCTCGGTGCGACCCGACATGTGGCCTCCCTGGCCGCCGCTTCCGCCCCGGCTTCCTGCAGGCCGGCCGAACGCCGGCGATCGCGTGTTGCCGTTCTCGTTGCCCGCGCCGCGCCCGCCGCCGGCAGCGCCAGGGCGCGCACCCGTGCCCCGCGACACCCCGCCGCGGAACTTCCCGGCCCGCCCCGTGGGCTGCCGCATAGTGAACTCGGGAACGGGCCGCACCACCTGCTGGTTCTCAGGACGCGGCAGCGTCGCGCGAATCAGGCGGCGGTGGACGCGGCTTCCCTCGGCCTCTCCGGAATCCGGACTCTCGCCTGTCCCGTTCTCGAGGCCTTCCTGGTCCTCGACAACTCCAAGCGGTTCGGCCCCCGGCGCCGGCACTGGCGAGGCACCAGCGGGAACCGGGGGCTTCACGGCCTCCAGCACCTCTTTGTACGCGGTCGAAACCGTGTCCTTTTTGCGTCGAAGCGTCGGCATTTTCCCTCGCTTGAACTCGTGCTCGGTGTCGCAGGTCGTGCACCGCGTTTGTTTGATCTCATCGTCGATCATCGCGACGATGGCGTGATTGGTCAGGCGGCGCTCCCGCGGACAATAGTCGTCCAGGACGTCACCGAGCCGAAGCCGGCGCTGTTGCATGAAAGCCCCCGAAGATTTCACTGGCGGGATAGGATGAGTTCGCGCAGGTCATGGAATTGTAGCAAAGCCACTCGCGGGGTCGCAACTCTCCAGCTTGCCTGTTCTCAACCATTCTGGCGATGTGCGCGGAGGACGATGCCCCACGAAAGGCCGCATGGCGTGTGCCCGATCGGACGACGCTGACGGGCACGCCTTCCCGCCCGCGTCCTGGCTCTACCGCGATTTGCGCACGTGCCTGGTTGCGTCGCCGAATATCTCCCCGTCGCGCGCCTACGCGGCCAGCCAGGCCCTGAGCGCTGCGGTGTCGGCCGTCAACACGACGTTCTTTCGACTGTCGAGCGATGGGCGCAGCCTGGTCAGCCGGCCCTGCTCGGACTCGTGAAGGAACCAGTCGTAATCCAACCCGGTCACCGTCAAGGTGTCGCCGAGCACCTGCACTCGCACGGCGACGTGCGCGGGTATGAAGAGCGTTACCGGATCCAGGGGCCGGCCAGGTGTCAGGTCGAACACCCGGCCCTCGCCGACGCGGGTGAGAAACCCGGTGAGGACGACCGGGCCGCTCGGGAAAGTATATGTTAGTTTATACGATTTCCACTCCGCGCGATCCACACGAATTCGCGTCACTCACAAAGAGCCCTCGCACTTGACCTCCACGCGCCTGGTGGGTCAGAGTACAGCCAGCCACCTTCGTAGGGGTGTCCCGCCGGTGGCGGGGCTGAGATCACACCCTTTGAACCTGATCCGGGTCACACCGGCGTAGGGAACCGAAGCGGCGGGCGTAGCGCGACGCGCCTTCCATTCGGGGTCCCCGCCGACCCGGATGGAGGGAACGATGCGAACCGTCATCCTGTTGATCCTGCTCATCACACTTCAGTTCCTGGCCGTTCCGGCCGCTGCTCAATCTCATCCTGTGTCCGGTCGCGTCGTGGACGCGGATACCTCCAGTCCTGTTCCTGCGCGGATCGAGATTCTCGAGACGCACGCGTTCGTGAAAGCCGATGCCGACGGGCGGTTCGTGATCGACGTCGGGGCCGTCGATCGGGCCACGTTCGTCATCTCCCATCCGGGCTATTACGTCCAGCGAACGACGGTCGATGTGAAGGCGTCGTCGGCAATCGACGTGCGGCTTGCGCCCATCGTGACCGTGACCGACCGCGTGGAAGTGACGGCGACGCGCGTCCGTGAAGGGGCAGATGCCGCCAGCTTCACGAACGTGCCGCAGGAGAGGGTGGCCGAAACCTACTGGGGCCAGGACCCGGCCGTGCTGCTGTCGCAGGTGGTGCCGGGCGTCTTCACGTCCAACGACAGCGGCAACGGGATCGGCTACTCGTACTTCTCGATCCGCGGCTTCGGCCAGGCGCGGACGCGCGTGATGCTCAACGGCGCGCCGCTCAACGATGCGGAGTCGGGCGAGCTGTTCTTCATCGATCTTGCCGACTTCATGTCGACGGCGGGGGACGTGCAGGTGCAGCGCGGGGTGTCGGGTCTCTCGGGACTGGGCGGCGCGATCGATTTCACCACCGCGTCTCCGTCGGTCCAGCCCGCGTTCTCCGTCCAGTTCGGCGCCGGGTCGTACAACACGAAGCGTCTCACCGTGCTCTGGGACTCGGGTCTCGTGGACGGGGCCTGGGCATTTTCAGCGCGGTACTCGAAACTCACGACGGACGGCTACCGCGACCAGTCGTGGGTGGACATGTGGAACTACTACTTTTCGGTCGCCCGCTACGGGGCGCGGTCCCGCGTGCGCGTGGTCCTGTTCGGCGGACCCGAACAGACGCACCTCGCCTATAACGGCGTGGACCAGAGCGTGCTCAACGGCGGTCTGACCGGTAACCCTGATCGCGACCGGCGCAGCAACCCGCTGTCGTATCCCGGCGAGATCGACAACTTCTTCCAGCCACACTACCAGTTCGTGCACGACGTGACGTTCTCCGAGCGCACGCGGTTCAGCCAGACCCTCTACGCGTTCCAGGGAAACGGCTACTACGATCAGTTCCGTGCGGGTCGATCGCTGTTCGAATACGACCTCCCGGACGTGCAGCAGCCGGGCGGAGGAGCGATCACGCAAAGTGACCTCGTGCGGCGTCGCACGGTGGGCGAGTGGGACGCCGGATGGGTGCCGTCGTTCTCCCACCAGTTCGGCCGCCTCGGGGTCGACGTCAACGGGGAAGTGCGCATCCACCGCGCGCACCACGTGGGCGAGGTGACCTGGGCGCAGTACTATCCCCTCGGCGTCGCGCCGGACCATCGCTACTACGACTACCGCGCGGCGAAGGACACGGCTGCGGGCGCCGTGACGGCGCGCTACGCCGCCACGTCGCGCCTGACGCTCACGGGCGGCCTCCAGTTCTCGCATCATAGCTATGAGCTGTCCGACGATCAGTTGAAGCACGCCGCCTTCACGCGGAGCTACGGGTTCGTCCTGCCGAGGGCGGGCGCAATCTTCAAACTCGCCCCGGCCGGCGAGGCGTATGTGAGCGTTGCGCGCGGCATGCGGGAGCCGTTCTTCCGGAATCTCTACGACCCGCAGGATTACTACTCGACGGTGGTGTCGCTCGCCCCCGAGGACGTCTGGAACGTCGAGGCGGGCACGTCGTGGCGGGGCCCGGGCTGGCACGTGCGCGGTAACGCGTTCTGGATGCAGTTCCTCAACGAGATCGTCTACGCGGGCGCGCTCGACGACAACGGTGTGCCGATCTACGGCAACGGCGCCAGGTCGCGCCGGATGGGCCTGGAACTCGACGGCGGTGCGACGGTCGCGAAGCGTTTCGGCGTGGACGCCGCGCTCTCAGTGTCGCGCAACACGTTCACGCGCTACCGCGAGCACGACTTCGACGGGGGAGTGATCATCTACGACGGCCACCGCGTCGCGGGCTTCCCGGACGTGATGGGTTCGATCTCGGCCCGCGCCGACTTTGGCGCCAGCCGCGTGTCGATCGCCCTGCGCCACGTCGGAGAATTCTTTCTCGACAACACTCAGAACCAGAACCTCGTGAACCCGTCCTACACGACGGTCGATATCGCGGCGAAGCTGGCGCTGCCCGATCGTCTCCGGCGCAGCACTGGCTTCGGACGAACGGCGCTCGACCTGCGCGTCAACAACCTGTTCGACCGTCGCTACACGTCGTTCGGCTACGTGGACGGCGGCGTGGCGTTGTTCATCCCGGCCGCCGGGAGGAACGTCTACGCGGGGCTGACCGTGGGGTTCTGAGCGCGAGCGTGGGCACGTTGACAGTCCGGAAGACGTGCTCTTCCTCGGCCACGACGTTCCGGAGGTCGCGCATGTAGCCTGACACGTGCCTCGTGTAGGTTGTGCCCTCCCAGTCGTCATGACAGGGATCGACGATGCGTTCGCCGGTGAAAGAGAGGGCGTTGCCCGAGGCGGTGCCGGCCATCGGGAACCCCTGGACCTCCCCCTGAACGGTGCCGCCGACCTGGGACACCACCATCATGAAAGAACGGCTCGATCCGATTATAATCCCAGCATTATGTCCGTCCTTGTTCTCGTTCTTCTGTCATTGCTCATCTCGCCCGTCCAGGCCACGCCGCAGGCCGCCGCGATCGAAGGCGACTGGATCGGCACGCTGGCGGCCGGGGGGGCGAACCTGCGGCTCGCGTTTCACGTCACGCGCGATGCCACGGGTCAGCTCGCGGCCACCATGGACAGCCTCGATCAAGGCGCCCTGGGGCTGAAGATCGAAACCGTCACGGTCAACGGCGACGTCGTCCGGTTCGAGTTGAAGGCACCGCCCGCGTCGTTCGAGGGACGGCTGTCGGCCGACCGATCGCAGATCGACGGCGCGTGGATCCAGGGAAGCTCGTCGCTGCCGCTCGTGCTGAAGCGCGGCACGGCCGAAGCGCCGAAGCGACCGCAGGAACCGAAGCGCCCCTATCCCTACAACGACGAAGAGGTGACGTACCGGAACACGGCCGCCGGCATCACGCTCGCCGGCACGCTCACGCTTCCGCGCGCGACGTCACCCGCACCGGCCGTGATCCTCATTACCGGATCGGGACCGGAGGATCGCAACGAAACGGTGTTCGGCCACAAGCCGTTCCTCGTCCTCGCCGATCACCTGACGCGCAACGGGATCGCGGTGCTGCGCGTGGACGACCGCGGCGTGGGCGGCTCCTCCGGCAAGACGAACGAGGGGACGTCGGAGGACTTCGCCGGCGACGTGCGGGCGGGCATCGACTACCTGAAGACGCGCAAGGAGATCGATCCGAAGCGCATCGGTCTCGTCGGTCACAGCGAGGGCGGCCTCATCGCGCCGATCGTCGCAACGCGCTCGTCCGACGTCGCGTTCATCGTCTTGATGGCGGGTCCGGGGCTCCCGGGGGACGAGATTCTCTACCTGCAGGCGGCCGCCATCGCGAAGGCGGGCGGCGCAGTCGACGCGCAGGTCTCCGCGAATCGCGCCTTGCAGGAGCAGGTTTTCCGCGTGGTGAAGGAAGAACAGGATCCGGCAGCCGCCTCGGCAAGGCTGCGCCAGCTTCGAGATCAGATCCTCTCCGGCGTCCCGGAACCGCAGAAGGCCGCGGCGAGCCGCATGCTGGACTCTCAGATGGCCGCGGTGTCGACGCCCTGGTTCCGCTACTTCCTGTCCTACGATCCCCGGCCGGCGCTGTCGAAAGTGAAATGTCCAGTACTGGCGATCATCGGCGAGCGCGATCTGCAGGTGCCCTACGAGCGAAACCTCGAGGCGATCGGCGCGGCACTGAAGACCGGCGGCAACACCAGCGTCACGCTGGTGCACCTCCCCGGCCTCAACCACCTCTTCCAGACGGCGACGACCGGATCCCCCTCGGAGTACACAGGCATCGAGGAGACGATGTCGCCCGCCGCGCTCGACGCGATCACGGAGTGGATTCAAAAGGTCGCAGGGAGCAGATAGACCCCGCACGGGCTGGCGCCACGTCCGCCCTGCAGCGGCGTCTGGACGACATCACGCCGCTCAGGCAGATCGATGCCGCCGTGGCGGACGCCGACGTGTACCTGTTCAAGCCCGCCGCCGCGATCCGGGTGGGATTTGCGGTACCCGAAGCCGCGCGCCCTGCTCTACGAATACGCGATCCGCGCCGCTCCCGGGGCCGACACGCCGGCGGAGCCCGAAGGGCCGCTGGTGCTGCCAGGCATCTACCAGGTCACGCTCACCGTGGCCGGACGCAGCTACACCGTGCCGCTTACGGTGAAGCAGGACCCGCGGGTGAAGGTGCCGCTGGCGTCGCTCTCCGAGCAACTCTCGCTCCAGATGGCCCTCGGAGATGGCATGAAGCGGAGCTACGAAGCGCTGCAACAGGTCCACGACCTGCGGCGCCAGCTGAGGGAGATCGGAGCACGGCTGGAGAGCGATCTCGACGGGAAGCAGACGCTGGCGAGCGTGCGCGCCCTGGACGAACGGGCGCAGGCGCTCCAGGGCCGCGATCCCAGGTCCGCAGATCCCGACGCCGGGTTCGCCCTGGCAGCCGGCAGCGGCCCGGCGTCGCTGGCGACGCTGAACGCCACTTTCGCGACCCTCGCGACGATCGCCGGCGGGGCGGATGCCGCGCCGACCTTGCAGGCGCGGGAGATGTTCAAGGAGCAGCGGCGGGATCTCGGCACCCAGCTCGCGGCGTGGTCCCTGATCACGAGCACGCAGATCCCGGATCTCAACCGGACGTTGCGCGAGCGGGGGCTGCCGGCAATTACGATCGGAGAGAGCGGGAAGTAGGCAACGAGCCGCAGGTGAGACGCCCAGCGTCAGAGTGCCCGTGGTGTCCCGGGTTCCGGGGCGTTCCAGCCGGGCATCGTGGTCCGACCACTCCCTCCAACGGCCTGGGGTGGGCGCGGCAGGCCCTTTAGCGGGAGTGACCTGTCGGACGCCCATCGCGCGCAGCATTGTACAGAATCCAAACTCCCGAGGATGCCACAATCGGCACGGCTGCACCTGTGGCCGTGCCGCAATGACCGTCACCGGGAAGGACCGGAGGACCATGCGACGATGCGGCGACCCAGGTTCGACCGCTGTGCAATTGGGGACAGACGACGGAAGACGTCGGGCATAGAGTGGAGCGGCTCTCACAACCCGCGGTCGTGTCGGTCGGTCCGTCGAGACACGGCCCGACCGTCACGTTGCCGCTGCAGGAGGACTTCATGTCACGCTCAACCTCTCGGACACTCAGGCTGGCCCTCGTCGTCGCCATCGGATCGGCATCACTCGCGTTTGCAGCGCCGCAGTCGTCGATGGCGCAAAAGCCGTCGGACAGCGTACTGAAGGATCGCATCGAGTACCTGCTCGAGACGAACCCCATCGTCGACCCGTACGACCTCAAGGTCAAGGTCGACGCCGGCTCAGCCTGGCTGACGGGCACCGTTGCGACCGCTGCACAAAAGGCGGAAGCCGCTCGCCTGGCGAAGATCGACGGTATCAGCAAAGTGCAGAATGACATCGTCGTCGACAAGGACGTCGATCGCTCGCTGGCCGACCGCGCCAAAGCGGGAATGACGAAGACGGGTGAAGCGATTACCGATGGATGGATCACCACGAAGGTGAAGTGGTTCCTCGTCGGCGAAGACCTGCTCAAGGGCAGCGACATCAACGTCGACACGAACAATCACGTCGTGACGCTCAAAGGCACCGTCACGTCGAATGCCGGCCGCGATCGGGCCATTGCTCTCGCCAAGCGGACCAGCAGCGTCGAGCGCGTCGTGGATCAGCTGACGGTCGTGAAGTAGCGCAGTTCCGCGCCCAGGTGGCTCATCCGCTTCGAGTGTCGCGTCCTTGGCGAAGCGTTGACTGCTCTCGCCGGTCAGGTGCGGTGCCATCGCCGTCGAAGGACGACCTGCAAGAAGCGATCAGGGTGCTGCACGAGCACGACTTCAGCGTTGGTGCAGTTCGGCAACTGCCGATGTTGAGCAGGGAGACATGCATGTCTGCAACACGGAGCGTCGTCGTTGGTCTTGTCGCGGCGGCTGTCCTGGCGCTGGGCGCGTGCACACGCGACGGCATTCCCCCTGCGCCTCCGGCAACGTCCGCGTCCCCGGCATCGGCGCCCGCGACAACGCGTGTCGTCGGGCCGCTGACCCCAGCGGACGCGCAGGCGCTCGCGACCATGAATGACCGTCTGAAGGAATACGTCGACCTGCACGTGAAGCTCGAGCGATCGCTGCCGAATCTGCCGAAGGAAGCGACGCCAGAGCAGATCGACAAGAACCAGCGCGCGTTTGAAAAACTCGTGCGAGAGGCCCGCACTACGGCGAAGCCCGGCGACATCTTCACGCGGGAGGCGCGCCCGGTCATCAAACGCCTGCTCGCGACCATCTTCGGCGGGCCCGACGGCCAGCAGTTGAAGGCGTCGATCATGGACGAGAACCCGGTCGACCCGGTCGCGCTGAGGCTCACCGTGAACGGCCGCTACCCCGACACCGTGCCGCTGACCACCGTTCCGCCCCAAGTCCTGCAGACGCTGCCGAAGCTGACCGAGGATCTCGAGTACCGGTTCATCGGGGACTGGCTGATCCTGCTGGACACCCACGCGCACGTCATCGCGGACTTCATCGACAACGCACTTCCGAAGTAACCCAGACAGAGGTCATCATGCGCACGCGCCATCTGTCTCTCATCGTGCTCCTGTTCCTCTTCATCGTGACCGGGGTCGGTTACCGGGGCAGCGGCAACACCACCGGGACTGCCCGCCTCGAGGCCCAGCAGTCGCCTGCCGCACCGGTAGTCCCACTGCCGAACAGGGATGGCTCGTTCAAGTTCGGCGTTCTCGGCGACTTCGGCACCGGCAGCCAGGCGCAGTACCAGCTCGCCGAGCAGATGGTCAAACTCCACGGGCGGTTCAAGTACGACACGGTCGTGCTGAGCGGGGACAACCTGATCGGATCGGAGCGCCCTCAGGACTTCAAGGCGAAGTTCGAGCTTCCTTACAAGGCGCTCCTGGATGCCGGCGTCAAGTTCTACGCGTCGCTAGGCAACCACGACGCGCGCGAACAGCGTTTCTACAAGCTGTTCAACATGGGCGGGCATCTCTACTACACCTTCAATCCGAGGCCGGACATCTGCTTCTTCATGCTCGAGACCACCTACCCCACACCGGAGCAGTTCGATTGGCTCGAGAAGGAGCTCAAGGCCTCGAGCAGCAATTGGAAGATCGTCGTCTTCCACCATCCGTTGTACTCGTCAGGCGATCGGCACGGCTCGGACCTTCGCCTGCGCGAAGTGCTCGAGCCGTTCTTCGTGAAGTACAACGTGAGCGTCGTCCTCAACGGACACGACCACTTCTATGAGCGCGTGAAGCCGCAAAAAGGGATCACCTACTTCGTCGCGGGATCGGGGGGCATGCTACGGGTGGGCAACATCGACCGGGGGACTGGCATCACGGCGAAGGGGTTCGATACCGATCAGGCGTTCATGGCAGCCGAAATCATCGGCGACGAGATGTATTTCAACGCCATCTCACGCGTGGGCCAGACCGTCGACTCGGGCGTCCTCACGCGCCGCAAGATCACGCCCTGATCTCAAAAGCCTCGGTGGGACTGGTCGACCGGGCCATCGAACTGATCGTGCTACGACCCCTTCCGATAGTCGAACGGCGGACGGGTGGGGACGATTGTCGTGTACTTGAACTCGGCGCCCCCGCGCTTCTCGAGAAACTCTCCCTTTGCCTTCGCGAGTGTCGCAGGGTCCTTGAACAAGTCCGACACGGTCAGGGCCATGGTCTTCGCGGCGACGATCATGCCCTTGACGCCGATCGACATGCCGGCGCACGCCACGGCCTGCCAACTGTGCGCGGGCACGCCTGGCGCGAACGTGGCGGCATTCATCTGCACGGTCGGCGCATTCCAGCTGATGTCGCCCATGTCGGTTGAGGCCGAACCGACGCGGCCCACCGTCATCGGCTGGACCTGCGTCTGCGATCCCATGGGCGTCGTGGGGCTGATGAGCGTGGCGCGGATCTTCTCGGCAAACGCCTGCTCCTCGGGCGAATAGTCCACGCCGCCAACCTTCGTGAGGTTGCGGTGCTGCACGGCGGCGAGGGCCTCGTTGGGAAGGACACTCCAGTACGACGTGATCACCTCGTGCTCGACGCGCGTGCCGGTGCCCATCGCCGCGCCCTCGGCGGCTTTGAGGATGCGCTCCCAGATGCCCTGGAGGACGCGCATGTCGGGGTGCCGCGCCTGGTACTCGCCCTCGGCGAAGTCGGGGACGATGTTCGAGGCCACGCCGCCCTTCTTGATCACGTAGTGGATGCGCGTTTCCTGCGGGACGTGCTCGCGCATCATGTTCAGCATGTAGTCGAACGCCTCGACCCCGTCGAGCGCCGACCGTCCCCGGTCCGGCGACGCGGCCGCGTGCGCCGCGGTGCCATAGAACCGGAACGTCGCGGCAATGGTCGCGAGCGAACTCGACGGATCGGCGCTGTTCTGATCCCCCGGATGCCACCCGACGACGGCGTCGACGTCCTTCAGCAGCCCTTCGCGCACCATATAGACCTTGCCGCCACCGCCTTCTTCGGCGGGGGTGCCGTAGTAGCGCAGCGTGCCGGGCTGCCTTGTCTGAGTCATCCACTCCTTGACGGCGATGGCGGCGGCGGCTGAGGCCGTGCCCAACAGGTTGTGACCGCAGGCGTGGCCCGGCGCCCCGGCCTTGACCGGGTTGCGCGCCACGTCGCCCGCCGCCTGCGACAGTCCGGGCAACGCGTCGAACTCGCCGACGAGCACGATTACCGGCTTGCCGCTGCCATAGCTGGCGGAAAACGCGGTTGGCATCCCTGCCACGCCCTTCTCCACCGCGAACCCGGCGTCAGCGAGCGTCTTCTGGAGCAGCGCGCTGCTCTTCTCCTCCTGGAACCCGAGCTCCGCGTAGTCCCATATCTGCTTCGCGACCGCCGCGTACTGATCCTTCTTCGCCTCGATCGACGCCGGGATTCCGCCCCCGGTGACTGAGGCCTGCTGCGCGGAGCCTGCAAGACCGGCGAGCGCGACAATTGCGACGGCCACGACGACGTGTTTTGACATGCCTCCTCCAACGGAATGATACCCAATCCTCAGCGATTGACATCCTCGGCCTCCGGCTGGCCGCGTCAGTTCCGACTGACCATCACCGTCACGTGCGACGGCCACGTTGGCGTGCGGTAGACCCGCTCTGTCGCCTTGCGGTAGTCGAATGGCTTTGCGTGGTAGATGTCCACGAACGTCTGCGGGTTGCGATCGAACATGGGGAACCACGAACTCTGGATCTGCACCATCACGCGGTGCCCCTTCAGGAAGGTGTGGTAGCGGTCGCCGAGCCCGACCTCGACGCGGGTGATCTTTCCCGGGATCATCGGCTTTGGCGCCGACAGATCGTCCCTGAACTTGCCCCGCAGGAGATCGCCGGCGAGCAGCATCTGATAGCCGCCCATCCGGACGTTCGCGGGGTTGGGCTGCGGATCGGGCGTGCCGTTCGGATAGACGTCGATCACCTTCACCACCCAGTCCGAGTCGGTGCCGGTCGTCGAGACGTGCAGCGTCGCCGTGATGGAGCCCGCGATGGTCAGGTCCTCGCTCAGCGGGTCAGTCTCATAGGAGAGCACGTCCGGCCGGCTCCACGCGAACCGCTGGTCCTCGACGGTGAAGATCTGCCCCTCGGTCGTCCGCAACTCCGCGGTGTACGGGACCGGCTTCATCGGGTCGCTGACATACGAGTCGAACGCGTTGCCGCCGACGCCGCCTGGCGCGTCGAGCGTGAGCCTGCCGCCGGCCTGGAGATAGAGGTGTTTCTCGACGGTCTGCGCGGGCGGCCACACGTCGGACCGCCGCCACTCGTTCCGCCCCGTCTCGAACGCGAGCGCGCGCGGCAGGTCCAGGCGGCCCTTGTCCTTCAGATAGAAGTTGAAGAAGGGAAGTTCGACCTCGGTGCGGTAGTACTGGCTGGTCTTCGATCCGAACGGGATGGCGCCGAGATGGTCGCCGTCGCCCCGCGCCCACCCGCCGTGCGCCCAGGGCCCGACGACGAGCGTGGTGCGGTCGGCGTTGGTCTCCTTCAGCGCGCGGTACATGCGGAACGGGCCGTAGAAGTCCTCCGCGTCGAACCAGCCGGCGACGATCAGCACCGGATGATGGACGCCGCCCAGGTCCTTGGGCACGTTGCGCGCCTTCCAGTACTCGTCGTACGTGCCGTGCTGCATGTGGTCGTTCCAGGTCGGCACGGTGTCGCCGAAGTAATTGATCGCGTCGGCGGCGGCGCCCAGCTCCAGGAAGAACCGATAGCCGTCCGGCGTCCCATAGTCGAACCGCGTCGTCCGCTGCTCGGTCGGCGCGGTGCGGGCGCGGGCGTTCGACGACATCCAGGCGAACCCGTACATCAGCTGGTACGCCCCGCCCGAGTGGTAGTCGTCGCCGAGGAACTGGTCCTGCGGCGGCGCCTGCGGTGACGAGGCCTTCAGCGCCGGGTGGGCGTCGATCATGCCCATCGACGCCTCCCATCCGTCCCACGAGATGCCCCACTGGCCGACGCGCCCGTTGTTGTTCGGGACGTTCTTCAGCAGCCACTCGATCGTGTCGTACGTGTCCGTGCTCTCGTTCGGCCGTCCCGATCGATCGAAGGGCAGGTGATGGACGAACGTGCCCTCGGACTTGAATCGGCCGCGCGCGTCCTGGTAGACGAAGATGTAGCCCTCGCGCGTGAACTCCTCGCTCGGGCCGACGACGGCCCGGTAGTTGTCGGGGCCGTAGGGGGCGATGCTGTAGGCGGTGCGCGTGAGGAGGAAGGGGTATGTCTGCGACGTGTCCTTCGGCGCGTAAATGATGGTGAAGAGCCTGGTCCCGTCGCGCATCGGGATCGTCACTTCCTGTTTCGCATACCGCGTCTTGACGTCGGACGCTTCCTTCGCTTCCTGCGCGCGGCCGGGCTCGAGGATCGCACCGAGCGCGAAGGCACACAGCAAGACCGCCGGAATCACGCGCCGGACCGATGCCACCGACATGGACGCCTCCTTGATCGAGGACCGCAGGACAGCGAGTCGCAGTCAGTATCCTCATCTACCAACTGAAGTAGTCATTCTACCCTTCGAGCGCGAGCTCGAGCCCGAGCCGCTCCGCGTCCGCCCGCCGGGCGGCCAGGTCTGCGGCCGCGACGTCCTCGACAGCGAGGCCCAGCGACTTGAAGATCGTGACCTCGCCAGTCGCCGTTCGGCCGGGAACGAGGCCGGCCGCGACCGCTCCAAGCTCACCAACCAGGTGCTCGCGGCCGAACCAGCCCTCCGCGATGCCCATGACGATGTCGCCCGACTCCACGACGGCCGCGGCGAGCGAATCGACGACGAGCCGGCTGCGCGCGACCAGGCGAGGGTCCATCTCGCGCTGGTGCGGCCGGCAGGCGCCGACCGACACGACGTGCGTCCCGTCGGCGATCCATTCGCTCCGCACGACAGCCTGATCGGACGATGTCGCCAGCACCACCAGGTCGGCGTCGCGTACCGCCTCTTCGGCCGAGCCGGCCGCCCGGACATCGAGTGCGAGGCGCCGCGACACGTCGCACACAAACGCGTCGACCTCGGTCGTATCAGGGCTCCAGACCCTGACCCGGGAGAGCGGCCGGATCGCGGCAAAGACCTCGACGTGGCTGCGGGCTTGGACCCCGGCGCCGATCAGGCCGAGGCGCGTGGCGTTCGGGCACGCCATGTGGCGCACCGAGACCGCGGACACCGCCGCGGTCCTGACCTCGGTGATGTAGCGCGCGTCCATGACGGCCCGCAGGGCGCCGGTCTCGGGGTCGAACAACACGATGATCCCGATGTGGCTCGAGAGGCCTCGCTGGACGTTGGAGGGCACGACACTGACCAGTTTCGCCCCGAGGGCGCCGACAGCGGAGAGCAGCGCCGGCATGACGCCAAGGTACTGCCCGGGTGGCCCGACCGGAAGCGCGGTCCGCACGGGCTGGGTCGCGCGGTTCGCGGAGAAATCCGCAAGCGTCTCGGCCATGAGGTCGACGAGCGCCGGGAACTCGGACGCGGGCAGCACCTGGCGGACCTCTTGCTCGGTGAGGAAACGGAACATCAGCGACATCGGTCCTTCATCCTGGTAGGGCGACAAATCGGCGTCGGCAGGCTCATGCGGGCCGGTATAATCCTACCCCACCCGGTCGAAGCCGCTGCCTGGAGCGTCCGTGCTCTTCGTGTCCTTGAAAGCCCCGGCCGCGGTGAACATCCCTGAAAACCGTAGGAGCGAACCATCGTGGGTCTCCTTCCGTCTATAAGAGTGGGAAAGGAGATACACGATGTTCAGCGCACTGTACGACAAGGCGGACTGGGGAGTTGGTGTCCTGTTGCTGGCGGCGATCGCCTGCGCGATCTTCCTGTAACCTGTCAGGGCTCGGAATTCCGGGATCGACACGGACGGTCTTCCGGGTTCCGGCCCCTGCATTCTGGATTCTCAGGACGCCACGTACGACTTCCGCGCGCGCGCCGTCATTCCCGGTTTCCTGACGCGCACCTCGAGCTTGTGGGTCTTGCCGTCACGCGACTCCTGCGAGAACCCGAGCAGGTACTGGCTGTGAAGTTCGAGCGCCACCCGCGTGAAGGTTGAGGTGAGCTGGTCGGTTCTCGACAGCTCGAAGTAGCCGCCGCCCGTTTCCCCGGCCAGCTGTTTCAGACTCCGGTCTGGCCTCGTCCGGACGTGCCTCCCGTTGATCACATCGTCGCCCTGCAGGCCGATCCCGTACACCATCACCTCTTCGGTCTGGGCCCGATCCAGCACCGTGCCGAAGCGGGTCCGGCTCGCGGTGTCATCGCCGTCGGTGAAGACGAGGACGACTTTCCGGCCCTCGATCTCGTGGAGTTCGTCGAGGCCAGAGGCGATCGCATCGTAGAGGCGGGTAGGGTAGCCGAAGTCGATGTTGCCGAGCGAGGCGATCAGTTCGTCGCGATCGCCGGTGAGCGGCGAGACCATCTGGATCTTGTCGTTGAAGTCGCCAACCCGCGCGCGGTCGCCCTTGAGCAGGCGCAGGAGGAACTGCTCGGCCCCCGCCTTGAGAATGCCGATGCTTGCCGTCATGCTGCCGCTGGTGTCGAGCATCACGATCACCGTGATCGGCAGCACCTCGTTGCTGAACACCGTCAGCGCCTGCGGCTTGTCGTTGTCCAGGATCTCGAAGTCCTCCCGCGCCAACCCGGGGACGAGGCGCCCGGCCTCGGTCACGGTCGCATAGAGCGACACCACCTTCGTCCCGGCACGGAACGTCGGCTGCTGCTGACCCTTCGCGAGAATCGGGACGACGGCCAGGACCGCCACCAGCCACACGAGCGCGCGCCTTGCTGAACCCATCCTCTGAGCTTAGCCCTTCGATGCACAAATACGGCGACGTATTTGTGCCCTCAGGACTAAGTGCTGAGCGAGCACAACCGGCCAC
>Ga0209745_1000252_pt1 | contig 31317 bp, 28 predicted proteins | sample BarGraNGADG00312_FD_184495 | JGI IMG/M metagenome (GOLD analysis project Ga0209745, IMG submission 184495) | Arctic peat soil microbial communities from Barrow, Alaska - Barrow Graham LP Ref core NGADG0004-312 (SPAdes) (version 2) | ecosystem: Environmental > Terrestrial > Soil > Wetlands > Peat... | reverse complement strand
GGCGTGGCGGGAGTACGGGGTGCAGCCGTGGCGGGCGGAGACGTTCAAGTTCTCCACCGATCCCGAACTGGTCGCGAAGGTGACCGATGTGGTCGGGTTGTACCTGGCCCCAGCGAGTGACGCGATCGTGTTGTGCGTGGATGAGAAGAGCCAGATCCAGGGTCGGGCCCTCGATGAACTCCATGACGAGGAACGCCAGGCCGTCGTGTTCGCCGAAGTCGAACACTTCCACGATGTTGGGATGGCTGAGCTGGGCGGCGTATTTCGCTTCTGCCTTGAACCGCCCGGCCATGGCCTGCTGCTCGAGCGTCTGCGGCTGCATCACCTTGACGGCAACCTTTCGCTCGAGCACGACGTCGGTGGCCGCCCACACCGCGCCCATGCCGCCAGCAGCCACCTGCTCAAGCAGGCGGTAGCGTGAGGAAAGGACGAAGCCTGGCATCAGCCGCTGCACCGACACTCCCTTCAGCTCCTGACGATCACTGAAGCACGTCTGGCGCACGCAAGTGCGAATATCCGGACCTTCTGCACCAGAACACGGGCCGACTCGCGACCAAGCCGACCGCTGGCGTTCACCCGGTGGCGGCCGCCGACCACTGATCGCGATCTCTATGGGCGCTGCACTGACGGGACCCAAGCCGCAGGCCCTGCGAGAAGACCGCATCCTCCAAGAAGTCCATGGCACCGGTGGTGATATTCGTTTCACTGCGATCTCTTCGGACTCACGGTCGACACGGGTCCGCGTTACGCCATCACCCTGGGTCACCCTGACCTGGCCGGCAGCGCCGCCACAGGTGTCTCTTCCGATTGAACCTTGCTAGCGCGGCGAGGGTTTCATAGCGCTGTGCTGGCATGGATGCTCCTTCCTGACTCCTTAAGCCGCGGCAGGGCCCCAATCCGGACATCTGGTGCCGACTTCTTCGACGATTGGCTCGCATCGACCCGTGCCGAGACGCTCGAACAACGGGAAAGGTGGCGGATCGGACGGCGGCCCTCCTGGGGGCGGCCGCAAGCGTCCTCTAATACCCCTATGGGTATGACCGCTTGTACATTTTCGTGGGGCACACGTGGGGCAGCGTGGGGCAAACGTGGGGCAGGAACGACCCCCAATGGCGTCGATCCATGAGTTGGCTACGCAGTTCGGCGTTTCGGAGGACACCGTCCGTAGGGACGTGGAGATGCTCGCCTCGCAGAGCGCCGTCGAAAGGACGCACGGCGGTGTGACGATCGCGCAGGACGACCGGTTCACCGACGTCGTGCCGTTCGTCAAGTGGATCGACGCTCAGTCCGCGGCGAAGGACGAGATCGCGCGGGTCGCGGCCACCTTCATCGAAGAGGGCCAGAGCATGATCATCTACGGGGGCACCACCACCCTCGCCCTGGCCAGGCACCTGGCGCCCAAGCGAGGCCTCACGGTGGTGACCAACAACCTTGCGCTCCCCCAGGAGTTGTACTCGCGCGGGGTTCGCGAGATCTACGTCCTCGGAGGCGCGTATCGCCTTCGCTCCCAGGTGACCATCGGGCCGGTCGCTCTATCCGACGGCACCGGCAAGCCCCGGTCGATTCACGCCAACTGGGCGATCATTGGAGTGGGAGGGGTATCCGATGAGGGCACGGTCTGGACCAGCAGCCTCCCGGAGGCGGGAATGATGCGCGAGATGATGGACTGCGCCACCAGCACCCTGCTCCTCGCCGACAGCACCAAGTTCGGCAAGCGGGAGTTCGCCGAAGTGGCTGACCTCTCCGAGAAGACAACCCTGATCACCGAGCGCCGGCCAGGTCGCGCACTGCTCGACCGCGCCGCGGAAGTGGGCGCAACTGTGATCGTCACGAGCGAGTTGGCGCGGCCGGACTCCGCGCAGTGACCTGACAACCCAGCGGCCCACCAGTCACCCGACAACCCAACGACAGGGACGAGGAACCCCAACCATGCCAACCATGCCTTTGGTCGCCTTGACCGCGACCGTCGCCGACCGCATCCTCAACGGCGGCGAGGGGGTGCTACGGCTTGCACCGACATGGGTGCCAAGGGTGTTCTCCACGCCAGGCCGCCGGCTCCGGCTCCACCCTGACGACTACTACGCGTTCGGCAAGGATCGCGGGGGCATCGACGAGCGCTGGCTGTCCTCCCCCATCCGCGCCGACAACGGCTCGAACACCGGTGAGTTCGAGGGCCTCAGCCTCGTGGTCGACCCTGACGGCGGTGTGGTGCCGTTCGACGAGCTGATCACCCACCACGGTGGCGCGCTGATAGGCGAGCGGATCTGGACCGCGCACGGCGCGTGGCCGGTGTTCGCGAAGTTCTTCGACAATGAGCAGGCGCTCCCGTTCCACGTCCACCACCGCGACCAGCACGCGATCCCGCTGGGCAAGGTGTCCAAACCGGAGGCCTACTACTACTCGCCCCAGATGAACAACCACCTGGCAGCCCAGCCGGTTTCTTTCCTCGGCCTCCAGCCCCAGGTCACCCGCGACGAGCTCAAGGAGCGCCTCGTGCGGTTCAGCCTCGGCGGGGACAATCGGATCACCGAACTCTCCCTCGGCTACCGAACCCGGCTCGGCACCGGTTGGGACATCCCCGCTGGGGTACTCCACGCGCCCGGCAGTGCCTGCACCTACGAGCCCCAGGCGGCTTCCGATGTGCTGTGCATGTGCGAGTCCTGGAGCAACAACCGCGAGGTTCCGGATGAACTTCTCTGGAAGGACGCGCCCGCAGACCGCGTCGGCGACCTGGACTACATCCTCGACCTGCTCGACTGGGAGCGGAACGTCGACCCGGACTTCGTGGCGAACCGGCAACTCATCCCCTACGAGACAGCCCAATCGGTGGCCGACGCAGACCCGGGCTACGTCGAGAAGTGGATCGTCTACAAGTCGCCAAGCTTCAGCGCGAAGGAGCTCACCATCGGGCCGGGCGCCTCCGTGACGGTGGTCGACACAGACGCATACGGCGCGATCGTCGTGCAGGGACGCGGGACGTTTGGTGTGCACGAGGCTGCGGCGGCAACCTTGATCCGGTTCGGGGAATTCACCGAAGACGAGTTCTTCGTCTCGGAGGATGCGGCAAGACGCGGTGTCCGCGTGACCAACCACAGCGCCACCGAGCCGCTCGCCATTCTCAAGCACTTCGGGCCGGGAAACAGCTCGCTGACGTGACTAGGCAACTTTATTGGGAGCGATGACTTGCCCGCTCCGGGCTGCATCAGAGTCCGAATCGATCGGAACGCAATGGTTGGGCAGCCTGAGGCGCCCTGTCCGACGGACCGCACAGGTGCCAGCGCAATGCGAGCTCGCTGCAATGGCCAGGCAGGAGGGTCGTCAGTGGCCCCAGAACCTCCAACTCGACGAGGTGAGCCTGAGGGTGGAGCCCCCCGAACTCGGCCAAGGGCTCGGGGATCGGATACTGCATCCAGAGTTCGACCCGACTCCCGCCATCCGGATAGCTCGCGCCCGGCTCGGCGTCGAAGGTGATCTCCAGACCCGTACCGGCGGGTCGTGTGAGGCCAACGAGGCGATTGCCGTTCGGGAAGCCGAGCTTTCCGACCACCGGCTGCACGGAAAGGTGGCGCTCGTCACCGATGAGTAGCCCCGAACTCGGCGTCCCGACCACTGACAGCATCGTGACGGGTGGGGTCTCGTCGTCGACCCCGACCCGGATGATGCCCCCGTCGTAGGCATTCGAGGTGTCCACCTGGCAGACCTCCCAGATCGACCAGGTGACGGGACGATCGCCGGAGTTGGTGAACCGGTTCCGCTGGGTGAAGCTCGTGCCTGTCGCCGGCACGTCGAAGCGGCGCTCGACCACCAGGCCCGTCCGAGTATCGGCTGGGCTTGTCATGACCACGGTGCGATCGCCACTCGAGTGCTCCGAACGGGTGCACTGCCACCTGCCTGAGTCCAGGACGCCGTCGGGCGGTCCCGGCCATTCACCGGGTCCCGACCAGCCTTGGGGGGCCGGCCAGGTCTTCGACCCGCCCACGTTCGCCCACGATCCCATGGTTGCGTCGAGCGGCTGCCAGGTGTCGCGCGGCCTGATCAGTCGGCCGTCAGCATCGAAGTAATCCGGGTTGCGCCACAGGAGTTCAGTGCCTCCGGTACTCGCCGAGATCAGCCGGCCGCCACAGCCCGGCCAGAACGCCAGCCGGAGGTCGCGGGTTTCGACAACGACGAACTCATCCCTCACGGGGCCTCCTCCGGGACGATCACCACCTTGCCGGCAGCGCCCGCGGCGGCCAGCGTGTACGCCTCGTTCGCCTGTGACAGCGGCATCCGGTGGCTGACCACACGATCCGGGTGAATGCCTTCTGCCTGGAGCATCCCGGTGAGCCGCTCCATCCCCTGGAGCGACGTCACCCACGATGCGAAGACGGTGAGTTGCTTGTGCAGCATCACGTCGGAGACCTCGGTCTCGAGGCGGCCGCCTTCCCCGAGGAGCGAGACGCGGCCCCATTCGGCTGCTGCATTCAGCGCTGTGGCCCGGCCGGGTGCGCTGCCTGAGCAATCAACGGTTACTGCGCACCCGACGCCTCCGGTCAGGTCGAGGATGGCGTCGGCGCTGTGCTCGTCAGCGGTGACGATGTGGTCGACGAGGCCGGTTTGCTCGACGAAGGTGATCCGTTCGGCGCCGCGCTCGACACCGAATACGCGGCGGGCACCGAGCATGCGCCCGATGGTGGCTGCGGCCATGCCGACCGGGCCGAGCCCGACAACCAGCAGGTCTTCTCCGCCACGCAGCCCGGTCCGGTGCAGGCCCTCGTAGGCGGTTCCGAAACCGCAGGCGATGAGCGCGCCGTCTTCGTAGGTCAGCGGCTCGGGCAGTGGAATGCAGGTGGACTCGTCGACCAGGACGTAGTCAGCGTGGCCGCCGTCGCGCTGCCAGCCGTATGCCTCACGGTGGGCCTGGTCGCTGCAGCTGATGAAGTGCCCGGAGCGGCAGTTGGGGCATCGGCCGCAACCCACGATGTGGTAGATCAGCACTCTGTCGCCCTCGGCGAAGCGGACGCAGCCGGGTCCTTGCTGGACGACGCGGCCGCAAGGTTCGTGGCCGGCGATGACGCCGTGGTAGGCGGGCTTTCCGTCCAGGCCCTTGTGGGTCTTGTACTCGTGGAAGATGTAGCCGATGTCGCTGCCGCAGATTCCGGAAGCTCCCATCTTGATGAGGAGCTGCCCGTGCCCGGGCACCGGGATCGGGTATTCGCGGACTTCCGCCGTGGAGTTGCCGGGGAGGAACACCCCCCGCATCGTGTCGGTCATGGCCATCCTTTCAGTCTGTTGTTGCGTGCCCGCCGCGGCGGGACATGAGGACGTTCAGCAGCACGGCGATGACGATGATGGCTCCACTCACCACCTGCTGAAGGAAGGAGTTCACCCCGAGAAGGACAAGGCCATTGCCGAGCAGGGTGATGAAGATGACGCCGAGGAAGGTTCCCAGCAGGCTGCCTCTACCACCGGTCATTGCGGTTCCGCCGACGACGACGGCGGCGATGATGCTGAACTCGAGCCCCTTGGCTGCACCCCCGTTGCCTGAGCCGAGCCGTGCGGCGAGCAGGACACCGCTGAGCGCCGAGAGCATTCCGGTGGTGACGAAGATCAGGGTGCGGATCTTGGCAACGTTGATGCCGGCAAGGCGCGCCGAGGACGAGTTGCCGCCGACAGCGAAGACCGAGCGCCCGTAAGCGGTCCTGGTCGACACGAAGCCGAACACCAGGAAGGCCAGGAGCATGACCCAGGCTGGCGTCGGTAGTCCGAGGATCCGGCTCGACAGCAGGTCGACCGTGGGGTCGGTGAGCGGGATCGGAACGGGCAGGGCATCGGTGGTGAACAGGGCGAGGCCGCCGAGGATGTTCCACAATCCGAGGGTGCCGATGAAGCTGGGAACTCCGATCCTTGCGCGCAGGTAGCCGACCACTGAGCCCCACAGCCCGCCGAAGACCAGCGTCACCAGGATGGCGACGATTGCCGGCAGTCCCCACGCCGTCATCGCCTTCGCGAAGATGACCGATGACAGGGCGACGGCCGGGCCAATCGAGACGTCGATCTCCCCGGCAATGATGACCAGGGTCATTCCGGTAGCCACAACGCCGATCATGGCCGCGTCGCGCAACATTCCCACCTGGTTGGCGGCCGAGGTGAACCCGACAGCGGTGGCGCTCAATACGCCGTATAGCAGCGCGATCGCGACCAGCAGACCGATGATGTTCAATCCAGTGCCGCTGCGCACGAGCCGTTCCCACCGTTGCCTCAGGCCAACCCTCTGGCCGGGCGTGGTCGTTGTCGTGGACATGTCAGTTCTCCTCTTCTGTCGCCATGGCAGCCGCGAGCAGCTCTGCTGCCCGGATCTGCGGGGCATGGAACTCGGCGGTCACGCGGCCACCCTGTAGGACGATGACCCGGTCACATACGAGCGGGAGTTCTTCGAGCTCGCTGGAAATGAAGACCACAGCTGCGCCGTCGGCTGCGAGTTGGCGCATGATGTCGTAGATCTGGGCCTTGGATCCCACGTCGACGCCCCTTGTTGGCTCGTCGAGCAGAAGGACGTTGCTCCCGGCATGCAGCCAGCGGCCAATGACCGCCTTTTGCTGGTTGCCTCCGCTGAGGGTCGCGATCGAGTGGTCGAGGTTGTCGGCCTTCATGTCGAGGCGCGCGCGAAGGGCGCTGCTGACACGTTGGACCAGCGATGGCTGCAGCACCCCGGCACTACTGACCTTCCCGTAGTCGGACATCACCATGTTCTCCGCGATACTCAGATCGGCGACGATGCCCTCGCGCTTGCGGTTCTCCGGGGTGAGGCCAACCCCGAGGTTCTTGATGTGCAGCGGATTGTGGCTGCGGACCTTCATGCCATTGACCTCGATGACACCTGAGGCAGGCTTCTCGAAACCAGCCACGGCACGGAGCAATTCGGAACGCCCCGAGCCCAGCAGGCCCGCGATGCCCAGAATCTCTCCTTGGCGGACGCTGAAGGACACCTCGTCGACCTTCGGCGGGACACTCAGCCCGACCACGTTCAGCTTGACCTCACCCAGCGGTCGGGCCTGGTAGCCCAGTTCCTCCCTGGCGGCCGTCTCGCCCAGCATCAGATCGATGATGCGCTGCGTGGATGCCCCGCGAACGTCCGTCGTGGCGATATGACGGCCGTCCCGCATGACGGTGACGGTGTCTGCGATCTGACGCAGCTCATCCATCCGGTGGCTTACATAGATCACGCCGACGCCTTGTGCGGCGACCTTTCGGACGACGTCCAGGACCAGGCCGACCTCATGGGCCGCCAGCGCACTGGTGGGCTCATCCAGAATCAGGAGCTTGGGATCCTCATGGACGGCGCGTGCGATCTCCACAATCTGCTGCTCGGCGAGGGTCAGACCGGCCACTTCACGACCGGGATCGATGCGTGCTCCGATTGCCGAGAGGGTGCTGGCGGCGGCTGTTTCCATCGCGCGCACGTCGATCCCCGCTCGGCCGCGAAGCCAGTGCCCGAGGAAGAGGTTCTCTGCAACAGACATGCCGGGGATGAGGCTCAATTCCTGGTACACGGTCGCGACGCCGAGCTTGCTGGCCTCCCGCACTCCACCCACGAGTTGCACTCCGGCGATCTCGACGGTGCCGTCATCCGGGGTCTCAACTCCGGCGAGCATCCGGATCAGGGTGGACTTGCCGGCGCCGTTCGCGCCCAGCAGTGCTCGTACCTCACCGGCGTGCACGGTGAAGTCGACGGACTTCAGTGCATGCACCCCCGGATACCGCTTGTTCACGGCGCGGGTCTGTGCGATCACGGAGCCGAATTCGGGGCTCTTGCCTTCCATGCCACCCTCCTTCGGGTGATTCCGTTTGCTGACGCACCGCCGGCTGATTGTGGTGGCCGCTTGGGGCAGGCCACCACAATCAGTCAGTGGGTCAGGGCAGGCCGTCCGGGTGGGCGTCGATCCACGCCTGAGCCATGTCAGGCGTGTAGAGCTTCACGGGGGCGGCGATGATCTGCTGGGCGGGCTTCTTGCCGTTCATCGCGTCCTTGGCCTGGCCGAACGCCATCTTCCCGACCTCCAGGCCCGAGATGTCGACCACAGCCTGCAGCACCGTCCCGTCCTTCAGCGCGGTGGCGATGTCGGTGGTCATGTCCGAACCGAACGCGAAGATCGTGCCCGTCTTGCTCCGGTTACCCACCGACTTGAAGGCCCCGACGGTCGCGCCACCGGACTGGCCGTACATGCCAGTGATGCCCGGGTTCGCAGTGATGATCTGCTCCCCGACCGAGATGGCCTTGTCCGCTTCCGTGCCCTCCTGGTCGGAGGCGATCTTGGCGTTCGGCAGCTTGGCCATCAGGGCGTCCTTGAAGCCCTTCATCCGCTGCTGGCAGACCTCGTACTGCTCGCAGTTCAGCACGCCGAACTGAGGAGCCTCGTTGCCCTTCTTCTTGTAGAAGTCGGCCGCAAAGTCACCGGCGAGCTTCCCGAACTCCAGCGGATCGCCGAGGATGTAGGCGGTCACGTACTTGCTCATCGCGTCTGCGGAGACGCAGGTGTTGTAGCAGATCACGGGGATCCCGGCTTCCGAAGCCGCCTTCACAGCGGCGATCGAGCCATCTGCGGATACGGCCGAGATGATGATCGCGCTGACCCCGGAAGACACCAGGGACTGCATGAAGGAGCTCTCCTTCGCCACGTCACCTGCCGAACTGCTCTCGATCAGCTTGACGTTCAGGCCCGAGGCCTTTGCCGCATCCTGAACGCCCTTCTTCACGCCACCGTAGTAGCCCTGGGAGTCGAGATAGAGGGCACCGATGCGGATTTCCTTCGCCGCCGTGGCGCTGCCGCTGCCACCGGCAGTGGGGCCCGTGCTGCACGCTGCCATGCTGGTCAGAGCAAGGATTCCGGCGACCGAAGAGACGGCGACCCTCATCCATCTGGTGTTGACTCTCATCATTTCTCCTTTGGTAAGTGAGAGTGTCGGACTGGTTGGTACTTGGCCTAATTCCGGACCAGGGCGCGAGCCTCCAAGGCGAAGGGCTCGCTGGGATCGACGGTCAGGACCTCGTCGAGCAGTTGCTCGGCGCCGTCCCTGTCGCCCAACGCCAGACGGGCTTGGGCCCGCATGACATCGCAGGTGAGCTGCTGACGGATCTGGGGGTCCTCGTGGAACAGCAGCAAGGTGGGTAGCGAAGTGGCGAAGTAGTCGATCTGCGCTTTCCCGCGGCGCTCGGCCTCAGCCCATTCACTGACCTCGGCAGCCAGGTCGGCGGCCTCGCTCGTGCGGCCAAGGCGTTGCAGGGCGAAGATGGCGAAGGCTGACCGCTCACTGTGCGCGGTGGTGGACATGGCCACAAAGTCGCCTTCGGCGGAGGCTGCCCTTCGCCAGAACTCCTCCGCGGACGGCGTGTCTCCAGCGACCTGGAGCGCGTCCCCGAGCAGCAGGTCGAGGTGTGCGACGTTCGCCAGCAGGTGGCGATCCTCGCCCAGCGATAGCGGAGGCTCGAACGCGGCCCGGGCATAGGCAACACCGCTGATGGCATCACCGCTGGCGAGCGCGTCGCGAGCAAGGGTGGAGTTCACCCGTTCCCAGACCGCAAGGACCTGGCCCTCGCCGCCCTCCCACGGCTGGAAGCACCGCTCCTGCAGCAGGCCAAGTGCCTCAAGCGATCGTCCGACCCCCAACAGCAGGGCGACGTACTCGACCGAAAGGTCATCACGCGCGTCCACCATGTCCCGGTGCGCCTCGAGACGGGCGAGCCGGTCAGCCAGCGATTCGCCGACCTGTTTGGCCAGCTGGTCGCGCTCGTACCAGAGGCGGGGATCGGCCGGGGCCAGCGACAGGGCTCGCTCGTAGCAGCGCACCGACTCCTCGGCGTCGTGCAGATGGTTGAAGGCGGCCACACCCCGGTTCCGGAGACTGACTGGGTCGTCGCCGGCGATCGTCCAGGCCTCGATGGCCTCGACGGCCCTCCCTCGGGAGTACAGCCAGTGCCCGTGCAGAGCGGCCAAAGCCCGGCTGCGCGGTGCCAGCGACCGGAGCCGCTCGAGCATCAAGCCGTCGGTGAGCCTGCCGGGGAAGCAACGGCTGCGATCGAGACCGTCAGCTGACCTGATCAGCTCTTGGGCGTGTGCGGTCATGCCCTGAGCGGCCAGCAGGTCGGCACGGTGCAGGACGATGAGCGGGACCTGGTTTCCCGCACCCACCACGGGCTGGGTGAGCTCGAGGCTCTCTGCGTCGTCGAGCATTCGCCCAGCATCGGAATACAGGCCGCAGCTGGCGTACTCCAAGGCGATGTCGACAAGCGTGGCGGCGCTCGTCGCGACTCGGACGCCGGCGAGATCGGCCAGCCACCAATCGAGTCGATCATGGGCTCGGAACTCGGTGAGCAGGCTCTGGGCCTCCTCCGACCGGCCTTGGTGCCGAAGAGCCAGCACCGCGAGGGCGCCGGCCTGGTTCTGCCGGCGGTCAATCTCAAGGACAGCCTCGGCGCGGCCAAGGACGACGTCCCAATCGCCACGCCGCGCCGCGAGCCGGGCCAGGCCCAGTTCGCCGGGGACCTTCCAGGCGGCGTTCCAGATCGCCTTGCCGAAGAAATCGTCGGCCTCCGCCAGACGCCCCTGGGCCACCAGAACCAGACCAAGGCGGTAGTGCGCTTCGCCGTCATAGGGGTTCGGGTTGCGCCGGGTGAGTCTCGCCACTGCACTCCGCAGCAGGGTCTCGGACTCGGCAAGGTAACCATCGCGATACCTTCGGGCGGCGAGCGCGGTATTGACCCGGGAGTCCATCGGATCTCGGATCAGCGCCTCCTGCCAGTAGGGCTCCGGGGAGCGGATCGCGTGATGGTATTGCTCCAGGTGGAGCCCGGTCAGGTAGAGCTCCTCAACGCTGGCCACGTCGGCCGGGGGCGGGGGTTCGTCCGCTGCGGGTGGCAGGCTGATGTCCTCGGGCACCGGACGGGGCGTCCACGCGAGGACGAGGTCCCCCTTCGTGCGGGCCTCAAAGGTGACGTCGGTCGGATCAACTGCGGTCGCCAACTCGATCGTTTCGAGGTGCGGTCGTCCAGGTGCGCAGGACACCCGCGCCTGCCACACGGGTTGACCCGCCACCGTCACGGTGAGATCAGCGTCCATGGGCCGCGTCGGGATGAAACGTAGGTCGATGCTGCTGCCCTCGAGTTGCAGGTGAACGGCACCATCCCGATTCGCCTGCTGGACGGCGCCGACATCCTGGATCGGGTACCAGTACTGGCTGAAGGTCTTGGTCTCACCCGGGGCGAGGAACGCGAAGTCGGGCTGGTTGTCGGTGAAGACGCCCGCCATGAGCTCGACGTACGGCCCGTCGCCGTCCGTCAGGTTCCGGTCCCAGGCCCAGCCGAAGGGCGCGTTGCCCCACGTCCACTGCTTCTTCCCCGGCGAGATCCTGTGATCGGCCCAATGCACGAAGCCGGCCTCGGCGGCGTGGTCATAGCCCCCGAAGAAGTCGTCTTCGCTGCCCAGGCACATGTAGGACGTCGGTACCGGAATGTTCTTGTACCAATCGAGCCGGTCCGCATCCGGGGTTTCCGGGGTAATCCGCTTGGTGTAGTCGACGCCGTAGTAACTTCCACGGACTTCGGGGAAGCTGACCACGGCGCGCTTGGCGTGATCGGCGACGAAGTGGACGTCCGTCGGGAAGAACGATTGGTAGCTGTCGCCAACCCTCGCGGCCACGTTTGCCCACCACAGGAAGGTCTGGACATCTTCGGTGCGATTGAACAGGCGCACCCGGAGCTCGACGAGTGAGGAGTCCGGCCGAAGGCGGACGCCGTGCATCCCCTTCATCCGGGCGAACGGGTCGAGATCCGCGCACCAGACCGTGCGACTACCATCCACTTCCTCTTCGATCGCCCACGACACGGGCAGGTAGGTTCCTGGCCGATGGTGCTGAGGCCAGTTGAACTCCACCCCGCCCGACAACCAGGGACCGGTGACGCCGACCAGTGCCGGCTTGATCACGTTGTTGCGATAGAAGAAGTTGTAGTTCCGGGTCTTGTCCAACCCGAAGTGGATGCGACCACCGAGCTCAGGAAGGATCATCAGGCGTACGTAGGCGTTCTCGAGGTGGATCGCCTGCCAGAGCTTCGGTTCCTTGGTACTGCTCACACGCTCGAAGAAGGGCAGCGGGTACACCCGCCCCGACGATCCCTGGTACACCCGGCGATCCAGGTAGGCCGGGTAGAGATCGGGGGCCTCAACCTCGTAGGTGTCGATCTCGACGGGCTCCGACCATGCCGCCACGGGTGCCGCGGCGATGCTGCCGGGCGTTTCCGGGAGGACGAGCTGGGACTCTTCGGTGAGCATGGAAGGACGATAACCCGGGCCACTCCTCCCGAACTGTGGTGCAAATCGACAGAACTTGGATAATACTCTGGTCCATGACGTCAACGGTCCAAACCCTGAAGCGGGAGGGCTTCGCCGGCCAGAAGCTGCGCGTCGTGCCTCGCACCATCGTCCGGGCTGCCCTTGCTGCACCGATCACGTCACAGATCCTGATCACCGACTGTGGCTACTTTCCTCAGGCGGGCTCGCACGGGCGGGTACGGCCGGGCGGGGCCGGCCAGACCATCGTCATCGTCTGTTCACAAGGTCGCGGGTGGGCCGAGATCGAGGGCACCCGCCACGAGATCTCTCCCCGGCAGGCGCTGATCATCCCGAGGCGGGCTGCGCATGCGTACGGGGCGGAGGCTCGCGATCCGTGGACCATCTGGTGGCTGCACCTTGCCGGCGAGCGGATGCCGGAGTTGACCGCCGCGTGTGGCGTCACTGTGCAACGGCCGGTGATGGACGTGCCAAGGTTCGCTCTCAGCGTCGCGCTGATCGGCGAGGCGATTGACCACCTTGAGCATGACGACACCCCGCAAAGCCTGCTGGCAGCCTCCGGTGCGGCGTGGCACTTGATGACCGCGCTCGCCGCGGGACGTCCGGACGCGCCGCGCGATGACGCGGTGACCAGAATGAAGGAGTACCTCTCCGAGAACCTTGCCGCGCAACTCTCGGTCGCGCAGTTGGCAGATCGAATCAGCCTCTCGCCATCACACCTCACGGCCATCTTCAAAGCCAGCACCGGCTACAGCCCGATGGCCTATCGCACCCTGATGCGCATGCAGCGTGCACGCATGTTGCTGGACACCTCCGACAAGCCCGTCCTCGCCATCGCCCACGAGGTTGGGTACGACGACCCCGCCTACTTCTCCCGACGGTTCGCAGAGCTGCACGAGCAGAACCCGCGCGACTACCGACGCACCAGCAAGGGCTGAGCGCGTCAACGACACCAACACGATCAGCCCGGTCCTCATCGGCAGGGCGTCGACGTAGTCGTTGAAGGCGACGTCGCTCTGGACGGTATCGATGACAGCGGTGGGCGCCCAGTCGCGAACGGCTTCCAGGCCTCGCCCGGCTACAGCACCCCACCCTCCGTGCCGGGACAGTTTCGGAGTAGCCGGAGCCACCGATCGCCGGTACATCGGCCCCCAGAAGTCCACATCCGACTAGCGTGCATGATCCCCGGTGGGCCCAACCCGGAGAAGTAGCCCGAACATGGCACCACACGCTGCGGTCGACGCGATACGGTCCTCGAACGGACCCACCAAGGGTCGGCGAAGGAAGTCGGTGACGTGAACTTCGTTGGTATCGATCTCGCTTGGGGCGAGCGCGCCCCGTCGGGTCTCGCCGTCCTGGACGAGAGTGGCAGCCTGGTGCACCTGTCCCGGGCCACGACGGATGCACAGATCGCAGAAGCGCTCAGCGGCTACGTGGCCGGTGATTGCCTCGTCGGGATCGATGCCCCGCTCGTCGTCACCAATGCGACGGGGAACCGGCCGTGCGAGGCCGCCCTGAACCACGACTTCGCCCGTTTCGACGCCGGCACGCACCCGACGAACACCGGTAAGCCGGAGTTCAGCGGTGGCCCTCGTGGAGCCCGGCTGGCCACCCGTCTCAGCCTGGACATCGACCCGGTCCACGCAGCCACCAGGCGCGCCATCGAGGTCTATCCGCACGCTGCACTGGTCGCGCTGTTCCGGCTCGGGCGCACGCTGAAGTACAAGCAGCGATCCAACCGTCCGTTCCCGTTGCTCCACGCGGAGATGCTCCGCCTCATCTCCCTCATCGAGGGGCTTGAGCATGCCCGGCTCCCCCTCCGGGTAGCGGGAAACGCCGCGTGGCGCGCAGTGGTCGCCGGTGTGGTGGGTGCAAAGCGCAAGGGTGAACTGCGCCGCGCCGAGGACCAGCTCGACTCGGTGGTCTGCGCCTACGTTGCCATGGTCGCTGCGAAGCGTCCCGAGTTGATCACTCTTTACGGGGACCCGGAGACCGGGCGCATCGTGACGCCGACGCTTCCCGACGGCCTGCGCCCCGCGCCCCGCAAGCCGCTCACGGTGGCCGCTGCGCAAGCGGCCGCCGCTGCGGCCGCGTCCGTGGCGCCCCAGCCCGCGCTGGGGGAGGTTTCTGGGACGGAAGCGGAGCTGGATCTTGAAAGCCTCGTCCGGGAATCCGCCCGCACGTATGCAGAGCTCCAGCCACAGATCGAGGAGTTGGCGGGGCGACTTGCGGCCTGGCTCACCGCCGTCCTCGACGACGCGGGGATCAACTATCAGTACATCGCGTGGCGCGGGAAGAGCGTCGGGTCGTTCGCCGCCAAGACGGCTAAGACCGTGGACGGGCTCCCGCTGTATCGTGACCCGCTGCGCGACATCACCGACCAGATCGGCGCCCGGGTCATCACCTATGTGACCAGCGACGTCGCCGCAGTGGCGGACGTCGTCAAGGACCAACTCGGCGTGGTCCGCGACTTGGATCTGGGACAGGCGACAGCGAACGAAGGCAGGTTCGGTTACGTCAGCCGGCACCTGCAGGTCTCCCTCGACCCGATCTGGCTCGGGACGCTACCGACCAATCTGGTGCGGGTGCCGAGCGCGCAGATCCAGATCCGTACGGTGCTGCAACACGCCTGGGCTGAGTTCGAGCACGACATCCGCTACAAGGGCACGATCCCGGAAGCCCTCGCTCCCGACCTGAACCGCAGGTTCACGCTGGCGGCAGGCCTGCTGGAGCTGGCAGACCGGGAATTCGAGGTCATCCGCGACCGGATGCGCGAGCGGTTGGCCGAACCGGCGCCCGAGGCGGACGCGGATGATCCCCGGATCGGAAACCAGGACCTTGCTGCGTTCCTTGCCGGGCACTACCCGGAAGCCGGCTGGTCCCGCACCGACCACTACACGTGGATCTCAGGACTTCTCCTCGAACTCGGGATCACCTCGCTACACGAACTCTCCGGGCTCCTGCCCGCCGTCGATTCGGCAGCGATCACCGATCGAATGGGCTACAGATACCCGCCCGGCGCCGTGCGACGACTCGACGACGCCCTGCTCGCCCGGTTCGGGACGCGGTACCTCGGGCTCCCCGGCAACGCCCACCGGGTTGACCTGCTGCGCGCCCGCCTGGAGAAGCTTCGCGGGGACGGTGCAGCACCGATCAGCTCAAGAGCGTGAGCACCCGTGGCCTGGCCCGGTGCCAACGGCTGCGTCGCCACGGGTCGCCGGCGGCCCTGACGTAGAGGACAGACAGTTGGTGTCGTGCTGCAATGCAGATGTCATGACCGTTGCTTTGACTATCGAGTGGGTCTCCCCGAGGACGAGGAGACAGTGTTGAGTTCGGGCGTGTGCGACTGATTGGGCGACGTCCTCCTCGACGAGGTCGTTGTTGATTGCGATGGCTGCCGCGGATCCTTCGCCGGCGGCAGTGATGACCTGAGCCCTGGGATTCGCGGCGTTCCCCGCCACCCACACACCTGGGACGCCGGTGCGCCCCGTGGGGTCGGCGGTGACCCAGCCGTTGCTGTCGCTCGCGCAGCCGAGGGCGTCCAGCAGGCCGGCGTTGGGAACAAGCCGGGGACGCACGAAGACCGCCACGCGCGGCACGACCTGCCCTCCGGATAGCTCTACTCCGGTCAAGGCATCGTCCTCGACGACGAGCCGCGCAATCCTGCCCCCAACGGTGGCGATGCCTCGCGCGCGGAATCGGTCCACCTCGTCCTCGGTCAGGATGGTGCCGTTGGTGAAGTAGACGACATCATCGGACCATTGGCGAACGAGGTGGGCGTGCGCGACGGCCTCATTACTGCCGCCGATGACACCGACGGGTTGATCGCGAACCTCGTAGCCGTGGCAGTACGGACAATGCAGGACGTCGCGTCCCCACCGCTCCCGCAGTCCGGGAATGTCGGGCACGACGTCGCGCAAACCGGTGCTGACAAGGACTCGGCGCGCGGACAGGACCACGCCAGTATCGAGTGTGACGTCGAAGCGCGGCGCGCCTCCAGCGGAGGCACCTTCGAGTGGGCCGATGGCGTCAACCGTGCCGGGAAGGAGGTGCCCGCCGTAACCGGTGACCTCCCGCCGGCCGGCGGCGAGCAACTCCGCGGGAGGGAGACCGTCCGATCCGAGGAAGCCGTGCATGTGCGCGGCCGGGGCGTTGCGTGGCTGCCCGGAATCGACAACCACGACGGAGCGCCTTGCACGGGTCAGGACCAAGGCTGCCGACAGGCCGGCGGCGCCGCCGCCGCCGATCAGGACGTCGTAGGTGTTCATGGATGAAGCTTCCCCTGCGGAAGATCATTCACCTAGTACTCAGCATCTTCGGCCGCCCGGGCGAACGTCTGCCGATTCGCGCAGACGGTGGTTCTTCTCACGCCCATCCGGATCCACATTCAGCCTGATGGTCGCTGAAAGACCGTGGCCGATCAATCCCGTCAGCCCGCGAACTGACCGTGGAGAACACCCTCGTTGTCGGAGGCCGGGTCGTGACTGGCGTACTTGCGCACAAGGCTCAGGTGGCCGCCGAGCAGTCCCCCGAGGCCGAAGGCTGCCCCTGCCAGGCCCGTGAGGACGGCTCCGGCTGGCAACCACCCACGGCGCCGGACCAGGTAGGACGCGACGGACGTCACTGCACCTGCCACGTTCAGGGCAGCGTGGGCGACACCCACCCGCTTGGTGCGGTCGTCGGCGCGGGTCCACTCTGCCAAGCCGGACAGCGCGGCCGGCAGCACCGAGAGGCACGTCACCCCCATGAGAAGTCGGCTCTGGGCGGCCGCCCGCTGGCCCTGCACGAGGTCAAGAGCGCTCGCCGACAGAAGGGCTCCCAGTGGGACCTGCACAAGCAAGGGATGCAGAGCATGGCCCACTGCCCGTCCGCGCAGGGCATCCCCCAGCGGACCGCTGCCGAGCACCGCGTCGACCGGCGTCGACAACGCTTCAGCCAACCGGCCGAGAGTCGCGTCCTGCTCGAGGTGCTCAAGGACGACGGTGGTGGCCGCCCGGTTCCCGCTCGTTGGTGGCATGGCTCCTCCTCGATGATGTTGCTCAGCCGCTACCCCTGCGTGTCTTTGCGTAAACCGAACAGCAGGGGTTCCGAACTGTCAGTGGCCGCCCGTAGCGTGGCCGACATGTCGCTCAACCAACTCAGTTCCACCCTCAACGGCGCCCTCGTCCTGCCCGATTCGGCCGACTTCGACACCGCGCGCCTCCATCACGGGCAGCCCGGCGACCCGGCCGCGGTAGTCCGAGTGGCCGACGTCGAGGATGTGGTGGCGGCCATCGCGGCGGCGCGCAAGGCGGACCTGCCTGTGGCCGTCCGCGGCGGCGGGCACAGCACCTGGGAGTCGGTTCCCGGCTCTCTCGTTGTCGACCTGCACGCCCTCGACCGGGTCGATGTCGACGAGGGCACACCGGCCGCGAGCGACGGCACCCGGCTCGTCCATGTCGGCGGTGGTGCGACTTGGGGCCGCGGTCGCGACCGAGCTGGGCCGCGACGGCCTGGCGATCAGCTCGGGCGACACGCGTTCGGTGGGCGTGGGCGGGCTGACCCTCGGCGGGGCATCGGCTGGGTGGTGCGGAGCTGGGGCCTAGCCCTCGACCAGCTGGTCGGCGTGCAGCTGGTCACCGCCGACGGCGAGGTGCTGGAGGTCTCGGCGTCGTCGCACCCCGACCTGTTTTGGGGCGTGCGCGGCGGCGGGGGGAACCTCGGCGTCGTCTCCCGGTTCGACTTCGTCGCTCATCCGCTGGCCGGGCTCGTGCACGCATCCATCACCCTGAACGCCGCGGGCGGTCTGCCAACGCTCGTCCGCGCGTTCCGGGATGTGATGCGCACTGCGCCGCGGGAGCTGAACGGCTCGCTGGTGCGCACACCGGCAATGGGCCCGGAGATGCCAAGCCGAACGATGATCGAGCTCGCCTGGGCAGGCACGGACGAGGCTGCCGCCCAGGCGGCGCTCGCGCCGGTGCTCGCCCTGCCGCAAGCGGTGTCCAGTGAGGTGGCGCCGATCGACTACCCCAACCTGCTGCAGGAACCGCCGACACCTCCGCCCGGCATGCAGATGCCGACGATCGTGGACGAGAACGGCTGGTTCGAATCCCTGGACGACGAAGTGATCGATGCCCTCGTGGCCGCTGCCGACGCCGCGGGCGCGCAGATGTTCATGGTGCGTTGGCTCGGTGGGGCCTTCAGTGACGTGGACCCGGACGCCACGGCCATCGCGTTCCGCAGCGCCGAGGCGTTCATCGTGACCGCCGCGTTCGTGGCGCCCGATGCCCCCGAGAGCGAGGCCGCGCGGGTCAAGGGCGTGCTGGCCCCGTTCGTCGAGCACGCCCTCGGCACCTACGGGAACTTCCGCAACTCGGTCGCCCCCGGCGTGTCCGAGCGGATGTATCCGCCGCACACGCTGGCCCGGCTCCGCGCTCTGAAGCGGGAGTGGGATCCGGACAACCACTTCTGCCGCAACCACAACGTCGTCCCGCTTGCCTGAGCTGCGGCCAGCACACAAAGCCCTTGCCAACCAAACCCGAGTGCTGCTAGCTTTTTATCAGAGCCATAGGGCTCTCCCAGGATTGTTACTCGTCACGAGGCAAGACCTGAGCAGGTATCCAGAGCCCCCGGGCCGCGGTGCAGGCTCGGGTCCTTTTTCTTGACCAGCACGGGAAGAAGTCCATGCCAGAGAACACCACCCCGTTCCCCAAGGGCTTCCTGTGGGGCGGGGCCACCGCAGCAAACCAGCTCGAGGGCGCCTACGCCGAGGGCGGCAAGGGCCTGTCCATCCAGGACGTGATGCCGAAGGGCATCATGTCGCCGCGAGTGGACGGCCCCACCGAGGACAACTTGAAGCAGGTCGGGATCGACTTCTACCACCGCTACGCAGAAGACATCGCCCTGTTCGCCGAGATGGGCTTCTCGGTGTTCCGGCTGTCCATCGCCTGGAGCCGGATCTTCCCCAACGGTGACGACGCCGAACCAGCGAGGAGGGCCTCGCGTTCTACGACCGGGTCTTCGACGAATGCGCAAAGTACGGCATCGAACCCCTGGTGACGCTGTCGCACTACGAAACCCCGCTTGCGCTGGCCGACAAGTACGACGGCTGGGTGAGCCGGGACCTGATCGGCCTCTACGAGCGCTACGTCCGGACGGTGTTCGAGCGCTACCGCGGCAAGGTCACGTACTGGCTGACCTTCAACGAGATCAACTCCGTGCTGCACGCCCCCCTGATGTCCAGTGGCATCAACACCCCCAGAGAACAGCTCAGCAAGACCGACCTGTTCCAGGCCGCCCACCACGAACTGGTCGCCTCGGCCCTCGCCACCCGGATCGCCCACGAGATGCTCCCCGGATCGCAGGTCGGCTGCATGGTGATCGCCATGCCGATCTATCCGCTCGCCCCCGACCCGGCCGACATCGTGGCCGTCATGGAAGCCGACCACGCCAACCTGATGTTCAGCGACGTGCACACTCGCGGCGCTTACCCCGGCTACGCCCAGCGGTACTTCCGCGAGAACGGCATCGAGCTCGACATCACCGACTCCGACCGCGAGGTCCTTGCCAACACCGTCGACTTCGTCTCGTTCAGCTACTACATGAGCATCTGCGAGACCAGGGACCCGGCGAAGAGGACCGCTGGCGAGGGCAACATCATGGGCGGCGTCCCAAACCCCTACCTGAAGGGCAGCGAGTGGGGCTGGCAGATCGACCCCCAAGGACTGAGGGTCGTGCTCAACCAGTTCTGGGACCGCTGGCAGAAGCCGCTGTTCATCGTCGAGAACGGCCTGGGCGCCAAGGACCAGCTCGTCGAGGTCGACGGCGTCAGGACCGTGCTGGACGACTACCGGATCGACTACCTGAACGACCACCTGTTCCAGGTCGGCGAAGCCATCGCCGATGGCGTGGAGGTGATGGGCTACACCTCCTGGGGCCCCATCGACCTGGTCTCCGCCAGCACCGCCCAACTCAGCAAGCGGTACGGGTTCATCTACGTCGACCGCAACGACGACGGCACCGGAACACTCGAGCGCTACCGCAAGAAGTCGTTCGGATGGTACGCCGACGTGATCAGGAGCAACGGCGCCACTCTCCGTTCCGCCCTGTAGGGCGTGGCCGTCAGGGCGTGATCCAGATCTGGAGGCGTCCGGTCTCAGCAGCCGTCCGCGCCTCCACCTGGTCGACCCGCTCCAGCCGGTATCCCAGCCGCTGCGGGATCGCCGAGCTGGGGCGGTTTGCCTCATCGGTGTGGATCTCGACCCGCGTCACGTCGGGCAGGTCGAGCGCCACAGTGGTCAGGGCCTCGACCGCCACGGTCGCCAGCCCGGTGCCGGTGTGGGAGGCGTCCAGCCAGTAGCCGATCTCGATGCCGCCGTCGCCGACCCTGCGGTACAGGCCGAGACCGCCGATGATCGGCCCGTCCGCTGCGGGACGCACGGCATACAGGTAGCTGACCCCGCTGACCCAGTCGACTTCTGCCCCGCCACCGCGAAGGTGGCGGCCCTCCGGGTCATCGGCCCAGGGCACCCAGTCGCGCAGGTGCGCGGCGTTGGCCGCGACGGCCGCCTCGAACTCCTCGGCGTTCTCCACACGGACGCGGGTCAGCACGCCCCCGGTGAAGGCGATCCGGTTCGGCGGTGGGGTGAGCACGGGCTCCATCAAAGGCCCGGCGGACGACCGACGCAACCCGCAAAGTCGTCACCGGAACCGGTGAAGGCCTCCGTCCCACCGTGTTCGATCACCGCTGCGGCCACGTCAGCCGCCAATTCCACCGCCGCCTGCGGGCCGAGCCCCGAGCGCAGCCCGAACAGCAGCCCGGCGGTCGCGGCGTCCCCGGCACCGGTCGTTGTCGACACCTGCGACAGCGCCCTCGCCGGTGCGTGGAGCCGCACGCCGGCCCAATCCTGTGGAAGGAGCCCGCAACTCGCCAACCGTCCGAGCCGGCCGGCTTCCCCCACGCCGAGCAGGATCCCGTCCGCGCCGCCGGTGACCATCACTATCCCGGCACCCCATGCGAGCAGCCGCTCGACCAGCTCGGTCGCCGCTCCGGCGTCGAACCGATCGGGCAGATCGAAGATGCAGGCGAGGTCGTCGTAGCTGGGGCAGAGAATGTCGGTGACCGGCAGTATCCGCCGCAGGAACCCTGGCCAATCCACCTCCGCGGCGCCCGACCGTGGATCGATCCACGCCAGGTCGAGGCTGGTGGCGATGCCCTGCGCGTTTGCCCGCCCGAAGAGGTCGACGAGCCTTGCTCCCTGGTCAGCACACACGCCCGGCATCAGCGATGGGTAGCCGAAGTGCAGCAGGTCGATGCCTTCCAGCGATACCGCGCCGAGGTCCAGGTGCGCGTTGGAACCCGGATAGTTCCAGAAGGCCCGATCGAGCTGCGGCGGCTCGAGGACGATCGTGTACGACGAGCCGACAGCCACCGTCTGGGGCCGGAACTCGAAGCCGGGAATCCGCCCGAGGTGGGTGCGGATGATCGCGCCCAGGTCATCGGAGCCCACCGCACCCCAACCGACGACCGGCGCCCCCAGCACGGCAAGGACCCGACCGGTGTTGGCGACGGCGCCGCCCAGCGCGATCGCGACCGGGCCCACCTGCTGCAAGGTCCCCGGCTCCAGCGTCGGCGGGTGCGAGAGCTGGGGTCGGATGTCGACGCACAGGTGCCCGACAACAGCTACCTTGCCCATCGGCGGCCTCCCTTGCCGGCTCAGCCCACGTCCTCCTGGGCGTCGGCCTCGGCCACAACCGGCTCGATCGGGTCGGCGGTCACCGGCAGGCTCGCGGCGGGCACCGGCGCGGAGAGGTCGATGGTGCGCACCGTCCGGGAGGCCAACGGCTTCGAGACGTACGTGGGACGGGTGATCGGGATCGGGTCCCACAAGGAGCCGACCGGCACGATCGGGACGCTGAGCTCGATGGAGTGCTCGTGATCGGCGATGTCGTCGGCGGTCAGCGAGATCGCGACCGTCTCCTCGTCGGGGCATTCGCGGATCTTCGCGGCCCGGGCGGCCAGGTCTGCCCGCATCGAGCGGGCGCTGAACCGCGCCACCACAAGGAAGGCGACCAGGAACGCCGCCGGGATCAGGGCACCCCACCAGGCGCCGATGCGGAAGACGGCGAGCGTGCCGACGAGGAGCTGCACGATGAGCAGGAAGATCAGCACCCGACGCCGGCGCTGTGCTGCCCGAAGGTCGTGGGCGTGCAACTCGCGCAGCTGGGCGCGGCGCGTCAACGGGGTCGACACGGGTACGGAACCCGGGTCGGCGTCGGCGAGGGAGGAACCGCTGCGGACGATCGTCACGGCAGGGGTGAACGGGACAGCCAGGTCCGCGCCGTCGTCTGCGGCATCGTCACCTCGATGGCGCAGCATGTAGGGCACCAGGTACATCAACCAGAACGCGGCGATAGCCGCGAAGATCAACCCGGTCAGTCCCACACCCGAACCGTATTGGGCGGCCAGTCACATCGGGCCGACCAGCGGCGGAGTGTCGAGGATTAGCCCTGCTCAGGGGCGTGCAACCGGCGTTCCAGATGCTCCAGCACAGCTCCGGGCACCCCTTCGGCCTCCAGCACGAAGACGTCATGGTCGCGCCAGGCGCCGTCCACATGCATGTAGCGCTCCCGCCGTCCCTCGTAGCGGGCGCCGAGCTTGCGGACAACGGCGAGGCTGTTGCTGTTCTCCGGGCGGATCGCAATCTCGATGCGGTGCAGCCCCAACTCGTCGAAGCAGTAGTCGGCTGCCATCGCCACGGCTGTCGGGATGATGCCCCGGCCGGCCCAGCGCGGGTCGATCCAGTAACCTACCTGGGCCCAGCAGGCCGACCCGTGGGCGATGCTGGACACCGTCACCTGGCCGGCGAACACCGAGCGGCCGCCCGGCGGGGTGTAGTCGACGGCCCAGGGCAGCATCAGGCCGCGCCGGGCCCGTCCGGAGAACGCGCTGACGAGTTGCCCGAAGGTCATGCCCGGCTCGGACGCACCGGGCGGACGGGTCGAATCCCACGGCCGGAACCAGGAACCTGAGCGCCGGCGGATCTCGGCCCACTCGGCTTCGTCACGTCGGCGCAACGGGCGCAGCGTGACGGCCTGGTGGGTGAGGCGCACCGGCCAGAAAGAGCCTGCCATGGCGGCAGGCTAGTCCAGCAGCCAGCAGTTCACGTCCCCATGGGCAGGGATCGGGACATCGGCGGGGGGAACCACGATCACAGCGTTGGCGTCGGCGAGCTCCGCTGCCCCCGGATCGTCCCCAGTCAGTGGCGTGACTCCGCGCGCGGAGTGCTGGGCCAACACGAGCCGGGTGCGCACCGGGTCGGCTGCCAGCTCCCGGGTCACCGGCGCGGATGACTCCTCCGGGGCGGTCGGCTCCTGCCCTGCCAGCCGCTGCACAAGGGGACGGCCGACCAGCAGGTACGCCAGGTAGGCAGGGACGGCCTCCGGCGGCAGCACCAGCACCGGCGCCCGCTCGTCACCGACCATCGCGAACAGCTGCCGACCGGGCAAGGCATCCACCTCGCCGGCGTCAACGGAGCCCTGGTTGGCCAGCATCGCCTCCAGCCCCTCGGTCACCCGGGTGACCAGCAGCACCAGGTCCGCCCGCACGAGCTGCTCCCCCAGCGCGACGCCAATGGTCCTCGGATCGGTGCTGGCGACGTGGCCGACGAACACTTGGGCGCCCTCGTCGCGCAGCGTTGCTGCCAGCAGGGTGGAGGTGGCCTCGTAGCTCTCCGAGAGCCGGGCCAGCGGCAGCCCTGGGGCCTTCAGCGTTTCGTCCGCGACCAGCACCACCACCCGGGGACGCGGCATCGCGAGCACCTTGTCGTGGCCCACTTCCGCGATCACTGCCAGGGTGCGCGGGGTGAGCACTGACCCCATGGCCACCAGCTTGTCACCGTCGGCGACCCGGGAGCCGGCCAGCCGCACGTTCTGGTGCACCGTTGCCTCCCTGGTGAACTGCACCTCGTCATCGACGGCCAGGCCCTCATCGATCGGCATCACGGCGTCCGCACCGTCGGGAAGGGGCGCGCCGAGCGCCACGAGCACCGCCGTGCGGGGCATCAGCGGCGCATGCCTGTAACCGCCGGCCGCGATCTGGTCGACCACCGGCAGGATGATCGGACGCTGCCTGCTGGCCCCGACCAGGTTCGAGGTCCGCACCGCATAGCCCTCGACGGTGGCGGCGGTGAAGGTGGGCAGGTCGATGTCGGAGACGATCGATTCACACAGGGTGAGGCCGGCCGCATCCAGCAGGCCGATCCCGAACGGGCGCAGGCTCTCGACCTGCTCGAGCAGGTACGCCCGGTGGTCGTCGAGGCTCCGCAGGCCTGTCCCGGCAGCGTCCGGCGCACCCTCGAGGTAGGACGGCTCGGGGGCGGACAGCTCGGGCGGGATTTCATCCAAACGGCGGTCGAAGAGGGGCATGCGCCTACGATAAGTCAATGCCAACCGGGTCCAGCGAAGGCCAGCCGCGCGCCAGCGCATCGGCTGATCCGGCCAAGTCCACGCTCCGGGCGCGACTCCGCTCAGCCCGTGCCGCCCGTCCCGCCGATCCGGCAGGCGATGACGCCCGCACCATTCGAGCGCTGGCAGCGTGCGCCGGAGCCTCCGTTGTCGCCGCCTACGCGTCCATGCCGGGAGAGCCCCCCACGCTCGGCCTTCTCGAGGAGCTACGCCTCGCTGAGGTGCGGGTGCTGCTGCCGGTACTCACCCGTGAGCCTGACTGGGCCTGGTACACCGGCCCGTCCACGCTCGCCCCGGGGCCCTGCGGCATCCCGCGTCCGGACGGTGCCGCGCTGGGGCCTGAGGCGTTGCAGCAGGCCGACTGGATCTGGCTTCCGGGGCTGGCCGGCACCCCCCAGGGTCACCGGCTGGGCACCGGCGGTGGCTGGTACGACCGCGCGCTCGCCTGGGCGAAGCCGTCAGCGCGGCTCGGGCTGCTGCTGTTTGACGACGAGGTGCTGGACGCCGTTCCGCTCGACCCCTGGGACCGCGACGTCCATGTCCTGGTCACCGAGCGGCGCCGGGTGGAGCGCGCGGAATAGCCGGGCCGATTTACCGGTTTCCCAAACGACTGAGTAAGATTCCCCTTAACCCGCAATCTGCGCAGGAAGTGACCATGCCCACCTATCAGTACCGCTGCACATCGTGCGACAGCGAACTGGAAGTCGTCCAGAAGTTCACGGACGATCCGCTCACCGACTGCCCCGAGTGCGACGGGAACCTGCGCAAGGTGTTCAACGCCGTCGGTGTGGTCTTCAAGGGCTCCGGTTTCTATGCCACCGACAACCGGACGAAGAGCAAGTCCGGCGCGGCCACGTCCTCGGAGAAGCCCCGCGAGAAGTCCGAGAAGTCGCAGAGCAAGCCGGCTGCGGAGTCGAAGCCGAAGTCCGAGGCCAGGCCCTCGTCATCCACAGGGGCCTCCAGCGCCGCCTGAGCTTGTGGACGGCTGACACCCTGCGCGGTCGTCTGCCGAGGATCGGAGTGTGCGATCCGTACCCCTGATCGAGTCCCTGCTTCGTGCGTTGCGCTGGCGTCGTCGCTGGTTCGCGGCATTGTTCGCAGCGCTCGCCGTACTTGCCGCATTGAATACGTTCTCGAGCCTGCAAACGCCGGGCACTTCCGCGATCGTGGCTGCCCGCAGCATTCCCGGCGGGACGAAGTTGGTCGCAGACGACCTGCGCACTGTGCGATTGCCGCCGGCGATGGTGCCGGAGGGAGCATTTACCGATCCCGGCGCGGCGATCGGCCGCACAGTGTTGATCCGAGTGTCGGAAAGGAGTGTGTTGACGCCCGCCAACCTGCTCGAATCAGACGCTCTGGTTGCAGTGGGAAAGGTTGCGTTACCAGTGCGATTCGCGGAAGCCACCGCCCTTCCCCTGTTGCGCGTCGGGGCCCACATCGACGTGCTCGGAGCGGCGACAAACGGTACTGACTACGGTGTTGTGGCCGCTGACGTGCGGGTGGTCGCCATCCCGGCAGCCAGCGAAGGCGGGGTGCTGGGCGGCAGTCAGGACGGTCTGGTACTGGTGGAAGTCGACAGCACCCAGGCGGCTGCGATTGCCGCGGCCGCGTCCGTCTCAGCGGTGAGTTTCGCCTTGAGATGAGCTGATGTGCCCATATCCTCTGGTATCCGGGGGGAAACGAACGAGGAGGGTAATGAAGGGCTTCAAGGATTTTCTGCTGCGGGGGAACCTGATCGAACTTGCTGTTGCATTCATCATGGCTGCCGCATTCGGCGCTGTGGTGACGAGCTTCACCCAGCTGATCATGGACATCATCGGCAAGCTCGGCGCACATCCTGACTTCAGTGCTGTTGCCATTGCCGGCGTCAATGTGGGCAAGTTCATCACCGCCCTTGTGGCGTTCGTGATCATGTCTGCTGTCGTCTACTTCGGCATCGTGAAGCCATACGAAATGCTCAAGAAGTTGGGCGACAAGCCGTCCGCTCCCGACGAGGCTGGCGCGCCGACGTCGGAGGAGCTCCTTTCGGAGATCCGCGACCTGCTGAAGTCACAGGCTCGTTGATTACGACCCGTGGTGCGGCGGGACCTCCCGCATCAGCCGCTCCTCGTCCGGGTTGAGCTTCAACCGCCCGGACGGGGGGCGCACCTCAAGAGTGGTCAGGCGCAGCAGCTCCCTTGCCCGGCCCAGCGCGGCGGCGAATTGGGCCGCACCACACCCTGCACGAAGCGCGGTCGGCACCGCGTGGGGCCACGTGGACTCGGCCGCGACCTGCTCACGCGCGTGCTCGGCCACCCGGGATGCTGGCCAGCCGGTGGCGTCCAGCCCCTCGACCAGGGCCTGCGGGTCGGGGCGTCCCGGTTCGACAAGCTGCAGTTCGCACCCGGTGAGGGCATAGCCGAGCGCGGCCTGCCAGCGGGCAGTCACGGGTAGCGCCGCGGTTCCCCGGCGTCCGCCAGTTCCAGCTCCCCCTGGACGGTGACAGGGGCATCGAAGTGCCAAACGCCCCGCACCACGAGGGCCTCCGCATCGCGCAGGGACGGCACAACGGTGACCAGGCGGTCAAAGTCGTCGATGAGCCGATAGTGCTTGGGGTCGAGGTCGATTTCCGGGATGCGAGCCACCTGGGCCTGCAGCCGGCCGTCGACGCCGAGGTCGAAGACGTCGGAACGCAGGAGCAGCAGCTCGTTGGTTGTCTTCACGGGCAGGAACCGGTCGCGGCCGACGGCGATCGCGGTGGCGCCCGGGAATACCTCGATCGCCGCGCCCATGGCGCTCTCCAGCTGGATGACCTTCGGCGAGCTCGCGTCCGCCGGGTCGACGGTCTTCTCGTTGCGGATGAGCGGGAGGCCCAGCACGCCCTTGCGCTCGGCGAGGATCGCCCGCAGCTGGGCGAGGTCGAGCCACAGGTTGTTGGCATGGAAGTACGGGTGCCGGTGCTCGTCAGTGAAGAAGTCCATCTCCTCCGGAGCAGTCTGCGCGGTGTCGCGAAGGATCAGCTGGTCGTCGACGATCCGGACGGCGAGGTGGCCGCCCTTGCGGTCGTTGATGGTGCGCGGGCAGACCTCGGCTGCGTAGGGCGCACCGGAGGCGGCGAACCAGCCGGCCAGACGGGCGTCCGGGGCGGCGCCGAGGTTGTCGCCGTTGGCGACGGAGGCGTAGCGGAAACCGGCCTCCAGGAGCGCGTCCAGCAGGCCGGTTCCGAGCAGGGCCGGGTACAGGTCTCCATGGCCGGGCGGGCACCACTCGAGGGTGGGGTCGGCGGGCCAGGAGACGGGGCTCAGGTCACCGGCGAGGATCTTGGGTTCCGCGTTCTGCAGGAAGTCCAGCGGCAATCCGTCCACAGCAAGGCCGGGATGCCCGGCGAGGTGGGCGAGGGTGTCCTCAGTAGTGCGGAAGCTGTCCATGAAGACCAGCGGCAGCCGTGCGTCGTAATGCTGGCGGGCGTAGCGCACCTGGTCAACGATCAGGTCGAGGAAGTTCTTGCCGTCGCGCACGGTCAGGAGGGTCTTGGCGCGGTCGAGGCCCATGGAGGTACCCAGGCCACCGTTGAGCTTGATCATCACGGTCCGCTGCAGGGCTGCGCGGGCAGCGTCCTCGCTGACGTCGAGCTGGTCGAGCTGCGGCGGGTCGAGCAACGGGCGGATGGAGTCCTCCCGGATCAGGCCCGTGGCACCGGAGGCGCAGAGGCGCCAGTAGTGCTCGAAGTTGTCGATCGCAGCCTGGCTGATGCCGGCCGCCCGCATCTTCTGCAGGCATTGCTCCAGGGCGTTCTCACTCATGCACCCGAGCCTATCGGCGCGCCTCCGCCGGGCAATCGATCGTCGAGCCTGCCGAGACACCTGGACCAAGGTCTCCGAAGACGTAAAGAGAGTGACGCACCTCGAAGGGCTTTGAAGCCGTCTACCCACCCCCAGGAGACAACATCGCGTGCGTCACTCTCGAATGAGACTGTATCGGACGGGCACGCCAAAGGAAACTGGAACATTCAACTCATGGGCGCCTCACAGGGTCCTGATAACCCGGGTTAAGCATGGGGCACCCGCGCGGGTGACGGAGGCGGACGCGGTAGGCTGATCCAGCCCCGATGGCGGGGTGAGGCCCCATAGCTCAGGGGATAGAGCAGAGGTTTCCTAAACCTTGTGTCGCAAGTTCGAATCTTGCTGGGGTCGCCAACAACGCTGAGCGTGACATATGCTTCTGACAAGCACAAACGCAGGCTCCGCGAGGAGCGCCCAAGTGGTCACGAGACGACACAGATGGTCGCTCATATCCAGAGATGTAGCACGTATGTAGCACGCCGTGCGATATCTCCCGGCTCCCGGAGCCTCCCGGTCAGGAGGCGAGATGGGCAGGAGAGGCTTCGGCTACCTCAGGAGGCTGCCTTCCAAGCGCTACCAGGCGAGCTACATCGGCCCGGATCTCGCCCGACATGTCGGCCCCACCACCTTCAGAACCAAGGGCGACGCTGAGACCTGGCTGGCTGATGAGCGACGCGTTGTCGAGTCCGGCCAGTGGAGGTCGCCGGTCCGGCGACAGGCGGAGGTGGCTCGGACAACCCAGTCCGAGACCCTTGAGGATTACGCCCGGCGCTGGCTGAGACAACGTCGCGTCAAAGGCGAACCGCTGCGGGCCAGCACCGTCGTCGACTACGAACGGGCCCTGCGGCTCTACATCAACCCGCACCTCGGTGGTCGGCGCTTGGTCGACATCACTCGCGCAGACGTGCGCCGCTGGCACAGCATTGAGCTGCAGAAGGTGTCTGATCGGCCCAGGTCCAAGGCCTACGCCGTGCTCAGGACGATCATGAACTCCGCCGTCGAGGACGAGCTGATTGACGTCAGCCCGGTGAGCATCCGCGGCGCCGGCATGACGCGGCGCAAGCACGGCGTCGAGCCCGCGACCCTGGACGAACTGCGGATCATCGTCGAGGCAATGCCGGAACGGCTGCGCCTCATGGTGCTGCTAGCCGCCTGGTGCGCCCTGCGCTACGGCGAACTGGCCGAACTCCGCCGCAAGGACGTTGACCTGGCTAACGGCGTCGTGAAGATCCGCAGAGCCGTCAGCTTCACGCCGGGAGGCGCGACCGTCGGGCCGCCGAAGACGGACGCCGGCATCCGCGACGTCGCCATCCCGCCCCACCTGCACGACATCGTTCGCGACCACCTCAAGGACCATGTCCGACCAGCCCAGGACGGCCTGTTGTTCCGCAGCGACTCCGGGGGTCACTTGTATGAGTCGGTGGTCTACAAGCGGTGGAACGCGGCGCGGAAGGTGGCCGGACGCCCAGACCTCCGCTTCCACGACCTGCGCCACACCGGGGCGACCCTCGCAGCTCAGGCTGGCGCCACCACCGCGGAGCTTCAGGCACGTCTTGGCCACACCACCTCCGACGCCGCCATGATCTACCAGCACGCCGCCAAGGGCCGGGACAGGCAACTGGCGCGGGAACTGTCGAGGTTGGCTACGGGTCACTGACGAACGCCCGACGTGCCGAATAGCGGTCGAGCGGAACCCGCCTGAGCGACGGCCGTCCCATGAGCACTTGGAGCCGCACCGACCCGAAGGCGCCGCGTGCCTGCTGACCGCGACCCCGATGTCCATTTACTGTCGCTCAGAGACATGTTCAAAGTCACCGTGCAGTTCAGCTCAACCACCTGTGTCCGATGCAAAGCTCGGCGACAGACCGCCCAGGCGTGCCCCGAGTGCGGCCGCAAAGCCGAGCGTCATGAGGTTGACTTCGGGCTCCTGGGGCGACGCAAGGTCATCGACGAGTTCCGTGAAGGCCGGCTGCCTGGGAGGCCCGGCCCAGCCGATCCAGAAACGGTGGGAGATCAGGCCGAAGCAGCATTCGATCGATTGGGTGCCGCGTTGCGTCATGTCGCCCAGAAGGGTCGTGACGCCTCCCGATTGACTCGAGCATTCGAGCACATCGATTCGTTGGTTGCGTCATGGCCCGAAGACGCGTTGCCCCGTCCCCATCGAAACTCGGGCAGGCGTATCTCCCACATGCTTGAGGAGTTCCGACGTGCGATGGAGGCCTTCGTTGAAGCGGTTTACGACGAGACCATCGACGCCGCTCAAGCACACGCACGCGAAGGGCAGACGATCCTCGACAGCGTGGGGGTCGGCGCAAGCCGCGATCAGGTAGAGGATTGGCAAGACCTCGGACGAAGGGCACTTGGGCGAGTTGGCGGTTCTCCTCTGGAGCTGACCAGGCTGGATGAGCAACTTGCCGGCTCACTGAGTCACGGAACCCCGTCCGCCCACCCCGCCGGGTTCGGCCTCCAACTCTTCGTGATGGACGCGATTGTTGACGACCTCTTCGACCGAATGAACGTCGAATACCTTCGTGCTGCCTTCACGCGCGCACTCGGTGCAGCACAGCCACCTCAAGCTGCGTTGTTCCTTCAGTCCGATTGGCGGGCGGAGGCTCTACGAGTGGGTCGCATATCGACCTCGGGGTGGAGGACGATCGCCCGAGTGATTGGCGACGACCCCGACGACATCGAGATCGTCGATTCCCTACTTTCCTTGGTGGAGGCAAACC
>Ga0209745_1000251_pt1 | contig 31481 bp, 31 predicted proteins | sample BarGraNGADG00312_FD_184495 | JGI IMG/M metagenome (GOLD analysis project Ga0209745, IMG submission 184495) | Arctic peat soil microbial communities from Barrow, Alaska - Barrow Graham LP Ref core NGADG0004-312 (SPAdes) (version 2) | ecosystem: Environmental > Terrestrial > Soil > Wetlands > Peat... | reverse complement strand
CGAACTCGAGACAGACCAGCGAACTCGAGACAGACCAGCGAACTCGAGACAGACCAGCGAACTCGAGACAGACCAGCGAACTCGAGACAGACCAGCGAACTCGAGACAGACCAGCGACCTCGGCCTGGTGCCCGGGTGGGTCAGGGGGCCGGCTCGCGTGGCCACGTTGTGCTGGATCGGATGACGGGTGAGGATGGCGGGGCATCGTCGAGAGGTCGGGAAGCGGTGATGAGTGAGGTCGTGCTGGTCGGGGCGCGGCGCCGCGTCGGCGCCGCGTCGTTCGCGCGCGTCGCGGGGGCTCACGGCGACGCGTCGGTCTTCGGTGGGCCCGACGGCCGCCGGGACCGCCGGATCTGCTGCTCCGCGGGGCGACGGTCGTGCGCGCGGGCGGGCACGTCGTCACGTCGCCCACCGGCTGGGCGATGGCCCTGGCAGTGTGAGCTCCGTCCGACCCCCGGTGGTGAAGACGTGCGTACTCTGCGGGGGACCGGGCTGCGCAGGAGGAGGCCACCGATGAAGCTGCACGCCGTACGCACACACCCGTCCGCTGACCGCCTGCCCCGCGACCAGCAGCTCGCCTGGAAGCTGGCGAGTCTTGCGGTCGATCCGGTCGCCGTCGACGCGGAAGTGGTCGAGATGATCGGCAACCGGATCATCGACAACGCCGCGGTGGCGGCCGCGTCTCTCGCGCGCCACCCAGCCGTCGCGGCCCGCGCGCAGGCGGTGGCGCACCCTTTCGCTGCCGGCGGCACGGTGTTCGGGCTAGCGGCCGAGCGTGGGTTCTCGCCGGAATGGGCTGCGTGGGCGAACGGCGTGGCCGTGCGCGAGCTGGACTTCCACGACACGTTCCTCGCGGCCGAGTACTCCCACCCGGGCGACAACATCCCGCCGGTGCTTGCCGTCGCACAGCACCTGCGGTGTGACGGGCGGGACCTGGTGCGCGGACTCGCCACGGCCTACGAGATCCAGGTCGACCTGGTCAAGGGCATGTGCCTGCACGAGCACAAGATCGATCACATCGCCCACCTCGGGCCGTCCGCGGCGGCGGGCATCGGCACGGCACTGGGCCTGGCACCCGAGGTGATCTTCCAGGCGGTCGGCCAGGCGCTGCACACGACGACGACGACGCGGCAGTCCCGCAAGGGCGAGATCTCCTCGTGGAAGGCGTACGCGCCCGCATTCGCCGGCAAGATGGCCGTCGAGGCCGTCGACCGGGCCATGCGCGGGGAGACGTCCCCGACCCCGATCTACGAGGGTGAGGACGGTCTCATCGCATGGCTCCTGTCCGGACCGGAGCACGTGTACGAGATCCCGCTGCCCGGTCCGGGTGAGCCCAAGCGCGGGATCCTGGACACGTACACCAAAGAGCACTCGGCCGAGTACCAGTCGCAGGCCTTCATCGACCTCGCCCGGCGGATGGGGCCGCGCGTCGGGGACACGGCCCGTGTGCGCAGCATCGTGATCCACACGAGCCACCACACGCACGTCGTCATCGGCACCGGCGCCGGTGACCCGCAGAAGTCCGACCCGACGGCGTCGCGCGAGACGCTCGACCACTCGATCACCTACATCTTCGCGGTGGCCCTGCAGGACGGCGCCTGGCATCACGTGGACTCCTACGCGCCCGAGCGCGCCGCGCGCCCCGACACCGTCGCGCTGTGGCACAAGATCACCACGGCCGAGGACCCCGAGTGGACCCGTCGCTACCACGCCGTCGACCCGGCCGAGAAGGCGTTCGGGGGGCGCGTGGTCGTCACGCTCGACGACGGCCGACTGGTCGAGGACGAGATCGCTGTCGCCGACGCGCACCCGCGGGGTGCCCGCCCGTTCGCCCGGCCCCAGTACGTGCGCAAGTTCCGCACGCTCACCGCGGGCGTGCTCGACGACCGCGAGCAGGACCGCTTCCTCGCGGCGGTCGCCGAACTTCCCGACCTGCCGAGCGGAGAGCTGAGACGGCTGACCTTCACCGCCCGAGCCGACCGGCTCGGGGACACGCCCGCGACGGACCGGGGGATCTTCTGATGCTGGGTTCCACCGTCCCGCCCGCGGCCAAGCGGGCGGCCTTCCGCGCCGGCCTGGCGTCGGGCCGGCTGCTGCGGATGCCGGGGGCGTTCTCTCCCCTCGTCGCACGGCTCGTCCAGGAGACCGGTTTCGACGGTGTCTACGTCTCGGGTGCGGCGTTGTCTGCCGACCTTGCGCTGCCGGACATCGGCCTGACCACGCTGTCGGAGGTCGCGGCCCGCGGCGGGGCGATCGCGCAGGCGACCGACCTGCCCACCCTTGTCGACGCCGACACGGGATTCGGAGAACCGCTGAACGCAGCCCGGACCGTGCGCGTGCTCGAGCAGGCCGGACTGGCCGGACTGCACCTCGAGGACCAGGTCAACCCCAAGCGGTGCGGACACCTCGATCACCAGGTGGTGGTCGCCGTCCCGGAGATGCTCGGCCGCATCCGCGCCGCCGTCGACGCGCGTACCGATCCGGACTTCGTCGTGTGCGCGCGGACGGATGCGCGCGGGGTGGAGGGCCTCGTTGCGGCTATCGACCGGGCCAAGGCGTACGCCGACGCGGGCGCCGACATGATCTTCGCCGAGGCGCTCACCGACATCTCGGAGTTCGAAGCCTTTCGCGCCGGCGTGGACATCCCGCTGCTCGCGAACATGACCGAGTTCGGCAAGTCGACGCTTCTCGACGCGGCGACGCTCGAGGAGCTGGGGTTCAACGTCGTCCTCTACCCCGTGACCACGCTGCGAATCGCGATGGGCGCGGTCGAAGCGGGGCTGCGCACCATCGCCGCCCAGGGCACGCAGGCCTCGCTCGTGCCGGCCATGCAGACCCGGGCGCGGCTGTACGAGCTGCTCGACTACGCCGAGTACAACCAGTTCGACTCGTCCGTCTTCAACTTCACTGTGGGAGGTGCTGATCAATGACGACAGCGGCAGCGGAACCGACGATCCACCGCGGTCTCGCCGGGGTGGTCGCCGACACGACGAGCGTCTCGAACGTCGTGCCCGAGACGAACTCGTTGACGTACCGGGGCTACGCCGTTCAGGACCTCGCGGCCCACTGCAGCATCGAGCAGGTGGCGTACCTGCTCTGGCACGCCGAGCTCCCGACGCCGCACGAGCTGGCCGGGTTCGAACGCATGCAGCGGCCCCGCCGAGCCCTCTCTCCGGGCCTGCTCGAGGTTCTCCGGCTGCTGCCGACGACCTGTCATCCGATGGACACCCTGCGTACCGCCGTGAGCTGGATCGGCGCCGAGGACCCGGACGCCTGGGCGAGCGACCCGGCCGCGATCCGTACCAAGGGGGAGACCCTCCTCGCCCAGATCGCGACCGTCGTCGCCATCGACTACCGCCGACGGCGCGGGCTCGACCCGATCGATCCTGACCTGTCCCTCGGCTTCGTGGACAACTTCTTCCAGATGTGTTTCGGGTCGGTGCCGGAGCCCGAGATCGCGCGCTGTTTCGAGATCTCGCTGGTGCTGTACGCCGAGCACTCGTTCAATGCGTCCACGTTCACGGCCCGCGTGGTCACCTCGACGCTCTCGGACCTGTACAGCGCGGTCGTCGGTGCTATCGGCGCGCTCAAGGGTCCGTTGCACGGCGGGGCGAACGAGGCCGTGATGCACACGATGCTGGAGATCGGGGACCCGGCGAAAGCCGCCGACTGGATGCGGGCGACCCTGGCCAAGAAGCAGAAGGTGATGGGATTCGGGCACCGCGTGTACAGGAACGCCGATTCGCGGGTGCCCACCATGAAGGCCGCCCTCTGGCGCACGGCGGCGCTGGTGGACGGCGGCGAGCGGTGGACGGCGATGTACGACGTCATGGAGCAGACCATGCTCGCCGAGCGGGGCATCTGGCCGAATCTCGACTTCCCGACCGGGCCGACCTACTACCTCATGGGCTTCGACATCGAGCTGTTCACGCCGATATTCGTGATGTCCCGCATCATCGGCTGGACCGCGCACATTGCCGAGCAGCTCGAGCACAACGCGCTGATCCGCCCGTTGGCCAACTATGTGGGCGTCGCGCAGCGGGCGGTCCCGGCGGAGCTGGCGACCCGCGGTTGACGGAAGTCCTCAGGCGTTCCGTCTGCGCAGGAGCACCGCCGCGGCCGTCAGGAGGACGGCGACCCAGGCGAGCAGGACCCCGAAGCCCTGCCACGGGCTGAGAGCCGCGCCCACGGCGTGCTGCGACAGCAGGTCGAGCTGGGACTGTGGCGCCATGATATTGGCGCCGGCCGTCCCGGGCAGGAACGGGCTGATCAGCTGCAGCGGCCGCCATGGGATCTGGAACAGGCTCTCGATCACGAGGAGCAGGCCGAGCACGGCCGCGAGAGTGGCGGCCGAGTGCCGCAGGAGTGCTCCCATCGCGAACGCGAAGAGGGCGATGGCGGTCAGGTAGAGCGCGGTGCCCACGAGGATGCGGACCGTCTCGCCGTCACCAAGGTCGGGGGCGAGCCCTTTGGCTCCGAGGATGATCTGCATCACTCCGACCGAGATCGCCACGGCGACAGACGAGACGACGAAGATCGAGACGGCAAGGACGACCCCTTTCGCCCAGAGTGCAGGGAGCCGCCGCGGCACCGCGGTCAGCGTCGAGCGGATCATTCCGGTGGAGTACTCACCGGTGATCACGAGCGCACCCAGGACGACGACGGCGAGCTGGGCCATGCTGGCCGCGATCGTGAAGACGATGATGCTGCCGCCGCCGCTGTCCTGGGCGCCGCTGGACTGCTTCCCGAAGAACACCGAGAAGAGCGTCACGATCCCGACCATGACGACGACGGTGATGGCGAGCGTCCAGATCGTCGAGCGAAGGGTGCGGAACTTGATCCACTCGGAGGTGACGACGCGCGGGAACGTGAGGCGCACGCCGTCGGCGTCCGAATCGGTCCCCGGGCCGGCGGCGGAGGTCAGGACGTCGGTGCTCATCGGGTCGTACCTTCCGTGCTGGCCGTAGGGGCGCTTCTGACGGGGTCGGCGCCTGACGCGCCGCGCGTGCCGAGGTGGTCGGGGTGCAGGCCGCTCGTGGTCGAGCGGTACTCGACCGAGTCCTGCGTCAGGGACATGTAGGCGTCCTCGAGGGAGCCCTTGATGGGCGTCAGCTCGTGCAGCACGAGCTGGGCTGCCGCGGCGGCCTCGCCGATCGCCTCGGCGGTGCTGCCGGTGATCTCGAACGACCCTGGGGCGTCGGAGGTGACGGAGATCCCGGGTCCGGCCAGCAGCTCCACGAGCCGGGTCGCGTGCGGGCTGCGGACCCGAACCGTCGTCCCGCTCGCCCGGGCGACGATGTCGGCGACCGGGGCGTCGGCGAGCAACCGCCCGCGCCCGAGGACCATGATGTGGTCGGCCGTGAGGGCCATCTCGCTCATCAGGTGCGAGGACAGGAACACCGTGCGACCCTCGCTCGCCAGGAACCGCACGAGGTTCCGCACCCAGACCACCCCCTCGGGGTCGAGACCGTTCACGGGCTCGTCGAGGATGAGGGTGCGCGGGTCGCCGAGCAAGGCGGACGCGACGCCGAGGCGCTGGCTCATGCCCAGGGAAAAGCCGCCGACCCGCTTCTTGGCGACGGTCTCGAGCCCGGTCATCTCGATGACCTCCCGCACCCGGGCCCGGCCGATGCCGTGCGTCGCGGCCATCGCCCACAGGTGGTTGTACGCGCTGCGGCCGGTGTGGAAGGCCTTGGCGTCGAGCAGGGCGCCGACCTCCCGCAGCGGGGCGCGGTGCTGGGCGTACGGGCGGCCGTTGACGGTCACCGTGCCGCGGGTGGGGCGGTCCAGGCCGACGATCATCCGCATCGTGGTGGACTTCCCGGCCCCGTTCGGGCCGAGGAATCCGGTGACCTTGCCGGGGTGCACGGTGAACGAGACGTCGTCGACCGCCGTCGTCCGTCCATACCGCTTGGTCAGGCCCTGGGCCTCGATCATCGTGGTGGGTCCTTACGGTGTTGTCGTGAGCCGTCATCCTAGGGTTCCGGACCACCCGGGTGCCCCCGGGAACGTCGGGGCGGGGCGGGGCGTTGCGTAGAGTGAGAAAGAGGAACGCAGCCCTGCATCGATCTGGAGCACCCGCTCGAGGCCGGCACGGCGCGACCGGGAGGAATCGATGAGCAACCCCGTCTTCGACAACAGCGCGATATTCCGCGACCCGAAGAAGGCTCGGACGTCCCAGCAGCGCGGCACGGTCGTGCAGGGCAGCGCGACCGCAGCGGTCGGATACGGCGCCGCGACGCTGGACGAGCTGTACGCGGCGCCGTCGGCCACGACCAGGCAGACCGGTCGGCTGACGTACGACGACGTGATCATGAAGTCCGGCGGCCTGCTCACGGTGGTCGTCGTCATGGCGGCGTTGACGTGGTTCGGCGCGCCCGACACTCTGCGCATGCCGCTTGCGATCGGCGGCGCGCTGGTCGGGTTCGTCCTCGGTCTCGTGAACTCGTTCAAGAAGGTCCCGAGCCCTGGGCTCATCCTGGCCTACGGCGCTGCGGAGGGGGTCTTCCTCGGGGGGATCTCGTGGTACCTCGAGATCCGCCTCAACCTGCCCGGCCTCGTGCCGCAGGCCGTCCTCGCCACCATGGCGACGTTCGCAGCGTGCCTGGTGCTGTTCCGCTCGGGTCGCGTGCGGGTGACGCCGAAGTTCACGCGCTGGCTGCTCATCGGGATGGTCGGCTACCTGGTCTTCTCGCTCGTCAACGTGCTGCTCATGGTCCTCAACGTCGGTGGCCAGAACACATTCGGTCCGCTCCGTGCAGGTGGCCTCGGCGTGCTCGTGGGGATCTTCGCGGTGGGTCTGGCGGCGGCGATGCTGATCGTCGACTTCGACTCGATCAAGCGCGGGGTCGAGCAGGGCGTCCCGGCCAGGTTCGCCTGGACCGCGGCTTTCGGCCTGGTCGTGACGCTCGTGTGGATGTACCTGGAGTTCCTGCGCCTGTTCGCGATCCTGCGCAACTGACTCGCACCCCACCCGCACCGGACCTGCAACGCCCGGGCGCTGACGTCCGATGGGACGCAGGCGCTCGGACGTTGCAGGGTTGCGCGCCGGTACGATCGACCTCGTGCAGGTGGCGCATGCCGCGCCGCCGCGCCTGCCCACCCGGATCGGAGCGCCCGCCCGCGATGAAGTACGCCCAGCACATCACCGAGCTCGTCGGGAACACCCCCCTGGTACGGCTCAACTCCGTGACGTCCGGGCTGTCCGCGACCATCCTCGTGAAGGTCGAGTACCTCAGCCCTGGCGGGTCGGTGAAGGACCGGATCGCTGTGAAGATGATCGAGGCCGCCGAGGCCAGTGGTGCGCTGCGGCCCGGTGGCACCATCGTGGAACCGACCAGCGGCAACACCGGCGTGGGGCTTGCACTCGTGGCCCAGCGCAAGGGCTACCGCTGCGTCTTCGTGTGCCCCGACAAGGTCTCCCAGGACAAGCGCGACGTGCTGACCGCCTACGGCGCCCGGGTCGTGGTCACCCCCACCGCGGTCGCCCCGACCCACCTGGACTCGTACTACTCGGTCTCCGACCGGCTCGTCACCGAGATCGAGGGGGCCTGGAAGCCGAACCAGTACGAGAACCCGAACGGCCCGGCGAGCCACTACGAGACGACCGGCCCGGAGGTCTGGGCCGACACCGACGGGACCTTGACGCACTTCGTCGCGGGCGTCGGCACGGGCGGCACGATCTCCGGTACCGGGCGGTTCCTCAAGGACGTCAGCGCGGGTCGCCAGGGTGGCGGCGTGTACGTCGTCGGGGCAGACCCCGCGGGCTCCGTGTACTCGGGCGGGGACGGTCGCCCGTACCTCGTCGAGGGCGTGGGCGAGGACTTCTGGCCTGGCGCGTACGACCCGACGGTGCCGGACGAGATCATCGCCGTCTCCGACGCGGACTCGTTCGAGATGACGCGGCGACTCGCTCGCGAGGAGGGTCTGCTGGTGGGTGGCTCGTCCGGGATGGCCGTCGTGGCGGCACTTCGCCTCGCGGAGCGGCTCGAGCAGGAGAGTCTCGAGCGGCAGAGCGCCGACACCGCGCTGCCCGCCCGCGCCCTCATCGTCGTGCTCCTGCCCGACGGCGGGCGCGGCTACCTGTCGAAGATCTTCAGCGATCCTTGGATGCGGTCCTACGGCTTCTTGAGTGCTGGCGAGGGTGCGAGCGTCGCGGACGTGCTGCGCACGAAGTCCGGGGACCTGCCCGAGCTGGTGCACACCCACCCGACCGAGACGGTCCGTGACGCCATCGAGATCCTGCAGAAGTACGGCGTCTCGCAGATGCCGGTGGTCAAGGCCGAACCGCCCGTGATGCTCGGCGAGGTTGCGGGGTCGGTCAGCGAGCGCAGCCTCACCGATGCGGTCTTCTCGGGTGCGGCTTCGCTCGCCGACCGGGTCGACAAGCACATGTCCGCGCCGCTGCCCCTCATCGGCACGGGCGAGAGCGTCGAGGCCGCGCGCGTCGCCCTGCGCGACAGCGACGCGCTCCTGGTCGTCGACGACGGCAACCCGGTCGGCGTGCTCACGCGCCACGACCTGCTCGGCTACCTCACCCGCTGACCCGGGTCAGCAAGCCCTCGATCAGTCCAGCTCGGCCGCCGGGTCCGGGAAGTCCGGATCGAGGTCGCCGACGAACGCGATCGACGGTGCGAGGATCTCGGCGACCCGCGCCTCGTCAACCCCTTGCGCAGCGCCTTCGCACGCCTGCGAGGATGGGGGGAACCCGCCCGTCGCACCGAGGAGACCCGACCATGACCGCACAGCTGCCCGAGGCCTCTGGCTCGTTCGGCGAGAAGCCCGAGCTGACCTTTCCGGCCACACCCGCGCCGGCCGAGCTCGCGGTCGTCGTGCTGTCCCGCGGCGACGGCGACCTCGTGAAGATCGGCGACGACCTCGTGGTCCACTACCTGGGCCAGACCTGGGGCGGGCACATCTTCGACAACTCCTACGACCGCGGCTCCTCGATCAACTTCCCGATCGGCGTAGGCGCGGTGATCGCGGGCTGGGACGACGGGCTCGTCGGCCAGCAGATCGGCTCGCGGGTGCTGCTGTCGATCCCGCCGCACCAGGGCTACGGCGACCGCGGCATGCCGGCGGCTGCGATCAAGGGCACGGACACGCTCGTCTTCGTCGTCGACATCGTCGGCGTGAACTGACCGTGGTCGCCAGCGCCGCGGCCCGGCTCGCCATCCGGCTCCACGGTGCCGTCTACCGGCTGACCGGCGGCCGGGTCGGCGGCCGGATCGGGCACCTCGAACAGGTCCTGCTCACGACGACCGGTCGGGTCACGGGCGAGCCGCGCACGTCGCCGCTCGCCCTGACCGTCGTCGGCGACAGGCTGGTGCTGGTCGCCTCCGACGGCGGCGCGTCCGGTGATCCCGGCTGGTACCGCAACCTCGTGGCACACCCCGACGTCGTCGTGCAGCGGGGGGCCATCCGGTATCCGCTGCGGGCTCGCACCGCCGACGGCGCCGAGCGCGCCGAGCTCTGGTCGGCGGTGGTGGCGAACAACCCCGGCTACGCCGGCTACCAGGTCAAGACCGAGCGACAGATTCCCGTCGTGGTCTGCGAGCCGCGCGTCTGAGACGGCTGGGTGGGCGTGGCCGACGCCGTCACGAGCCCTTCAGCCCGATCGGGCAGGCCACACCGGTTCCGCCGAGCCCGCAGTATCCGTTCGGGTTCTTGTCCAGGTACTGCTGGTGGTAGTCCTCCGCGTAGTAGAACTCGCCTGCCTCGGCCGCCGACCGGATCTCGGTCGTGATCGCGCCGTGGCCCGCCCGGGACAGCTCGACCTGGTACGCGCCGCGTGTCGCGACGGCCGCGGCCTCCTGCTCGGGCGACGTGAAGTACACGGCGGACCGGTACTGGGTCCCCGTGTCGTTGCCCTGGCGGTAGCCCTGCGTGGGGTCGTGCGACGTCCAGAACGCCCGCATGAGCTCCTCGTGCGAGAGCACCTCCGGGTCGTACGCGACCAGGACGGTCTCCGCGTGCCCCGTCAACCCGGTGCAGACCTCCTCGTATCCGGGGAAGGGCGTGAACCCGCCCTGGTACCCGACCGCGGTCGTGATGACCCCCGACAGCTTCCACATCGCGCGCTCACCGCCCCAGAAGCATCCCATCGCGAGGTACAGCTGCGCGGTCCCGGCCGGCCACGGGCCTCGCAGCGACGTGCCGAGCACGGCGTGGGTCGCGGGAATCGGGTAGGCGTACCCCTCGCGGCCGTGCAGCGCGCGCTCCGGGGCCACCATCGTCGTCCGCAGAACCGATCCGAACATCTTCGGTCACCCTCCGTCCAGGAGCGTTTCGCTCGTCGTTTCCAACACGCGCCGCCCCGGCGGGTGTTCCCCGCAACGTAGCCTTGCCCCGTGAGCACGCCACCGGAGTCCTTCGCGCCCGAGCACGACTGGTCCGACACAGGGTTCGCGACCCGCGCGATCCATGCGGGGCAGGACCCCGACGTCGGAACCGGCGCCGTGGTCACCCCGATCTACCAGGTCTCCACATACAAGCAGGACGGGGTCGGCGGGCTGCGCGGCGGGTACGAGTACTCCCGCTCGGCCAACCCGACCCGCACGGTGCTCGAGGACGCCCTGGCCGCGGTCGAGGGCGGCGCGCACGGGTACGCATTCGCCTCGGGCCTCGCGGCCGAGGACACGTTGCTGCGTGCTGTCCTGCGCCCCGGCGACCACGTCGTCGTGCCCAACGATGCGTACGGCGGCACGTACCGCCTGATCGCGCGGGTCTTCGGACCGTGGGGGATCGAGCACACCCCGGTCGACCTTGCTGACCTCGACGCCTTGCTTGCCGCGATCGAGCCCGGCCGGACCAAGGTGGTGTGGGTGGAGACCCCGACCAACCCGCTGCTCGGCGTGAGCGACATCGCCGCCATCGCCGCGCTGTGCCGGGCCGCGGGCGCGCTGCTCGTGGTCGACAACACCTTCGCCACGCCCTACCTGCAGCGGCCGCTGGCACTGGGGGCGGACGTCGTCGTGCACTCGACGACGAAGTACATCGGTGGCCACAGCGACGTCGTCGGCGGCGCGCTCGTGGTGGCCGACGGCGCGCAGCTGCCCGTTGGTCTCGAGGGCCCGACCGGCACGACGGCGCTCGCCGACGCGATCGCGTTCCATCAGAACTCCTCGGGCGCCGTCGCGGGCCCGTTCGACGCGTGGCTCACGCTGCGCGGCCTGAAGACGCTGGCGGTCCGCATGGACCGGCACTGCGCGAACGCGGCCGCCGTCGCCGCGTTCCTCGACGGGCACGAGAAGGTCACGCAGGTGATCTACCCGGGGCTCGAGTCGCACGCCGGGCACGAGGTGGCGGCGCGTCAGATGAGCGGTTTCGGGGGCATGGTCTCGTTCCGCACCGGCAGTGTCGAGACGGCGCTCGCGGCGTGCGCGCGCACGCAGGTGTTCACCCTCGCGGAGTCGCTCGGTGGGGTCGAGTCGCTCATCGAGCTCCCGGGCCGGATGACCCACGGCTCGCTGGTGGGCACGGCGCTCGAGGTGCCCGCCGACCTGGTCCGGCTCTCGGTCGGCATCGAGAACGTCGCCGACCTGATCGCCGACCTGGCGCAGGCGCTCGCGTGACCGGTTCCGAACCCGAGCTCGCGGCCGAACCCGAGCTTGCGGCCGGACCGGCCGTGGCGTTCCGCGGTGCAGGGGTGGGCGACTCGCTCCCCCGATCGGTGCAGCTGTCGGTGGCCTGGTCGTGGCGGCTGCTGACGATCGCCGCCGCGATCGCCGTCGGACTGTGGTTGCTGGGGTTCTTCAAGATCATCGCGGTCGCGGTCGCGGTCGCGCTGCTGCTCAGCGTGCTGCTGACGCCCGTGGCGCAGTGGCTCCAGACGCGGGCCCGGTTCCCGCGCGTGGCTGCGTCGGCGACCTCCGTGGTCGGGCTGATCATGCTCGTCGGCGGCCTGCTCACCCTTGCTGGGAACTCGATCGCCAACGGGTTCGCCGACCTCACGTCCGAGGCGGGGGCCGGGATCGACAAGCTCATCCTCTGGCTCTCCACCGGACCGCTGCAGATCAGCGCCAACCAGATCGAGGCCTACCGCGCCCAGGCGTCGGCGTCGCTGAGTGCGAATGCGACGTCGCTGCTCTCGGGGGCGCTCTCCGTGACGACGACCATCGCTCACGTGGGCACCGGCGCGCTCATCGCGCTGTTCTGCACGTTCTTCTTCCTGTTCGACGGGAGACGGATCTGGTCCTGGCTCGTCGGGCTGCTCCCGCTCGTGGCCCGGGAGCGCGCGCACGAGGCGGGCCGGCGCGGCCTGGTCGCTCTCGGCGGGTACACCCGGACCCAGATCCTGGTGGCCCTCGTGGACGCCACCGGCATCGGGATCGGGGCCGCGATCCTGCAGGTCCCGCTCGCGCTACCGCTGGCGACGCTCGTGTTCGTGGGCTCGTTCATCCCGATCGTCGGCGCGCTGGTGTCAGGATCCGTCGCCGTCCTGGTGGCGCTGGTCGCTCACGGGCCGGTCAGCGCCTTGCTCATGCTTGCGGTGGTGCTGCTGGTGCAGCAGATCGAGGGGCATGTGCTGCAGCCCTTGCTGATGGGTCACGCGGTCTCGCTGCACCCGGTCGCCGTCCTGCTCGCGGTCGCGTCCGGCTCGATCGCCGCGGGAATCGTCGGCGCGCTCTTCGCGGTCCCGATCGCGGCTGTGGTCAATGCGGTGGTGCTCTACCTGCACGGGTACGACAAGTACCCGGAGCTGGGCGTGGACGGGTACGTGCCGCCGCGGGTGCCGGTCCGGGTGCAGGCATGATGTCGGGCGGGCTCGTGCACGACGACCCGGCGCCCGTTGCGGTGACTCTCGCGAACGTGCGGGCCGCGGCGCGCCTGCTCGACGGGGTCGCCACGGTGACCCCCGTCGAGGAGAGCCGCGGGCTCTCCGCCATAGCGGGAACGCGCGTCGTGCTCAAGTGCGAGAACCTCCAGCGGGCCGGTTCGTTCAAGATCCGCGGGGCCTACGTGCGGATGGCGCGGCTGTCGCCCGCAGAGCAGGCCCGCGGGGTGGTGGCGGCGAGCGCGGGCAATCATGCCCAGGGTGTGGCGCTCGCGGCTCAGCTGCTCGGGATCGACGCGGTCGTGTACATGCCCACGGACGCCGCGTTGCCCAAGATCGCGGCGACCCGCGACTACGGGGCGCAGGTGCGCCTCGAGGGCGCGTCGGTCGACGAGGCACTCGTGGCCGCCCGGCTCGAGGCGGAGCGGACCGGCGCGATGTTGATCCACCCGTTCGACCACGTCGACATCGTCGCTGGTCAGGGCACGGTGGGCCTGGAGATCCTCGCGCAGGTCCCCGATGTGCGGACGATCATCGTCCCCGTCGGCGGCGGGGGGCTCGCCGCCGGGGTCGCGACGGCGGTCCGGGCGCTACGACCTGACGTGCGGGTCGTCGGGGTGCAGGCCGCCGGAGCCGCGTCGTACCCGGTCTCGATCGCGGCCGGCCATCCGGTGACCGCGACCACGCTCGCCACGATGGCGGACGGCATCGCCGTCGGCACCCCCGGGCTGGTGCCGTTCACGCTGCTTCGCGAGGCCGACGTCGAAGTGCGCACGGTCAGCGAGGAGGACCTCTCGCGTGCGCTGCTGCTCGTCGCGGAACGGGGCAAGCTCCTGGTCGAGCCGGCGGGCGCCGCAGCGGTCGCGGCGCTGATGGCCAACCCGGGCGAGTTCGAGGGCCCGGTCGTCGCGATCCTCTCCGGTGGGAACATCGACCCGCTCGTCCTGCTGCGTGTGCTGCGCCACGGCCTGACCTCGGCCGGTCGCTACCTGCAGTTCCGGGTGCGGATCGACGACCGGCCGGGGTCGCTCGCCGGCCTGCTCGCGGAGCTGGCCTCCAGCGGCGGCAACGTCGTGCACATCGGGCACGTCCGGACCCGCGCCGGCTTGGCGATCGACGAGGTCGAGATCGACGTCCAGCTCGAGACGAAGGGTCCGGAGCACTGCCAGCGGGTGCTCGACCGGCTGTCCGCCGGGAGCTACCGGATCGTCCCCGGCTGACAGCGGGCACCTCGGCCCACGCGGTCCCGAACCCCTCGCGCCCGTCGAACCGGGAGGCTCGCCGCAACGGCCGTCGGTGGCGGGCCGGCCGGCATCCGCACATCACGCACCGGCGCCGCGAGCGAACGGCTGTGTCACGTGCGGCGCGTGCGCGTCGGCGACAAGCGCCGGCCCGGTGGGCGAGAACGCAACGGGCGAGAGCTCGCGGTGGGGTCAGGTCAGGGCCTGAAAGGCTTCGCCGCGAGGATCTCGACGGCGATCTCGTCTCCGTTCGGCTTGGTGTACGTGACCTCGTCGCCGACCGAGTGCCCGCTGATCGCGGACCCGAGCGGGGAGGTCGGGGAATAGACGTCGATGTTCGCCGAGCCGGCGATCTCGCGCGAGCCGAGCAGGAACGTCATCTCGTCGCCGGCCACGAGAGCCGTGACGACCATGCCCTGCTCGACGACGCCGTCGTCGGCCGGCGAGCCGATCTCGACGTTGCGCAGCTTCGTGGTCAGCTCTCGGATGCGAGCCTCCATCTTGGCCTGCTCCTCGCGGGCGGCGTGGTAGCCACCGTTCTCCTTGAGGTCGCCCTCCTCGCGGGCGGTGGCGATCTTGGCGGTGATGTCGGTCCGGCCCGGCCCGGACAGCTGGTCGAGCTCGGTCTTGAGCCGGTCGTGAGTCTCCTGGGTCAACCAGGTGACGGCAGCAGTCTCGGTCACGATCGGTCCTCTCCTACATCACTTCGTGGAAGCGGCACACCGGTGGGAAGGCGTGTGCCGCTGTGCACGCCTGAAACCTCCCGACGGCGTCAATGTTCGTCGGACGACCGGCCGGGGACAGCGTCTTGATCGATCATTCTAGCAACCGGATGCGTCGCGCCGAGCCTTGGCAACCGCGTCTGGGCTACCGCGCCGCGGCCGGCAGCACCCGGCAGGTGTCGACGATTCCGGTCACGGCGAGCTCTTGCGTGGCCACCGTGACCGTCTGCCGCTGAATACGGTCGGGCGCCGGACCGACGGTCACCTGGGTCACCCCGACCTCGGCAAAGCCCGAGCTGAGCGCGTGGATGGTGCATTCGGCCGTGGCGGCCGGGTCCTTGATCACGTCGAACGTGACGTCGATGCGGCCCGGTCCCTTGACCGAGTAGCCGACGTCCATCCACTGCACCGGGTCCCGGAGCACACCCGCGCCGACCCAGACGATCAGGGCCACTACGAGCGCCCCCCCGATCACCAGGGCGACGAGGAAGGGCCACCGGGCGCGAGTGGTCGGATCCGGCCCGTACCGCCCGGCCGGGGTGTGCGGGGTGCTCGTCTCGCTCATCGGTGTCCTCACAGCTACGCGCGTCCGCCGCCCGGATGCGAGAGCATTGTCCCTCGACCGCCGTCCCTTTCGACGGGACGGGGCGAAGGAGGATCTCGGTGCGCACAGAACGGTTTCGGCTGATGGCGGTGCACGCCCATCCCGACGACGAGTCGAGCAAGGGCGCGGCGACCACGGCCCGGTACGTCGCCGAGGGGGTCGACGTGCTCGTCGTCAGCTGCACGGGCGGCGAGCGCGGCGATGTGCTCAATCCGCACTACCCCCCGATCGACGGGGGGATCGAGGCCATGCGCATGATCCGGCGCGCGGAGATGGCCGCCGCCGCGACGGCGCTGGGGGTGCGGCAGCACTGGCTCGGGTTCGTGGACTCGGGGCTGCCCACGGGGGACCCACCGCCCCCCTTCCCGGAGGGCTCTTTCGCGCGGACACCTCTCGAAGTTGCGTCCGCACCGCTGGTGGAGCTGGTGCGCGCGTTCCGCCCGCACGTCATGACCACCTACGACCCGAGCGGCGGCTACCCGCACCCGGACCACGTGATGTGTCACCGCGTGTCGGCCGAGGCGTTCGAGGCGGCAGGCGACCGCGAGCGGTATCGCGGGCAGGGCGAGCCCTGGCAGCCGCTCAAGCTGTACTTCAACCACGGTTTCTCGATGGCTCGCATGCGCGCGATGCACGAGGCGCTGCTCGCGTCCGGCCGGGAGTCGCCGTTCGGGGAGTGGATCGAGTCGCGGCAGGCCCGGGAGATCCCCGAGCGGTCGGTCACCACGAGGATCGAGTGCTCCGCCTGGTTCCCGGCCCGCGATGCCGCGCTGCGTGCCCATGCCACCCAGATCGATCCGGAGGGGTTCTTCTTCGCGATCCCGCGCGAGATCGAGGCCGAGACCTGGCCGTACGAGGACTTCGAGCTGGCCGTCTCCCACGTGCCCACCACGCTGCCGGAGAACGACCTGTTCGCCGGGATCCGTCCGGAAGGCTCCCCATGACCTCCGCTGCGCTGTATGCCGCCGTCGACCCCGCCGACGTCTCGCCTGGGCTGCTCGGATTCCTCACCGTCTTCCTCATCGCGCTGGCCTGCATCGGGCTGTTCCGGTCGCTCACGTCCAAGCTGCGCAATGTGAACCACCGCCAGGCGCTCCTGGACGCCGAGGAGGCTGCGGCCTCCGGATCGCCCGCCGCAGGGACCGGCGAGCGGGGCGCCGACGCCCCGGACGCCACCGCGGCCCGATGACCACGGCCCGATGACCGCAGACGCAGCGACCGCGCAGAGACCCGGCCCGGGTCGCGGGCGCCCTACCGTCCGGGTCACGCTCGGCCAGCTCGCGGTGACCGAGGACCGCGCGGCGAACCTCCGGCAGGCGCTCGAAGCCTTGGACGCCGCCGCCGGGCACGGCTCGGACCTGCTCGTGCTGCCCGAGTACGCGTCCGCGTTCGACCCCCGCGGGGTCGGCCCGCGGCACGCCGAACCCCTGACCGGGCTGTTCGTCGAGGCGCTGCGCGAGCGCGCCTCGGCCGTCCGCGTCGCGGTGATCGCGGGCACGACGTTGCCCGGCACGCGTCCGGACCGGGCGGTCAACGCGGTCGTGGCGATCGACGCTGCGGGCGGCGTCGCGGGCGTCTACCGCAAGGTCCACCTCTATGACGCGTTCGGTCAGCGCGAGTCGGACCGCCTCGAACCGGGCCGGCCGGACGTCCCGCCGGTGGTGCTCGACCTCGCGGGGCTGCGCTTCGGGGTCATGACCTGCTACGACCTGCGGTTTCCGGAGATGGCCCGTCGCCTGGTCGACGCCGGGGCGCAGGTGCTCGTGCTGCCCGCGGCCTGGGCGGCCGGCGCCCTCAAGGCTGAGCACTGGCGCGCGCTCGCGGTCGCCCGCGCGATCGAGAACACGGCCGTGGTTCTCGCCGTCGGGCAGGCGGGGCGCGGTGTCGTAGGCCGGTCGCTCGCCGTCAGGGCCGACGGCGTGGTCCAGCTCGAGCTGGACGTCGATCCCGCGGTGGTGACCACGGACCTGGACCCGGTGGCGCTGGCTGCGGTCCGCGAGGGCAACCCGTCGCTCGCCAACCGGCGTTACGTCGTCGTGCCGCGGGAGTCCTAGGCCGAGCCGTACGACGCGATCGACACCGCGATGTAGTTGCACGTGAAGCCGACGACGGTGAGCGCGTGGAAGACCTCGTGGAAGCCGAACCAGCGCGGGCTCGGGTTCGGACGCCTCACCGCGTAGACGACCGCTCCGAGGATGTACGCCACTCCGCCGGCGATGATGAGCCAGACGATCACCGCGCCGCCGGATGCCGCGAACTGGGGCAGGAACGCGAGGTTCACACAGCCGAGCGCGACGTAGACCGGCGTGTAGAGCCAACGCGGCGCGCCGAGCCAGATCACCCGGGCGAGCAACCCGAACAGGGCGCCCAGCCACACGATCCACAGCGCGACCCGCGCCGTCGACGGCGGCAGCAGGATGACCACCATGGGCGTGCAGGTGCCCGCGATGATGAGGAAGATGTTCGAGTGGTCCACGCGACGCAGGACGCCGGTCACCCGCGGCGACCAGGTGCCACGGTGGTAGACCGCGCTGACGCCGAACAGCAGCACCGACGTCAGGCCGAACACCGCGGTCGAGACCTTTGCCGACGTGGTCGGGGAGAGGGCGACGAGCACGATCACCGCGGCCAGGACGAGCGGGAACATTCCGGCGTGGATCCAGCCGCGCAACCGCGGCTTGACGGCCTCGGCAACCTGCGAAGCGCCGGCGCGCAGCGACTCGGTCACGGTCTCGCTCACGGTCTCGCCCGGTCTTCCGGCTCGACTGCGTCCCATCGCGATCGGTCTCCCCTTCGGTGCTGTGTGGCGCTCCGTCGAGCGTCGGCGCGCGCGACTGACCTACGCAATCGTAGGTTACTGCGACGTAGCGACGACGGGTCCGGCGCCCGCCGTCGATCGCCCGACGACACGCCGACGACACGCCGACGGTGCCGATGCCGGCAGGACACCCCGCGCGGGCTCGGTCCCGGCGCGGGGTAGCGTGAGACGACCCGCTAACCCCCCCGGAAGGTCTCTCGAGTGCGCCTGCCTCAGCTCTTGTACGGGCTGTACGAGCGGCGCCTCGCGGCGTCGCTGCCGCGGGACTCGATCCCACGCCACGTGGGGGTCATCCTCGACGGGAACCGGCGGTGGGCGGCGTCCTTCGGCGAGTCGGCCTCGACCGGGCACCGGCGCGGGGCCGACAAGATCACCGAGCTGCTCGCGTGGTCCGAGGAGGTCGGCGTCGAGGTCGTGACGTTGTGGATGCTGTCGACGGACAACCTGGGCCGGGACGTCGACGAGCTCGCCGAGCTCGTGTCGATCATCACCGACGCGGTGTGCCACCTCGCCGATACCGGGCGCTGGCGGATCCAGGTCATGGGCGACCTCGACCTCCTGCCGACCGACGCGGCCGCGGCACTGCGCGCCGCCGAGCTGCGCACCCGGGACGTTGCGGGCGTGCACGTGAATGTGGCGATCGGGTACGGCGGGCGGCACGAGATCGTCGACGCCGTTCGGTCGCTGCTGCGCGAGCAAGCGGAACGGGGCACGTCGCTCGCGGCGCTCGCTGAGTCGTTCGACGTCGACCAGCTGGCCGACCACCTGTACACCAAGGGTCAGCCGGACCCTGAGCTCGTGATCCGCACCTCCGGCGAGCAGCGCCTGAGCGGCTTCCTGCTGTGGCAGAGCGCGCACTCCGAGTTCTACTTCTGCGAGGCCTACTGGCCCGACTTCCGCCGGGTCGACTTCCTGCGCGCGCTGCGCGCGTTCGCGGCCCGGGAGCGACGTCTCGGGCGGTGATTCTCCGCCGGAATGAACTCCACGCCTCGGCTGTGTGAACTTCACACCACCGGCGGGCGTGTCGGTGCCGACCGGGTCGGTGCCCGGCGTAGCGTCCGGCGCTAACGGACAGCAGCAGCCGTCCTGCGGGAGGCCATCCCATGGAGCGATCGCTCCCGGGGAAGGGCCGGTCCCGGCCCTTGCGGCCGACCGACCCCCACCCAGTTACCGACAGTCGGCAGTGCGCCGATGCGAGGTAGCACGAACGGCGCGAACGGCGCCGGAGGGAGCCCCCCCGTGGTCAATGACGCAGGAAGCCCGGGCACCACCCGGACGGCAGGGGCCGAGAGCCCCGCGACCGGTACCGATGCCCGCCGGACGTACGTACTCGACACCTCGGTGCTGTTGTCCGACCCCAAGGCCATCCTGCGCTTCAAGGAGCACGACGTGGTGCTCCCGGTCGTCGTGATCACCGAGCTCGAGGCGAAGCGCCACCACGCCGAGCTGGGGTATTTCGCCCGCTCGGCGCTGCGGCTGCTCGACGACCTGCGCATCGAGCACGGGCGGCTGGACCGGCCCATCCCCCTCGGTGACGAGGGCGGCACGCTGCACGTCGAGCTCAATCACACCGGCGCCGAGACCCTCCCGATCGGCTTTCGGCTCGGCGACAACGACAACCGGATCCTGGCCGTCGCCAAGAATCTCGCGCTCGAGGGCCGCGACGTGACCCTGGTGTCCAAGGACCTGCCGATGCGGGTCAAGGCCGCCGCCGTGGGGCTGCGCGCCGAGGAGTACCGGGCGGAGCTCGCGGTGGACTCCGGCTGGACCGGGATGGACGCGCTCGACGTGACCGAGTCCCAGATGGCGACGTTGTGGGAGCACGAGTCGATCGATCTGGCCGAGGTCCAGGGAGCCGGGTCCCGCGGGCTGCTCTGCCACACCGGCCTGGTGCTGCACTCCCCGCGCGGGTCCGCGCTCGGCCGCGTCACGGCCGACAAGCACGTGCAGCTCGTGCGTGGGGACCAGGACGTCTTCGGCCTGCACGGGCGCAGCGCGGAGCAGCGGGTGGCGATCGACCTGCTGCTCGACCCGGAGATCGGGATCGTCTCGCTCGGTGGCCGGGCCGGGACCGGCAAGTCCGCGCTCGCGCTGTGCGCGGGCCTGGAGGCCGTGCTCGAGCGCCGCCAGCACCGCAAGGTGATGGTCTTCCGCCCGCTGTACGCCGTCGGCGGCCAAGAGCTCGGCTACCTTCCGGGGGGTGAGTCGGAGAAGATGAATCCCTGGGGCCAGGCTGTCTTCGACACCCTCGAGGCGCTGGTCTCCAAGGAGGTCGTCGAGGAGATCATGGACCGAGACCTCCTCGAGGTGCTGCCCCTCACGCACATCCGGGGGCGCTCCCTGCAGGACGCCTACGTCATCGTGGACGAGGCCCAGTCGCTCGAGCGGAACGTTCTGCTCACGGTGCTCTCGCGCATCGGCCAGAGCTCGCGCGTCGTGCTCACCCACGACGTTGCGCAGCGTGACAACCTGCGTGTCGGCCGGTACGACGGCGTCGCGGCGGTCATCGAGGCGCTCAAGGGCCACCCGCTCTTTGCGCACGTCACGCTCACGCGCTCGGAACGCTCTCCGGTGGCCGCCCTGGTGACAGAGATGCTCGAAGGCATCGAGGTCTGACCCCGGACGGTCAGGGCTGGGGGCGGCGGGTCATCGCCATGACGTCCAGGGCCTTGTCCAGGTCCGTGTCCGTGATCTCGTCGCGCTCGACGAAGCCGAGCGCGACCACAGCCTCGCGGACGGTGACACCGTGCTCGACGGCGTACTTGGCCACCTTGGCGGCGGACTCGTAGCCGATCGCGCGGTTGAGCGGCGTGACGATCGACGGTGAGGACTCCGCCAGCGCGCGCGCCCGGGCGACGTTGGCCCGGATCCCGGTCACGGTCTTGTCCGCCAGCAGGGTCGAGGCGTTCGCGAGCAGCCGGATCGACTCCAGCACGCCGAGCGCGATCACGGGGATCTGCACGTTGAGCTCGAACGAGCCGCTCGCGCCGGCCCAGGCGACGGTTGCGTCGTTGCCGATCACGCGGGCGGCGACCATGAGGACCGCCTCGGGGATCACGGGGTTCACCTTGCCCGGCATGATCGACGAACCGGGCTGCAGGTCGGGCAGGGAGATCTCCCCGAGCCCCGTGTTCGGGCCCGAGCCCATCCAGCGCAGGTCGTTGCATATCTTGGTCAGGCTCACGGCCACTGTCCGGAGCGCGCCCGAGAGCTCGACCAGCCCGTCGCGCGTACCCTGCGCCTCGAAATGGTCACGTGCCTCGGACAGCGGCAGATGCGTGTCCTCGATCAGCAGCGCGATGACCCGCTGCGGGAAGCCCGCCGGGGTGTTGATGCCGGTGCCGACGGCCGTTCCGCCCAGCGGGACCTCGGCGGCCCGTCGAAGGGCTGCCTGAACGCGCTCGACGCCGTACCGGACCGCCGCGGCGTACCCGCCGAACTCTTGGCCGAGCGTCACCGGGGTGGCGTCCATGAGGTGGGTCCGCCCCGACTTGACCACTCCTTCGAACTCCGCGGACTTCACCTCGAGCGCGATCGCAAGGTGCTCCAGTGCGGGGACCAGATGGTGCACCACGCCAGCGGTCGCGGCCACGTGCACGGACGTGGGGAAGACGTCGTTGGAGGACTGCGACGCGTTCACGTCGTCGTTGGGGTGCACATCCCGCCCGAGGTGGCGGGACGCGAGCGTCGCGATGACCTCGTTGGCGTTCATGTTCGACGACGTACCCGATCCGGTCTGGAAGATGTCGACCGGGAAGTGCGCGTCGTGCGCGCCGCCCGCCACCTCGTCGGCGGCGACGACGATTGCGGCCGCGATGTCGGCGTCGAGCACGCCGAGCTCGGCGTTCGCGCGCGCGGCGGCCTTCTTGATCTGCGCGAGCGCCTCGATGTGGCCGCGCTCGAGCCGGGTGCCGGAGATCGGGAAGTTCTCGACCGCGCGTTGGGTCTGAGCGCGGAACAGCGCGCCGGCGGGCACGCGGACCTCGCCCATGGTGTCGTGCTCGATGCGGAAGGCAGGCTCGGTCCCGGTGGCCGGGGTGTCGGCGTTGTCGGTCATGTGGCTCATCGTGCCCCAAGCGCCCAGGGTCCGGCGAGAAACCGTGGATCGCGGAGCCGCGGGCGGGTGTCAGGCGCCGACGTCGCCGACCGACTCGACGAGCGAGATCCGGCCGTCGGCGAGCCTGTACTCGGCCCCGACGATCGCGCAACGCCCCGCGGCGATCGCGCCGGAGAGCCCGGCCGAGTAGCTCTGCAGCATCTGGACCGTGTGCCGGGTGTGCTCGCGTCCGAGAGTGTCGGTGTCGAGCGACGTGAGTCCGTGGATCCCGCCCCCGCCCAGGCCGACGATGCTCGGGATCACGCGGTCGACGATCGCGCGCACGAGGCCCTGCGGCAGCCGACCGGTGGTCAGCGCCGTGGTGGCCGCCGCGACCGCGCCGCAACCGTCGTGCCCGAGGACGACGACGAGCGGAGCCGCGAGCAGGTCGACGCCGTACTCGATCGACGCGACGACCGCAGTGTCGATCACGTGCCCGGCGGTTCGCACCACGAACAGGTCGCCGAGCCCTTGGTCGAAGACGATCTCTGCGGCCACCCGCGAGTCGGAGCAGCCGAAGATCACCGCGAACGGCTGCTGCTCCGCCTGGACCTCCGTCCGGTGGTCCGCACCCTGCGACGGGTGCTCCATCGCGCCGGCGACGAATCGCGCATTGCCCGCGCGGAGCGTCGCCCACGCAGCGGCCGGAGTGATCTGGTTCGTCATGCCCGCACGCTCCGAGCTACCTGAGCTCGGCGGCCCACGGCGGGTTCGCACCGGCGCGCGACACGGTGATGGCGGCGATCTGGACGGAGCGCTCAAGGATGTGCACAAGGGTCGCGGCGTCGATCGCGCCGAGTGCCCGCCGCCGCGCTCCGCCGAGCAGCCCGGCGGTCCACAGCCCGTCGATCAGGCCCGCCATGAACGAGTCGCCGGCACCCACGGTGTCGGCGACGTCGACGGTCGGGGCGGCGACCTCGACGTGCACGCCACCGGAGGTCACCGCGAGCACCCCGGCACCGCCGCGGGTCACGACGACCAGGCCCGGGCCGGCGGTCACCCATCGCGTCGCGACCTCGATCAGCGCGACGCCGGGTTCGAGCCAGGCAAGGTCCTCGTCGCTGACCTTCACCACGTCGGCGAGCCGGACGAGTCGCTCGACGAGCGGACGCGTCTGTTCCGTGCTGCCCAGCAGGGCGGGCCGGATGTTCGGGTCGTAGGTGATCGTGGACCGCGTGCGGGCCTCAGCAAGGATCCGCAGCACGGCTTCCCCACCGGGCTCGAGCGCCGCACCGATCGTGCTGCTGTGCACGACGACGACGTCGCTCGGCGGCACGGCGGCGACGGGCACCTGCCAGTCCAGCTCGAACGTGTAGGTCGCGGCCCCGGACGCATCCAGGGTGGCGAGCGCGACCGACGTGGCGTCCGCGCCGTCGCTGCCGGGGGCGATGCGTACGGCGGAGTCCTCGAGGTGCCGGCGCACCAGCTCTCCGTGCGCATCGGGGCCGAACCATGTGAGCAGCTCTACCGGGCGGCCGAGACGGCCCAGGCCGATCGCCACGTTCGCCGGGCTGCCGCCGGGGTGGTCCTCGACGCTGCCGTCAAGTCTTCGCACGACGTCGACGAGCGACTCCCCGACCACGACGGCGTGCGGCGACGAGCCGTCGGTCTCGGGCGCGCGCGTCACAGGTCGTTCTCCTCGTCCATCGTGAGGGGTGTGGTCGAGTTCCTCGTGAGGGGTGTGGTCGAGTTCCTCGTGAGGGGTGTGGTCGAGCGGGCCGCCGAGAGTCGTTCGCGTGCGCCGTCGAGCCACTGCTGACAGCGGGCGGCGAGCGCCTCCCCGCGTTCCCACAGCACGAGCGACTCCTCGAGGGTCGCACCGCCGGCCTCGAGCCGGGCGACCACGGAGATGAGCTCATCCCGGGCGTGCTCATAGCTCAGTGCGGCCAGCTCGGCGTCGGGTGCGGAGGCTGCGGGCGGGCGGGTGGTCTTCGGCACGTGCCTAGTATTGCCTGCCCGGCCGGTGGATGGCTGTGACCATGGCGCCGAGCTCGCCCCGGGCCACCCGTACCCGCAGCGCGTCGCCGGTCTCGACGTCCATCGGGTCGCGCACCACCGCGCCGTCCGGGCGCTGCACGACTGCGTACCCCCGGTCGAGCGTCGCCGCGGGGGAGAGCGCGCGCAGCTGGACCGCGAGCTGCTGGGTCTCACCGGTGGCCCGAGCGAGTCGCGCGTCGAGCGCGCGCCGGCCCGCTTCTTGCCGTTGGTGCATGTCCGCCTCGCGGGCGGCCACCGTCGACTCCGGCGACGCGAGCACGGGACGCGAGCGCGCGGCGTCCAGACCTGCCTGTTCCCTGGACAGCAGGTGGTCCACGGCCGCGCGGATCCGGGCGCGGGCCTGGACCAGACGCGCCCTTTCCTCGGTGACGTCCGGAACGATCCGTTCAGCGGCGTCGGTCGGCGTGGACGCCCGGTAGTCGGCGACGAGATCCAGCAGCGGGGTGTCGGTCTCGTGGCCGATCGCGCTGACGAGAGGGGTGCGGCAGGCAGCTGCCGCCCGCACCAGCGCCTCGTTGCTGAACGGCAGGAGGTCCTCGACGGCGCCCCCGCCGCGCGCCACCACGATCACCTCGACGCGTGGGTCGGCATCGAGCTCGGCGATCGCTGCACTCACCTGCTGGACCGCGCCGACACCTTGGACGGCGACCTCGCGGATCTCGAACCGCACGTGCGGCCAGCGGGCCTGGGCATTGACGACGACGTCGTGCTCGGCCTTGGAGCCCCGTCCGCAGACGAGCCCGACCACCTCGGGCAGGAACGGCAGCGGGACCTTGTGCGCGGCGTCGAACAGTCCTTCCGCGGCCAGCACGCGCTTGAGCTGCTCGATGCGCGCGAGCAGCTCACCGACCCCCACTGCCCGGACCTCGTCGGCCTGCAGCTGCAGCGTTCCGCGTTTGGTCCAGAAGGTCGGTGTCGCGTGCACGACGACGTGCGCGCCTTCGACGAGCGGTGTCGCGACGGCCTCGAGCACCCGGGCGTACAGCGACACGGGCAGGGACATGTCGGCGTCGGTGTCGCGCAGGGTGAGGAAGGCCATGCCGGCGCCCGGCCGGCGGCTGAGCTGGACGATCTGCCCTTCCACCCATACCGGGGCCATCCGCGCGATGTAGTCGGCAATCTTCGCCGCCAGCAGCCGAACGGGCCACGGGCGTTCGGCTGTGGTGTCCAGGGCGCGCGCCGGCAGCGCGGTGATGGGTGGGGTCGAGTCCTCTTCGGTCACCCGGTCAGGGTGCCACGTAGCATGGACGCGTGTCTGAGCAGCGCAAGAGAGTCCTCCTGGCGGCCCCGCGCGGGTACTGCGCGGGCGTCGACCGGGCTGTGATCGCGGTCGAGAAGGCGCTCGAGCACTACGGGGCGCCGGTGTACGTCCGCAAGGAGATCGTCCACAACCGGTTCGTGGTCGAGACCCTGGCCGCCCGCGGCGCGGTCTTCGTGAGCGACACCGACGAGGTGCCCGAGGGCGCCCGGGTCGTGTTCTCGGCGCACGGGGTCTCGCCGGCGGTGCGCGCGGCCGCGGTGGCCCGCTCGCTCCAGACCATCGATGCCACCTGTCCCCTGGTCACCAAGGTGCACAAGGAGGCCGTCAGGTTCGCCTCCGACGAGTACGACATCCTGCTGATCGGCCACACCGGCCACGAGGAGGTCGAGGGCACCCTGGGCGAGGCGCCGGAGCACATCCAGACCGTGAACTCGCCGGACGACGTCGAGCGGGTCACCGTTCGCGACCCCAGCAAGGTGATCTGGATCTCTCAGACGACCCTCTCGGTCGACGAGACCATGGAGACGGTCCGCCGGCTGCGCGAGCGGTTCCCGTCCCTGCAGGATCCCCCCAGCGACGACATCTGCTACGCGACCCAGAACCGTCAGGTCGCGGTCAAGAAGCTCGCTCCGGAGTGCGACGTCGTGATCACGGTGGGCTCGGCGAACTCGTCGAACTCGGTCCGGCTGGTCGAGGTCGCCCTCGACGCCGGCGCGCGGGCGTCCTACCGGGTCGACACCGCGGGCGACGTCGACCCTGGTTGGCTCGCGGGCGCGCGCACGGTCGGCGTGACGTCGGGAGCCTCGGTTCCGGAGATCCTGGTGCGCGACGTGCTCGAGCTCCTCGCCCGGCACGGGTTCGCCGACGTCGAGGAGGTGCGCACCGTGACCGAGGATCTGATGTTCTCCTTGCCCAAGGAGCTGCGCACCGACCTGAAGGCGGCCGGCACCCCGGTCGCCGTCTCGCGCCGGGGCGCGCGCCGAGCTCGCGTCGAACCCGTCTGACCGACTCGCTGGCCGGGCTGGCTAGCTCGAGGACCTCGCGACGCCCTCGAGCGCGACGACCTGGTCGGCCGCCGAGGCGACGAGCTCCGGAGCGCTGACGGCGCTGAGCCGAGGGTTCACCGGCGTCGGTGTCGGCAGCTCGTCGTCCACGACTTTGAGCTCGGCAAAGCGGCGGGCGCTGACGAGCACGCGGGTCTCGAGCGAGGAGACCGTCTGGTTGTAGGCGCCGGCCGCGCTGTCGATCGCGCGACCCAGCTTGGCGAGGTGGGTCCCCAACGTCGCGATACGCCCGTGCAGCTCCTTCCCGAGGGTCAGCACCTGCTGCGCGTTCGTCGCGAGCGCGTCCTGGCGCCACGCGTAGGCCACCGTGCGCAGCAGCGCGATCAGCGTCATCGGCGTGGCGACGATGACGTTGCGCTCGAACGCGTACTCGAAGATGCCTGCGTCCTGCTCGAGGGCCGCGTGGAAGAACGCCTCGGCGGGTACGAACATCACCACGAACTCCGGGGCGGGGGCGAACTGGTCCCAGTACCGCTTCGCGGCGAGGTCGTCGATGTGCTTGCGGAAGTGCTTCGCGTGCGCGGCCAGCCGCTGGGCGCGGACGGTGTCGTCGGTCGTCTGGCTCGCGTCCAGGTAGCCCAGGAACGCGACCTTGGCGTCCACGACGATGTTCTTCCCGCCCGAGAGCTTGACGATCATGTCCGGGCGCAGCAACCCGTCGTCGGTGCGCACCTGGTCCTGCTCGACGAAGTCGACGTGCTCGACCATCCCGGCCGACTCGACCACGCGGCGGAGCTGGATCTCTCCCCACCGGCCGCGCACCTGCGAGGACCGCAGGGCCGTGACCAGCTGGCTCGTCTCGGTGCGCAGCAGGTCGGACGACTCGCGCATCGCGCGGACCTGCTCGCCGAGCGCCGCCTGGCCGGTGAGCCTGGCCTTCTCGGCGCTGGTCATCTCGGCCTTGACCTGGTCGAGCGTGCGAGTGAGCGGCTCGACGAGCTGCTTGACCGCCTCCTCGCGGCGCGCGAGCTCGGACACCTGGGTCTGCTGGCTCGCCATCAGGCGCTGGTCGGCGAGTGCGAGGAACTGTTCGTTGTTGGTCGCGAGCGCGTCCGCCGCGAGCGCGCGGAACTGCTCGGTGAGGTGGGTCTGGTCTCCCTGCAGGGAGCGCACGCGCTCGCCGCCGGCGGTGCGTTCCGCCGCGAGCTGGGCCTGGGCCTGCGCGGCGCGGACCTGCGCGGCGCTCACCCGGGCACCGAGCCGGGCGACGGCGAGCGACCAGCCGACGAGTGCGCCCAGCAGGAGTGCGCCCGTGACGACGAGCAGTGCGGTCGAGGTGGTCATGGTCCTACCGTGCCAGCAGGCTGTGACATTGCGGCGCAGACAGGCCGTGCGCCGCTAGCCTGCGCGAATGACGTCCAGCGCCGCACCCGCTCAACCCGCTCCGGCCACCCTCGTCGTCCCGGGACCCGGGCCGGACCTTGCGCCCCCTGCCCTGGCGCTGCGTGGGCTGTGGAAGCGCTTCGGGACGAAGACCGCCGTCGGCGGCATCGACCTGGACGTACCGGTCGGCTCGTTCTACGGGCTGGTCGGGCCCAACGGGGCGGGCAAGACGACTGCACTGTCCATGTCCACCGGTCTGCTCCGTCCGGACCTCGGACGGGTCTGGGTGCACGGGCAGGACCTCTGGGCGTACCCCACCCAGGTCAAGACCCTGCTCGGCGTGCTGCCCGACCGCGTGCGTCTGTTCGACCGGCTGACCGGCGCGCAGCTGATCACCTACGCGGGTCTGTTGCGAGGGATGGACCGCGACACGGTCGCGACGCGAACCTCCGACCTGCTTCGAGCCCTTGACCTCACCGCCGACGCGAACACCTTCGTCGTGGACTACTCGGCCGGGATGACCACGAAGGTCGCCCTTGCCTGTGCCCTCGTCCACGCGCCCAGGCTGCTCGTGCTCGACGAGCCGTTCGAGGCGGTCGACCCCGGCTCGGCTGCGAACATCCGCGACATCCTGACGACGTACGTGCGCCGAGGTGGCGGCACGGTGATCGTCTCCTCGCACGTGATGGACCTGGTCCAGCGGATGTGCGACCACGTCGCGGTGATCGCCGCCGGCCACGTGCTCGCTGCCGGGACCCTCGACGCGGTGCGCGGCGACGGGAGCCTGGCGGACAGGTTCGTGGAGCTCGTCGGTGGGCGGACGACAGGGGAGGGGCTGGCATGGTTGCGCACCTCCTGCAACTGAAGCTGACGCTGGTGGGCAACGGTCTTCGACGCAGCGTCTGGCAGACCGTCGGGCTGGTGATCGCCGCGACGTATGCACTCGGTGCCGCCGCCTCGGCGGTCGCCGGGCTGGTCGCGCTCAGCGTGGCCGACGCCGCCGTGATCCGGACCGTGCTCGTCCTGGCCGGGTCGCTGCTCGTGCTGGGGTGGTGGATCATCCCGCTGCTGGCCATCGGGGTGGACGCCACCTCGGACCCGGCCCGGTTCGTCACCTTCGCGATCCCGCGTCGCGAACTCCTGACGGGGCTCGCCCTGTCCGGTGTGGTCGGCATCCCCGGCGTGATGACGGCCGTCGTCGTCCTCGCCTCGGCGTTGGCCTGGTGGCGGCATCCGGTGGCGGCGCTGGTGGCGCTGCCCTGCGCCGTGCTCGCCTTGGCCACGTGCGTCGTCGGCGCACGTGCGACCACCGCAGCACTTGCCTCGATCGTCGGACGGCGGCGCCACCGCGAGGTTGTGGCGGTCGTCACGATCATCCCGTTGATGCTCTTCGGGCTGGTCTTCGCCGGAGCGGCACAGGGGATCGAGTCCGGCCGGCAGGCGCTGCCGGACCTGGCCGCGGTCACGGGCTGGACCCCGTGGGGTGCGGTGTGGGCGATTCCGGCTGACGTCGCGGCGGGGACCTGGGGGAGCGCGGGAGCCGAGGCACTGATCGCGCTCGGGACCTTCGCGGTCCTGGTGGCCCTGTGGGACAGGTCCCTCGGCCGTGCGCTCGTCACGCCCGCATCGTCGGGGCGCGCCCGCGCGAAGGCGCGGGAGCGTGGGCTCGGTGCGTTCGGCTGGCTGCCGGCGACGCCGACCGGTGTGGTCGTGGCCCGCCGCCTGACCTATTGGCTGCGGGATCCACGCTACGCGAAGGCCTTCGTCGTCACGCCCGTGATCCCGGTGATGCTGTACTTCTCCTCCCGCGGGACAGGGGGCGTCGTTCTGCTGTTGGCGGGTCCCGTGGTCGGTCTTCTCACCGGCTGGATCATCTCGGCCGACGTCGCCGGCACGGCTTTCTGGACGCACGTGGCCGCGCCGATCGGTGGCCGGGTGGACCGCACGGGCCGGGTCGTTGCCGCTGGGGTGGTCAGCTTGTCGATCACCCTCCTGATCGTCGTGGCCTCGGTCGCGATGACCGGACAGTGGGATGTGCTCCCCGCGCTGGCCGGGGCGAGCGTGGGTCTCCTGCTCACCGCGCTCGGTGGGGCGAGCGTGGTCTCGGCTCGGGTTGTCTACCAGGTGCCCAGGCCCGGGGACGATCCCTTCGTCTCTGAGCAGGGCGCTTCGATGGCGGGTTGCGTGTCCCAGCTCGCGGGGTTGGGTGCGGTGATGGGCCTGAGCCTGCCGGAGCTCGCGCTCGCGGGGATCGCCGTCGGAACCGGCTCCGTCCTTCTCGGGGTCATCGCCCTCGCGGTGGGGGTCGCGCTGGGATCGGTGCTGCTGGTCGTCGGGATCCGGCTCGGCAGCCGCGCCCTCGATCGGAACGCCCCGGAGCTGCTCGCGACGATGGTCTCCTCCGGCTGACGAGGGGGTCGGTGTGTCCTTGCGTAGACTCGACCGCCGTGGCACTCACTATCGGCATCGTCGGCCTGCCTAACGTCGGCAAGTCCACCCTCTTCAACGCCCTGACCCGGGCGCAGGTCCTCGCGGCGAACTACCCGTTCGCGACGATCGAGCCCAACGTGGGCGTCGTCCCGATCCCGGACCCGCGCCTGGCGGTTCTCGCGAAGCTTTTCGACAGCGCGCGCACCGTGCCGGCCACGGTGTCTTTCGTGGACATCGCGGGCATCGTGCGCGGTGCGAGCGAGGGTGAGGGCCTGGGGAACAAGTTCTTGGCGAACATTCGCGAGGCCGAGGCGATCTGCCAGGTCACGCGCGTCTTCGCCGACCCCGACGTGGTGCACATCGAGGGCCGGGTGTCGCCCAAGGACGACATCGAGACGATCAACACCGAGCTGATCCTCGCGGACCTGCAGACGCTCGAGAAGGCGATCCCGCGCCTTGAGAAGGAGGTGCGTGGAAAGAAGGCAGACCAGGTCCTGCTCGACACCGCGATCGGTGCGCGGACGCTGCTCGAGGCCGGCAGGACGCTGTCCCAGGGCGCGGCCGGGGCCGGCCTGGACCCAGATCGCGTCGCAGAGCTGCAGCTCATGACCGCCAAGCCGGTCATCTTCGTCTTCAACACCGACGACGCCGGGCTTGCCGACACGGCGACGCAGGCGGAGCTGCGCGAGCTCGTCGCGCCGGCCGACGCGATCTTCCTCGACGCCCAGTTCGAGGCCGAGCTCGTCGAGCTCGAGCCCGATGAGGCGGCCGAGCTGCTTGCCGAGACAGGCCAGGGCGAGGCCGGCCTGGACCAGCTCGCCCGGGTCGGTTTCCACACGCTCGGCCTCCAGACGTACCTCACCTCCGGCCCCAAAGAGACCCGGGCCTGGACCATCCACCGTGGCTGGACCGCACCGCAGGCAGCGGGTGTGATCCACACCGACTTCCAGCGCGGCTTCATCAAGGCCGAGGTCATCGGTTTCGATGACCTGGTCGAGCTCGGCTCCGTCGTGGCCGCTCGCGCGGCCGGCAAGGCACGCATCGAGGGCAAGGACTACGTGATGGCCGACGGCGACGTGGTGGAGTTCCGCTTCAACGTCTGACGGTGCTGGGCACAAGGCTGACGCGCAGGTCTGCCTCGGCCACGGT
>Ga0209745_1000250_pt1 | contig 31552 bp, 40 predicted proteins | sample BarGraNGADG00312_FD_184495 | JGI IMG/M metagenome (GOLD analysis project Ga0209745, IMG submission 184495) | Arctic peat soil microbial communities from Barrow, Alaska - Barrow Graham LP Ref core NGADG0004-312 (SPAdes) (version 2) | ecosystem: Environmental > Terrestrial > Soil > Wetlands > Peat... | reverse complement strand
TGATCACGCCGGTGGCGATCGAGAAGGGGTCGAAGTTCGCGATCCGCGAGGGCGGCCGCACGGTCGGCGCCGGGACGGTCACGGAAATCCTGGAATAGCTGACAGCGGTCAGCCGGCGGCGGGCAGCAGACGGCTGCCAGGCGCCGGGGGCCGCGAGCGAGACGGAACGCGCGCTGCCAGCTGCCAGCTGCCAGCTGCTAGCGAGTGAAGGCCGCACATGTCTACACAATTCGGCGACAAGATTCGCATTCGCCTGAAGGCGTACGACGCCCGGGTACTCGACCAGTCCACGGCCGAAATCGTGAACACCGCCCGGCACACCGGTGCCCGGCTGGCGGGCCCGATTCCGCTGCCGACCGAGAAGAACAAGTGGACGGTGCTCCGCTCGCCCCACGTGGACAAGAAATCGCGTGAGCAGTTCGAGATCCGGACTCACAAGCGGCTGATCGACATCTTCGAGCCGACCTCGCAGACCGTCGACGCGCTGATGAAGCTCGACTTGCCCGCCGGCGTGGACGTCGAGATCAAGGCGTTCGGCAAGGACAGCAGGAAGTAACAGTTCCAGCAGGCAGCGGGCAGCCGCCAGCCGGCAGCGGGATCCGCTGCCAGCCGCCAGCTGCCAGCTGTGAGCTGACAAGGAACTACGCGTATGGTGACAGGAATCATCGGCAGGAAAGTCGGGATGACGCAGCTGTTCGGCCAAGACGGCAGCGTGCAGCCCGTGACGGTGATCAAGGCAGGCCCGTGCGTCGTCGTGCAGGCGAAGAATGCCCAGCGGGACGGCTACGAGGCGGTGCAGATTGCCCTCGTCGAGAAGCGTCCCGCGAAGGTGACCAAGGCGCTGGCCGGCCACTACAAGAAGGCCGAGGTGCCGCCGACGCGCGTGCGCCGTGAGGTCAAGCTGGCGAAGGGCACCGAAGCGATGAAGGCGGGCGACCAGGTCCTGGTGTCGCTCTTCAACGCCGGTGAGCGCGTGGACGTCATCGGCACGAGCCGCGGCCACGGGTTCCAGGGCGTGATCAAGCGCCACCACTTCCGCGGTGGCGCCGCGACCCACGGGTCCATGTTCCACCGGGCGCCCGGGTCGATCGGCGCTTCGTCGTATCCGTCGCGTGTCGTGAAGGGCATGCGCGGCCCCGGCCACATGGGGAGCGAGCGCGTGACGACCCGGAACCTGCGCGTGGAGCGGATCGACGCGGAGAACCACCTGCTGTTGGTGCGCGGCTCGGTGCCGGGCGCGGACGGCGGGTACCTGATCATCCGCAAGGCCGTTGCGGCCAAGCCGGTGGCAGTGCCCCAGGTTGAGAAGCCAAAGGGCAAGAAATAGCGAGCGAAAGCCATGAACCTGGACGTCGTCAACAGTCAGAACGAGAAGGTCGGCACGCTCGAGGTGAGCGACGAGCTGTTCGGCGGGCGCATCAAGGACCACCTGGTGTGGGAGTCCGTGGTGCACGCCAACGCGGCCGATCGGCGCGGGACCCACATGACCAAGACCCGGGGGTTGGTCAGCGGCACCGGCAAGAAGCCGTGGCGGCAGAAGGGCACCGGCCGGGCGCAGGTCGGCGAGGCGCGGAACCCGCTGTGGCGCAAGGGCGGCACGGTGTTCGGGCCGCAGCCCCGCAGCTACGACTTCCGCGTACCGAAGAAGGTCGAACTCGGCGCCCTGCGCGCGGCGCTGGCGGCGCGGTTGCAGGACCAGTCGGTCGTCGTGGTGGACCAGCTCGCGGTCGAGACGATCAAGACCAGGGCGGCCGTCGAGATGCTGAAGCGTCTTGGCGTCACCCACAAGGGACTGATTGTGGACGTGAAGCTCGACGAGAAACTGGCCCTCGCCGTTCGGAACATCGACGGCGTGCGGCCGGTCGAAACCGGGCGTCTGACCGCACGCGATCTGGCCGACGGCGGCCGGATCGTGGTGACCCGCGCGGCCCTCGAGCGGCTGCAGGAAGTGCTGGGGTAAGCGAGCCATGAAACTCACAGACGTCATTCGAAGGCCGCTCATCACCGAGAAGACCACGATCCAGCGCGAGGACGGCCGGACCATGGTGTTCCAGGTGGCGGCCGGCGCGACCAAGATCGAGGTCAAGCAGGCGTTCGAGAAGCTGCTCGGCTCGAAGGTGGAGAGCGTGAGAACCACGCTCGTGCACGGGAAGGTGAAGCGTCAGGGTCGCTTCTCCGGGCGCCGGTCCGACTGGAAGAAGGCGTACGTGCGATTGCGTGAAGGCCAGAAGATGCCCGAGTTCCTGGAAGGGGCGTAATTACAGGCGGCCAGCAGCCAGCAGGCAGCCCGTCATGTGCTGCCCGCTGTGAGCTGCCGGCTGTCAGCTGATAAGGTTCAGAGCCATGCCCATTCGCACATATAAGCCCACGTCGGCGGGCCGGCGGTTCCAGACAGTCCAGGTGTTCGATGAGATCACGACGGACAAGCCGTACAAGCCGCTCACCGAACCCCTCCGCAAGTCGGGCGGGCGCAACAACCGCGGCGAGTTGACGATTTGGTGGCGCGGCGGCGGCCACAAGCGGATGTACCGCATCATCGACTTCAAGCGCGACAAGCGCGACATCCCCGGCAAGATCATCACGGTCGAGTACGACCCGAACCGGTCGTCGCGGATCGCGCTGATCCAGTACCCCGACGGCGAGAAGCGCTATATCCTGCAGCCGAATGGCCTGAAGGTCGGCGACACGATCGTGGCGGGCGAGAATGTCGACATCCTGCCGGGCAACGCGCTCCCGCTGAAGAACATCCCGCTCGGCACGATGATCCACAACGTGGAGCTCCGCCCCGGGGGCGGCGGCCAGGTGGCGCGCGGTGCGGGATCGGCGGTCCAGTTGATTGCGAAGGAAGGCGACTACGCGACGGTCAAGATGCCGTCCGGCGAGCTTCGCAAAATCAACATGGAGTGCCTGGCGACGATTGGGCAGGTTGGGAACCTCGACCACGAGAAAGTGTCGTACGGCAAGGCCGGCCGGAGCCGGTGGCTCGGCAAGCGGCCGCACGTGCGCGGCGTCGCGATGAACCCGGTGGACCACCCTCTGGGCGGCGGCGAGGGCAAGACCTCGGGCGGCCGGCACCCGGTGACGCCGTGGGGCATGCCGACCAAGGGTTACAAGACGCGCAACCGGAAGTCGACCGATCAGTTCATCGTGCAGAGACGGCCGAAGTAGCCGGCAGCAGGCAGCAGGCAGCGGGCAGCGGAACTGCCGGCTGGCTGCCAGCTGCCAGCCGCCAGCTGCAAGCTACTGGAAACAGCTATGAGCAGATCACTGAAGAAAGGCCCGTTCATCGACACGCCCTTGCTCGAGAAGGTCGAGGCGATGAACCGCTCCAACGAAAAGAAGGTCATCAAGACCTGGTCGCGGCGCTCGACCGTCGTGCCCGAGATGATCGGCCACACGCTGGCGGTCCACAACGGCAGGAAGTTCGTGCCCGTCTACGTGACGGAGAACATGGTGGGCCACAAGCTCGGGGAGTTCTCCCCGACACGGACGTTCAGGGGCCATACGACGAAGAGCGAGAAGGCGGCAGCGTCAGCTCCAGCGGCCGCGCCGGCCGCGGCGGGTCCGAAGCCGGCCGGGAGTAGCGCATCATGATCCAGGGCGAAGCGACGGCCAAATACGTCCGCACCTCGGCGCAGAAGGCGGGCCTCGTGCTCGACCTGATCCGCGGCTGTGACGTGAACAAGGCGACCGCACTGCTGCAGTTCTCGCGCAAGCACGTGGCCCGCGACATCTCGAAGGTGTTGCGGTCGGCAATCGCGAACACACAGCAGAAGGAAGGATTCGGCGGCGATGTCGAGCGGCTCTACGTGTCGGCCTGCTACGCCGACCAGGGCCCGTCGATGAAGCGGATCCGTCCTGCCCCGATGGGCCGCGCGTTTCGGGTCGTCAAGCGCACGGCGCACCTCACGGTGCACGTCGCGGAGCGGCCGCAGGCGATCTCGGCGACCGGGCCGGCCAAGACCCCGCGGCGCCGTGCGCCGAAGGCCAAGGTCGCGGCCGCTGCGAAGTAGGCGCGAGGCTTTCCCTCCGCCGGACGGAAGTAGGCGCGAACGGCAGGCGGGAGGCGGGCAGCATGCCGCCATCCGCGCTCGCCGCTCCGCCTGAGAGAGTGACAGTAACCGAGGAGCGTCTCGTGGGTCAGAAGGTTCACCCGTACGGATTCCGGCTCGGCTTCAACAAGACCTGGCGGTCGCGGTGGTATTCCGACCGCGACTACGCGAAGCTGCTGCATGAGGACCTGGCGCTCAGGAGCGAACTCAAGCGGCGGTTCGCGCACGCGGGCGTCTCGCGAATCGAGATCGAGCGCGCGGCCAACAAGCTGAAGATCGACATCCACACCTCGCGGCCGGGCATCATCATCGGCCGGAAGGGCGCGGAGGTCGACAAGCTGAAGGAAGAGGTCAAGCGCCGGACCAGCCGCGAGGTGTTCATCAATATCCAGGAAATCCAGAAGCCCGAGCTGGATGCCCAGCTGATCGCCGAGTCGGTGGCGATGCAACTGGAGAAACGTGTCGCCTTCCGCCGCGCCATGCGCAAGGCGGTCGAGTCGGCGCTGCGCTTCGGCGCCCGGGGCATCAAGGTCCGGGTGTCCGGCCGCCTGAACGGCGCCGAGATCGCCCGTTCCGAGTGGTACCTGAACGGGCAGTTGCCGTTGCAGACCCTGCGCGCCGACATCGACTACGGCTTTGCCGAGGCGCATACGACCTACGGGTTGATCGGCGTGAAGACGTGGCTCTACAAGGGCGAGCGGGTCGAGCCGCGGGTGGGTCGTGAAGAAGACTACCGGGTGCCGCGCCGGCAGCCGAGGGGCGACGGGCGGTAGGGGTTCGACGCCGGACGCTTGCGGTCGGCGGCCGGTAGCGCGAGCTGCCAGCTGCCAGCTGACGGCTGACGGCTGACGGCTGACGAGTGATCGAGAGACGGCAGGTTCCCTATGTTGATGCCGAAGAAAGTCAAGTACCGCAAGCAGCAACGCGGTCGCATGGCCGGGAAGGCGTGGCGCGGGTCCGACGTGTCGTTTGGCGACTTCGGGCTGAAGGCACTGGAGCCGTGCTGGATGACGGCGCGCCAGATCGAGGCGGCCCGCGTGGCGATGACCAGGTTCATCAAGCGTGGTGGCAAGATCTGGGTTCGCGTGTTTCCCGACAAGCCGGTGACCAAGAAACCGCAGGAAACACGGATGGGCAAGGGCAAGGGCGCGCCCGAGGAATGGGTCGCCGTGGTCCGGCCGGGCAAGATCCTCTTCGAGATGGAAGGGGTCTCGGCGAAGGACGCCAAGGAGGCGATGCGCCTCGCTGCGGCCAAGTTGCCGATTCGCACCCGGTTCGCCATGCGCTTCGGCCAGGAGGCAGTGTCATGACGAGCGCGCACGACTTGCGAGAGCTGAACGAAGACGATCTGATGAATCGCGAGCGCGATCTGAACGATCAGCTCTTCCGATTGCGGATCCAGAAGGCCATGGGGCATCTAGACGTGCCGCTGAAGCTGCGAGAGGTCCGACGCGACCTCGCGCGCGTCAAGACGGTGCTCCGCCAGAAGACCGCCCCGGCGGGCAGGAGCTAGCACGATGTCTGACAAAGCACGCGTTCAAGGTGTCGTCACCAGCGACCGCATGGAGAAGAGCGTGGTGGTCGCGGTCGGGCGCCAGGTGCGCCACCCGCTGTACGGCAAGATCCAGCGCCGAACCTCCACCTTCCTCGTGCACAACGAGGGGAACGAGGCCAAGGTGGGCGATCTCGTCGAGATCGTCGAGGGCCGCCCGATGAGCCGCCGCAAGCGCTGGGTCGTGGCGCGCATCGTCCGTCGCGCCGTGGACCTCAAGGCCCGCGAGGCCGAGGCGAGCCTGGCCGCGAAGGGTGAGCCGACAGGAGGTGCCTCGTGATCCAGATGCAATCGATCCTCGATGTCGCGGACAATTCCGGGGCCCGCAAGATCGCGGTCATCCATCCGCTCGGTGGTTCCACCGGGCGCTTCGCGCGCCTGGGCGACATCGTCACGGCGTCGGTCAAGGAAGCCGTGCCCGACTCGAACGTCAAGAAGGGCTCGGTCGTGAAGGCCGTGATCGTTCGCACGAAGAAGGAGCAGCGTCGAAAGGACGGCAGCTACATCCGGTTCGACCGAAACGCGGCCGTGTTGATCAACGATGAGAACGAGCCGATCGGGACGCGGGTGTTCGGGCCAGTCGCCCGCGAGCTGCGCGTGCGGAAGTTCATGAAGATCATCTCGCTCGCGCCCGAGGTGCTGTGATGTCACGTCTAGAGACGCCGATCCGGAAGAACGACAACGTCGTCGTGACGACGGGGAAGGACCGCGGCAAGCGCGGCCGCGTGCTGAAGGTCGTGCCCGCCGACAACCGTCTCGTCGTCGAGGGCGTGAACTTCATCAGCCGGCACACGAAGCCGAACCCTGGGAAGAACATCAAGGGTGGTATCGCCAAGCGCGAAGCGGCGCTCCACGCGTCGAACGTCCAGCTGGTCTGCCCCGAGTGCGGCAAGCCGACACGCATCGGCCGGCGCGTCCTCGGCGACGGGCGGAAGGTGCGCTTCTGCCGCAAGTGCGAGGGAGTAGTGGACAAATGACCCGGTTGAAGGAACGCTACCTCAAGGACGTCGTGCCCGGCCTCGAGAAAGAGTTTGGCTACAAGAACGTCATGGCCATCCCGAAGGTCGAGAAGGTCGTGGTGAACATGGGCCTGGGCGAGGCGACGCAGAACGTCAAGTTGATCGATACCGGCTCCGACGAAGTCGGCCGGATCACCGGGCAGCGGTCGGTCACCACGCGCGCCAAGAAGTCGATTGCCGCCTTCAAGGTCCGCAAGGGGATGCCGGTCGGGACGATGGTCACGCTGCGCGGCGACCGGATGTACGAGTTCCTGGATCGCCTGATGAACATCGCGCTCCCGCGCGTGCGCGACTTCAAGGGCGTCTCGACGAAGGGCTTCGACGGCCGCGGCAACTACACTCTCGGCCTGCGCGACCAGTTGCTGTTTCCCGAGATCGACTACATGAAGGTCGACAAGTCCCGCGGCATGAACGTATCGGTGGTGACGACGGCCAAGACCGACGAGGAGGCGCGGCGTCTGCTGCAGCTCCTCGGGATGCCGTTCAGGACTAGCTAACCGGCCGGCGCCCCGCGGCCGGCGGCTGGCGGCCAGCCCGAGGGCGCCGCGAGCCGCAGGTCGCAAGCCGCAAGCCGGCAAGGATCGAACATGGCCACGACCGCGAAGAAAGTCAAAGAACTGAAGACGCCGAAGTACAAGATTCGCCTGCGGCACCGCTGCCGACTGTGCGGGCGTCCGCGCGGCTACATCCGGAAGTTCGCCCTCTGCCGTCTCTGCTTTCGCAAGCTGGCACTCGAGGGTGATGTGACCGGCGTCATCAAGAGCAGCTGGTGACAAGGCGAGATTGAACGCTGAACCCCGAACTGTTCGCCTAACGCGAACCACCCGGGAGAACGACAAGGTTCACGAGTTATGACTGATCCGATTGCTGACATGCTCACGCGTATCCGCAACGCCGGCGGAGCCAAGCGGCCGCGCGTTGACATCCCGGCGTCGAAGCTGAAGGTCGAGATTGCGCGGATCCTGCAGGCCGAGGGTTACGTCCAGGGCTTCAAGCTCGTGGAACAAACCCCGGAGGGCGCGCGGACGCCGCAGAAGTTCGTCCGCGTCTTCCTGAAGTACGGCTCGCGAGGGGAACGCGTCATCACCGGGATCGACCGCGTCAGCCGGCCTGGCCGGCGCGTGTACTTCGGTCACGACGAGGTGCCGCCGGTTCTCGCCGGTCTCGGCATCAGCATCCTGACGACGTCGCGCGGGCTGATGACCGGCCGCGAGGCGTCCAAGGCGGGCATCGGCGGCGAGGTGCTCTGTAACGTTTGGTAGAACCCGTGTAGCCGATAGCCGGCGGCTGGCTGCCGGCAGCGCGTCCCGCTGCCCGCTGTCTGCTGCCCGCTGCGGGCTTCGAGAGAGAATCATGTCGCGTATTGGAAAGAAACCGATTCCGATCCCGAAGGGCGTCACGATCAACGTGACCGGCGATGCCGTCGAGGTCCAGGGCCCGAAGGGCAAACTGCGGCAGGCGTTCCCGCCCGGCATCACCTTCGAGATCCATGACGGCCAATTGCTCGCCAAGACCATCCGCGAGGACAAGGAACTCGGCAAGTTCCACGGCCTCGGTCGGAGCCTCGTGGCCAACGCCGTGACAGGCGTGACCGAGGGCTTCAAACGCGAGCTCGATATCGTCGGCATCGGCTACCGCGCCGAGCTGAAGGGTCGCCAGGTGGTGTTCGCCCTGGGCTACTCGCACCCGATCGTGTATGACATCCGGCAGGGAATCGACATCGCGGTCGACAAGCAGACCCACATCACTGTGACCGGTATCGACCGGCAGGCGGTCGGCCAGGTGGCCGCCGACATTCGCCGCATGCGGAAGCCGGATCCCTACAAGCAGAAGGGTATCCGCTATACGGGCGAAGTGCTTAAGAAGAAGGTCGGGAAGACCGGGGCGTAGCCGGACGGGCAGCTCATCACGCGTGACGGGCTGCCAGCTGGCCGCTGCCGGCAGGCTGGTGAGGACCTCGGGGCCGGCACGGTCCCGTGAAGACACAGGGCAGACGTTATGAAGATTCGGACCAAGGAAGATCGTCGCGACCGCATCAAGCTGCGCCTGCGCAAGCGGATCGTTGGAACAGCCGCGCGGCCGCGCCTCAGCGTGTTCCGCAGCGGCGCGCACGTGTATGTCCAGGCCGTGGACGATGCAACCGGGAACACGGTGGCGTCGGCCTCGACCGTCGAGCCGAGCATGAAGGCGAAGATGGGCGAGAAAGTGCGCGGCGGCAACATCGCCGGGGCACAGTTGATCGGCCAGGCGATCGCCGAGCGGCTGATCGCGAAGGGGCTGAAGCGGGCGGTGTACGACCGCAATGGCTTCTTGTATCACGGCCGGGTTCGCGCGGTCGCCGAGTCAGCCCGCAAGGCGGGGTTGGAGTTCTAACGGGCCGGCAGCGGCCAGCCGGCAGCCAGCTCTGCTGCCAGCCGCCTGCTGTCAGCTGTCAGCTGTTTGGTAACAGTCATATGATTCGAACACGCGAGAAGATCGACCCGGCGCAGCTCGATCTGAAGGACACGGTTGTTGCCATCAACCGCGTGACCAAGGTCGTCAAGGGCGGCAAGAACCTGAGCTTCAGCGCCCTGGTCGTCTTGGGTGACGGGCACGGCGTGGTGGGCTTCGGCGTCGGGAAGGCGCGCGAGGTGCCGTCCGCCATCAAGAAGGGGATCGAGGCGGCCAAGAAGTCGCTGATCCGCGTGCCAATCATCGGGACCACCATCCCGCACGAGATCGTCGGCCGCTACGGGGCGGGCAGCGTGCTCCTGAAACCGGCGCCCGACGGGACCGGCATCATCGCCGGCGGCGCGGTCCGCGCCGTTGTGCAGGCCGCCGGTATCACGAACATCGTGACCAAGTCGCTCGGGTCGGACAACGGGCACAACGTAGTGCGCGCGACCTTCGCCGGGTTGACGTCGCTGAGGGACCCGATGTCCGTGGCGCGGTTGCGCGGCAAGACGCTCGAGGAACTGTTGGGCCGCCCGGCCGCCCCGGCGCCCGTGACGGCGCAGCCGACGGGGGCCTAAGCCTTCGGACAGGGGTGCGGGCTCGCGCCCCGGCAACCGACGCAGTGGGATCTGGAAGCGAGGACGGCTCATGGGAACGAAGACAACGGCCGGGGGCAAGACGCTGACGGTGATGCAGGTGCGGAGCACCATCGGCTTCAACCGGAAGCAGGGAGATGTGGTCCGGAGCATCGGGCTCCGTCGGATCCGCCACACCATCGAAGTCGCCGACACGCCTGAGATGCGCGGCATGCTCCACAAGGTGCGGCACATCGTGGAAGTGAAGTAGGGATTCTTATGGATCTGAGCAATCTCAAGCCCCCCAAGGGTGCGAAGCACTCGAAGAAGCGCATCGGGCGAGGCCAGGGTTCCGGCAGCGGGGTGACCGCCGGACGCGGTGATAAGGGTGCGAAGTCGCGGTCCGGGTTCACGCACAAGCGCGGGTTCGAGGGCGGCCAGATGCCGCTGCACCGGCGTGTGCCGAAACGCGGGTTCTTCAACCGCTTCCGCGTCGAGTACGCCGTCGTGAACCTCGATGCGATCGCCCTGCGTTTCGAGGCCGGCACGATTGTGACGCCCGAGTTGCTGCGGGAGCAGGGACTGGTCAAGGGCAAGGCCGACCAAATGGTCAAGGTGCTGGCGCGCGGCGACATCGCGAAAGCCTTCACCGTGCGCGCGCACAAGTTCAGCGGCAAGGCTGCCGAGAAGATCGCCGCCGCGGGCGGCACGGCCGAGCCGATCGTCGTCGCGACACCCGCCGCCTGACGTCGGCGACAGGCGCGCAGGCCTGTTCGAGACGCAGATGGCCCGACGCGGGGTTCGATCCCGCCAGAGGACGCGCGGTCCGGATGACCGCGGCGACCGGGCCCGGGTGAGTGAAGCCGCCAACAGACGGATACGGCCGGTCAGGCCGGGCCGAGAGCCAGGGTTATGGTTGAAAGCCTCAGGAACATCTTCGCGGTTCCCGACCTTCGCAGGCGGGTGTTCTTCACGCTCGCGTTGCTCGGGGTCTACCGCATCGGCCACCACATTCCGACTCCGGGAGTCAACACCGCGGCGCTGGCCCTGCTCGCCGAACAGGCGAAGAACAACCTGTTCGGCCTCTACGACATGTTCTCCGGCGGCAACCTGTCGCGCGTCACGATCTTCGCGCTCGGCATCATGCCGTATATCAGCGCGTCGATCATCCTGCAGTTGCTGACGGTGGTGTGGCCGTACCTCGAGCGCCTGTCGAAGGAAGGCGAACTGGGCCGCCGGAAGATTACGCAGTACACCCGCTACGGGACGATCCTCCTCAGCGTCGTGCAGGCGCTCGGAATCGCGATCTACCTGGAGAACCAGACGCGCATCGCGGGCGGCCTGCCGCTGGTCTACAACCCGGGCCTGGCGTTCCGGTTCATGACGGTGCTCACGCTCACCACCGGGACCACGTTCATCATGTGGCTGGGCGAGCAGATCACCGAGCGCGGGATCGGCAACGGCATGTCGCTGATCATCTTCGCGGGGATCGTGGTTGGCCTGCCGCGGGCGGTCATCGCGACGTTCGAGCAGTTGCGCACCGGGCAGATGGGCCTCTTCCGCCTGCTGCTGCTGATCGCGCTGATGGTCGTGGTCGTCGCCGCCATCATCTTCGTCGAGCGCGGGCATCGGCGGGTCATGGTCCAGTACGCCAAGCGGGTGGTGGGCCGGCGGATGTACGGCGGCTCGAGCACGCACATCCCCCTGAAGGTGAACACCGGCGGCGTCATCCCGGTCATCTTCGCGTCGTCGATCCTCGCTTTCCCGGCGACGATCGCCGGCATGTTCACGCAGACGTCGGGCGGATGGGTCGAAGCAATTACCAAGCAGCTGAGCTACGGGTACCCGCTGTACAACGTGTTCTACATCACGGGGATCATCTTCTTCGCCTACTTCTACACCGCCATCATCTTCAACCCGGATGATGTCGCGGAGAACATGAGGAAGTACGGCGGGTTCGTCCCCGGGATCCGGCCGGGCAAGCGCACGGCCGAGTATATCGACATGATCCTGACGCGAATCACGCTGGCCGGCGCGATTTACCTGGCGCTCGTGGCGATCCTGCCCGAGTTCCTGATCACCGGCTTCAAGGTGGCCCCGATTCCGTTCATCGGCGAGCGGCTGGACGCGGTCCTGCCGAAGTTCATCACCGAAGGCATGAACGTTCAGTTCTACTTCGGCGGCACCTCGCTCCTGATCGTCGTCGGCGTGGCCATGGACACCGTGCAGCAGGTCGAGTCGCAGCTCATCATGCGGCATTACGACGGCTTCATGAAGAAGACGCGGATGAGGGGGAGGCGGGGATAGCCGGCAAGCTGCCAGCCGTCAGCTGCCAGCCGCCTGCTGCTGGATGATATGCCACTGAACCTCGTCATGCTCGGTCCGCCGGGAGCGGGCAAGGGCACGCAGGCCAAGAAGCTGGCCGAGACGCTGCACATCCCGCACATCTCGACCGGCGACATGCTCCGTGAAGCGGTCGCGGGCGGCACCGACATCGGGTTGCGGGCCAGGGCGATCATGGAGAAGGGGCAGCTCGTCAGCGACGAGATCATCGTTGGCGTCGTGCGCGAGCGGCTCGCGAAGGCCGATGCGCAGGCCGGGTTTCTCCTCGACGGGTTTCCGCGGACGGTGCCGCAGGCGCAGGCCCTTGACACGATTGTGGCGGGCTGCGATCCCCTGGTGGTCGTGGACATCGCCGTCGCCGACGAGGAACTGGTGCGCCGCCTGACGTCGCGTCGCGTGTGCAGCCAGTGCGGGACGAACGCCGATGTGCCAGCGCCCGGGCAATCGGTGCCCGCGCAGTGCGGGCGGTGCGGCGGGGCGCTGACGCAGCGTGCCGACGACCGGGAAGAGGTCATTCGCGAACGCCTGCGGGTATACGCGCGCGACACGCGGCCGCTGCTCGACTACTACCGCGATCGCCCGACGTTCCGGCCGGTGAACGGCGCTCAGGCGCCGGAGGTGGTGGCGAGCGACCTGGCGGCCGCGGTGGACGATGCGGGGGCCAAGGCGGGCGGCGTCCTTCGGCAGGCTCAGGACGTGGTGAGCTCGTCGAACCACGAGGTCGCCTGACCCATGATCGTCTGCAAGTCGCCAGCGGAAATCGAGCGCATGCGCGCGGCGAACGAGCTGGTGGCCGCGGTGTTGACTGACCTGAGGAAGGCGATCAGGCCGGGTGTGAGCACCGGCGAACTGGATGCGCGGGCTGAGGCGACGATCGTGGGAGCGGGTGCGACGCCGGCGTTCAAGGGCTATCATGGGTACCCGGCGACGTTGTGCGTGTCGATCAACGACGAGGTGATCCACGGGATCCCGTCGCAGAAACGCCTGCTCGTCGAAGGCGACATCGTGTCGGTTGACGTGGGCGCGGTGCTCGACGGGTTCGTCGGGGATTCGGCCGTGACGTTCCCTGTGGGCGCGGTTTCCGAGCGCGCGGCGCTCTTGCTGCGGGTCACCCAGGAATCGCTCTACCGCGCCATCCTCGCGGTCAAGCCCGGCGGGCGGGTGTCGGACATCGGGTACGCGGTGCAGCGGCACGTCGAGGCGAACGGGTGCTCGGTCGTGCGGGAGTTCGTGGGCCACGGGATCGGCACGGCGATGCACGAAGAGCCGCAGGTGCCGAACTTCGGGCCGCCCGGACGCGGCCCCAGGCTGGCCGAGGGCATGGTCCTCGCGATCGAGCCGATGGTGAATCTCGGACGTCCAGCCGTGCGGGTGCTCGACGACGGCTGGACCGCGGTGACGCGTGACCACAGCTTGTCCGCGCACTTCGAGCACACGGTGGCGGTGGCGGAAGAGGGGCCGTACGTGCTCACGGCCCGCGGCGACGAACGGTTCGACGCGGTGCTGGCCCCGGCCGGCCTCGCAGCCTCCGATGGGGTGGAGACCCGGTGGCGAAAGAGGACACGATTGAAGTGACCGGCGTGGTGCTCGACTCGCTCCCGAACGCGATGTTCCGCGTGGAGCTCGAGAACAAGCACCGGGTGCTGGTCCACGTGTCAGGCAAGGTGCGAAAGAACTTCATTCGCATTCTCACAGGCGACCGGGTGCTCATCGAGCTGTCGCCGTACGACCTCGCGCGGGGTCGGATCACGTATCGGTACAAATAGCTGGCAGCGCACAGCCGGCAGCTGACGGCTTCCAGCGGTCGGTCGCGAGCGGGCAGTGAGGATCACGAGTCATGAAAGTTCGAGCGTCGGTCAAGCGCATCTGTGACAAGTGCAAGATCGTCCGCCGCCGCGGCGTGGTGCGGGTGCTCTGCACGAACCAGAAGCACAAGCAGCGGCAGGGCTAGGAATCAGCCGGCAGCTGGCAGCTGGCAGCTGGCAGCATGGGCCGGTCGTGAGACGCCGGACGCTGCCAGCCACGGCTGGTGGCGGCACGGCATAGAACGGCGCGAGTCAAGGCAGCGGCCCGCTGCCCGCTGACCGCTGCCAGCTAGGGAACTCAGCTATGGCACGAATCGCAGGGGTTGACCTTCCGCGGACCAAACGCGTCGAGATCGGCCTGACCTACATTTTCGGGATCGGCCGCACGCGGTCGAATCTGATCCTGAAGGACGCGGGTGTCAGTCCCGACGTCCGCGTGAAGGATCTGTCCGAGGACGATGTCCGCAAGATCACCCGCATCATCGAGGACCAGGGCAGGGTCGAAGGCGACCTGCGCAAGGAAATCTCGATGAACATCAAGCGGTTGATGGACATCGGATGCTATCGTGGCCTCCGCCATCGCCGGGGCCTGCCGGTCCGCGGTCAGCGGACGAAGACGAACGCCCGCACGCGGAAGGGCCCGCGGCGTGGCGCGGTTGCCAGGAAGAAGACGGTGTAGTCGCATGGCCAAGACTGATCCGACTGAGGGAGCGGGACCCAAGCCCGAATCATCCGGCAAGCGTCCTGCGAAGAAGACGTTCAAAAAGCGTGGCGAGAAGCGCATCATCCACCACGGCATCGCCCACGTCCAGGCGTCGTTCAACAACACGGTGATTACCCTCACGGACACCGAGGGCAACGTCGTGTCGTGGTCGTCGGCCGGGGGCATCGGGTTCAAGGGATCGCGCAAGGGGACGCCGTTCGCGGCCACCCAGGCGGCGATCAACGCAGCCAACGCGGCGAAGACGTTCGGCATGCGCTCGGTCGAGGTGCGGGTGAAGGGTCCGGGTGCCGGCCGCGAGTCGGCGATCCGCGCCCTGCAGACCGTCGGTCTCGAGGTGAAGTCGATCCGCGACGTCACCCCGATTCCGCACAACGGCTGCCGTCCCCCCAAGCGGAGACGGGTCTAGGTTGGTCAGGATTCACCCCTCGACATAGCTCGGGGTGACCCTGAGCGGAGTCGAAGGGTCAGGAGTCAGGAGTCAGGATTCAGGCAGATTCAGGGCACGACCCTGGCTCTCGAATCCTGAGTTCAGAATCCCAGAGGAATACCGAGAATGGCCAGATACAGCGGTCCAGTGTGTCGCCTGTGCCGGCGTGAAGGCATGAAGCTGTTTCTCAAGGGCGAGCGCTGCTACACGGAGAAGTGCGGCATCGAGAAGCGCAACTCCCCCCCGGGGCAGCACGGCAAGCGCCGCGCGGCCAAGCTGGCCGGCTACGGCCTGCAGCTGCGCGAGAAGCAGCGGGTCAAGCGCACCTACGGCGTGCTCGAGGATCAGTTCCGCCTGTACTTCGAATCGGCCGAGCGCCAGCGCGGGATCACCGGCGAGGTGCTCCTCCAGATGCTCGAGCGGCGCCTCGACAACGTCATCTACCGGCTGGGGCTCGCGACCTCGCGGCCGCAGGGCCGCGAACTGGTCCGCCATGGCCACTTCGCCGTGAATGGCAAGAAGGTGGACATCCCGTCCTTCCTGGTCCGCGCCGGCGACACCATATCGGTGCGCGTGCGCAGCCAGAAGAGCGTGGCCATCCAGCACGCGATGGAAGAGGTCAAGGGACGCGGCGTGCCCGAGTGGTTGCAGCTGCAGCCCGAGAAGTTCGAGGGCCGTATTGTCTCGCTGCCGACGCGCGCCATGATCAACCTGCCCATTCAGGAGCAGCTGATCGTCGAGTTGTACTCGAAGTAACGGGACACGCGCGGTCGGCGGTAGACTGTCGGCAGGCACAAAAGGACGGGTGATGGCGGCCAGCCGTGGCGCGCGGCGGCCGGTGGGTCCGTCGGCAACCTCTGCCGGCTGCCTGGTGCACGGTTACGTGCCCGAAGGTGCAAGAAAGGATTGATCGATGCTGTGGAAAGGTTTCCAGCGGCCCAAGCGGCTGGAGTTCGAGCGCGAGACGTTGACTGATAGGTTTGGCCGGTTCCACGCCCAGCCGTTCGAGCGGGGCTTCGGCACGACCATCGGAAACGCGATGCGACGCGTGCTGTTGTCCTCCATCGAAGGCGCGGCGATCACCGCCGTGAAGATCGAAGGGGTGCAGCACGAGTTCTCGCCCATTCCCGGCGTGGTCGAGGATGCGACCGACATCATCCTCAACCTGAAGCAGATCCCGCTCAAGCTGCACGCCGACAGCACCAAGACGCTCTACGTGAAGGTGGAGAAGGCCGGTGAGGTCAAGGCCAGGGATATCGTCGCCGACGGCGACGTCGAGATCCTGGAGCCCGACGCCCACATCGCCACGGTCTCCGAGGGCGGCTCGCTGCAGATGGAAATGCGCCTCAAGCGGGGTCGTGGCTACGTCGCGGCCGACCGGAATTTCGACGATGACCTGGGAATCGGGTGGATTCCGATCGACTCGGTGCACTCCCCGGTCAAGAAGGTGAACTACCTCGTCGAAGCCGCTCGGCTCGGGCAGACCACCGACTACGAGAAGTTGACGGTGGATGTCTGGACCAACGGCGCCATCTCGCCGCGTGACGGCGTATCGAACGCCGCGAAGCTGGTGCGCGAGCACCTGAACATCTTCATCAACCTCGAGGATGCGACGGACGCCGTCGCCGAGGTGCCGACCGAGCAGTCGGCAAGCGCCGTGTCGAACGAGAATCTCGACAAGAGCGTCGAGGAACTCGAGCTCTCCGTGCGCTCGTACAATTGCCTGAAGAACGCGAACATCCGGACGATCCGCGAGCTCGTGCAGAAGACCGAGGCCGAGATGCTCAAGACGAAGAACTTCGGCCGGAAGTCGCTCAACGAGATCAAGGAAATCCTCCAGACCATGGGTTTGAGCCTGGGTATGCGCCTCGAGCAGTCGGCGCCGCAGGGACAGACGGAATAGCAGGACCCGGCGTCAATCGGCCGAGTCGAGGATCGAGGATCATCAATGCGTCACCGAGTAGCCAATCGAAAGCTCGGGCGAGTCACCGAGCACCGCATCGCCATGCTGCGCAACCAGGCGCAGGCGCTGCTTGAGTACGGGCACATCGAGACGACCGTGCCGAAGGCGAAGGAACTGCGCCCGTTCGTCGAGCGCCTGATTACGCTCGCCAAGCGAGGCATCGCCGACGGCGGCGAGGGGCGCGCCCTGACCGCCCGGCGCGAAGTGCTCCGCGACATCCCGAACCGAGAGACGGTGTCGAAGCTCTTCACCGATATCGCGCCGCGCTACGCGTCCCGGCCGGGAGGCTACACCCGGTTGCTCCGGATCGGGTACCGCCAGGGAGACTCGGCGGAAGTCGCCCTGGTCGAGTTACTCGGGTTCGAGTTCGACCCGAAGGCCAAGGCGGCCAAGGATGAGAAGGCCGGCAAGGAAGCGAAGCCGAAGAGCGTCGGCGGCCGACTCAAGGCGGCCGCGGATCGGTTCCGATCCAAGCGTAAGGCCGACGTGGCTGAAGGCGAGGTCGCGGCCAACGACACCAAGAGCCAGGCTCGCGCAGCCGCCCGCAAGGGGTCAGGCGGCGGGCGCCGCGGTCCGAGCGGAAACAAGTAGCAGGAGTCGGGACAAAGGACTCGGGGTCCGGGGACCGGCCATCGCACCGAAGGCCGCGTGACACGTGCCACGCGGCCTTTCGTGTGTACGGCCATCAGTCGTCACCCCCGCCGTGGCGAGCCAGGCCCGGGGGCGGCCCGCCAAAGGTCGGAGTCCCCTTCCCTCTCACTTTTCGTGACATCCATCTCACTTTGCTTTCCACAAAGCTTCTGACGCTGTAAACTCGATTGCGGACGTCGTACTCGCAGGGGATCGAAGGGGGGAGAAAGTTGCACACTGAACTCAGGGCCTGGACGGTCAAGGACTCCGCCGAACTCTACAACATCGGCGGGTGGGGTCGCGATTTCTTTTCGATCAACGAAGCTGGCAACGTGTCCGTGACCCCAGCCGGTCCAGGCTCGCTGCAGATCGACCTCAAAGAACTGGTGGACGACCTCCGCAGCCGCGGCCTCAACCTCCCCATCCTGATTCGCTTTTCCGACATCCTCCGGACGCGCCTCGTCCAGTTGTTCGGCGCGTTTCAACAGGCGATGGTCGAGAACGACTACAAGGGAGTGTTCCGGGGCGTCTATCCGGTCAAGGTGAACCAGCAGCGCCACGTCGTCGAGGAGTTGATGGAGTACGGCCGCCCGTTCAACCTGGGGATCGAGGTCGGGTCGAAGCCGGAGCTGCTGGTGGCGCTGGCGCTGCAGGAGAACCCCGAGGCGCTGATCTTGTGCAACGGGTACAAAGACCGGGCCTTCATCGAGACCGCCCTCCTTGCTCAGAAGCTGGGGCGACGCGTCGTGATCACGATGGACCGCATGGGAGAGCTGGAAACCATCCTCTCCGCGGCGGCCGACCTGAACCTGCGTCCCGTCATTGGCGTCCGCGCGCGGCTCACGACGAAGGGGGCCGGCAAGTGGGTGGAATCGACCGGTGACCGCTCGAAATTCGGTCTGACGACGGGAGAGATCGTCGCCACCGTGGAGCGGTTGCGGGACGTCGGCATGCTCGATTGCCTCCAGTTGCTGCACTTCCACATCGGGTCGCAGGTCACGAATATCCGCGCCGTGAAGGACGCCCTGCGCGAGTCGAGCCGCATCTACGTCGAGCTGTACCGCCTCGGCGCCAACATGCGCATTCTCGATTGCGGTGGCGGCCTCGGCGTGGACTATGACGGCAGCCAGACGAACTTCCACTCGTCGGTCAACTACACCCTGCAGGAATATGCGTCCGACATCGTCAGCCAGGTAGCCGAGGCGTGCAACGCGCGTGGCGTCCCGCACCCAGACCTCGTCACCGAGTCGGGCCGCGCTCTGGTCGCACACCATTCGGTCCTCGTCTACAACGTGTTGGCGACCAACGAGATCCTCGGTGGCCACACGCCTGCCGCGCCGACAGCACTGGACCACTCCGTCCTGCACCAGCTCTGGGAGGCCTACAGCGGCGTGTCGCGCAAGAACTTCCAGGAGGCCTACCACGACGTCCTCCAGATCAAGGAGGAGGCGATCACGGCCTTCAACCTCGGCGTGCTCGACCTGAACGCGCGCGCCAAGGTGGAGCAGATGTTCTGGGCCACCTGCGCGAAGCTGCTGAAGATTGTGCGCGACCTCGACTACGTGCCGGACGAGCTCGAAGGGCTGGAGAGGCAGCTCAGCGACACCTACTACTGCAATTTCTCACTGTTCCAGTCGATGCCCGATCACTGGGCGGTGAAGCAGCTGTTCCCGACGATCCCGATCCACCGGCTGAACCAGCTGCCGCAGCGCCGCGGGATCATCGCCGACCTCACCTGCGACAGCGACGGCAAGATCGACGAGTTCATCGACCTCCGCGACGTCAAGGGATTCCTCGAACTGCACAGCCCCAACGGCGAGGAATACCTGATCGCCACCTTCCTGGTCGGGGCCTATCAGGAGATCCTGGGAGACCTCCACAACCTGTTCGGCGACACCGATGCCGTGCACGTGAGGATCGACGGCGACGACTACAGCGTCGAGAAAGTCGTCAAAGGGGATTCCGTGGCAGAGGTGCTCTCCTACGTGCAGTACAACAAGGAGAACCTCGTGTCGCGTGTGCGGCGGTCGGTCGAGGCCGCGCTCCGTGAGAAACGGATCACGATGGCCGAATCAGGCCGCTTCATGAAGCGGTACGAGGAGGCCCTCGAGGGGTATACGTACCTGGCAGCCGGGGAATAGAGACGACCCGTCAGATTCAGCCGCGCCCTGCCCGTCATGGTGTTCAACGGTCGGGTCCTGGTACAGGAAAAAGGCCGCGCGACCAAGTCAATCGCGCGGCCCCGAGACTCCCGACTCTTCACTCCCGGCTCCCGACCCCTCACTCCCGGCTTCCGACTCCTCACTCCCGGCTCCCGACTCCTCACTCCCGGCTCCCGACCCCTCACTCCCGGCTCCCGACTTCTGACTTCTACTCTTCGTCCTCCGCCGCCTCACCCTTCTCGGCCTTGTAGGCGGCGACTACCTTGGACTGGATGTGGCTTGGGACCTCTTCGTAGTGCGAGTACTCCATGTGGTAGGACCCGCGTCCGCCGGTGGCCGACGTGAGCTGCTGCTCGTAGGTGAGCATCTCCGACATCGGGACCTGCGCCTTGATGACCGTCATACCGCCGCGCGTGTCCATGCCCGCGATCCGCCCGCGGCGGCCGTTCAGGTCGCCCATCAGGTCGCCGGCGAAGTCGGACGGCGCGTAGACCTCGACGTCCATGATCGGCTCGAGGATGGTCGGCTTGCAGCGCGTCATGGCGTCCTTGAACGCCAGGCGGCCGGCCATCCTGAACGACAGCTCGTTCGAGTCCACGTCGTGGTACTTGCCGTCCACGAGTGTCACCTTGAAATCCACCACCGGGTAGCCGGCCAGGTAGCCGCGCAACCGCGTGTCCTGGATCCCCTTCTCGACCGCGGGGCGGAACGTCTGCGGAATCGATCCGCCGAATATGTCGTCCACGAACTGGAAATCCGAGCCGCGCGGCAGCGGTTCCATGCGGATCGAGCAGTCCCCGAACTGGCCGTGGCCGCCCGTCTGCTTCTTGTGGCGGCCGTGCGCATCGGTCGCCGCCGTGATCGTCTCGCGGTACGGAATCTTCGGTGGCTTCAGGTTCACTTCGACGCCGAATCTCCGCTTCAGCTTCGCGACCGTGACCTCGATGTGCAGCTGCCCCTGGCCGGAGAGCAGCAGTTCGTGGGTCTGCGCCTCGCGGCTCGACCGGATCGTCGGGTCTTCTTCCTGCAGCCGCTGGAGCGACGAGCTGATCTTGTCCTCGTCACCGCGGCTCTTCGGCTCGATCGCGTAGGAGAGCACCGGCTCCGGGAACTTCATCGGGTTGAACGCGACGCCGCCCTTGTCGGTCAGCGTGTCGTTGGTCACCGTTTCTTTCAGCTTGGCGACGGCGCCGATGTCTCCGGCCTTGATCTCGGGCACGTCGGTCTGCGCCTTGCCCTGCAGCAGCACGAGGTGCCCCAGCCGCTCCGGCGTCTCCTTCGTGATGTTGTAGACGGTGCTGTCGGCCTTGATCGAGCCGCTCATCACCCGGAACATGCTGATGCGGCCGGCGAACGGGTCGGCCACGGTCTTCCACACGAACGCCGCGTAGGGAGCGCTCTCCGACGCGGTCACCTCCACGTCCTGGCCTCCCTTGGTGCCCTTCGCGGGACGCTCGGACGGCGCAGGCACGTAGGCGATCAGCGCATCGAGCAGCGTCTGCACGCCGATGTTGAGAATGGACGAGGTGCAGAACAGCGGGAAGATCCTCCGGCCGAGGACGGCGGTGCGGAGGCCGCCCACCAGTTCGTCCTGGGTGAGCGTGCCTTCCTCGAAGAACTTCTCCATCAGCGTGTCGTCGGCCTCGGCGACCATCTCGATCAGCCCGTCGCGCGCCGCCTTCGCGTCGGCTTCCATCGCGGCCGGCACGGCTTCTTCCTTGAACTTGCCGCTGCCATCGGTCTCGAAGACGTAGGCCTTCATTCCGACCAGATCCACCACGCCGCGAAACGCCTTCTCTTCGCCGATCGGCATCTGCACCGGGATCACGGTGCGCCCGAACGACGTGGTCAGCGAGTCGAGCGTGCGGCTGAGGCTGGCGCGTTCACGGTCGATCCGGTTCACGACCACCAGCCGGGGCAACTCGAACTGCTCGGCCGCGGCCCACACCTTTTCGGTCTGCACCTCGACGCCGGATACCGCGTCGACGACGACCACGGCCGCGTCGCACACGCGCATGGCGGCCAGCGTGTCGCTCAGGAAGTTGCCGAACCCGGGGGTATCGATCAGGTTGATCTTGTGCTTGTTCCACTCGGCGTACGCGAGGCTCGCGGCAAGGGTGTGCTTGCGGGACACTTCCTCTTCATCGAAGTCCGTCACCGTCGTCCCGTCATCCACCCTGCCGAACCGGTTGACCATCCCCGCGTCGAACAGGATGGCGGCGGCGAGTTGGGTCTTGCCCGCGCCGGAATGGCCGGCGATCGTGACATTCCTGATACTGGCGGCGTCGTAGACCTTCATAGACGGCAATCCTCCTGCCCGGCGCGCATGGCGCGCTCTCCCTGGGGTCGATCAAGGCTCCGTGCGTGACGCTGTGCCGGGGGCACAAACCGTAATCATACCATCGCACACGGGCAGTTTGGAGGGTCTTCGGCCTCGCCTGTCGGCAAGACCGGCACGGCAGAACGCGTGCCGCGTCAGGGCAGAACATGTTCTGCCCCTACTCGTAGCGCAGGGCTTCGATCGGATCGAGACGGGACGCCCGGAAGGCGGGGAGAAGCCCGAAAAAGATGCCGACGCCGGCGGAGAAGGCGAAGCCGATGGCAAACGACCACCACGGCATCGAGACGGGGAGCGGTGTGAAGGTCCTGACGCTCACGCCGACGGTGGCCCCTATCAGGACGCCGAGGATGCCGCCGATCGAGGTCAGCACGACTGCCTCGAGCAGGAACTGCCAGAGGATCTCGCGCCGGCGCGCGCCGAGCGCCTTGCGGATACCAATCTCGCGCGTCCGTTCCGTCACCGAGATCATCATGATCGCCATGACGCCGATGCCGCCGACCATCAGGGCAATCGAGGAGATGACGACCAGCGCCAGGTAAATGGCCGACGTCGCGTTCTCGAAGAACTTCATCGCCATGTCCTGCGTGGCGACGTCGAAGTCGCTCGGCTGGTTCAGCTTCAGGCGGTGGCGGATGCGCATCACGGTCTCGATCTCGCGCATGGATGCTTCTCGCGAGACCCCGTCCTTGGGCACCGCGAAAATCGTCACCGACCGGCCGATCCGACGGCCCTCGCCGCGCGACACCGCGCCGAACGACTTGGCGAAGCTCGTGTGGGGGATGATCGCGATGGCGTCCTGCGAGTTGCCCATGCCGCCAATCGCCGGCCTGGGGGCCGCGACGCCGATCACGGTGTACTCCGCGGTGCCGATGCGGACGACCTTGCCGAGGGGATCGCTGTTCGGGAAGAACGCCTTCAGCGGCACCTGACCGATCACCACCACGTTGCGTCGATGCCGCACCTCGTTGTCGGTGAAGAACCGCCCCTGCTCGATCTTGACGAAGTTGACGTCGATGAAGTCCTCGCTGGAGCCGAGGATGCCGATCGACTGGGTCTTCTCGTTCCGGTAGAACATCCGCTGCTGGCCCTGGACGTAGGCCGCGACCGATTGCAGCGTCGGGATCTCGTCCTTGAGCACCCGCGCGTCCTCGACCGTCAGGTTCGGGCGCTTGTCCAGGATCTTGCGGTCCATGCCCGACCCGGCGCTGGCGAAGCTCATGCGGGCGACGATGATCGTGTTCGGTCCGAGCTGCCGGATCATGTCGCGGAACGACTCGTCGAACCCCCGGATGATCGAGCTCATCCCCACGATGGCGGTGATGCCGATGACGACGCCGAGGACGGTGAGCGCCGAGCGCATCTTGTTCGCCCGGATCGTCCCCAGGGCCATGCCAATCGTGTCGGTGATGAGTGCGACTCGGACCATTGATGTATCCAGTCAGAACCAGCTGGCAGCTGGCAGCCGTCAGCTGGCGGCCAGCGACGGGTCATCCGCTGTCAGCCGGGGCGTCCGTGATCCGCTGCCCGCTGACAGCTGACAGCTGACGGCGGTCTCCCGTTCCTATTCCCGCCGGAGCGCTTCAATCGGATCGAGCCTGGCCGCCTTGATGGACGGGTAGAGTCCGAAGAACAGCCCGACTACCGCCGTCATTCCGATGCCCATGATCACCGAGTACACGTGCACGGAGGCGGGCATCGGCGTGAACTTGGTGACCACCCACGCGGCGGTGAACCCGAGCGCGGTTCCGACCACGCCGCCGAGCGTGGACAGCGCGATCGACTCGACGAGGAATTGCAGGACGATGTCCCTGCGCTTGGCGCCGAGCGCCTTTCTCAAGCCGATCTCGCTGGTGCGTTCGCTGACCACCATCAGCATGATGTTCATGATCACGATCCCGCCGACGACCAGCGAGAGCGCGACCACGCCGATCAACACGCCGAAGATCCCCTTGGTGATCTCGCGGAACATATTGAGAAACGTGTCCGACGTGACGATGCCGAAATTGCTCGGCTGTTTGGGCTTCAGGCGCCGTTCGATGCGCATCGCGACCGTGGCGGCTTCCATCGCCTTGTCGGTGTCCTTCGGATTGGCCGGCTTCGCCGTCAGTTCGATCCGCTGGCGGGCGCCGAACAGCTTCCGGCTCAGCCCGATCGGGATGACCGCGAACTGGTCCTGGGAGTTGCCGAAGATCGATCCCTTCTTCTCGTTCACGCCGACCACGCGCATGTGGCTCCCCGCGACGGTGATGACCTTCTCAAGGGGGTCCTCGTCCGGGAAGAGCTTGTCGGCCACGTCCCAGCCGATGACCGCGACGGGTCGCTTGCGGTCGATCTCCGCCGGCGTCACGAGCCGCCCTCGCTCGACCTTGTACGCCCCGAATTCGGCGTAGTCGCGGCTCACGCCACTGACCGAGACCGATTCGAGCACGCGGTCCTTGTAACGGATCGTGCCGCTCGCGCCGGCCTGGCTCATCACGACCGCGACCAGTTCAGCCCCCCGCACCGCGGTCGCGTCACGCTCGGTGACGTCTGGGTTCCCGGCCACCTTCTCAAACTCCTCCTCGCTCGTGATCATCCCGAAGCGCTGCACCGAGAAGGTCCCGACCCCGAGGTCGCTGACAATCGCATCCGACACGTAGTCGTCGATCCCCTGAACGAGCGACACCACGGCGATAATCGAGGTGACCGCCACGATGTTCCCCAGCACGGTCAGGAACGACCGGAGCTTGTTGGCCCAGACTGCCGCCAGCGCAATCTTGATGGATTCGAAGAGCTGATACATGGCGTTCCGAAGACGGGTGTCACACGGGCGGGTCTCAGACCCGCCCCTACGGTGAACCGTGCGCGGGCGGGTCTCAGACCCGCCCCTACGTTACTTCTTGGTGTCTTCGATCTTGACCTGGCTGCCGTCGTTCAGGTTGCGCACCGACGCGAACGGGCCTGTAATCACGCGGTCGCCGGTCTTCAGGCCGTCGAGGACCTCGAAGAACTTGTCTCCCGCGATGCCCGTCTTCACGAGCACGAACTGGGCCTTGTTCTCCTTGTCCACGATGAAGACCCCTTCGGTTTCCTTCTTCTTGAAGCCAGGCTTCAGCTCCGCCGCCTCGACGGCCCCGGCGGCCGGTCGCTTGCCCTTCTCCGGCTTGGGCGCCTTGACGACCTTGCCCTGCGGGTCGAAGGTCATCTCACGGACGGTGAGCGCCTGGATCGGCACCGACACCGCGGCCTCCCGCTCGGCGGTCGTAATGTCCGCCGTGCAGGTGAAGCCCGGCCGCACCTCGGGGATCTCGCCGTCGATCGTCACCACCACCTTGAAGTTGGTGGCCTGCCGGACGCCGCCGACGGAGCTGGCGCTGATCGGGCTGTTGCCGATCTCGGTCACCTTGGCCGTGAACGTCTTGTCGGGCAGCGCGTCGATGGTCACCTTCGTCTTCTGGCCGAACTTGACGTTGGGAATATCGGTTTCGTCCACTTCGATCTCGGCCTCGATGACCGACATGTCAGCGACGATCAGCAGCACGACGCTCGGGTTGTTGGTGAAGCCCTGGACCGCCATCTCGCCTTCCTCGACGTTCCGCTTGGTGACGATGCCGTCAATCGGCGACTCGATCGTCACGCGGTTGAGATCGTAATGGGCCGACTCGAGGTCCGCCATCTGGCTGCGAATCCGCTGCTCCGCGGTGGGCACCGCCTGCTCGGCGTTTCGCACGTCGCCCTGGCGCAGCGTGACCGAATCGGCGGCCTGCTCCAGGGCCTGCTTGGTGGCCAGGCGGTCCTTGTCCAGCCTCTGTTGCCGCGACAACTCGTCCAGCGCGAGCTTCAGGTTGACCTTGGCGTTTTCGAGGCTCTGGCGCGCCTGCTGAAGGCCAATGCGCTGCTGCTCGAGCGACGCCTCGCTGACCTGCAGGCGGCTCCGGACGTTGCGCGGATCGACCTGCAGCAGGAACTGGCCGGCCTTCACCCGGTCGCCTTCGTCCACCGCCAGCTTCACCACCTTGCCTGACACTTCGGAGGTGATGTTGACGGTTCGCCTGGCGCGGATCTTTCCGGACGCGGAGACGATGGACTCGAGCTTGCGCGCCTTGATCGCCTCGGCGGTGACAGTGGGGCCTTCGGTCTTCTTGAAGGCGAAATTGGCCCAGATCATGGCGCCGATGAGGACGATGATCCCGATCCCGATGAACACCTTCTTGCGCGTCATGAAGAACTCCGCATGGCCATGATGGCCGCGAACCCAACCGCAATCACACCGTACACAACGAACAGGGCCACCGCCACGCTGCGTGTCTTCTTCCGGTAACACACGGCCAGGCCGATGGCCAGGACCATCAACCACCAGACCCAGAACAGGTCAACCATGCCGAGCAGCCGCGCGAGGAAACTCCCCTCCGGCAGGAACGGCACGAAGACGCCCAGGTTGGTGGCACTCGAGAGCGATTCGCGGAAGTAATTGACCGGCGTGATCAGCAGGGTGCCGACGACGGTCACGACCGTCGAGTGCACGACGACGGCGTAGACCTGCTTGAATGTGGATTGTCCCCCGGTGGCCGCGAAGACCAGGTAGAAGACGCCGGCAATCACCGCCCAGATAATCGGCGGTATGACCACCATCGTGCCGGCCGAGAGCCCCATCCGCCACGGAGCCGGCTCCATGATCCCTTTCCGAAAGCCCTCGTACATCTGGTCGCTCACCGTGAACCCGAACGCCTCCGTCTTGCGGACGGTCTCGTCGAGAGTGGCCTGGCGGCCGACGGTGGTGGATCCGAACCAGAGCTGGGCACCCCCGGTGAGGACGATCACGACCAGGGCGATGGTCAGCCACCTGGGCTTCGCCACGACTGCCTGGAAGGTCTCCTTCGGGGCGAACAGGATGCCGAAGAACCGCGTGGCAAGACCTTTGTCTGGAAGAGCGTTGGGCGGGGCAGTCGTCTCACTCATGATGCTCGGTCTCCGGGGGCAAACACTCAATTCTACCCCTTCTGTGAATATACGTCAGCCCGCGCCCGGATGTTTCCCAAGACATCTCCCAGGGCTGAGATCGTCACACCATGTACTGTCTTCATAATGGGTTACAGGCGAGCGGCAGGGATCGCGCAATTGGCTCTACAGCCGGCGGCGTCGGTGACCGACAAGATCTCAGACTGCGGGGAGTCGGCGTGTCCCCGCTCGCCACTTATCGGCTGGGTCCCCCTTTCTCCGGGCACGGGGTGACGCCCAGGACCGTCGTGGTTCTCGTAAACCGTTGTCTTCCAGATGTAGTCGACCATGGCCGTCCGGATAGGCGAACTCCTCCTCAAAGAGAAGCGGATCACTCCCGTGCAGCTTCAGGAGGCCTTGAACTACCAGAAGGCCAACGGGGGCAAGCTGGGCCTCAACCTCGTCAAGCTCGGCTTCGTCAAGGACGAGGAGATCACCGCGCTGCTCAGCCGGCAGTACGGCGTCCCGTCGATCAACCTCGGCGACTTCCAGATCGACCAGACGGTCATCAAGCTGATTCCCGCAGAAACCGCGCAGAAGTACCAGATCCTCCCCCTCAGCCGCTCGGGCGCCACGCTGACGATCGCGATGACCGACCCGACGAACGTCTTCGCCATGGACGACATCAAGTTCATGACGGGGTATAACGTCGAGCCCGTGGTGGCTTCCGAGTCGGCCGTGGCCGAGGCGATCCTGCGGTACTACAACCTCGCGGCGAAGACGGCCGTCGGCAACGGGCAGCAGAGCGCGCTCGATTTTGCCACGCAGGCGCTGCAGGATCTGCCGCTGGTGGATGCGTCCGAGGTGGAAGTCCTCGAGGAACTCGAGGAGATCAGCGTCGAGGCGCTGGCGAGGCAGGGGGAGGAGGCGCCCGTCATCCGGCTCGTCAACGTGATGCTGATGTCGGCCATCTCGAAGGGCGCCAGCGACATCCACATCGAGCCCTACGAGAAGGAACTTCGCATCCGCTACCGCATCGACGGCGTGCTCTACAACATCATGGCGCCGCCGCTGAAGTTTCGCGATCCGATCGCCTCGCGCGTGAAGATCATGGCGAAGCTCGACATCGCCGAGAAGCGCCTTCCGCAGGACGGGCGCATCAAGATCCGCTTCAACGACGCGGGCCGCGCCAAGGAAATCGACTTTCGCGTCTCCTGCCTGCCGACGTTGTTCGGCGAGAAGATCGTCCTCCGGCTCCTCGATCGCGACAAGCTGATGCTCGACATGACGAAGCTCGGCTTCGAAGCGGAGTCGCTCGCGCGCTACGAGGAGGCGATCAGCCGGCCGTGGGGCATGGTGCTCGTGACGGGGCCGACGGGGAGCGGCAAGACGAACACCCTCTATTCCTCGATCGCCAAGCTGAATACCCCCGAAACGAACATCATGACCGCGGAGGATCCGGTCGAGTTCAACCTGCCCGGGATCAACCAGGTGCAGATTCGGGAGGGGATCGGACTGAATTTCGCCGCGGCCCTGCGTGCCTTCCTCCGGCAGGACCCGAACATCATCCTGGTCGGCGAGATTCGCGACTTCGAGACGGCGGAGATCGGGATCAAGGCGGCGCTCACCGGCCACCTCGTGCTCTCGACGCTCCACACCAACGATGCGCCAAGCACGATCAGCCGTTTGATGAACATGGGGATCGAGCCGTTCCTGGTCGCCAGCTCGGTGAACCTGATTTGTGCGCAGCGCCTCGTCCGCCGGGTCTGCAAGGTGTGCGCGGAGCCGGTGGCGGTCGCGGCGCCCACGCTGATGAAGGTCGGGTTCAGCCCGGAGGACGCGGCGTCGGTGACGCCGTCGAAGGGGCGGGGCTGCGAGAAGTGCAACAACACCGGGTTCAAGGGACGCCTCGGCCTCTACGAAGTCATGGAGGTGGATGACGAGATCAAGGAACTGATACTCGTCGGGGCGTCCGGCCTCGAGCTTCGGAGGAAGGCCGTCGAGCGCGGCATGATCACGCTCCGCCAGAGCGGGCTGCGAAAGGTGAAGCAAGGGCAGACGACGCTCGAGGAAGTGCTGAGGGAAACGGTGAACTGAGCGATGGCAACCCTACCAGAACTCCTCAAGACCACCGTGGAACTGGACGGCTCGGACCTCCACATCACCACCAACACTCCGCCACAGGTGCGGGTTCACGGCAAGCTGCAGCGGCTGCCGATGCCCGACCTCTCGGCGGCGGACACCAAGCAGCTCATCTACAGCGTGCTCACCGACGCGCAGAAGAAGCGCTTCGAAGAGACGATGGAGCTGGACTTCTCGTTCGGGATCCGGGGCATCGCCCGGTTTCGGTGCAACGTCTTCAACCAGCGCGGCGCGGTGGCGGCCGTCTACCGGCTGATCCCCGAACGGGTCCGGACGTTCCAGGAGTTGGGCCTCCCGGCCGTGATCGTCAAGCTCGCCGAGAAGCCGCGCGGTCTCGTCCTGGTGACCGGTCCGACCGGCAGCGGCAAGTCCACGACGCTCGCCGCGATGCTCGACAAGATCAACGCCGAGCGACACGACCACATCCTCACGATCGAGGACCCGATCGAGTACATCCACCACCACAAGAATTGCCTGGTGAACCAGCGCGAGGTGCACAGCGACACGGCGGGCTTCGGCGCGGCCCTGCGCGCCGCGCTCCGCGAGGACCCCGATATCGTGCTCGTTGGCGAGATGCGGGACCTCGAGACGGTGGAATCGGCGCTGCGGATCGCGGAAACGGGCCACCTGACGTTTGCGACGCTGCACACCAACTCCGCCTCGCAGACGATCAACCGCATCATCGACATCTTCCCGGCGCACCAGCAGGGACAGATCCGCACGCAGCTCTCGCTGGTCCTCGAGGGCATCGTCTGCCAGACGCTGCTTCCGCGCGCGGGGCAACCGGGCCGAGTCGTCGCCACCGAGATCCTGGTGCCGACCTCCGCGATCCGGAACCTGATCCGCGAGGACAAGGTCCACCAGATCTACTCCTCGATGCAGACGGGCCAGGAGCGGGTGGGGATGCAGACGCTGAACCAGTCGCTGGCGACGTTGTTCTTCAACCGGCTGATCACGATGGACACGGCGCTGAACGCCTCCTCCCACAGGGACGAACTCGTGGATATGATCAACCGGGGCGTCGGTGTGGTGGCCGGCGCCGGGCTCGGCCGGCCGACGGGCGCCACGGGCGACCAGCCGGGAAGGCCTCCGTTGAAACGGTAGGCGTTCGCGGGACCGGCGTCGAAGCACAGTCGGATCGGCGTTTTGCCGGTCCAGGGGGACGACCATGGCGACTTTTGCGTATACCGGACGGACGCGTGGCGGTGAGACGGTGAGCGGCGAGCGCATCGCCGACACGCTGGAAACAGCGACGGCCGCGTTGCGCAGGGACCAGGTTCTCGTCACGAAGATCGCGCCGGCCAAGACCAGGGCCGAGCAGAAGGCGGTGACAAAGCGCGCCAGGGGGCGCCGCGTCAACTCCAAGAACCTGGCCGTGTTCACCCGGCAGTTCTCGGTCATGATCGACGCCGGCCTCCCGCTCGTGCAGTGCCTCGACATCCTGGGCACCCAGGAAGAGGACAAGAACTTCGCGCGGGTGATCATCGAGACCCGGAGCGACGTCGAGGGCGGGTCGTCGCTGGCCGACGCCATGAGGAAGCACCCGAAGGTGTTCGACGCCCTCTTCACGAACATGATTGCCGCCGGCGAAGCGGGCGGTATCCTCGACACCATCCTGAAGCGGCTTGCGGTCTACATCGAGAAGAACGTCAAGTTGAAGCAGCAGGTGAAGTCGGCGATGATGTACCCGATCGCCGTCCTGACCATCGCCGCCGGGGTGGTCGCCGTCATCCTCTGGAAGGTCATCCCGACGTTTGCCGCCATGTTCGCCGGCCTCGGCGCCGAGCTCCCGCTTCCCACGCGCGTCGTGATCTGGATGAGCGACTCGCTCGTCAGGTTCCTGCCGTTCATCGTGGTCGGCCTTGTCGCCATGGTGTTTGCCCTGAAGCAGTACTACGGGACCGACGGCGGCCGCCACGTCATCGATCGTCTCGTGCTGAAGATGCCGGTCCTCGGCATGATCATGCGGAAGATTGCCGTCGCGCGCTTCTGCCGCACGCTCTCCACGCTGATCAGCTCGGGCGTCCCGATCCTCGACGGCCTCGAGATCACGGCCAAGACCGCCGGCAACGCGATCGTCGAGGACGGGATCATGACGACGCGCAAGAGCATCGAGCGCGGCGAGACGGTGTCGGCTCCGCTGAAGGAGACGGGCGTCTTCCCCGCGATGGTGACGCAGATGATCGGTGTCGGTGAGGCGACCGGCGCGCTCGACACGATGCTCGCCAAGATCGCCGACTTCTACGAGGAAGAGGTGGATGTCGCGGTGGCCGGCCTCCTGACGCTCATGGAGCCGATCATGATCGCGTTCCTCGGTATCATCGTCGGCGGCATCGTCATCGCGATGTACATGCCGATCTTCTCGATGATCAGCAAGCTGACGTAGGACGGATTCTGGCGGTCGAACCGTGTAGGGGCGACCGGCCGGTCGCCCCTACGGTGTTTTTGAATTCTGGCTTCTTCCGTA
>Ga0209745_1000249_pt1 | contig 31556 bp, 25 predicted proteins | sample BarGraNGADG00312_FD_184495 | JGI IMG/M metagenome (GOLD analysis project Ga0209745, IMG submission 184495) | Arctic peat soil microbial communities from Barrow, Alaska - Barrow Graham LP Ref core NGADG0004-312 (SPAdes) (version 2) | ecosystem: Environmental > Terrestrial > Soil > Wetlands > Peat... | reverse complement strand
TTATAAGGACGACATTAATATTCTTGCCAAATAAGTTATGGAGGAAGCTGTAAATAACATCCCCCTGGAAGAGGAGGAATATATTATAAACATGGGGCCTCAGCACCCGTCAACGCACGGTGTGTTAAGACTGGTGGTATCGCTCAAGGGCGAGATGGTGCAGAATGTTGAACCTCACATAGGTTATGTACACCGCGGTATTGAGAAAATGTGTGAAAGCCTCACCTACCCTCAGATAATTCACCTCACTGACAGGATGGACTACCTGTCGGCACACATCAATAACGAAGCGGTCAGCCTCGCTGTTGAAAAAGCCCTTGATATTGAGGTATCTGACAGGGTTAAGTATATACGCACTATCCTCAGTGAACTTACACGGATCCAGTCGCACCAGCTTTTCTGGGCTACCTTCGGGATGGATCTCGGCGGCCTGACCTGTTTCTTTTATGGACTCAGAGACCGCGAGCTGGTGATGGATATCTTCGAGGAGACATGCGGCGGAAGAATGATTGTCAGCTACAACTGTCCTGGCGGACTTATGAATGACATACATCCCAACTTTCAGAAAAGAACCAAAGACTTCATAAAGTACTTCCGGAAGACTTTGCCTGAGTATGACCGTCTTCTTACCGGAAATGTCATCTTCCAGGAGCGTCTTAAAGGCATCGGCATCATAAACCGTGAGGACGCCATTGCCTGGGGACTGACGGGTCCGGTTGGCCGTGCATCAGGATTTTCGTGCGACATACGTAAGCATAATCCTTACAGTGCCTATAATAAGGTGACATTCAAAGAGATACTTTATAATGAGGGAGATTCTTTACATAGGTATCAGGTAAGGATGGATGAGATGCGGGAATCAATGGACATCATTGAACAACTCATTGATAATATACCTGAGGGCCCTTATGCCGAGAAGATGAAGCCTGTGATCAAATTGCCCGAGGGAGAATACTGGCAGAGTGTGGAGACAGCCCGCGGGGAACTCGGTGTATTCATCGTGAGTGACGGGAACAAAAATCCTTACAGGATGAAGTTCAGGTCACCCTGCTTTTCAAACCTTGCCCCTCTGAACATATTGGCAAAAGGTTTCAAGATTGCAGACCTTGTGGCTATCAATGGCTCTCTTGACCTTGTCATTCCAGATATTGACAGATAGAATTAAGTAACAGAATCCGGATATGAAGTTTAATATATACGATCTTACATCATTCACTCAATGGATAGACAGCAGCCTCCGCGCATCGATGTCGCCGGGATGGGCAGTAGCTGTTGAGATGATAATTATCGGACTGGTAATACTTATTTTCTTTGCTCTGATAGGCCTGTTCCTGGTATACGCTGAAAGAAAAGTATGTGCACTCATGCAAAACCGGCTTGGCCCGAACAGAGTTGGCCCCTGGGGTATCTTCCAGACGGTTGCTGACCTGGTGAAGCTTTTGTTCGTTGAGCTTGTTCCTATCAAGAACGCTGATAAAATTCTGTTCAACCTTGCTCCCTTCATAGTTATTGTTGCTTCAATTATGGCTATCGGGGCTTTGCCCTTTGCGAAGGGTCTTCAGGCGATAGACCTTAATATTGGTATTTTCTATCTGATGGCAGTATCCTCGATGGGTGTCATTGGTGTCCTCCTTGCCGGATGGTCCAGCAATAATAAATATTCACTTATCGGAGCAATGAGAAGTGGCGCGCAGATAGTCAGTTATGAACTGTCAGTAGGCCTGGCGCTTATTACGATGGTCGTCCTGGCAGGTACGATGCAACTATCAGAGATGATCGAAGCACAGAGGTGGGGCTGGTTCATCTTCAAAGGGCACATCCCGGCAGTGATAGCTTTTGTTATCTATATCGTCGCCGGTACCGCAGAGACAAACAGGGGCCCCTTTGACCTTGCCGAGGCTGAGTCAGAGCTTACTGCCGGTTATCATACCGAGTATTCAGGAATAAAATTCGCCCTATTCTTCCTGGCTGAATATATAAATATGTTCATCGTTGCGGCTATTGCCACCACGGTATTTCTTGGCGGCTGGATGCCCCTTCATGTTTACGGATGGGGCGGATTCAACAAAGTGATGGATTTTATTCCGCCTTTCTTCTGGTTCCTTGGAAAATCATTCGGGGTGGTATTTCTGATGATGTGGCTGAAATGGACTTTCCCCAGGCTCAGGATAGACCAGTTGCTGACCCTTGAATGGAAGTTTCTGCTTCCCATTAACATATTCAACCTTCTGTTGATGGCCTTCCTGGTCCTTGTCGGATGGCACTGGTAAGAACATGAACTAACACTGAAAAAAAGTAATGAAAAGTTTTATAAAATATATCAGGAGCATCTTTGACGGGCTTATTTCCCTTCTGAAGGGTTTAAGCGTCACAGGCAAGTATTTTTTCAAGCCTGGGACAACATGGACCCAGCAATATCCGGACAACCGCAAAGAGCTGAAAATGTTTGACAGGTTCAAAGGTGAGGTGACGATGCCCCACAATGACAAGAATGAGCATAAATGCACCGGTTGCGGTATATGTGAGATTAACTGTCCTAATGGTACAATTGAAATCATTTCAGCTTCCGTAGTTAATGAAGAAGGGAAAAAACAGAGAATTATAGACAAACACATTTATCATCTCGGGATGTGTACCTTCTGCGGCCTGTGTGTCAAGACCTGCCCATTCCAAGCTCTTGCATTCGGACAGGAGTTTGAACATGCCGTGTTTGACCGCACAAAGCTCACGAAGATCCTTAACCAGCCCGGATCAAAACTTATGAAAGGAGTCGCTTAATGGAAGGCAGAGAGATAATGTTCGCAGCTTTTGCGCTTGTAATAATAGTATTTTCGGCGTTGACCGTCACCAGCCGGAGAATCCTCCGTGCTGCAGTATCCCTCCTTTTTGTACTGATAGCAACTGCAGGTCTGTACTTCCTGCTTAACTACCAGTTCCTTGCGGCCGTTCAGCTTACACTATATGCTGGCGGTATAGTTGTTCTGATCATTTTTTCCATTCTGCTCACCAGCCAGATAAGCCAAAAGTTCGAACCTATTGAATGGAAAAAAGCACTTTTTTCAGCCCTGGCTGCCATTGCAGGGGCAATCGTGGTCATAACCACAATCCTGCAGCATACGTTTGCCGCTGATACTGCAGCTGCCATGGAAGTGAACATGCATGTGATAGGAAAGAGTCTGCTGGGAACAGGAGCTGACGGTTATGTGCTGCCGTTTGAAGTTATCTCCATACTGCTTGTGGCTGCGATGATTGGTGCGATAGTAATCGCCAAGAAGGGCAGCCCGTTTAAAGAAGAAGAAAAAAACAAGTAAACTGAAAATTATATGAACTCAGGCATTCCATTAGAATATTACCTTATCGTGGCAACGATAATGTTCTTTATCGGTGTCTATGGTTTTCTCACCCGGAGAAACCTTATAACAATCCTAATGTCGACTGAACTTATCCTGAACTCCGTTAACATTAATTTTCTTGCCTTCAACAGATTTCTGTTCCCCGGCAAGCTTGACGGGCATTTTTTCGGCCTTTTCGTAATTGCCGTTGCTGCTTCGGAAGCTGCCGTCGCCATAGCAATTATCATCAACATATACAGGAGATTTACCAGCATCAATGTTGAAAATGTTAACGAATTAAAATACTGATAAAGAAGAGCATAAATGGCAGATTTCGGTTATACAGTCTGGATTCTAATCGTCCCCTTCGTCACCTTTATTGTACTGGGTCTCTTCGGGATGAAGCTTAAAGCCCGTATTTCAGGGCTTACAGGCACTTTAGGCCTCGCAATTGTTACAGTTCTCTCATATGCAACCGCATTCAGGTATTTCCTGGGAGCCGGTCTTGCCGATGGGATCTACCAGAAGATTATTGCATTTAACAGCACATGGCTGACACTAACAGATCGTCTCCATATAGATATGGGTGTTCTTCTGGATCCGATCTCGGTAATGATGCTTGTGGTGATCAGCACTGTCTCATTCATGGTTCATATCTACAGCCTGGGTTATATGAAGGGTGAGAAAGGGTTTGAGAGATATTACTCGTTCCTTTCACTGTTCACTTTTTCCATGATGGGTCTTGTTGTCGCGACCAATATCTTTCAGATGTACATTTTCTGGGAGCTTGTCGGCATTTCATCCTATCTGCTGATTGGCTTCTATTACTCAAGGCCGAGCGCAGTGGCTGCCTCGAAAAAGGCGTTTATCGTCACGAGGTTTGCAGATATGGGATTCCTGATCGGGATCCTGATCCTGTCATTTACAACAAAAACATTTGATTTTGTAACCCTGACCGATCTTAACGGACCGGCGATAACAAGTACCGGAGGAGCCGTTTTCCTGGGTATGTCGGTCATGACCTGGTCAATGATACTTATATTCGTGGGTGGTGCCGGCAAGTCAGCCATGTTCCCGCTGCATATATGGCTTCCTGACGCCATGGAAGGCCCTACGCCGGTATCTGCTCTCATACATGCCGCCACCATGGTTGTTGCAGGTGTTTACCTTGTTGCCAGAATGTTTCCGGTATATTATTTCGCCGCTCCCGAAGCACTTCAAATCATAGCATGGGTGGGAGCTTTCTCATCCCTCTTTGCCGCCGTGATAGCTATGACACAAACAGATATCAAGAGGGTCCTTGCCTATTCCACCATCTCCCAGATAGGTTATATGATATTCAGCCTTGGCGTCTCCGGGTACGGCGGACATGAGGGCCTCGGTTTCATGGCATCGAACTGGCATCTGTTCAACCATGCTATGTTCAAGGCACTTTTATTCCTCGGTGCCGGCTCCGTCATTCATGCTGTACACAGCAATTATATGACTGAGATGGGAGGACTCAGGAAATACCTCCCGATAACCAACATCACCTTCCTTATCGCCTGCCTCACTATTGCTGGACTGTTTCCACTTTCAGGCTTCTTCAGCAAGGATGAGATACTCACAGCGGCCTTCCACCATGATAAGGTGCTGTTTGCCATCGAGTATCTTGTGGCAGGACTGACGGCTTTCTACATGTTCAGGCTCTATTTTTCAATTTTCCACGGGCATGACAGGCAGTACGATCACACTCCGCATGAATCTCCTGCAACAATGACCATTCCTCTGATCATCCTTGCCATCGGTTCGGTGTTCTCAGGTTTGCTTCCTTTCAACAGACTGGTGACCTCAGACGGCGCGCCGTTTGAGTCACATATTGAATGGAGCGTTGCGGGGCCCTCGCTCATTATCGCCCTTACAGGTATTGCAATTGCCTGGGTGATGTACAGGAAAGAAAACACGCTTCCTGACAGGCTTGCTTCAACGTTCAAACACAGCTATAAATGGGCATACAACAAGTTCTATATTGATGAGCTGTACCTTTTTATTACAAAAAAGATAATATTCAGGCGTATCTCACAACCGGTAGCATGGTTTGACAGACATATAGTCGACGGCACGATGAATGGCATTGCATGGGTGACACAGACTGTGTCTAACCGAATCAAAGGTTTACAGTCGGGTCAGCTGCAGCAATACGGATTTGTGTTTGTTACCGGAGCGGTTGCACTTGTCCTGTTTTTCATTTACCTGATAAAATAAGAATCAGACTTAGAAAAGTATCTCAATATGAATATATTATCCTGTCTAGTAATTATTCCGCTCCTGACGATCACAGGCATTCTTCTTGTTAAAGACGCACGGCAGGCGAGAGTCGTATCAGCGATAGGTATGGGAATTCAGCTTATCACAGCCTTTATAATAGTCTTCATGTATCTCTCGGAGCGAAAGGCCGGCAATACTGATCAGATGCTCCTGATGAGCAGCTATGAATGGTTCAGTAGTCTCAATATTTACTACACTGTAGGTGTTGATGGGATATCCGTTGCAATGATAGCTCTGACCTCAATTGTTGTTATTGCCGGGGTGTTTGCGTCATGGGAGATGGAAGATCTGAAGAAGGAATTTTTTATCTCGCTCATACTTCTTGCAACAGGTGTGTTTGGATTTTTCATCTCGCTTGATCTGTTCACGATGTTTCTTTTTTATGAGCTTGCGGTTATACCAATGTATATCCTGATCGGGATCTGGGGAAGCGGACCCAAAGAGTACGCAGCCATGAAGCTGACGCTTATGCTTATGGGAGGTTCTGCCCTGCTTATGATCGGATTATTCGGGATCTATTTTAACTCAGCTCCTGATGGCGGCGAGCTTACCTTCAATATTATCGAGATTTCAAAGATCACCATCCCAATTCAGGCGCAGAGGTGGTTCTTCCCGCTGACTTTTGTCGGTTTTGGCGTTCTCGGGGCTTTATTCCCACTGCATACCTGGTCACCTGACGGACACTCCTCTGCTCCTACTGCCGTCTCTATGCTTCATGCCGGTGTCTTAATGAAACTCGGAGGCTATGGCTGTTTCAGGGTAGCCATGTTCCTTATGCCTGAAGCCGCAAATGAAATGGCATGGATATTTATTATCCTGACAACAATAAGCGTTGTGTATGGTGCTTTTGGCGCCATAGTGCAGAAGGATCTGAAATATATCAATGCATACTCTTCCGTGAGTCACTGTGGCCTGGTGCTCTTTGCAATACTGATGATGAACCGGACAGCGATGACCGGTGCTGTTATCCAGATGGTATCACACGGTCTTATGACAGCCCTCTTCTTCGCTTTGATCGGTATGATCTATGGAAGGACACACACTAGAATAATAAGCGAGATGGGTGGACTGATGAAAGTTATACCCTTCCTGGGCGTGGCATACGTCATAGCCGGTCTTGCCTCACTTGGACTGCCCGGTCTCAGCGGATTTGTGGCAGAGATGAATATTTTCTTTGGATCATTTGAGCATCCGGATACATTCCACAGGGTAGCAACAATTATTGCAATCACCTCGATAGTTATAACAGCGGTATATATCCTGAGGGTAATTGCCATACTTCTTCTCGGGCCGGTCAGGGATCCACATTACAGCGAGTTTAATGATGCCAGGTGGTATGAGAAACTGTCCATTCTTGCACTTTTGACAGGCATTATTTATATAGGTATGATACCATCGGGATTGTCAGGCATCATAAGGGACAGCATTATGCCTGTTGTTGAAAAGCTTATGTAATATATTGTATAACAGGAGAATATTTAATCCAGCGGTAAAATGAGTCTTGATAATTTTTTGATGATGCGCCACGAGCTGGTTCTGACTTTAGCCTTTCTGATAATTCTGGTGGCGGAAGTTTTCACCGGTGAAAAAAAGAAGGAAAAGTTCAGGGGGTTTGCGGTGGTTCTTTTTGCGGTCGTGACTGCCATCGGTATGCTGCCGGCTCCTGAGGGAACACTTTTCGGAGGGATGTACCAGGCAGGGCGCACAACCACCTTAATGAAGAATATCCTGAATATAGGAACCCTCATCGTACTCATCCAGTCATTTACCTGGCTTGGCAGACCTGAAAACAGGGATAGGATTCACGAATACTTCATGCTATTGATCTCCACCCTTCTGGGAATGAATTTCATGATCTCTGCAGGTCATTTCCTGATGTTCTATATCGGTATTGAGCTGGCTACGATTCCTCTTGCAGCACTGGCAGCTTTTGAAAGATATAAAAACAGATCGGCTGAAGCAGGTATAAAGCTGATCCTGTCTTCATCATTGTCATCCGGAATACTCCTGTACGGTCTCTCAATGATATACGGAACTGTCGGATCACTGTATTTTGCAGATATTGCAGCCAGGCCGTCAACAGCCGCCCTCACAATTCTCGGGTTCATATTCTTCTTTTCCGGAATGGGCTTTAAAATGTCATTGGTTCCTTTCCACCTGTGGACTGCTGATGTGTACGAAGGTGCTCCGGTCAGCATTGCAGCTTATCTTTCCGTAATAAGCAAGGGCGCCGCAGCATTTATCTTCATAATAATCCTCTATAATGTTTTCCCGGTTATCATAGATACCTGGCAAAAGGTGATCTGGGTGATTGCAGTAATGACGATAACAATAGGAAACCTCTTTGCACTCAGGCAAAAAAACATGAAAAGATTCCTTGCATTTTCATCAATTGCCCAGGCTGGGTTCTTCCTGCTCGGTTTCATTGGCGGCAGCAAGCTGGGAATGACCACGGTGATCTATTATGCACTTATTTACATCTTCACTAATCTGGCCGCTTTCGGCATTGTCTCGATCATATCCGAAAGGACCGGTAAGGAAAGCATGGATGATTATGACGGACTGTACAGAACCAATCCAAAACTCAGCCTGACAATGATGCTTGCCATGTTTTCGCTGGCAGGCATACCTCCTGTGGCAGGGTTCTTCGGCAAATTCTTCCTTTTTGCTGCAGCGGCTGAAAAAGGTTTCTATGTCCTCGTTGCTATCGCAGTGCTTAATACCATAGTGGCATTGTACTATTATCTGCTTGTGGTCAAGGCAATGTTTATCAATAAAAGTGAGAATCCAATAACTTATTTCAAAAGTGATTTTATGTCAAAGCTGGGTCTCGCAATCTGCATTGCTGGCATCGTGGTCACAGGGTTTGCAAGTGGTCTCTTTGAAATGATAAGGAATTTAAGTTACGGCATCTAATCTTAACCATTATGACACCAATCACAAATGCCAGGCATCAGGTCGGAGAGATAGACGGCATACGCTGTACAATAGTTGAAAGCGGAATAACAAAAAAGAGAATGGAATTTCTCCGTGACTTGCTGACCTTTAACAAGCTGGAGGTAATGGTAAAGGAAGATGCCCCGGCAGAAGGTTCAACTGAGATTCTTTACACTATCGGGGTTACCGATATTATTTTCAATCCTGCTTATGCTGTTTACGAAAGGACCCTTAAAAAGCCTGACGGTACTGTGGTCACTCCTGCGTATTACAGGCAGCTGGAAGGTGATACGTCAGTTCTGTACTGGGACTACGGTAAGACCGCAATTGCCGATCTATACGAGTAATACCCGGCTATTTATCAGACATCATAACTGTCAGTCGATCTGTAAAATGACCGATATCATCTAAAGTTGTATCCCAGCTGGTCATAAGGCGATATTCCGACAGCTGTTCATTCCATGGATAGAAGAAATATTCCCTGCTGACCCGTTCTGCAACATCACGTGGCATAATAACAAAAATGCCATTTGATTCAACCTTCTGGGTTATTGTGACGCCCTTAACCGTGCGCAATCTCTTCTCAAGCTCTTTTGCCATCATATTTGAATGCGATGCGCACTCCCTCCAGAGATTGTCAGTCAGGTAGGCGATATATTGTGCAGCGATGAAACGCATCTTTGAAGCAAGTTGCATCCCCTGCTTCCGGATGTATTTGAAGCCATGGGTCAGACCCGGTTTCAGGAAGCAAACTGCTTCCCCGTACATCATGCCATTCTTTGTGCCGCCAAAAGAGAGTATATCAACTCCGGCATCAGTGGTGAAAGACCTGAACGGAAGCCCCAGACCGACAGCAGCATTAGCCAATCGCGCTCCATCCATATGAAGCAGCATATTATAGCTGTGGGCATAGTCGGCCAATGCTTTTATCTCATCCACGGTGTACAGGGTCCCCATTTCTGTCGACTGGGAAACCGAAATGACAGCAGGCTGGCTATGATGCTCAAAATCAAAACCATGCATGTGCTTTGTCAATAGCTCGGGACTGATCTTCCCGTCAGGTGTATCAACAGTCAGCACCTTGCAGCCTGTGAACTTTTCAGGTGCACCGCATTCATCACCCTCGATATGAGCTGTATATGAGGTTATAACTGAATTCCACGGTCTTGTCACACCTGCCAGGCCCAGCACATTGGCTGCTGTGCCGGTGAAGACGAAGTAAATCTCAGCTTCCATGCCAAGTTCCTCCCGGAGCATTGCTGTCGCTTTTTCAGTGAACGGGTCACCGCCATAGCCCACCACATGCCCGTGATTGGCACGTATCAATTCATTCATTACGGCAGGGTGAACCCCTGAATTGTTGTCGCTCGCGAAACCGCGTTTAATGACCATTTCACTCATTGCTGAAGTATTAATAACTGTGCAATTTACTTAAAAGGCGCAGCAGCAACAAAGTTCTTTATCTATCTTTACGAAATATGGGTTCGGTGACGAGATATTTCATTTTCCTATCCTTTAAGGGAACGGCATATAACGGCTGGCAGGTACAGCCAGGTAAACACACTGTACAAGGTGTTTTAAACAAGGCTCTTTGCACTGTCCTTGGAGAACAGATAACACTGACTGGTGCCGGAAGGACAGACACAGGAGTGCATGCTTCGTTTTTCTGTACTCATTTTGACTCGGTAAAGAGTGATCTTGACAGGGACAGTCAGATATTCTATAATCTGAACAGTTTTCTTCCAGGCGATATTGCGCTTAAAAAAATTGTCAGGGTAAAACCTGATGCCAATGCCCGTTTTGATGCACTTTCAAGAACCTATCAATACACCATAACTACCGTCAAGGATCCGTTTGCAGCTGAAACAGCCTGGCTGCTTTACTGGAAGCTTGACCTTTCCTTGCTTAACCAGGCTTCTGCCATACTGCTGAATCACAACGATTTCACCAGCTTCAGCAGGCTGCATGGGGGCAACAAAACCAATATCTGCAAGGTAAGTTACGCAAACTGGGATGAAGAGGAGGGGCGTCTTGTTTTTACCATTAAGGCTGATCGTTTTCTCAGGAATATGGTAAGGGCTATTGTGGGAACGCTCATCCCGGCAGGAAGAGGCAAACTGTCAATCAGCGACTTTAAAGGAATCCTCGGGGGCAAAGACCGGGGCCTCGCCGGGCAGTCTGCTCCTGCCCACGGTTTATCGCTGACCGAAATTGAATACCCTGAAGCTTTGTTTATCTGATCTCTGAATTCCACACATTCCACGCCATCTCAGCCTGTATCAGGAACATCTCCTCACCGTTTATGGTTTGGCAACCATGCTCCTCTCCCATCCGAAGGAATTGTGTTACAGGGGGATTATAGATAAGGTCAAAAAGCACTTGTCCTTCCCTTAGTGAGCTGTAATCAATCGGAGCAGAAACCTCAGTGGCCGGTGAAGTGCCCAGAGGAGTGGTGTTGACAATTAGTCCCGCATCGCTTATTATTTCTCCCGGAAGCTCATCATATGAATAACCGCCTTTTACGGGTTTTCTGGATACAGGTATAGCCCTTATGTTCAGATCAATCAGCGTATGGATAACGCTCCTTGAAGCGCCGCCGGTTCCAAGTACCAGGGCTGATTCAGGCAGTGTTATAAGGTTTTTAAGCAGTGACTCCCTAAATGCCGGGGCGTCAGTATTGTATCCTTTAAGATGTGCCTGTCCGTCGCGGCGGGTGACCCTGACAGTATTCACCGCACCTATTTCGGCGGCTACACTGTCAACTTCATCCAGGTAGGTGATTACCTGAACCTTATAAGGTATGGTGACATTAAACCCGCAGAGATCCTGTTCTCTTTCAAGCAGGTAAGGAAGCTGATCGATTGAAGCCAGCTCGAATTTTCTGTAAATATGATCAGGCAGGTTCTCCCTGGTGAATTTTTCAGTGAAGTACTTTTGAGAGAATGAATGACCGAGAGGGTATCCTATTATACCGAAGAGCCTCATTTCATTTCGGCCGGAAGAAAGCTGAAGAACGTGTCGCTCCTCAGTCCAAGTCTCAGGGATTCAAGGGCAATTATCTCGTTAGGGGCTATATTGCCCAGGTTGACATTTGCACCGAAGTTCTGTATGAACCAGGCCTGTTGCGGTTTCTGCGGAGCCTCCCAGAGGACGTTATTAAATCCTATTTCCTTTGAAATGGTTTTGATCAGGTCAGGGTTCACCGAACCGTCATCGTTATAAATGCCAACTGTACCTGATTCGCGTGCTTCGGCTATCACTTTGACTGAACCCGCATCAAGCTCTGACTTCATCATCTCAACCCACTGTTCAGGGGTATAGATGATGTTCTTTTTCTTTGATCCTACTTCAGAGATGACCGTAAACTCCTTTGACAATTTTCTGATATATTCAAGCTTGTCACTATGTTCAAACTCGTATGATCCGTCGGATATCTCAGCCATCTTAATGCCTGATTCCTTCAGCAGCTTGACATATTCCTTGTACAATCCCCTGATTATGAATGCTTCGAAAAGCGTTCCGCCCAGGTACACAATCAACCCGGCCTTATGATAGGCTTTTATCTTTTTATCAACATCAGGTGTGATCACAGACGTGCCGAAGCCTAGCTTGATAAAATCGGCATATTCGCTTCCTACTTCCGCAAAATCCTCTGCTTCCCTCAGGCTCAGCCCTTTATCCATTACCATGGTAAGGCCTTCCTTCCTGGGCTTTGAAGGTCTTTCAGGAATATGAGTAAGCAGTTGTCTTACTTTTTTCATATCTGGATCATTTTGTCTTCCTGAAGAGTCGTTTCATTGCCGGCGTGAGTTGTTCTTCAGGCAGAAGAACTGCATATTCTGCAAACAGTCCTGCATCTAGCCTGGCGGCTTTGTTTAATGCTTTAAGGGCTTCGGTTTTGTTTCCTCTGTGAAGAAATGCAGATGCAAGCAGAAAGTAAATACCGGGAACATCACCGCTGACCTTCTTTGCTTTCCGGAGTATGCGTATTGCGCCGGCATACGCGCCCGTCATCATCATTATTATTCCCGTTTCTATCCATGCCTCGTCATAATAACCGTCGAGTCTGAGTGTTTCGCTGAAGCATTTAACGGCCTGTTTGACGTTCCCCAGCATTATATATGCCTTGCCTAATGTAAACCAGTAATCGGGGTTATTCGGATCAAGCTGTATTGCCTTCTTAATCGGGGAGATGCTGTCACCTGCCTTGTCGCGCGAAATTGAGAGCAGACCAAGGCCATACCAGGGATCAGGAAAATCAGGAGTAAGCTCAATAGCCTCAAAATAATATTTGCGTGCCATCTCCTCGTTGCCTGTCTTATCATAGCACTCAGCCAGATATGTAAGTCCTTCAAGGCTATCAGGCTCCTCTTCCACAAATTCGCGGTAGACATCCATTGCCTCCCTGTATTTTTCAAGGTTGCTGAGTATGTTGGCCTTGTTGAAGAGGGCAAACGTGTTTTCCGGATTAATAGCCAGTGCATAATCGTATGCTTCGAGAGCCCTTCCGTATTCGCCTGTCTTGTTGTATATTATGCCGAGGTTATACCACGCACTGTCAGAATATGGTTCCTCATTGAGGTACCTTGTGTAATATCTGATACTTTTCCTGTAATCGCCTTTCTTCTCATATGCATAGGCGAGATCGTATGTATGAGCCGCAAAGTCAGGCTCGAGTTTCGCCAGCATAAGCAGGTAAGGGATCATCTCCTCATAGTAGTTGAGGTTCTGAAGTACTGAAGTGATACTGTAAAGTATTGTTTCCTGGTCTTCCGGATCTGATTCGAGTGCCATGTTGAACACTTTCCTGGCTCCGGTAATATCTCCCAGCATAGCCAGTGCTGTGCCTTTGCACACATAAATATCATAGTTGCCAGGCTCAATATTCTCGAGAAGTCTGGCAATGGTAAGTGCTTCAGTGGCTCTGCCCTTCTCAAGCAGCACCCTTGCTTTGCGTATCTGAATAGGTACTGAATTCGGATGAAGCTCACATGCGAAAGAAGTTGCTTCAAAAGCGTTCATCGGATTATTACCCTCAAGATAGTAATCGATAATCGCCTCAAATTCAATCACATCAAAATAACAGGTTTCCTTATTCTTCCTCATCTTTTCAAACCGAAGAATAACCTCTTCGACTTCACTGTCGTGGACGAAACCATATTTCTCTTCTTCCATTCTCCCCGAAAATATCCTGCAAATGTATAACATAATCTCATCCGAGCACTTTAAATTAAATTCAATTATCAACAGTGTTAACTTTTTTTAAACATGATAACCAGAGGTTTGGGAAAATACTTTTTGTCTGACGCAACCTTCCGGCGTTGCTTTGCATCTTATTATTGGAATCAGAATATTACCCTCAAACCAAATATTACCCTAGAATTAACCTAAATTCTACCTTCTGAAACCGGGCTCTACTGGCCCGGTTTTATTTTTAATATCCCGGATTTGCAACTTTGAGGCACTTCCATCAGTTTAAAAGGTTATGATGACAACCGGGAAGGTATTAAATACGATATTGGGTTTAATCACCCTCGTTATTATGGCAGGATGTGAGAAAGAGCCCCTGAAAATAAAATACAGGACCGGTTTCTTCCCTGATTCGGTGATAGCCATCGAAGGGCTAAACACACAGTTTGATGACTACAACACTGCTCTGGAGGCTTCAACAATATCGACTCAGCGGCCTGTTGTTTTTTCTTCCAACCGGCAGAGTTCGGGCGGCGAGTTTGACCTTACACACGGAGTCATATGGTACACTTTCGGGCAGACAACCGGAACATTCAGTCTGGAAGGTGTGATGAAACCGGACGTTTTCCTTGATGAGCTGACTTCTGCTTTCAACACTTCCGGTAATGAGTACGGACCATTCAGATTCTTCAATTCCTATAACGGTAAAGAATATATGGTCGCTGCCACGGAAGTGGAAGGTTCCGGTCTCGATCTTGTTTACACCGGTTATATACCCGTTTATTCACCTGTTCCTTCTATTCCTGGCCCGGTTCCCGCCACTGTCTTCAATTCAGATTACAATGACGTGTATTTGTCACTCAACAACACTCTGGATACCGCATATTTCTGTTCCGACAGGTCAGGCAATTTTGATATTTACATGATGGTCAAGCCCCCGGCCACCAGCCTCGATGAGTGGTTCACTTCTGCTCCTGCAGTTCCTGTGAAAGTTGACAGCCTCTGCAGCGACTACAATGACAAGTGCCCGTTCGTCTCCGGCAAATACATGTTCTTTGCCTCGGACAGGCCAGGCGGTGATCCGGGCGAAGACTTCGACCTTTATTATTCTGTTTATAAAGGAGGCAAATGGAGCTCTCCGGTAAATCTTGGTCCGGCTGTCAATACCTCAGCCAATGAATACCGGCCGGTGATAGGTATCGATCTTTATTTTGACAACGTGTTCATGATCTTCTCTTCCGACCGTTCTGGAGGAAAGGGTGGCTATGACCTGTACTTCACCGGTATTTATCTGCCGGGCGACTGAACATTCATCTCCTGCAGGCTTTAAGGGTATTCAGCAGCAGTGATACCCTTGTCATTGGCCCCACGCCACCGGGCACCGGTGTTATAAGTGAACATTTAGGAGCCACATTATCAAAGTCGACATCGCCTTTTAACCTCCACCCTGTTTTAGTACCGGGAGCATCAACCCTGGTTGTGCCCACATCTATAATGACGGCACCTTCTTTAACCATGTCAGCTTTAATAAATCCGGGTATCCCGATGGCAGCAATGATTATGTCAGCTCTTCTCAGGATGCCGGCTATATCCCGTGTGCGGCTGTGAACTACCGTAACAGTGGCATCGACGCCTTTCTGTGACAAAAGGATGCTGATTGGTCTCCCGACAATATTGCTCCTTCCCACAACCACGCACTCAGCTCCCTTCAGAGGTATGTTATATCTTTTCAGCAACTCCATGATACCTGCCGGTGTGGCTGAAACAAGTGACGGCAGTCCTGCAACCATCCTCCCCACATTAACGGGATGGAATCCATCCACGTCTTTCAAAGGCGAAATACTCTCAATGATTTTGTTTTCAGAAATATGTTCAGGCAACGGAAGCTGGACTATCAACCCGTCTATCTCAGGGTCGTCATTAAGTTCGTGGACTTTGGCGAGGAGTTCTGTTTCGCTGACGGAAGCATCGAAACGCACCAGCGTTGACACGAAACCTACTTCAGCGCAGTCTTTGACCTTATGTGCCACATAGGTCTCACTGCCGCCATCATTGCCTACGAGTACAGCCGCCAGGTGAGGGACACGGATGCCTTTGGCTTTCATGCTGCTTACCGTTGCAGTAATCTCCGATTTTATTTCGGCTGCAGTCTTCTTGCCGTCTATAAGGTGATACATATTTGCGGTTTTTGTCTGAGGGTCAGGGTCTGAGAGTCTCAGAGTCTGAGGGGTCTTTTGACTTTTGACTTTCAGACTTTTATCTTCTTGGCGCCAGTTTTGTCAGGTCGCCTCCTTTAGCGACCATCTTCATTATCTTCCGTGTCTCGTCGAACTGTTTCAGGAGTCTGTTCACCTCCATAACTGTTGTACCGCTGCCTTCGGCAATACGTTTTCTGCGACTGCCGTTAAGTAGCATTGGGTTAGACCTCTCCGCCGGGGTCATGCTTGAAATTATCGCCTCAATACCCCTGAAGGAATTATCATCAATATCAAGGTTCTTTATGGCTTTGCCAACGCCGGGTATCATCCCCATCAGGTCCTTCATGTTACCCATCTTCTTAATCTGATGTATCTGCGAGACAAAGTCGTTGAAGTCGAACTGATCCTTTGCTATCTTCTTCTGCAGTTTCCTGGCCTCAACCTCATCGTACTGCTCCTGTGCCTTCTCGACGAGTGAAACAATATCGCCCATACCCAGTATCCTGTCTGCCATTCTCTCAGGGTAAAAGATATCTATGGCATCCATTTTCTCTCCCGCGCTGATGAACTTGACTGGTTTGTTGACCACAGCCCTTATTGACAGCGCTGCTCCTCCCCTTGTGTCTCCGTCCAGTTTTGTAAGGACGACACCGTCATAGTCAATTCTCTCATTGAACTCAAGCGCAGTATTCACTGCATCCTGCCCTGTCATTGCATCAACAACGAAGAGTGTCTCGTGCGGGCTGGTTGCGGTCTTCACGGCAGCGATCTCGTCCATCATCTGCTGATCCACAGCCAATCGCCCCGCCGTATCAATTACAACAAGGTCATAGCCGCTTTTCTTCGCCTCCCTGATGGCGTTACGGGCTATCTCAACAGGGTTTCGGCTGCCATCCTCAGTATAGACCGGAACCTCTATCTGCGAGCCGAGCACCTTCAGCTGCTCTATGGCCGCTGGCCGGTAAACATCTCCTGCTACCAGAAGTGGATTTTTCCCGCGTTTGCTCTTGAGATATTTTGCCAGCTTGGCACTGAATGTTGTCTTTCCGCTTCCCTGAAGGCCGGCAATAAGTATTACTGACGGATTGGCCTTAATATTTATGTCGACCCTCTCTCCTCCCATCAGATCAACAAGCTCATCATGGACGATCTTGACCATCATCTGTGAGGGCTTGACAGATTTCAGTACATTCTGCCCCAGAGCCTTCTGCTTGACAGTATCTGTAAACTGCTTTGCTATTTTAAAGTTCACGTCGGCATCGAGCAATGCCCGGCGGACGTCCTTGAGAGTCTCAGAAACATTTATCTCAGAAATGGTCCCTTCGCCTTTTAGTATTTTAAAGGATCGTTCAAGTCTCTCGCTTAGGTTTTCAAACATAACTAATTATATTTCTTGAGATTACATTCTTTCCGGCGCTTCTATGCCCAGGAGCCAGAGTCCTTTTTCAAGGACAATTCCCGTCAAAGCTGACAGTCTGAGTCTGAAGTCGCGCATTTTTTTGTTTTCTTCTCCCAGAATGGAGAAGTCGTGATAGAACTGATTGAATTCCCTGGCAAGGTCATATAAATAATTGGCGATAAGGGCAGGGCTCAGTTCGCTGGCGGCTTCTTTTACCAGGGAAGGAAAATCGTTCAACAGTTTAATGACATTTATTTCTTTGGGATTTGGAATGAGGTCATCATAGTTCTCCCCTCCGAAAGATATGCCGGTCTCTCCGGCTTTTTTCAGCACTGATCTGATCCGGGCATAGGTATACTGGATGAAAGGACCTGTATTGCCGTTGAAATCAATTGATTCTGCCGGATTAAATGTCATGTTCTTTTTCGGGTCAACTTTAAGGATAAAGTATTTCAGTGCCCCGAGGCCTATCTTGCGGCAGATATTTTCTTTTTCTGTCTCGCTGTAGCCTCCCAGCTTCCCGAGTTCCTGAGACATCGTCCTGGCGGTGGCCGTCATCTCGTCTATCAGATCGTCAGCATCCACCACCTTCCCTTCCCGTGATTTCATCCTGCCTTCCGGCAGTTCAACCATGCCATAGGAGAAATGAAGAAGTCCGGCAGCCCATTTATATCCCATCCTTAGCAGTGTCAGGGCGAGTACCTGAAAATGGTAGTTTTGCTCATTTCCGACAACATAAATATGCCTGTCAAAGTGATAATCATTATATCTTATGACTGCAGTCCCGAGATCCTGTGTGATGTATACCGCTGTGCCGTCGGATCTCAGCAGAAGCTTCTGGTCAAGCTTGTCATCCGAGAGGTCAATCCAGACGGAGCCGTCATCTTTCCTGATGAGCTTGCCTTCCGCAAGAGAACGAAGGACAAGTTCCTTTCCGGTTTTATAGGTTTCCGACTCATAATATATTTTATCGAACTCAACGCCCAGGGCTTTATAAGTCACGTCAAAGCCTTCATAAACCCATGAGTTCATCATGTTCCACAACTTTACTGTCTCCTCGTCGCCAGCCTCCCATTTCAGGAGCATCTGGCGTGCAGCGAGCATAAGCGGTGCGTTATCACGTGCCTCTTCAGGTGTTGACCCTGCAGCAACGAGGGCTTCTGACTGTTCCCTGTAATTCTTTTCAAAGAGAACATAATAATCGCCTACGAAATGATCGCCCTTCATCCCTGTCGAGGCGGGTGTCGCTCCGTTGGCATAAAGCTGCCATGCCACCATTGACTTGCAGATGTGAATACCCCTGTCATTTACGATATTTGTTCTTATGATCTTATTCCCTGCAGTGCTGCAAATGCGGGAGAGAGAATATCCCAGAAGGTTGTTCCGGATATGCCCCAGGTGAAGCGGTTTGTTCGTGTTGGGCGAGGAGTATTCAATGACGATAACAGATGCATCTGGATCCGGACTGACAGAGCCGTATTCCTTCTGTTCCGAAATTATCTTCAGTTGCTTTGCCCATTCAACGGATGAAATAATGACATTCAGGAATCCCTTTATCACATTGAAACCACTCACGGCTTCAACGTGTTGAGTCAGAAATTCCCCTATATCTTTCGCTGTCAGTTCAGGAGATTTATGGGAAATCCTTGTGAGAGGAAAAGCAACCAGTGTCAGGTCACCCGTAAACTCTTTCCTGGTCTTCTGTATCTGAAGGAGGTCATCGTTGACACTGACATTATACAGGCTCCTGATAGCCTCTGTTACTCCCTTCCTGAGCAGGTTTTCCATCCTTTAATATTTACGGCTGCAAAGATAGTATTTCCTTGTTAACGAATAGCCTCAAATAATAGCTCAGGTGTCTCATAAATAGTTTAAAAAAGTTGATAACTGTTCATATTTTTTTGACGAAAGAAAAATTAATGTCGAAAAAAACAAGTTATCTTTATGATGTTGCTTGGGGCAATAAAGCGAGACAAGGGAAGGAATTAATCATATTATGGTTAAACTTAAAGATATTAAAATAGAGGCGACCTCTAAAACTCCGCAGGTTAATTTTGTCGCTGACACGGGAATATTGGCCTTTACCGGCAAATCTCTCCCGGAGAATGCTTCATCTTTTTTCGAACCTCTCTACAAATGGGCAGTTGAGTATGTAAAAAATCCTGCTGAAAGCACAAATCTTAAATTCAACGTTGATTATTTCAACACATCTTCAGTTATCTGGATGGGGAAAATACTGAAGGCGCTGACTAAGATAAAAAAGAACGATCACATACTTTTTGTTCATCTATACTTTGATATTGAGGAATATGACTCCATGGGTGAGGAAGATGTCAGGGAATCTCTCTCTCCTTTCCTGGATGTCACAGCTGATGCCACATGCAGCGTAGGCATCAGACTTTACGGTATTGATGAAGACGGGAACACCATCAAAGAGAATATCGTTCTCATCTAACTTTTTTTTCCTCCTTTTAACGCTTTTTTAATATAACTTTACAGGTTGTAAAAGCTGTTTTATGAAAACGGTTCGTCTAATCCTAATTACATTAATACTCCCGCTTATGAATATTTACGGACAGGGAACAGGGCATGACAGGCAGCCTGCTGTGGCCGGCAGTTTCTATCCTTCAGGAAGCGACAAGCTCAGGAGCGAGCTTGCAGCATACTTCAGTTCACTCAGTAAAGCTAATCCCAATGCAAGGGTAAGGGCGCTGATTGTGCCGCATGCCGGATATGTTTACTCAGGCCACACTGCTGCTGCCGGTTTTGCAGCAGTGCCCGCTGATGCGGAATATGACAATATATTCCTGATAGGTGCAAGCCACAGGTACGCCTTTGATGGGGCGGCTGTCTTTATATCAGGCAATATGGTGACACCCCTGGGAACAGTGGAGGTGAACAGGGAGGTGGGCCAAGAACTGATAAACAGCAGCAAATTTTTCTTCGAGAAGGACGATGCTCACATACCGGAGCACTCACTCGAGGTGCAGCTTCCTTTCATACAGTATCATTTCAGCAAGGTTCCCAGGATAGTGCCTATTCTGATAGGTACCCGCAATGTCACTATGCTTGATCTGATAGCTTCGGGGCTCAGGCCCTGGTTCAATGACCATAACCTTTTTATCATCAGCAGCGATTTCTCTCATTATCCTTCATATACCGAGGCTAAAAGAGCCGATAAACTGACAAGCGACGCCATACTGACCGGCGACCCTGATCTGTTCCTGAAGACCATCAGGGAAGTTGAGGCCTCCGGCATAGACAACCTCTCTACAGCCATGTGCGGATGGACTGCCGGGCTGGTGCTCCTTTACCTCACCGAAGAAGAGGAAGGGCTGACATTCCGTAATGCCGAATATACAAATTCGGGCAATTCACCTCATGGTGACAAGGATCAGGTCGTGGGATACAATGCCATCGTAGTAGAGGACAAGGTTTCTCCGGCTCATAAAATGGCTCCCGCTGATGAGTTCAGCCTCACGGCAGAGGAGAGAAAGACACTGCTTGGTATAGCCCGCGAATCTATCTCCGCAAAACTGAAAGGAAAAAAGCCGCAGGGAGTCGATCCATCAAAGCTGACTCCGCGTCTTAAAGAGCCTCTGGGAGCCTTCGTCACCATTTCGATCCATGGCGCTCTGAAAGGTTGTATCGGACGGTTCACCTCTCCGGATCCGCTCTGGCAGGTGGTGAGTTCAATGGCCCAGGAGGCAGCTTTCGGTGACCCCAGGTTTTCTCCGCTTACAATCGCCGAATACCCTGATATACACCTTGAGATATCTGTTCTGGGCCCGATGAAAAAGATAACTGATATCAACGAGATAAAAATCGGAAAACATGGCATTTACCTCAAGAAGGGTTACAGTTCCGGTACCCTCCTGCCCCAGGTAGCTTCTGAAAGAGGATGGAGCGTAACTGATTTTCTCGGTTACTGTGCACGTGACAAGGCCGGCATTGGCTGGGACGGATGGAAAGATAAGGATACTGAGATTTTTGTCTATGAAGCATATGTCTTCGGGGAATAAAATGTACCGAGATGTATCATGCCCTTCCCATAGGCCTGACAACTCTGGTTATCTATCTGTTTACACTTTTCCTGTCTTCGGCCGGATTTCTCTCTAAGCAGTCCCATAGGAGATTCTGGAACTGGTTGTTGCTTGCGACTTTTTTTGTCACAGCTCTCTTCGGTCTTTTCATGGCACTGAAGATAACGTACAAATGGAGCATACCTTTCTCGGAAACGTTGCTCCACTGGCACGTCGAGATCGGTCTAGCTATGGCCTTTACGGTAATTATTCACCTGACCTGGCATCTCAGCTACTATTTCAGCAGAAATAAAATCAGAGATAAGGAGAATGTCATGGAGGCTGAATATGGGAACAACACACAAAGCAGGGTTGCAGGTATACTGCTGATGCTGACTGGTTTTGCCAGCTCTGCCGTTCAGTTTATTCTCATGCGTGAGGCTGTCATACTGGGAGGCGGTACCGAAATCTCCATGGGACTATTCCTCTGGACATGGCTTATCATTGCAGCCGCCGGAGCCGTCGCGGGCGGAAAGCCGGGCTCATCAGGTTTCGCAAAGATGGTGTGGACGCTCATCGCTGGCATGGCGCTGGCACCTCTGCTGTTTATGTTAATGAACCATGTGCTCCTTAATCCCGGCGAGTCCCCGTCAATTTTCAAGGTATTGATAATTCTTTCAGTGAGCGTGGCTCCGGTAACCTTCATTTCATCTTTTGTCTTCGTAAGACTGTCTTCAGTAAGACAGTACGGAATCGGATCAGCTCCGGGTAGCAGCTTTAGCATAGAGACTGCAGGATCGGTAGTTGCAGGGTTGCTCACCGCAGTCACCGTGACCTTTCATATTTCCAATTATCAGTTGTACATCCTGATACTGCTCGTATCAGCAGCCATTACTATAGGTGTGCTGAGTTATCCGGTCAGGCTCCGGTGGGCAGTGTGGATATGCGCCGCACTCTCTGGAGTGATTATTCTGATATTCAGTCCTGACCCTGCCATAAGAAGCTTTCTGTTACGCGGAGTGGATGTAGAAAAAAGTACTGACACACCATACGGTAACATTACAACAGGTACATATGGCGGCGAGCAAACAGTTTTTTATGATCAACGGCCCCTCTTCTACTCAGGTGACATCATAAGGGATGAGGAGGACATTCATTATGCCCTGCTGCAGAGAGAAAAGTACGACAGGGTAATGATGATCTCAGGCGGTCTGAATAAGCATATCGAACAACTGACAAAGTATGAGATTAATGAGGTTGTATACCTTGAACATGACCCCGGGATAATAGCGGCCGAGGGAGCACGGGACACACTGGCCGGCAGAATAAATATCAGTGTCAGGAAGGTTGACCCGCTTAATTTCCTGAGAAGGAATCCCGGGATATTTGATGCCGTGCTGCAGCTCATACCGCCGCCTTCAACTCTCTCCGTCAGCAGATTCTTTACAGTTGAGTATTTCAGAGCGATCAAGGAGCATCTCTCACCCGGAGGACTTTTCCTCTGTACTCCCATGCCCGTCTACAACTATTCCCCGGAAAGCTACCGCAAGGCATTGTCACCCGTTTATAAAGCACTTCACCTGGTATTTGACAATGTTGTATTAATACCCGGAACTTCCCTTTATGTAATCGCGTCTGACGGTCCGCTGTCGGATTCAATATCTGTTATGGTTGGAAGACGGGCATTTCAGAACAGCTATGTGAACAGTGATTATATTAATGATGAGGAGGTAAGGCGCAGAAGCCAGCTGATCATTTCGGAGATTGACAGTGCAGCCCCGATCAATACGGCAATCAGACCTGTATCATCGTGGTTCGTCAATATGCTTTCACTTGAAAGCAAGGGTATGAACGGAGTCATGATCGCTGTGATGTTCCTGCTGGTCATTATCCCGTTCGTTTTCATCCGCAGGGGAGGTTTTATGATGTTCGCCTCCTCCGCCGGGCTGTCAGGCTTCGGGATGATAATGATCTTCATACTGCAGGTAACAGCAGGTAACATTTATATCCTTTCGGCTCTCATACTCACCTTGCTTATGGCCGGACTGGCTGCCGGAGCCGCCATGGATCATTTCCCCAGGAACAGGAAGATGACTGTATATCCGCTGATTCTGGCAATCATATATGGTGGTACAGGATTTCTCATTCCATTACTGGTCACTGCTTCTCCATGGCTTGTCTTGCCATTAATTTTTGTCCTCCTCCTTGCAGCAGGCTTCCTGACAGGAATGATATACAGGATACTGACAGCATCAGGCAGTCAGGGAAGGACAGGAGCAGTCTACGCCTCTGATCTGGCAGGCTCAGCACTGGGTTACCTGACCGTGTCAACTATCGTCGTTCCGCTGGCAGGAACGGACAATGCATCATTTATTCTTGCGGGCCTCATTTTAGTAGCTGGTACTATTGTATCAGTGTTCATTAAGCATTAGCTTTATAGTCTGTAAATCATTAAAGCATGTCATTGGGAGTCAGCGGCAGAAAGATCACGAGAAGGAGGTTCGCCAGGCAGGGTTCACTGGCTGTGGCAGCAGGTGTTCTTGCTCCTCTCAGCCTGGAGGGCATGAAGCCGGCACCCAGGGAAAGACTTGCAATGTACCAGGAGGAAAGTGCCCGCGGGGTGGTATGCAAGATCTGCCCTAATGAGTGCAATCCGAAAGAGGGCGAGTTAAGTGACTGCCACAACAGGGTTGTAAGGAAGTCAAAGTTGTATACTATGGCCTTTGGTAATCCCTGTGCGGTAAATATTGATCCTGTGGAGAAAAAACCACTCTATCATTTCCTTCCGGGTTCAACGGCATTTTCCATTGCCACTGCCGGATGCAATTTTGCCTGTCTCAACTGTCAGAACTGGACTATTTCACAAACCTCTCCTGACAAGACAAGCAACTATGATATGCCTCCGGAAAAGGTGGTTGCAAATGCCGCGTCAGGCGGCTGCAGGTCTATTGCATACACATATTCCGAGCCAGTAACATTCTATGAATACGTATATGAGACTTCGAAGCTGGCACGTGTCGCAGGGATAAAGAACATCATGGTGTCCAACGGCTATATCAACCAAGAGCCTCTCAGGGAGCTCTGCCGGTACATCGATGGTGCCAATATCAACCTTAAATCATTCAGTGACAGTACCTATCTTAAGCTCAATGCAGGCAAACTGCAGCCTGTTCTAGACGCTCTTAAAACATACAGGGATGAAGGTGTCTGGCTTGAGATAACCAACCTGATCGTCCCTGGCTGGACCGACAAGGAGGATGAGATCGGGCTGATGTGCCGGTGGCTTGCTGACAACGGTTTCATTGAGACGCCAATACACTTCATCCGGTTTCAGCCTCAGTATAAGCTCGAGCATCTGCCGCCCACCCCGATAAGCATCCTTAATACTGCTGCCGCACTTGCACAAAAGGCAGGCCTGAAATATATTTACATTGATAATGTACCCGGGACTGGGATTGATGATACTGTGTGCCCGTCATGCAAGCAAAAGGTAATTGAAAGAAGCGGCTTCCGGATTGTATCAAACAAGTTGAAAAACGGTAAATGCAATTGCGGAACCGTAATACCCGGAGTCTGGAGCTGATGTCATATCTTTTAACTGATACGTTCCTGCGATGAAGCTTGCCGAGGCAAAGAAAAGGGCTGAAGAGCTCAGGAAAACCATTAGTGAACATAACCATAGATATTATATTCTTAATCAACCTGTTATATCTGACTTTGAATTTGATATTCTGCTCAGTGAACTTAAGACAATTGAAAAGAATTTTCCCGGGCTCATTACGCCTGACTCTCCCACGATGAGGGTAGGAAGCGACCTCACCGAAGAATTCAGGCAGGCTGAACACACCTGGCCGATGCTCTCGCTTGGCAACACATACAGTACTGACGAGGTGAACGAATTTGGAGAGCGGGTCCGCAAGGCTCTGGGTTATGAGCCTGAATATGTATGCGAGCTGAAGTATGATGGTGTCTCCATCAGCCTGACCTATGAGGATGGCAGGCTGGCAAGGGCTGTGACCAGGGGTGACGGAAACGTTGGAGATGATGTCACTGTCAATGTCAGGACCATAAGAAGTATCCCTGTCAAAATCACTGCATCCGGAGCACCTGAAATGTTTGTCATCAGGGGAGAGATCTACCTCCCGCGCAAGGGCTTTGAGAAGATGAATGCTGACCGGCAATCCAGAGGTGAAGCTCTCTTTGCCAACCCGCGAAATGCTGCAGCAGGCACTATCAAGCTTCTTGACCCGCGCATCGTCGCTTCACGACCGCTCGACTGTTATCTCTATTATCTGCTTGGTGGTCAGCTTCCCGCCGACAATCATTATGACAACCTGATGGCTGCCCGGTCATGGGGCTTCCGCATCTCTGATATCATGCAGAAATGTGCCGGAATGGAGGAGGTGATCAGGTTCGTCTCTGCCTGGGAGAACGAAAGAAAAAGACTGCCTTATGACACAGACGGAGTAGTGATAAAGGTCAATTCGCTGGAGGCGCAGAAAGCTCTCGGGAACACCGCCAAAACGCCTCGCTGGGCCATAGCATACAAGTATGCTGCTGAACAGGCTTTGACAGAGCTAATCTCTGTTGACTTCCAGGTAGGAAGGACAGGCAATGTTACGCCTGTAGCCAACCTGCGGCCTGTCTTGCTTGCAGGAACAACGGTCAGGCGCGCAACCCTTCATAACAGCGACCAGATTGAAATGCTGGGATTGCACTATGGCGATACCGTTATCATTGAGAAGGGCGGCGAAATAATCCCCAAGATCGTTGAAGTGGATACGAGCAGGCGGGCAAAAGGAACAGAACCTGTAACTTTTCCCGAAAAATGTCCGGAATGCGGAACACCGCTGATACGAACTGAGGGTGAAGCCAATCACTATTGTCCAAATTATCTCCACTGTCCTCCTCAGATCACGCGGAGGATAATACACTTCGTATCACGGAAGGCAATGGACATTGAGGGCCTGGGTGAAGAGACCATTGAGCTTCTCTACTCCCGCGGACTCATACGCAATGTGGCTGACCTCTATGACCTAAAGCAGGATCAGCTGGCCTCGCTTGAACGCCTCGGCAATAAGTCAGCTTCAAATATTATCACCGGGCTTGCAGCGTCTCTCACTGCTCCCTGGCACAGGAAGCTCTTTGCTCTGGGCATACGTCACGTGGGTGAGACGGTAGCTAAAACCCTTGCAGCAGGTTTTCCGGATATTGACACGCTTATGAAGGCCACCGAAGAGCAGCTTTGCTCACTGCCTGAGATAGGCCCGCGGATAAGCACCAGCGTCAGGGAGTACTTTTCTGACCCGGACAATATTGAAATAATAAGGCGTCTGAGAACTGCCGGACTGAGTTTTGAGGGAACAATCCGGACAGCCGCAGCAAAGGGGCCACTTAACGGCAAGACGGTTGTAGTCAGCGGCACTTTCAAACGTTTCACCCGCGATGAGCTGAAAGCGGCTATCGAAGCTGCCGGCGGCAGAAATGCCGGGTCAGTCTCAGGTAGCACCTCATTTATCGTGGCAGGCAATGACATGGGCCCTGCCAAAAGAGCCAGGGCGGCAGAACTCGGCATACCAATTATCACTGAGGAGGAGTTTATCAGAATGATTAAAGAATAATGGGACATAGAGTTCTGTTCAGCCAAAAAAATAATAGGTTTGCATTTGTATGGCACTTTTCGTAAGACTCAGATTAAAAGCCGGCAGGATGTTACTCCTGAAGCATCATTCACCGGTCAGGAGGCTACAGCAGGGATTCGACCTCGAAAAGGTAAAAAAGGTAGGCATCCTGTGGGACGCCACCTTTGAAAACGACTTTCAGCATCTGGCAGCTCTTAACAGGCAGTTGAACGAGATGGATAAGCATGTTGAGGTGATTACATGGATCCCGGGCAAAAGCGTTCCTGACAGACTTACCGGCCTGTCATACATGAAGTTTCTCAGGAAGAGTGACCTGAACTGGGCGTTCATTCCGGTATCCGATGATGCCAGAGAGTTCATGAAGACAAAATTCGATCTTATAATAGATATCAATCCTTCATCGCTCTTCCAGCTAAACTATATTACTTCCGTATCAACTGCGCTTATGAAGGTGGGTCCGGACATTACGGCTGAACCTGAGAAAACACCTTATGATCTCATGATCAAGACTCCCAAGCCATTCAGCATCGCATTTTTTCTGGAGCAGACTATGCATTATCTTTCAATGATCAGCAGCCCCGACTCAAGGGCTTAATTTTCAATCTCAACCAGGAGGATTAAAATTTAAAATGAAGAAATTTAAAGGGACAGGTGTGGCAGTTGTCACACCATTCAAGAATGATCTTAGCATTGACTTTGCCGCGATGGGAAGGATTATTGAACATCTCATTGCCGGAGGCGTGAATTACATCGTGCTGCTTGGAACTACGGGCGAGGCATCGACGCTGAACAGGGATGAAAAGAGCGCGCTGAGGGCATTTGCCATAGAAACGATTGGAAAAAGGGTGCCTCTCGTACTGGGCGTAGGCGGCAACAACACGTCAGATCTTGTAAGTTACATCCGTGAGTCTGACCTTTCGGGGATCGATGCCATTCTATCAGTGGCCCCCTATTATAACAAACCATGTCAGAAAGGTCTGTTTCAGCATTTCAGGCAAATTGCCCTGGCAAGTCCGGTCCCTGTCATACTTTATAATGTGCCTTCACGCACATGCAGTAACATTCTTCCAGAGACTTGTCTTGAGCTGGCAGGAGCATGCGATAATATTATTGGCATCAAAGAGGCTTCAGGCAACTACGAGAATATTATGAAGATATTAAAGGACAAGCCTGAGAGTTTTCTTGTCATTTCCGGCAATGATATGGATGCGCTGACGATAACAGCTTTAGGCGGCTCCGGCGTGATATCTGTCCTGGCAAATGCCTACCCGGCTGAATGGTCAGAGATGGTACAGCAAGCGTTGAAGAACAACTTCAAGACAGCAAGGGAGATACAGTTCAGGTACCTGGAGATAACCGGACTTCTATTTGCCGAAGGAAGTCCGGCCGGCATCAAGGCGGTAATGAGCAATATGAATCTCTGTCAGAATAACCTCAGGCTGCCTCTTGTGCCCGTGAGCAGGTCGATGCAAACCCGCATTGCCATGGCTATGGAAGCCCTTAAATAGCGGGTTAACGTTTATTCCGTCATGCACCCACAGCGTCGCCGATGTTCTTTCCGTGACACTGCTTATATTTCTTTCCGCTGCCGCAAGGGCATGGGTCATTTCTGCCAACTTTTTTGTCAACCCTTACCGGAGCAGTCTGCTGTTGTCTTTGCTCAGGTGAGCCTCCTCCTCCGTGCATGCTGTCGAAGTCGCTTTTCTGTGTCCTCAGCCTGCTCATGTCAACCTGCCTGCGGCGCTGCGCTTCCTTTACGTTATCAGGGGCTGAGACAGGGATGGTTCCCTTCATAAGCAGGCTTACCACATCCTGGCTGACCTTGGTCACCATTGTCCGGAAAAGCTCAAAGGACTCAAACTTATATATCAGCAAAGGATCTTTCTGTTCGTAAGTAGCGTTCTGGACAGACTGTTTGAGATCATCCATTTCACGAAGGTGTTCTCTCCATGCATCGTCTATTGTTGCCAGGACAGAGGTCTTTTCAAATGACCGAAGCAGCTCCTTCCCTTCGCTTTCAACGGCAGATTTAAGATTCGTTATTATATTGTAAGTACGTACGCCATCATTGATGGGCACAACTACATTCTCATAAGTAGCTGACATTCTTTCATAAACATCTTTCAGGACAGGAAAGGCCGTGGATGCTATCACTTCTCCCTTGCGGCGGTAGGCGTCAAGCACCTTGTTATATACAGCGTCGATAATTTCCTGACTGGCATTTTTCTGGAAATCCTGACTTGCCACAGGCGAGTCAACGGAGAGTGTTCTTATCAGCTCGAGCTGGAACTCGCCATAATCACCTGATTCCTTATTGGTGTTGACAATGTTCTCGGTGACGTCGTACATCATATTGGCAATATCAACGCTAAGTCTCTCACCAAGAAGTGCATGGCGTCTCTTGCTGTAGATGACCTCTCTCTGCGAATTCATTACGTCGTCATATTCAAGCAGTCTCTTTCTGATGCCGAAGTTATTTTCCTCGACTTTCTTCTGGGCTCTTTCTATTGATTTTGTGATCATGGGATGCTGTATCATCTCACCGTCTTTCAATCCGAGGCGGTCCATTATCCCTGAGATTCTCTCCGATCCGAAGAGGCGCATAAGGTCATCCTCCAGAGAGACAAAGAACTGAGAAGAGCCCGGGTCTCCCTGACGTCCTGCACGGCCTCTGAGCTGCCTGTCGACACGACGTGATTCATGGCGTTCGGTGCCTACGATAGCCAGACCGCCGGCCTTGCGCACCTCAGGAGTAAGTTTGATATCCGTTCCTCTACCTGCCATGTTGGTGGCAATGGTGATTGTCCCCGTCTTTCCTGCTTCCGCAACTATCTCAGCCTCACGCTGATGCAACTTGGCGTTCAGAACATTATGCTTCAGCCCCTTCATCTTGAGCATCCGGCTTAGCAGTTCGGATATCTCAACAGATGTGGTACCTACGAGTACAGGTCTGCCCTGTTTATTAAGATTTGCTATCTCGTCAATGACAGCATTATATTTCTCCCTTTTTGTCTTATAGACCAGGTCTTCATGATCATTCCTGATTACCGGCACATTGGTAGGAATGACAACAACATCCAGCTTATAAATGTTCCACAGCTCGCCTGCTTCCGTGACGGCGGTGCCGGTCATACCGGCAAGCTTATGATACATCCTGAAATAATTCTGAAGGGTGATGGTAGCGTATGTTTGTGTGGCTGCTTCGATCTTTACATTTTCCTTGGCTTCTATGGCCTGGTGCAGTCCGTCAGAATAACGCCGTCCTTCCAGGATACGGCCTGTCTGTTCATCAACGATCTTCACCTTGTTGTCCATCACAACATATTCGATATCCTTCTCAAAAAGCGTGTATGCCTTGAGAAGCTGTGTCATAGTATGAACCCGTTCCGACTTTATTGCAAAATCCTGAAGCAGCTCATCCTTGGCTCTTGTTCTGGCCATCTCATCCTTAACCGTCTTTTCAATATCTGCTATCATGCTGCCCACGTCAGGCAATACGAAGAAACTCGCATCTTCCACTGAGGTGGAAATCAGATCATGACCTTTTTCCGACAGCTCAATCGAGTTAGCCTTTTCATCGATGACGAAGAAGAGCTCCTCGGTCACCTTGGGCATTTCCTTGGAGTTATTCTGCATGTAGAAGTTCTCCGTTTTCTGAAGCAGTGTCCTCACTCCTTCCTCGCTGAGATATTTTATAAGGGCACTGTTCTTGGGAAGTCCTTTGTACGCTCTCAGGAGCATCAGTCCGCCCTCCTCGTTCTTGCCGTCATTGATCGCCTTCTTTGCATCGGCAAGCAGTTGCGTCACAAGTTTTTTCTGGGCGTTCACCAGTAAATCTACCTTATGCTTGTATTCATCGAACTGAACAGTATCGCTCTTAGCCGTCGGGCCTGAAATAATAAGCGGTGTTCTGGCGTCATCGATAAGCACTGAGTCTACCTCATCAACAATGGCGTAATGGTGCTTTCTCTGAACGAGATCCTCAGGGTTGACAGCCATATTATCACGCAGGTAGTCAAAACCAAACTCATTGTTTGTTCCGAAGGTGACGTCGGAGTTGTATGCCTTGCGGCGGGCCTGTGAGTTAGGTTCATGTTTGTCGATGCAGTCGACTGACAGGCCGTGGAATTCATACAATGGGCCCATCCATTCCGAGTCGCGTTTTGAGAGGTAGTCGTTGACAGTGACTATATGTACTCCGCGGCCGGCGAGGGCGTTAAGAAACACCGGCAATGTTGCTACAAGTGTCTTGCCTTCACCGGTGGCCATCTCTGAAATATTCCCTTTGTGAAGTGCCACACCACCAATGAGCTGCACATCATAATGCACCATATCCCACAGGATTTCGTTGCCTCCTGCCATCCAGCGGTTCTTCCAGAAGGCTTTATCGCCTTCGACAGTAATTGAGGGTCGTGTGGCAGCCAGGTCGCGGTCCCAATCCCTTGCTGTCACCTCGAGAACATCGTTTTCCTTGAAACGTCTTGCCGTTTCCTTTATTATTGCAAATCCTGCAGGCAGCACTTCATCCA
>Ga0209745_1000247_pt1 | contig 31617 bp, 45 predicted proteins | sample BarGraNGADG00312_FD_184495 | JGI IMG/M metagenome (GOLD analysis project Ga0209745, IMG submission 184495) | Arctic peat soil microbial communities from Barrow, Alaska - Barrow Graham LP Ref core NGADG0004-312 (SPAdes) (version 2) | ecosystem: Environmental > Terrestrial > Soil > Wetlands > Peat... | reverse complement strand
CTCATCTCCCCCATCGCCATGGAGGAGGGGCTGCGCTTTGCCATCAGAGAGGGAGGCCGCACGGTGGGAGCCGGAAGGGTCACCCAGATAGCGAAGTAATAACCGATTCGTAAACAGAGTATGGATGGAGAGTAATGGCAAGAACAAAGCAGAAGATAAGGATAAGGCTCAAGGCCTACGACCACGAGATAATCGACCGCTCGGCAAAGCAGATCGTTGAGACTGCCAAACGCACCGGCGCCTCGATTTCAGGCCCGGTGCCCCTGCCGACCGAGAAGCACGTCTACTGCGTGATCCGCTCTCCCCACGTGAATAAGGATTCACGGGAGCATTTCGAGATGCGGGTGCATAAGAGGCTCATCGACATAATGGAGCCCACGCCCAAGACGGTGGATTCCTTGATGCGTCTCGACTTGCCGGCCGGAGTGGATATCGAGATTAAGCTGTAATCATTGAGGCGGCGATGGCGGCGGGAAAACCGCGGCCGCTCCATGAGAGGTGTTTGAGTTGAAGGGAATTATTGGAAAAAAGATAGCAATGACCCAGATCTTCAGCGAGGACGGGAAGATGATACCCGTTACCATGCTCGAGGTGGGGCCGTGCGTCGTCACCCAGATCAAGACGGCCGCAAAGGAGGGTTACAACGCCCTGCAGCTTGGCTTCGGAGAAGTCAAGGCAAAGAAGGTGAACCGCCCCATGAACGGCCATTTTCAGAATGGGGAGACCGAACCGAAGCGATATCTGGCCGAGATAAGGGTGGAGGATCCCTCAGACTATAAGTTGGGCCAGGAGCTCAATGTGGAATTGTTTTCCAAGGGTGAACGGGTGGATATAAGTGGCACCTCGAAGGGCAAGGGTTTCGCGGGCGTGATCAAGCGCCATAACTTTGCGGGCGGCCCGGCTTCGCACGGTTCGCATTTCCACAGGGCACCGGGTGCGATCGGCGCCTGTGCCACCCCCTCACGGGTTTTCAAGGGGGTACGCATGCCGGGGAGAATGGGAAACCAGAAGGTAACCGCGCTCAACCTGGAGGTAGTAGATATAAAGCCCGAAAGGAACCTGCTCCTGGTCAAGGGCAGCGTTCCCGGCCCGGACAAAGGAATCTTGATGATAAGGGAATCGGTAAAGGCGGCCAAGAAGCGCAAGAAGAAAGCACACGTGCTCACCTGAATCTGGAGCTGATATGAAAGAAGTAACGGTATACGACATAGAAGGACAGGAGAAGGGCAAGGTCGCCCTGAGCGATTATTTCTTTGCTTCCGAGGTCAACGTGCCGGTGATGCACATGGTGGTGCGCCGACAGCTGGGCTCGGCCCGCAGCGGCAACGCTTCAACCAAGAACCGCAGCGCGGTGAGGGGGGGCGGCCGCAAGCCCTGGCGCCAGAAGGGCACCGGCCGGGCCAGGGCGGGAAGCACCCGCTCACCGATATGGAGGGGCGGCGGCACCGTCTTCGGACCGCAGCCGCGGAATTTCAGCTTCAAGGTCAATCGCAAGGTGCGCAAGCTGGCATTGCGCTCGGCGCTCTCCACCAGGGCGGGGGAGGATCGCATTATGGTACTGGAGGATTTCAGCCTGAGCGAACCCAAGACCAAGCTTGCCGCGTCCGTCTTCCATAATCTGGGAGTCGAAGATTACATCCTGCTGGTCCTGCCCGAGGAGGACGAGAACGTGGTCAGGTCGGTGCGCAACCTGCCTTACGTCGAGATAATCAACCTGGCGCACCTCAATACCTATGACGTGTTGGTCAACGACCGGGTGATTTTCACGCGGGAGTCTTTGCAGAAGCTACAGGAGGGGGCGGAAAATGAAGGATCCTCGTGACATCATTTTGCGTCCGGTGATCTCGGAGAAGAGCTACAGCCTCCTCGACCATAACAAATACACCTTCGAGGTTTCCGCCAAGGCGAAGAAAACCGAGATCCGTCAGGCGATCGAGGAGATATTCGGGGTAAAGGTCACCGCAGTCAACACCATAAAGGTGCCGCCCAAGCCGAAGCGCCAGGGCTGGACCGCCGGACACACGTCGGCGCGCAAAAAGGCGGTAGTGAGCCTGGCGCCGGGACACAACATAGAATTTTTCGAAGGCCCGTTGGGCTGAGTCGAGTAGGTGGATAATTATGGCAATTAAGAGGTACAAGCCGACATCGCCGGGAAGGCGTTTCGCATCGGTATCCGATTTCTCGGAGATAACTAAAAAGGAGCCCGAGAAGAGCCTGGTCGCCCCCATGAATTACAAAGCGGGTCGCAATAACAAGGGAAAGATAACCACCCGACACAAGGGCGGCAGAGTGAAGCGCAAGTACCGCATAATTGATTTCAAGCGGAACAAGGACAATATCGCCGCCAAGGTGGCGGCGATCGAGTACGACCCGAACCGCAGCGCCCGCATTGCCCTCCTCCATTACGAGGACGGGGAGAAGCGCTATATATTGGCGCCGTCGAAGTTGAAGCCGGGGGACAGGATCATGTCGGGTCCAGAGGCAGACATCAAGCCCGGGAACGCGCTGCCGATGTCGGCGATACCGGTGGGCACTATGGTACACAACATCGAGTTGAAGCCGGGCGCGGGAGGAAAGATGGTGCGTTCCGCGGGATCGGCGGCCCAGCTGATGGCGAAGGAAGGCGAGTTCGCACATGTCAGGTTGCCCTCGAGCGAGGTGCGCCTGATTAACATCGATTGCCGGGCCACGATCGGACAGATAGGAAACGCCGAACACGAGCTGCTGCGCGAAGGCAAGGCTGGGAGAGGCCGCTACAAGGGCCGACGCCCTACAGTCCGCGGCACCGTCATGAACCCGGTCGACCATCCACACGGCGGAGGAGAGGGCAAATCTTCGGCCGGGCGGCATCCGGTGACGCCATGGGGCAAGCCGACCTTGGGGTACCGGACGCGAGACAAGAACAAGCAATCTAGTAAATATATAGTACGGCGCAGGAAGACTTCGTGATCAGGAGGTTGCATTGGGCAGGTCGTTAAAGAAGGGACCTTTCATAGATGAGAAGCTCTACTTCAAAGTGGAGGAACTTAACCGGCGCAACGAAAAGCGCATCATCAGGACCTGGTCCCGCCGCTCGACAATTTTTCCCGAGATGGTCGGCCACACCATAGCGGTCTACGACGGCAAGCGGCATGTACCAATATATGTCAGCGAGAACATGGTCGGGCACAAGCTCGGGGAGTTCGCGCCGACGCGCCGGCGCACCAGGCACGGGCACGCTCACGAGCGGCCGACCAGATTGAAGTAAGCGGGCAGAGAAGAACAGGTGAGTTAAATGGCGGAAGCATTCAGTGATGAAGGAGTAAGGGTACGGGCGGTAGCCAGGTACGTTCGCATCTCGCCCTCCAAGGCTCGGCAGGTTGCCGACCTCATTCGGGGAAAGGGCCTGGCAGAAGCCCGCTACATCACCACCTTTTCGCCCAAGGAAGCGGCCAGGCTGATCGGCAAGGTGCTGGAATCGGCGGTGGCCAACGCGGAGAACAACGAAGGGCTCAATGCCGACAACCTGGTGGTTGCGAATTGTTACATAGACGAAGGCCCCATTCTCAAGCGCTGGAGGCCTCGGGCGCATGGAAGGGCGACCCGTATCCGTAAGCGAACCAGCCATATAACTGTGGTGCTGGCCGAACGCGAGGAAATCGAGGCAAGGGGACGCCGCGGCTTGAAACGGCGTATATCAAGGAAGAAAGGATAGATAGCGAGTGGGCCAAAAAGTACATCCGTATGGCTTTCGTCTCGGGGTGATCTACGATTGGAAATCACGTTGGTTCGCTACTCGTGATTACGCCGATTTGCTCCAGGAGGATTTGTCTATACGGCGTTACTTGAAGGAACACTTGAGGCGGGCCGCGGTCTCGCGAGTGGAGATCGAGCGCACCAGCAAGAGGGTCAAGGTAGATATCTACACCGCTCGGCCGGGCATCGTCATCGGGCGCCGGGGAGCCGAGGTGGACCGTATAAAACGCGAACTGGCGAATCTGACCGGAAAGGAAGTCCAGATAAATATACAGGAGGTAAACCAGCCGGAGCTGGACGCCTTCTTGATGTCTCAGAACATAGCGGAGCAATTGCAGGGGCGCGTCTCCTTCCGGCGGGCCATGAAGAGATCGGTGCAGAATACCATGCGGGCGGGGGCCAAGGGAATCAAGGTTTCATGCTCGGGAAGGCTGGGTGGCGCCGAGATGGCAAGGACCGAGTGGTACCGTGAAGGCCAAGTGCCGTTGCAGACCCTTCGCGCTGACATCGATTACGGGTTTTACGTGGCCCGGACCACGTTTGGAGTCATTGGGGTCAAGGTCTGGATTTACAAAGGAGTAATCGGCGAACCCGACCGCAGAGCGAAGCAGATACCGAAGGTCATAGAGGAGTCGACGCCGATCAAAGGCGCGGCCAGCGATGTCCCGGAGGCGCCGATAGAAGATGCCGTTCCGGCGCAAGTTGAAGAGTCGATCGAGGCGCAAGCCTCGGAAGTCAAAGAAGGGCAGGAGGTTTAGCGGCAGATGCTGATGCCTCGCAAAGTCAAGCACAGGAAAGTCCATAGGGGCCGCATGAAAGGACGCTCCAAGGGTGGAACCAAGGTGCAGTTCGGGGATTTCGGGCTGCAGGCGCTCGAGCCTTCCTGGGTGACGGCGCGCCAGATCGAAGCGGCCAGGGTTGCTATTACGAGGCATGTTAAGAGAAGTGGAAAAGTCTGGATAAACATTTTCCCCGATAAACCGGTTTCCAAGAAGCCGGCCGAAACGCGAATGGGAAGCGGCAAAGGCAACCCAGATCACTGGGTGGCGGTCGTCAAGCCGGGAAGGGTCATGTTCGAGCTCTCCGGCGTACCGGAACCGGTCGCGCATGACGCTATGAAGCGGGCGGCACATAAGATGCCCATGAAGTGCCGCTTCGTGAAACGAGAGAGCGTGGGTGGTGAATAAGGTGAAAGCGCGAGAGCTGCGCGATTATTCTAACGACGAGCTGGCTCAAAGGTTGAAGGAGGCCAAGGAGGAGCTGTTCAACCTGCGCTTCCAGGTGGCAACCGGCCAGTTGGACAACACGAGCAAGATCGTCGAGACCAAGCGGGATATAGCCCGAATCTTCACGGTGATTCGCGAGCAGGAACTCGAGGAGCAGACCGGCGAGGAGATAGACGAGGAAGCATCCTAGCCTCCTTTTATCGGAAGGGAACTTAAGAGATGGCGGAAAGGACAAGTACGCGGAAGGTGCGAGTGGGCACGGTGGTGTCAGACAGCATGGACAAGACCATCGTCGTCAGCGTGGAGACACGCATGCGCCACCCGCTTTACGGAAAGATCGTGAAGAGGAGCAAGAAATATACCGCTCACGATGAGGAGAACCAATCCCATGTGGGCGACGTGGTAAGGATCATGGAGACCAGGCCGATGTCCAAGACCAAGAGATGGAGGCTGGCCGAGATCGTTGAGCGCGCCGAGTAACGACGGGCGCGCTTCGGAGGAAGATAATGGTTCAGGCGGAATCGCGGGTAAAGATAGCCGATAACACCGGCGCCAGGGAGATACTGATAATCAAGGTGTTGGGTGGCTCGAAGCGGCGTTATGCCTACGTGGGAGACATCGTAGTGGGAACGGTGAAGGTGGCGACACCCGGCGGCTCGGTTAAGAAGGGCGAGGTCGTAAGGGGGGTCGTGGTGCGCTGCAAGAAAGAGCGGCGCCGGCAGGACGGATCGTATATCAAGTTCGACGAGAACGCAGTGGTGCTTATAAACGAGGCCAGGGACCCGCGGGGAACGAGAATCTTCGGACCCGTGGCGAGGGAGCTGCGCGAAAAGAAGTTCATGAAGATTATTTCCTTGGCGCCGGAAGTTATATAGACGGGAGAGACGGGAGAGGATTTCCGTGGCTGGTTTGAAGATAAAGAAGGGCGACCACGTCGAAGTATTGAGCGGCAAGTCCAAAGGCAAGCAGGGCCGGGTGCTGAAGAGCTTTCCCGAACAGGGGCGAATTGTGGTGGAGGGCGTTAGCCTGATGAAGAGGCATACCAAGCCGTCGCAGGAGAATCCCCAGGGAGGCATCGTCACCAAGGAGGCCTCGATCGACATATCTAATGTCGCATTGATCTGCGAATCCTGCAGCCGTAGGGTTCGAGTCGGCTACAGGTTCGACGTGGAAGGACACAAGCTACGCATCTGCCGCAAGTGCGGGGCGGATGTCGGTTAGGTATAAGAAGGGAACCTAGAGGAAAATAATGGCAGCCAGGCTGAAGGAAAGGTACCGCGAGGAGATAATCCCCTCGCTGCGGGAGCGGTTCGGGTACGGCAACGACCTCGAAGTGCCGCGACTGGAAAAAATTGTGGTAAACATGGGAGTAGGAGAAGGCGCCCACGACCCCAAGGCCATAGATGCCGCAATGAAGGACATGAGCATCATCACAGGGCAGAAACCCAGGCTCAACCGCGCCAAGAAGTCGGTGGCCGGATTCAAGTTGCGGGCGGGAATGAGCATCGGCTGCAAGGTGACACTGCGCGGCGACCGCATGTATGAATTTCTCGACCGCCTGATGTCGGTGGCCATTCCGAGGGTAAGGGACTTCAGGGGCTTGAACCCCAGGTCCTTCGACCGGGCGGGCAATTTCAATATGGGGCTCGATGAGCAATTGGTTTTCCCGGAGATCGATTACGACTCCATCGACAAAATAAGAGGTATGGATATCACCATGGTCACCACGGCCAGGAGTGACGAGGAGGGGCTGGCCCTGTTGGAGGCCTTCGGGATGCCCTTCCGCACCAGATAATAAGGAGGCCTGATGGCGAAGAAATCCTGGGTTGTGAAGCAACGGAGACCGGCCAAGTTCGGCAGCAGAGCCTACAGTCGCTGCAAGCGCTGCGGCCGTTCTCGGGGATATTTTCGCAAGTTTAATCTCTGCCGCATCTGCCTTCGTGAATTGGCGCATGAGGGCGAAGTTCCGGGATTGACCAAATCTAGCTGGTAAGGAGGCGAGCGAGCCTATGACTATGACCGATCCGATCGCGGACATGCTTACGAGGATTCGTAACGCCAGTTCCGCTCATCATGATAGCGTGGACATGCCTTTCTCGAAGATAAAACAGTCTATCGCCGAGATACTGGCGAGGGAGGGCTACATAGGCGGTTTTGAAATCGTCAAGGGGGCCAGCTACGAAAGCCTGAGGATGTCCCTCAAGTACGGCCCCGACCACCAACAACTGATTAACGGCATCAAGCGTATAAGCAAGCCCGGGTTGCGGGTCTATACCAAGAATACGGACATACCCAAAGTCCTGGGAGGGCTGGGTATGGCCATTATTTCCACCTCCCAAGGCGTTCTCACCGACCAGGAGGCTCGCGAGAAGAACGTCGGAGGCGAGGTAATAGCCTACGTATGGTAGGTTAGATGTCGGAGGTATGAATTGTCGAGAATTGGAAAAATGCCCATTGTGATCCCGGCCGGGACGCAGGCGGACATAGATGGACAAACGGTGCGGGTAAAGGGACCGCGGGGCGAATTGGTCCAGGAGTTCCACCCGGACATGATCTTCGAGATAGAGGACGGCAGACTGCTGGTCATGCGGCCCGACGACTCGAAGGAGCACAAGTCGCTGCACGGCCTGACCCGCTCCCTGATCGCCAACATGGTGGAGGGAGTCAGCAACGGTTTTGAAAAGAACCTCGAAATCCACGGCGTGGGATACCGGGCGGTGGCGCGCGATAAGGATATTGAGCTTGCACTCGGTTTTTCCCACACGGTTCTGGTGAAAACGCCGCAGGGAATCGAGTTCGAGGTGATTACCCCGACCAAGATAAGAATCAAGGGCATCGATAAGCAGAAGGTCGGCCAGATCGCGGCCAAGATAAGGGAATTGCGCAAGCCCGACCCTTACAAGGGCAAGGGAGTGCGCTACGCCGGCGAGCAAATACGCCGCAAAGCCGGAAAAACCGGGGCATAACCTGTATGAATATGAAAGCGGAGTGATTTCGATATGAAGAAAGCGAACAGGCAGGAGGGAAGGCGGCGCCGGCAGAAGCGCGTGCGCAAGAAGGTGTCGGGGGTTCAGGAGAGGCCGAGGCTCTCGGTCTTCCGCAGCAATCGGCACATCTACGCGCAGATTATTGACGATGCCGCGGGGATAACCGTGGCCTTTGCCTCCAGCATGGAGAAGGCCCTGGAGTTGGACGGCAAGGACAAGACGCAAAAAGCCGGGGAAATCGGCCGCGTAATCGCAAAGCGAGCGCGCGAGAAGGGCATCGAGAGGGTGGTCTTCGAACGCGGCGGCAACCTCTACCACGGCCGGGTCAAGGCGCTTGCCGAAGGCGCACGCGAGGGCGGTTTAATTTTTTAATGAGAACGATATGGAAGATTTTGGAGGTTAGGCATGCCTAAGATAGACCCAACCCCCCTGGAGTTGGAGGAAAGAGTCATAAACATCAACCGCGTGGCCAAGGTGGTCAAGGGCGGAAGACGCTTCAGCTTCACGGCGCTGGTCGTCGTCGGGGACAGGGCGGGCATGGTCGGTTACGGCTACGGCAAAGCGCGGGAGGTCCCGTTGGCTATCCAGAAGGGAGTCGAGAAAGCGAAGAGATCGCTCTTTCGGGTGCCGATTCGGGGCACCAGCATTCCCCATAAGGTGGTCGGGAAATACGAATCCTCACGCGTTCTCTTGAAGCCGGCCAGCGAAGGTACCGGCGTCATCGCCGGAGGGCCGGTGCGCGCGGTCATGGAGCTCTCGGGAATCCAGGACGTGCTGACCAAGACATATGGATCTCGCAACCCGGTGAACGTGGTCAAGGCCACGCTGAACGCCCTTAAAGAGATCAACAAAGCGCGAGAGATAGCAAAGCTGCGGAAGATCGAGATGAATCGGCCCAAGGAGGCGGTCAAGGTATGAGTGACGGTATGTTGCGAATAACCCTGGTCCGCAGCCCTATCGGGCGGCCTCCGGTGCAGCGAAAGACGGTCAGGGCGTTGGGCCTGAAAAGGATGAACCATTCGGTCGTGCAGAAAGAAAGCGCCGAAATATTGGGAATGATCAACAGAGTCAGGCACCTGGTCAAGGTGGAGCCCTGGCAGGAAAAGGCGGAATAGTTGCGAGGATTCCCCGCAAATCGTCGCGGCCTGAGCTGCCGGATATATTTACAGAAATTACCAGTAGAGAGAAGGAATGGCGGGAAGACATTCTCGCGAAGAGCAGGTGATAAAGGTGACCTTTGGTATTGATGACCTGAAGCCGGCGTCGGGTTCGACCCACGGGCGCAAGCGCCTCGGCCGGGGAAGGTCCTCCGGACAAGGCAAGACGAGCGGCCGCGGCATGAAGGGACAAAAGGCGCGCGGGCAGACGCGCATCGGCTTCGAGGGAGGCCAGATGCCGCTGCAGCGGCGGGTCCCCAAGCTGCGCGGCTTCAAGCCGAGGGATAAAAAGTATTACACCTTGATCAATGTTGAGCTTCTCAACAATTTCGCTGATGGCGAAGTCGTAACACCTCAGGCCTTGCAGGAAAAGAGACTGATCAAGAAGCTGGACGAGCAAATCAAGATCCTGGGCAGGGGTGAATTGAACAGAAGGCTGACCGTGAAGGCGCATGCCGTCAGCGAGAGCGCCAGAGAAAAAATCGAGGGCGCCGGGGGAAGTATAGAGGTGGTATAGCTTGCTTCGGGGCTTTCGAAACATACTAAAAGTCGCCGATCTGCGCAAGAAAATTCTGTTTACCCTTATAGTCATCTTGTTGTACCGGCTGGGCTCGAGCATTCCCTGCCCGGGCGTAAACACCTCGGCCCTGAACACCCTGGTGCAGCAGGGCGGCATCTTCGGCTTCATGGACTTCTTCTCCGGCGGTGCTCTCTCACGGCTGGCAATATTTGGATTGGGCATCATGCCCTACATAACGGCCGCCATCATCATGGAGATGCTGGTCGCCGTAATACCCAAACTCAAGGAATGGCAGGAAGAGGGGGAATCGGGGCGGAGGAAGATAACCCAGGTAACCCGCTACCTGACCCTGAGCTTGGCCTTGATGGAATCGATAGGCCTGGTATGGCGGTTTTCGAAGCCGATGGACCTTGCCGGCGAAACCGTGAACATCATCAACTTCACCTTGACCAAAGGGATAATTATCGTGGCCACCCTGACGGCGGGCATGGCCCTGCTGATGTGGTTCGGCGAGTTGATAACCGAGCGGGGGATTGGCAACGGCATGTCCATCCTCATCTTCACCTCGATCATCGCCCGCACCCCGTCCGAGTTCAAGACGCTGATCACTTCGACCCAGCTCAAGTACGGCAACATAGCTTACGGGATCATAATCTCCGTTCTTATGGCGCTGGCGGTGATTGTGGCCGTAATATATCTCGATCAGGGGGAGCGCCGCATCCCGGTGCAATACGCTAAACAGATACGCGGCAGGCGGATGACCATGGGCGGAACGACCTATATCCCGCTCAAGTTAAACACCTCGGGCGTGATCCCCATAATCTTCGCATCCTCGGTGATCTTCTTCCCGACCATGCTGGCGCAGTTCATCCCGGCTATGCAAGGGGTCGCCACGAAGCTGTCCTCGGGCTACCTATATTTCATTCTATACACGTCGATGATAATATTCTTCGCCTACTTCTATACCTATATAGTGTTCGATCCCTACACTCAGGCCGAACACCTGAAGAAGTATGGGGCATTCGTGCCCGGCATAAGGCCCGGCACGCCGACCGCCGTTTTTTTTAGTAAGGTCATCAACCGCATAACGCTGCCCGGATCCTTCGGGCTGGCGGCTATCGCCCTGCTGCCGACGATCATGTTCTACTTTTTTGGCACCAGACAGATACCATTCGGCGGCGCCGCGATCATGATCATCGTGGGCGTCGCGCTGGAGACCATGAAACAGATAGAGGCCCAACTGCAGATGCGCCATTACGAGGGATTCCTCAAATAGCGCCGCCATGGAAGGTGATGGCTTGAACTTGATACTCTTGGGGCCTCCCGGGGCCGGAAAAGGAACCCAGGCCGAAAAGCTGAGCGAAATCTGCGAGATTCCCCATATTTCAACCGGCGATATTCTGCGCGAAAACATCAGGCAGGGCACCCAGCTCGGTATGGAGGCAAGGCAATACATGGAAAAGGGCGAGTTGGTGCCCGACGCGGTGGTGATCGGGATCATTCGCGATCGCCTGAAGGAGCCTGATTGCGAAAAAGGCTTCATTCTTGACGGTTTTCCCCGCACAGTCGAACAGGCAGACGCGCTTAAGAAAATACTTAGAGAGATGGGCAGGCCGATAGAACACGTGATCGACATAGATGTCCCGGATGATGTGGTGGTGGAAAGGCTCTCGGCGAGAAGGGTATGCGATTCATGCGGAGCCGTTAAGCACCTGATATACAACCCGCCGCGCGAGGAAGGCGTCTGTGACGAATGCCGGGGCGTCTTATACCAGCGCGCGGACGACAACCCGGAGACGATACGCGAAAGGCTGCGGGAATACAAGAAAAAGACCCAACCGTTGATCGATTACTACCGGGTGGAGGGACTGCTGCGCGAGGTGGACGGCAGTCTGGAGATGGATCAGGTTCTCAAGGAGATATGCTCCGTGATCGAAAGATAATGGTTATGGCCCATCCCATAAATACACTGGCATTCGAATGCCGCCGCATCCCCGCCCGCTGCGTTATGCTCCCTGTGACGTACTCACCGAGTACGCCTCGGTCGCGCGCCTTGCGGGAAGTGGCGCATCGACGCTCTCGGTGCTCAATCTATTTATGGGAAGGACCATGTCGACCGGAACGCTCATGATTATAAAAAAATCGCCGGAGGAGATAGGAAAGATGCGGGAGGCCGGCCGCATAGTCGCCGGCCTTCTGGATATGCTCGAAGGCCATGTAAAGCCGGGCGTGCGGACCGAGACCATGGACCGGCTGGCTGAGGACTATATACGGGGGAGAAACGGTGTGCCTTCCTTCCTCGGTTATCGCGGTTTCCCCAAGTCCATCTGCACTTCCATCAACGAGCAGGTGGTGCACGGCATACCGGGAAAGGCGGTGCTCAGGGAGGGCGACATCATCGGCGTAGACGCCGGAGTGATCCTCGAGGGTTACCACGCCGACGCGGCTCGAACATATGCCGTGGGCGAAGTGAGCGAGGTCGCCCGCAGGTTGATGGCGGTTACTAAAGATTCCCTTTATGCGGGGATCGCCGCCTGCAGGCCCGGCAACCGGCTGGGTGACGTTTCCAACAGCATCCAGCGGGTTGTCGAAGAAGCGGGGTTTTCGGTCGTGGTTCAATTTGTTGGTCACGGCATAGGAAGAGAAATGCACGAGGAACCGCAAATACCGAATTTCGGGCCGCGGGGAAGGGGCCCGTTGCTGGAAGCGGGAATGGTTTTCGCCCTCGAGCCGATGGTCAACGAGGGCGTCTTTGAGGTCGAGGTGGATGACGACGGATGGACGGTGCGGACAGTCGATGCCATGCTTTCCGCCCATTTCGAACACACCGTCGCGGTTGCCGAAAACGGGCCGCTAATACTCACTCTACCTTGACTTATATATGGACGAATAGGTCATTCTTTGTTAGAATACAAATTCTGGTGTGAAAAAATAACGTGCCGTGATGCGACAAGCGCGGCGCGAGGAGAGTGAGGGATTGGCCAAGAAAGAAGGCGCGTTAGAGGTAGAGGGAACGGTTCTGGAACCCTTGCCGAATGCTATGTTCAGGGTCGAGTTGGAGAACGGCCACAAGGTGTTGGCGCATATTTCTGGCAAGATGAGGATGCATTATATTCGAATTCTCCCCGGGGACAGGGTGGTGGTAGAGATATCGCCTTACGACCTGAGCCGTGGGAGGATCGTGTATAGATACAAGTAAACAGGACTTACATAAATTGGCTGAAAGGAAATATCTGGAAGATGAAAGTAAGGGCATCTGTAAAGAAGATGTGCGATAAATGCAAGATAGTCCGGCGTCGGGGCAGGGTTTTCGTCATATGTGAAAATCCGCGCCACAAGCAGAGGCAGGGCTGAGGAAAGGGAGGCTTGCGACTTTGGCGCGTATAGCAGGAGTTGATCTTCCGAGGGACAAGCGAGTAGAGATATCTCTCACCTATATTTACGGCGTGGGGAAGCCCACCGCACAGGAGATACTGGATAACTGCCAGATCGATCGCAACACCAAGGTGCGAAGCCTGACCGACGAAGAGGTGGTGCGCCTGCGCAGCTATATAGACCAGAACGTCAAGGTCGAGGGCGACCTGAGGCGCGAGGTAGCGCAGAATATAAAGAGGAAAATGGAGATCGGGTGCTACCAGGGACTGCGCCACCGGGTCGGACTGCCGGTGCACGGGCAGCGCACCCATACCAACGCCCGCACCCGCAAGGGGCCGCGCAAGACGGTGGGCGTCAGGAGAAAGAGCCAATAACGAACCACTGAAAGCGGCCGGAGATCGGGCATAGGAGGATAAGTGGCCAAGCCTAAAGCAAGGACCAGAGGCAGAAAAAAAGAAAAGAAGTCGGTGTTGCACGGGGAGGCGCACATCAAGTCGACCTTCAACAACACCATAATAACCATCACCGATAAGAACGGTGACACCCTTGCCTGGAGCAGTTCGGGCTCGGTAGGGTTCAAGGGCTCCCGCAAGAGCACCCCTTTCGCCGCCCAGCTGGCGGCCGAAAACGCGGCCAAGAAGGCGCTGGAGTACGGCATGAAAAAAGTGGACGTTTTCGTCAAGGGCCCGGGCTCCGGGCGGGAGACGGCGATAAGGACGTTGCAGGCCAACGGGTTGGAAGTAGGGAGCATAAGCGACGAGACTCCTCAGCCACACAACGGCTGCCGTCCCAAGAAGAGAAGGAGAGTGTAAAGGTAATATATGGCAAGGAACCTAGAGCCTTCGTGCAAGCAGTGCCGCAGGGAGCGAGAGAAACTGTTCCTCAAGGGAACGCGCTGTGAGACGGACAAATGCGCGATTGAAAGAAGAAATTACCCCCCGGGCCAGCATGGCCGCGGACGGGTCAAGGAGACGGAATACCTTCTGCAGTTGAGGGAAAAGCAAAAGGCGAAGCGTCTGTACGGCGTACTGGAGAAGCAATTCCGCCGCTATTACGTCAAGGCCTCCAGGCAGCCGGGGATAACCGGCGAAAACTTGCTTGCACTCCTTGAGAGGAGGCTGGATAACGTGGTGCTCAGGGCGGGTTTCGGCATGTCACCGAAAGACGCCAGGCAACTGGTGCGCCACGGACACACTATCGTCAATGGTCGTAAAGTGGACATTCCCTCTTTCGAAGTGAAGGAGGGGGATGTTATCGAAATAAAGGAAAAAAGCAAGGATCTGACGAGGGTCCTGCAGGCGGTGAAATTCGCCGAGGGGCGCCCGGGATCGTCATGGCTGAAGGTGGACCTGGAGAAGAGACGCGCCGAGGTGGTATCGCTTCCCAAACGCGAGGACATCGAACTGCCCATAAAGGAATCGTTGATCGTCGAGCTTTATTCCAAGTAAGTCAATTTGCTGGGCTCAAAGCAATGGGCCCTACAAGGAGGGGATAAAATTTGGTTCTTGAGATGCAGAAACCCCATATAGTGGTAGACAAGCTCGAGGACTCATATGGCCGATTTATTATCGAGCCCCTGGAAAGGGGGCTGGGGCATACGATGGGAAACTCCATGCGTCGCATACTTCTTTCCTCCATTCCCGGCGGGGCGATAACCGCGATACGCATAGAGGGAGTCGTGCATGAGTTCGAGACCATGGAGGGAGTCAAAGAGGACACCATGGACATCATCCTCAATCTCAAGGGAGTTGTTTTGAGGGTGAACGGCGAAGGCCCGTTCTCTTTGTTCCTTGATGTTAAGGGGCCGAAGACGGTCACCGCCAAAGACATCGAGGCACCTCCGGAGGTGGAAATAATCAATCCGGAACTAAAGATAGCCACCTTGAACAAGAAAGCAAAGCTGAAAATGGAGATGACGGCTCAGAAAGGAAGGGGCTACGTGTCATCCGAGCATCTTTCGGGACCCCGCGATGTGACGGGGACTATCCCGCTTGACGCCATGTTCACACCGGTGATACGCGTTTCGTATCAAGTCGAAGACACCCGAGTCGGCCAGAGGACCGACTACGACAGGCTGATCCTGGATGTTTTGACCAACGGCAGCATGGACGCTAAGGAGGCACTGCTCAAGGCCTCGCAAATCATGGCCGGCCACGTCAACATCTTCACCTCGCTTTCGGAAGGTGAGGAGGAGACCAAGGAAGTCATCTTCGGCAAGGAGACGGCTCCGGCCGGGGCCAAGGATCTGCAGTTGCCGATAGAGGATCTCGAGCTGCCGGTGCGCGTCCTCAACTGCCTGCACAGGGGCGGAATCAACAGCGTCGGCCAGCTGATCGAAAAGACCGAGGACGATTTGCTGGCCCTGCGCAGTTTCGGCGCGCGCTCGATCGAGGATGTCAAGGAAAAGCTCGAGAAAAGGGGCTTCGGACTGCGCTCCAGAGAAGATTAGAAGGACAAAGAAAAGAGACGAGAGGAAGCTGAATGCCTCAGCCTAAGAAAGGGAAAAGATTCGGCGGAGACGCCGCTCACCAGAAGGCCATACTCAGCAATCTGGCCAAGGCCATGATAGAGCACGAAAGGTTGACTACAACCCAAGCCAAGGCCAAGGAAGTTCAACCCCTCGTGGATAAGCTGGTGGGCCTAGGCAAGCGGGGAGATTTGCATGCCCGCCGGCAGGCTCTGGCTATTATCTCCGATCGCGACCTGGTCCACAAACTCTTCGCCGAGATCGGACCCCGTTACGAGGACAGGGAAGGTGGCTACGCCAGGGTGGTGAAGATCGGGCCGCGCAAGGGCGATGCCGCTCCTATGGCCATCATCGAATTCGTTTAATATCAACTTAAAAAAAGGGCCGGGCTTCCGGCCCTTTTTAATACTCCTGTTCCAACCGGTGACTGTACTTGCCTTCGATAGACGGTAGAATCGAAACATGACGAATTATAAATTGACCTTGGAATACGACGGAACCGACTATCACGGCTTACAGATTCAACCCGAGCTGCCAACTATCCAGCTTATGCTGCAAAATGCGATTGCACGGTTGGGATCGCTGCAATCGCCTCTATACGCCGCCGGCCGCACCGATGCCGGCGTCCATGCCCGGGGGCAGGTGGTTAGCTTCGAGGCCGCGATGAAACCGGAGACAGGCCGGCTTTGCGCCGCTATGAATGCTTTTCTGCCCCACGATATAGTTGTGGTCGATTGCGCCGAAGTGGAGAAAAACTTCAACGCCAGGAGCAGTGCACGGGCGCGTGAATACGTCTATTATCTTCACTTGGCAAAATACCCCTCCCCATTCAACCGCAGGTTCACCTACCACTGTGATTCAGCCCTCGATCTCGAGGCCATGGCTTCCGCCTTGGAGATGATCCTCGGCAAGCATGATTTCGCCGCCTTTGCTCGCCGGGAGGAAGGGAGATCGACGGTGCGCGAGGTACAGGAGGCGGGCGTTTTTCTAGGGAACGATGTCACCGCCATTCGCATCAAGGCGAACGCCTTCATTTGGATGATGATGCGTATGCTCTGCGGCAGCCTGGTTGAAGTTGCAAAGGGAAGATGGACAGTCGAGCGTTTCCGCGAAGCGCTGGAATCGGGTGACAACAGCACGAGCGCTCCCGCACTCCCTCCGCAAGGGCTCGTGCTCGAAAAAGTATATTACTAGACTCGATCGGTGGACCCTCAGGGGGTCAAATCATCAGGCGGTATCACCTCTACGGCGGAAGAGCCCATGTCATAGAGGTCCAAGGTTGCGAGCAGGCGGTAGCGCTGCAGACTTTCCTCGCCATCGAATCCGGTGACCTCCAATTGTATGGATAGCGGCGGCAGGGACGATTGCGAAACCCAGAGTCGGCAATTCATCTCGAATCGCAGTTGCGAAAAATAAGACCAGCCCAGGGTGGAAAAAGCCATACGCGCTCTGTCGGAGCCCGTCTTCAGCAGGTAGCGTTGGGCGCCAGCACCGGATCTGCCCTCCTCACCCTCCAGTTGTACCGAGTCATAACTGGAAGCAATTTCCAGGAAGCGCCGGGGATCACAAAGAGGGCTGGGCAGATCCTCCGCTTTGGCCTCACGCCATTCGCCGGCGTCCTTGAGGTAGGTCCTTCCTTGATATGAGAGCAAGCTGCTGCTTTCATCGCCCGAGGGCGATTGCTGTAATAACTCGAGGCTGAAATCGCTGTTGGCAAAGGAGCCCTCACCTTTCTGATCGCCGTAAATGCTCTGTCCCGACACCCCGATCCAGTTTTCCAGGTTGATTCGATAATGATAGGAGGTCGCCGCCTTCAACTCACGAAGCGAGGCATCTACGTCGTGCCGCCATTGCGATTCCTGGGAAGGAGATGGAGTCCCGCAGCCATTGAGAAAGAGCGACAAGAACAAAGCCGCGAGCGCCGGCAGTAAAAGGCGCCGAAGGCTGCACATCAGGAGCGTATCACCGCCAGAACCTCGTCGCGCTTGGCCTGCATCAACTCCGGCGTCTTCGCTTCCAGGTTCAGTCGCAAGAGCGGTTCGGTATTTGAAGGCCTTACGTTGAACCACCAGTCCGTGTATTCCACCGTGATGCCATCAATGCGCTCGATCTTGCCGTCGGAATAGACCCTCGCGATTTCCTCCAGCTTGGCCGGAATATCGTCGACCCGGCTGTTGATCTCTCCCGAGGCGTGATATTTGTTGAAGGGCTCGAGGATATGCGACAGGGGTTGATCTTGCAGGCTTATGATTTCCAGGATGAAAAGAGAAGCGATCAGCCCGGAATCGGCGCGGAAATTGTCGCGGAAGTAATAGTGGCCGGAATGTTCGCCGGCAAAGATGGCCCCGGTCTCAGCCATGGTCTGTTTTATGAAGGAATGGCCCACCCTTTCCTTGATGGGAATTCCGCCGTAATTCAGGATGGTTTCGGGGACGATCCAGCTATTGATGCAGTTGTAGATGATCTTTTCTCGGGGATGGGTCTCGAGCATCCTCTTAGCTATCAAAGCCGTCGTCAGCGAACCGCTCACGGGTTGTCCCTTGTCGTCAACCAGGAATACCCGGTCGGCGTCCCCGTCGAAAGCTATTCCCAAATCGCCGGCGTCCTCCAGCACCCACTGCTGCAGCAGCTTGATATTTTCGGGATTTATCGGGTCGGGTTGGTGGTGGGGGAAAGAGCCGTCGATCTCGAAACAGTGGGGGATCAATTCGCATGGGAGCCGCTCGAAAAGGGCGGGCAGGATAAGGCCTCCCATTCCATTTCCAGCATCGGCCACAACCTTCAACGGTTTAAACTTTGATACATCTATGAAACCCAGCGCGTGGCTTATATAGCGCTCGAGCATATCCTGGCGCTCGACCTTGCCCCGCCCGGACGGCTGCTGAAAAACATTCTTTGTTGCCAGATCCTTGATGTCCGCCAGCCCGGTGTCGATGCTTATCGGTGCGGCCTTCCTGCGGCAGAGCTTTAACCCGTTGTACTCTTTAGGATTATGCGATGCCGTGAACATTGCGCCGGGCAGGTCGAGTATCCCGGAGGCGAAGTAGAGCATGTCGGTCGAACACAGGCCGATTAGCGTTACATCGGCTCCCTGTTCGGTTGCGCCCTCAATAAAAGCCTGGGAAAGAGCGGGGGAACTCAAGCGCATGTCGTGTCCCACGACGATTTTTGCCGATTCAACAAAGGTTATGAAGGCCCTGGCTATGCGCTTACAGGTCTCTTCGTCCAATTGCTCGGGATAGATGCCGCGGACATCGTAAGCCTTGAAGATATCCGTGTTAATCTGCTTCATTGAATCCCTTCCGATTATTGATGGTAGAATTCTACCATAGCCGGGAATAAGAGTCTGAGGGCAAAATCTCACTTAGCAGTTCCCAAGATATGCTGTCCCGGCGTATGGGCCCGGATATTTTTAAAAGGAGTGTTTTTATGGCGGAGATAAATCTCGATGATGTCATGCAATTGGAGGAATGCGACCCGCAAGGAATGCTTAACATGGTGGAATCCTTCCCCAAGCAATGCCTCGAAGCCCTCAAACTCGGTAAGGACATTTTGGACGTCCCAGAGGCTTCCGGAATCAAAAAGATCGCCTTCGTCGGAATGGGTGGTTCCGGGATAGGCGGCCAAGTCCTGCAAGCCCTTCTCGAGGAGCCGGCCGGGCTTAGCATCAGCGTGCATCGGTCTTTTAAGCTTCCCTCCATCCTGGGTCCCGATACTCTGGCTGTAATTGTCAGCTACTCGGGCAATACGGAGGAGACTTTGGCATCTCTAGAAGACGCTGTCTACCTGGGCTGCAGGATCATGGTTGTCACCAGCGGCGGACAGCTGATGCAGAAAGCACGTGATTTCCGCTGGCCGATGGTTGTCATACCCGAGGGGTTGCAGCCGCGTGCAGCCTTGGGTTACCTCTCTCTCCCGCAGGCGGTGGCCATGGAAAAGATGGGTCTTATACAGGGATTTCTGAAAGTGGCGCATGATTGCATCGGCTACCTCAAGGAAAAGAAGGAAGAGTGGGGAAGGCTGAGCCCGGTAAATCGTAATTTCGCCAAGCAACTCGCAACCCGCCTGCAAAACAAGATTCCCGTTATCTACGGGACGAACGGGATACTGGCAGTGGCCGCTTACAGGTGGAAGTGCCAATTCAATGAAAATGCCAAAATACCGGCCTTTTACAACGTGGTTCCCGAGATGGACCACAACGAGATCGCCGGTTGGCACGGATTGGATGAATTTTCCAGGCAGGTCGAGCTGATTTTCCTGGCCGAGGAGGAGCACGATATCAGGCTTGCCAACAAAGTGGAGGTGACCGCCCAGATGCTGCAGGATCGTGTCGGAGGAGTTACCATGATTCACGTCGGCGGAAACACCCCGACCGAGAAGCTCTTCAGCACCATGCACCTGGGCGATTTTGTGACCACCTATCTGGCTCTGTTGAACGGGACAAACCCGGTGCCGGTTGATGTCATCACCGAACTCAAGGAACGGATGGCCAAGGTAGAGAGCCAATAGCACTCATCGCTGGAGCAGGGGAGGGAGCAGGCGGAATGGTCCGCAATAGTGCCGACGAGAAGACGGCACGGGAGTATCTTCAATCCAGGCTCGAAGAAGCCGAACTGTGGAATCCCCGCATGGCGGTGATCCTGGGCAGTGGCTTGGGTGGCGGCTCACCCGAGATCGAAAACGTCCTCGAATTCACCTTTGATGAAGTACCCGGAATGCCGCGCTGCAATGTGCCGGGACACGATGGCCTAATTCGTTTCGGTAGCTACGGCGTCATGACAGCCATGGTGCAACTGGGGCGGCTTCACTATTATCAGGGGCTCGATATGGAAGAGGTAACGCTCCCCATCCGTTTGATGGCGGGGATGGGCGTGGAGAGGATCCTCATGATAAACACGGCCGGTGGCCTGAACCCGGCGTACGCGCGCGGCAACATGATGTTGATAAGAGATCACATCAACCTCATGGGAGCGAATCCGCTGCGCGGGGTCTGCGACGCCGCGGGAAATCCCGCTTTCCAGGAATTGTCAAACCTGTACGATCAGGATGCCGAGGATGCCCTGATGCAACAATCCCGGATATCCGGCTGGCCGCTGGCCGAAGGCGTACTGGTCGGCGTGTCGGGCCCGAGCTACGAAACTGCGGCGGAGCTGCGCTTCATGCGGCTGGTGGGCGGTGACGCGGTGAGCATGAGCATCGTGCCGGAAGCCATCGTCGCCCGTTTTCTGGGCGTCTCCGTGACAGGCCTAAGCGTCATTACCAATACCTGGGATCTGCGCATGCCCCACGCCATCTCCCACGAGGAGGTTCTGAAGACGGCGGAAGAGGCGGCGCCAACAATGAGAGACATCATAACCGCATGGCTGGACCGCTCGGCCGGCCTCGAGGACTCTACATGATTGGATGATAGGTATTTATTTCAGTCATTAACTGACAACATTACATGCAAAACGAACCAGATACCGCAAACCACCCCAGGGCCAGAGAAGCCGCAAATTCTGCGGCTGGCCATGCTAGCACTTTGATTTTCACCTTTGAGCCATCAGTCAGGGACTTCGGGAAGCGAAACGTGAAAACCCAACCTTCTTTTGTTTTTTTACCCATTTCCGCTAGAATCACAAGCAGCGTGAGGGAACGATGCCCCTATCGCCGGCCGTCCTAGAATCGGGAAGATTCTGAAAAACTTAATTGGAGCCGATGTGAAGAAGAATTTCGTCCGACTCAACCTTGTCCTTTTCATCATGTTGATGGCGGTTTTTATGCTCGCCTCCTGTAACGGAGGACAAAGCGCGAGCCAAGGATCCGAAGATGGTGTGAAGCTGCCGCCGGGGACGACCGAGGAGATGGTAAGCCAGACTACGGGAAGCGGCGGCGCACTTGCGGCCCAGCCACAACCTGAAACCCCGAAGCAGACCTCCTCCAGCACGTCTTCCGGCCCGGGTTCCGCGGCCGATCTGGCCGGAGTACATTTCACAATCGTCAAAGCGACCAGGCCGAACAGCAACGCTGACGTAATTTCCGGCGGACAGAGGGAGGTTCCCGGTGATTATCTAGAAGTGGAACTCTCCGTTGGGAACGTGTGGGATGACCTGATCGACCTTTCCGAATATTCCTTCCGCATATGGAGCCCCGGCATAGCGGCCGACCAGTATGAGGATTATTACGGGCCGGCGGGCGCCTTTGGCACCTACGTTTCCGAAAGCATGATCTCCGCGGTCCTGCTCGATTACTCCAATCTCAAGCCGGCCGCCTATAAGTTAAAAGTAGGGGAGACAGTCGATCAGATTTTCCTTTTCTTTGATCTGAATCCCAAGAACGTCGCGCGCAATCAGACGGTGACCAAGGAGGGGACCAACCTGGTCATTCACAAGCAACATGGCCATGACGCGGGGGAAGAGGCCGAGATAAATCTGGCGGGGTACGCGGATTGAAAGGCTGCGGCATAATTTGAGGTCGATAAGGCGAGGTTTCAGGAGTTTTCGCAGGCATCCCGCCCGCAACCTGGTCGTGGTGCTCCTGCTTTTCGTGTGCCTTACCTTCTCCCTCTCCATGCTCTCCGTCAAGCTGGCGGCCGACAGCCAGACCAAGGCGGTCAAACAGAGGGTGGGGAATTACGGCGAATTGAGAAGCAGCTCCAATTTCATGATGTCCATCTTTGAGCAGGAAAGGGGCAAGAGCGATACCGAGCGGGCCAAGGAAGCTCGCAGCATGAGCGAAGAGGAGCGGCTGGCCGAGCGCGCCAAGACCCTGGTGCCCGAGGAGCTGGCAGATTCCTTTTCCCGGGACTCCTACATCGTCACCTTCGACAAAGTACTGACGGCGGGGATAACCCTTCCCAAGATAACCAATACCGAACTCGCTAACATGCTCGGTTTCAGCAAGGAAATCAAGGATAGCGCGGCCGCCTCCGGCATAACCGGCAATACCTTCGTTTTCGAGGGTAACTGCAACGGCGCATCGGCGGCGGATTTTCTCAACGGCAATAAGAAGCTCGTTCAGGGCTCCTTCTATACCTACGCCGATTACCGCCAGGCCAACCCGGTCGTACTCATCGAAAAGAATCTGGCCGAGCAGAACAAGCTAGGCGTAGGCGACAGCATAGAGGCCGAAGTAAACGATAAAAGCGGGAAGGATGCCAAGGTCAACCTGGAGATCGTCGGCATCTACCAGACGGTCCAGGCCGAACGCCAGAGCCAGCAAGGGATCTTTGGCAGCTTCAACCCGGCCGGCAACAAGTTCTTCGCCCCTCTTTCAGTGGTGCAGAATATCAACAACACCCCCGACTACATCGAGCTGGGTTCCTATTATTTCGATAACGTGGACCATACTTCAGAGCTGCAGGACACCTTCAATTCAAAGATCGCCGACGGCGATAAATATGAGTTTGTTACTGACAATCAGCAGTACGGGCTGATTGCCGACCCTCTGCAGAAGGTGGGGAAGACTTCCATGATCGGCCTGGCCGGGGCCTTGGGCGCCTGCGCGCTGATCATCCTGTTGGCTATGGCCATCATTATCGGCGGGCGGACGCGGGAGCTGGGGGTGCTGAAGGCGATTGGCGCGACGGACAGACAGGTTATCGCTCAGCACGCCATGGAGGTCGTCTGCATCTGCCTGGTGGCGGTGATCCTGGCCATGGGGGTCACCGCGATCATCGGGCAATCCCTGGGGAACTGGCTGATGAGCGGGAGCAAGAGCAATCAAGACCAGACCAAGCAGCAGGATTCGAATGGGATCTCGGGCATGATAAGCCAGCTCACCGAGCGCAATCTATATAAAGAGGGCGGTTTGTTCTCGAGCGCTACGCAGGAAGAGGAATCGAGCCAACTGCAGGTGGTCTATCGCGGCAGCCTGCTCCTGTACGCGATACTTATCCTTCTGGTCATAAGCTTATTGGGCATGGCCATACCGGTGGTTTGGATCACCAGGCTAAAGCCGGCTCGAGTGTTGAGCATCGAATAGGGGTGGAAGTTATGCCCGATATCATGGAAGTCGTGGAACTGAACAAGACCTTCAAGGGCAAGGCGGGCAGCGTCGAAGCGGTCAAGGGCGTCGGTTTTAAGGCCGCCAAGGGCGAGGTCACGGTCATACTGGGACCATCGGGATCGGGAAAGACCACGCTGCTTTATCTCGTAGGCTCGTTGGAGAGTCCCGATTCCGGTGAGATAAGGGTATCGGGGGAGGATATCTGCGGCCCCGGCGCTGACCTCATTACCTACAGGCGGGAGCGGGTGGGTTTTGTCTTCCAGTTCTTCAATCTGGTTAGTGCGCTCACCGCACTGGAAAACGTCACCCTGCCCATGGACTTGGCGGGACTCGCTGCAAGCGAGCAACACAAGCGGGGCGTCGAGCTGCTCGAGAGAATGGGGATCGACGACAGGCTGCAGCGTTCTCGTGCCAACAAGATGAGCGGCGGAGAGAAGCAGCGGGTCGCCATAGCCAGGGCGCTGGCGAACGACCCCGAGATCATTTTGGCCGATGAGCCCACGGGAAACCTCGATGTTGCAACCGGGAAGATAGTCGTGGATATCCTGGTGGGCCTGGCGAAAGAAGATGGCAAATCGGTTTTGATCGTTACCCACGACGAAAGTATCCTCGAAGTTGCGGACCAGGCTTATAAGATGGTTGATGGCGAACTGAGCCGCAAATAGAAGCAAGCGCCTGGTGTTATATCATTTCCTCTTAGAGCTGCATTTGGCATAAGCGCGATTTGCCACGGCCGGCTGTCTTGCGGCAGGCGAGGGGGACTTGGATGGTTCGCTCAAGATAAATGTGCCATTGCTCGAAGCTAAGCAGCGAGGACAAATAATGAAAATACGCCTTTTCCAGACACAGGTGTTTCAGTCGTATCCCTTGGCATCGTAGTCGAGGACGCATATAATCAGCCGATATGCGCCTTGAAAGAGAGAAGATTGATTTTTTGAATTTACATTTAATAGCGCCCAGCAAGAAGGGCGAAAGATATCTCTTCAACAGAGGATTGCTCGCTCCGCTCGGACTCATGTATCTGGCGGCCTATACCCCTCCCGAGATAAAGGTGCGTCTTATCGATGAAAGCGTGGAGCGAATAAACTTTTCGGAGATCCCCGATCTGGTCGGCATTACCACCATGACCGCCACGGCGCCGCGGGCTTACGAGATCGCCGATCGCTACAGATCCCTTGGTTCTAAAGTGGTCCTGGGCGGGATCCATGCTTCCATGCTGCCGGAAGAAGCCCTTCGTCATGCTGATTCGGTGGTGATCGGGGAAGCGGAAGCGATCTGGCCCCAGGTTCTGGCGGACGCCGCGGATGGGCGGCTGCAGCCCCTCTACCATCAGGAGACGCATATCGAGTACAAGCGGCCGGTCCTTCCCAGGAGGGACATAATCGATCCCAAGCGCTACTGGAGCGCCAACAACGTTCAAACCTCTCGCGGCTGCCCGCACAATTGCAATTTCTGCTCGGTCACCGCCTTCAACGGCAGGCGACATCGCTCGCGCGATATCGATAATGTCCTGGCCGAGGTGGAATCGCTTTCGCGAACCAACTGGTTGCGGCGCAAGGTCGTTCCTTTCGTCGATGATAATATTGCCGCCAACCCGCGCTGGGCCAAGGAGCTGTTCAAACAGCTCATACCCATGAAAATCCGCTGGGGCTCCCAGGCCTCGATCACCATCGCCAACGACGAGGAATTGGTCGCGCTCGCCGCCGAAAGCGGTTGCCACTTTCTTTTCATAGGCCTGGAGACCATGTCCTCCGCGGCGCTGGTTGAAATGGGGAAATCCCAGAACAGGGTGGAGCAGTACGATGAATCGATGAAGCTCTTGAGGAAGTATAAGATTCACGTAATGGGAGCTTTCGTTTTCGGTTTTGACAGCGATGACCATTCGGTTTTTGCTGAGACCCTCGATTTCGCCATGAGAAACAAGATCCAGCTGGCGCAATTCGCCTACCTGGTCCCCTACCCCGGCACCCGCCTGTATGACGATCTCTTAAAGGAAAGACGTGTCGATCCCGAGTACTGGTTCGAGCCGTCATGGGATAACAGGGTGGTTTACGAGCCAAAGAACTTTACCGCCAGGGGGCTTTCCGACATGACCCACAAGGTGCAGCGGGATTTCTACTCCTACCGCTCCATCCTCAAGCGCTTATACCTGCATCGCCACTGGAGTTACTGGCTCGCCTTCAACCTTATCTACCGGCAATCCCTCAGCAATGGGAGCGGCCACGAGGTGGGGGAGCACCGCGAAAGCTGCAAGGCCTTCGAATATCTCCCCCGATAATTGCCAATATCAGGTGCGTTCATATTATTATGGATAATGGTTCGGTTTTGCTGTATCTGAAACAATAAGAGAAGCGGTAACGTGAGAATTGCATTGATGGGAACGGGATCACTCGGAACGATTATTGGAGCGCTGTTATCAGGAGCGGGCGAGGACATAATCCTGGTGGACGCTGACCGAGACCACGTGAGAGCGCTCAATGAAAAGGGAGCCACGATCACCGGGCACATGGATTTGACGGTACCGGTGAAAGCCATTATGCCGGATATGATGGATGGGTCCTTCGACCTAGTAATCTACCTGGTGAAATCCACTTACGATGATGAGGCGCTCCCCATGCTCCTACCGCATCTATCCGAGAGCAGCGGTGTCCTCACCCTTCAAAACGGTATTCCCGAGGAAAAAATCGCTTCAATTGTCGGCAGAGAAAGGACGATGGGAGGCGCGGTTGGCTGGGCGGGGATTCTGAGAGGCCCGGGGGTTTCTGAATTAGCGAGCCTACCCGAAATCATGACTTACGATATAGGCGAGCTCAACGGAGAACAAAGCGAACGCATCGAAGCCGCCAAGGCGGCCCTGGACAATGCCGGAAAGGCAGAGATTACCACGAATCTCACTGGCGTGCGTTGGAGCAAGCTGCTAGTTAACGCCTCTTTGAGCGGCATGTCGACGGTTCTCGGCTGCAACGGCGCTCGCATTCTCGATAATGAGAAGGCGCTGCGCGCCGCGGTCTCTATAATGGTGGAGACCCTGAAAACGGCTGCGACCCTGGGCATAAAAGTGGAACCCATGCAGGGAGCCGACCCCAACCTCCTCATCGGAATCATCAGACAGAGCGAGGAAAACGCATTGGCGTTGATGAAGGTGATAGGCCAGCCGCATCGTGAAGGAAAGGCCAGCATGTTGCAGGACCTCGAGAAGGGAAGGCGCTGTGAAGTGGAGGCCATCAACGGCTATCTTTCTCGACAGGCGAAGGAAGCCGGTGTGGCTGCGCCCGTGAACGACAAAGTAACAGAAATGATCCGGGACATTCAGGATGGTAGATTAAAACCGGATTTCGCTAACCTCGATGCGATTGAATTGAGGCCCTTGCAGGAGATCATTTAAGGACTCTTAGGTACCACGACCTGCAAAATCACGCCCGTTTCCTTGACACCACCTCTCACTGCCTCTATCATTATTGCTTGTCGTGTTTTCGATTGAGGGAAGCGAAAATTGAAGACTTACAGCGTCAAGCAGGCGGATATAACCAGAAAATGGTATCTGGTGGATGCCGAAGGGCTGGTTTTAGGAAGACTGGCGGCCGAGCTCGCCAAGATACTCAAGGGCAAGAATAAGGCTATTTATTCCACCCACCTCGATGTGGGAGACAACGTCGTAGTCATAAACGCGGCCAAGATGATTCTTACCGGCAACAAGCTGCAGAAAAAGATCCATTATACACATTCAGGCTATCCGGGGGGGCTGAAGGAAACTTCCTACGAAGTCCTCATGAAGGAGAAGCCCCAGATGGCCCTGGAAAAGGCGGTCGAGGGCATGCTGCCCAAGAACCGTCTCGGCCGGGCCATGATAAAAAAGTTGCATGTCTATGCCGGCCCCAATCATCGCCACAAGGCGCAGGTACCGGAGAAGCTCGTCTTCAGTTTCAATGGTAATCGAGAGGACAGGTGATATTTTTGCCGGAACAACTGGGTTACGGAACCGGTAGGCGCAAGGAGGCTGTGGCCAAGGTATGGCTGTATCCGGGCAGTGGCGAGGTGGAAATAAATGGCAGGACGCTCGAGGAGTATTTCCCCCGCTCGACCCTGCGCGACCATGCGCTCCAACCACTTGAAGTAACGGCCAGTTCGGGGCGTTACCGTATTGCCGCCACCATAAGCGGGGGCGGAATATCCGGCCACGCTGGCGCGATGCGCCTGGGAATAGCCCGTGCATTGGTTGACTGTGACGAGACCTTGCGCGGGGACTTGAAGAAGGCAGGACTCCTCCGCCGCGATCCGCGCATGAAGGAACGCAAGAAGTACGGGCTGAAGAAAGCCCGCAAGCGGCCCCAGTTCTCAAAGCGCTGATCCTCCCTTCGATCGGGAAAAGGCCCAATCCGGTCGGCCTTTGGGTTTCTTGATGCGAGGCCCGGTTCTCCTTGAAGGGCTCAATCTCCAAGTGTTATAGTGCTATGGGGTGTAGAGTAGGAGTTGCTCTATGGGTGCAAAAGCCAATAATAGCCGGCTTTTCGGAACGGACGGCATAAGGGGGCTAGCAAACCTTGAACTGACGCCCGAGTTGGCGATGCGAGTGGGCAGTGCGGCGGTGAGAGTACTGGCGCGGGAAGGTTCCCGGCCTTTTTTTGTTGTCGGAAGAGATACGCGTATTTCCGGCAGCATGCTCGAATCGGCCCTTACGGCGGGAATCTGCTCGGCCGGCGGCTGTGTTGAGTTGCTCGGCGTTATTCCGACGCCGGCCGTCGCCTTTCTTACCAGGGCAAAGGCGGCTGATGCCGGGGTTGTCATATCGGCTTCGCATAATCCCGCCGAAGATAATGGTATAAAGTTCTTCGGTTCCAACGGATTCAAACTTCCGGACGAGATAGAGCTGCGTATGGAGGCGATCATAACGGCTGCAGAGACTGAAAACGGCCGACCGGGCGGAGCGGAGGTCGGGCATTACAGGTCTTCCCTCGACGCCTGGCAGGAGTATCTCGATCATCTGCTGTCCATAAGCCGCCCCGATTTGAGCGGCTTGCGTATCGTGGTTGATTGCGCGAACGGGGCCGTTTACCGCCTGGCCCCCATGCTCCTCGAAGCCTGCGGCGCCCATGTCATCCCCATAAATGCCGATCCGGACGGACTCAACATCAATCTGGAAAGCGGTTCGACCCACCCCGAGTCCCTTATGGAAACGGTCATCAAGGAAAAGGCCGACCTCGGGCTGGCCTACGATGGTGACGCGGACCGCATGCTGGCTGTCGATGAGAAGGGGCAGATGGTGGACGGAGATTTCGTAATGGCCATCTGCGCTACGCATCTCAAAACCAGGGGAGCCCTGAAGGGTAATGCAATGGTGACGACAGTGATGACCAACCTCGGTTTCCACAATGCCATGCGACGGGAGGGAATAGAAGTCCATCAGGCATCCGTAGGGGATCGCTACGTATTGGAGAAGATGATTGAATTGGGGTTGAACCTGGGAGGGGAACAGTCCGGACACGTAATATTCCTCGACCACGCAACCACTGGCGACGGCCTGGTGACCACCCTCTTGCTGCTGGAATCGCTTGTGGCCAAAGGAGAGAGCCTGTCTTCATTGAGCAGGATAATGGAAAGAGTCCCGCAATTGCTGATAAACGTCAGGGTAAAGGATAAAGACAGTCTCGGCCAATCAGCGACCATTGCCGAAGCCCTCCGCATGTGGGAAGAAAAAATCGGGGGAGAGGGAAGAATACTTCTACGACCTTCCGGAACGGAATCGGTCGTTAGGGTAATGGTCGAAGACCTTGACTCAGACCGCGCCAAGAATGCGGCCAGGGAACTGGCGGCTGTCATCAAAAAGGAGATGTGCTAAAGGTGTGCGGGATAATAGGCTACGCAGGAGATCGACCGGTAACAGAGACGATATTCCAGGGACTTTGCAGGCTCGAATACAGAGGATATGATTCCGCCGGAATCGCAGTTGGCAACGGAAAGAAGGTATCGGTTCTAAAGCGCAAGGGAAACCTCGAAGCGCTTCGCCCCGAACTCGCCGGCTTTACTACAAGCAGCGGCTGCGGCCTCGGCCATACACGCTGGGCAACCCATGGCACGCCGACCGCCGAGAACGCTCATCCCCATCTTGACTGCAAGGGTGAAATCGCAGTAGTGCATAACGGCATAATCGAGAACTTTCACGAGCTGAGGGACGAGCTTGAAGCGGCAGGCCACAAATTTCTTTCTCAGACCGATTCCGAAGTGATGGCCCATCTGGTTGAGGAAAATTACCATGGCAACCTGGCAGAGGCGGTGCGCCTCTCTCTGCAGCGCATCGAGGGAGGCTATGCCCTGGTCTTCATGAGCGCCAGGGAGCCTGGGGTTCTGGTGGGGGCGCGCAAGGACAGCCCGCTGGTATTGGGGTTGGGGGATGGAGAAAATTTCATGGCGTCGGCGACACCCGCCTTTCTCGATGCCACCCAGAAAGCGGTGGCATTGGAAGACGGGGAACTGGCAGTCGTAACCAAGGACGACTGGAAGGTAATGGATTCTCAGGGGCGGCAAGTCGAGCGCGAAGCCTACCAGATCCCCTTCGATATCTCGGCGGTCGAGAAAGGCGGCTACGAAGATTTCATGCTGAAGGAGATATACGAACAGCCGCAGGCCTGGACGGATACATTACGGGGCAGGATGGCCAAGTCGGGGAGGCTGCGCATAGGGGAGCTCGAAGAAAGAGAGCTCAACCTCAAGAAGATAAAACGCCTCATTTTTGTCTCCTGTGGGACCTCCTACCACGCATCGCTTCTGGGGCGCTACGTGATGGAGGCCTGGATGGACATACCGGTGGAGGTCGATATTGCCTCGGAGTTCTACTATCGCAAGCCACGTCTGGATGATTCATGCCTGGTAGTGGCGGTGAGCCAATCGGGCGAGACCCTTGACACCATGAGCGCCGTGCGCTGGGCGGTCGAGAGCAAGGCGCCGACCCTGTCGATAGTGAACGTCGTAGGCAGCATGATGGCCCGCGAATCGCATGGGGTGATTTACACCCATGCCGGCCCGGAGGTTGGCGTGGCGGCCACCAAGACATTTATCACGCAAGTGGCGGCCGTCTACCTGTTGGGGCTTTACCTCGGCCAGGAACGAGGGCTCCTGGGTGAGGATTTCATTAAAGAGACCTATAGCGAGTTGGAAAAGCTCTCCGATAGCATAAGCGAACTCCTTACCGATGGCGATGCGATCGAGCGCTGCGCCGAGAAGTATTGCCGCTGTGAGGATTTCCTCTTCCTCGGCCGCAACATCAATTACCCCATGGCAATGGAGGGCGCGCTCAAGCTTAAGGAGATATCCTATATTCACGCCGAGGGCTATCCCGCTGGCGAGATGAAGCATGGCCCCATCGCTCTGCTGCATCCCGGTTTCCCGGTCGTGGCCCTTATACCCCAGGATGATATCTATGACAAGGTTCGCAACAATATCGAAGAAGTGCGGGCCAGGCAGGCACCGGTAATAGCCGTAGCTACCACCGGCGATCGCGAAGTGGCCGGATTCTGTGAGGAATGCATAACGGTACCCGCGGTCAAACCTCGTTTCAATCCTGTGGTCCTGGCTCCGGCCTTGCAGCTCCTGGCCTATCACATTGCCAAGCTGCGCGGCTGCAATGTCGACCAGCCTCGCAATCTCGCCAAAACGGTGACCGTGGAATAAGCCGAAAGGGAACCAAGCCCTGGCCGCGGAATACAAAATAAGGGAAAAGCCGATGCGGTTATGACGTTCCTTTTAAGTGGATAACATGGAAATAAAAGGTATAGGTATAGACCTGGTCGAAATCGCAAGGATCGAGAGGGCGATAACGCGGCACGACAATTTCGTGTCGCGTATTTTTTCGTCCAGGGAAAGAGAGAGGTGCGATGATTCCTCCCGGCCGGGGCGCAGATACGCCGCTTGCTTCGCTGCAAAGGAGGCGGCCTCGAAGGCATTAGGCACCGGCATCAGGGGCTTCGAACTGCGGGAGGTCGAAATGCTGGGAGACGAGTTGGGCCGGCCCATCCTCATCCTTTCCGGCAAGGCGGGGGATTTAGCAAGGCAAAGGGGCGTCGAGGAGATCATGGTGAGCGTTTCCCACAGCGGAGAATGGGCGATAGCGATGGCTCAGGCTGTGGGTTGAGGAGGCGAGCATGCGGGTTGTCTATCCAAGAGAAATGAG
>Ga0209745_1000244_pt1 | contig 31989 bp, 27 predicted proteins | sample BarGraNGADG00312_FD_184495 | JGI IMG/M metagenome (GOLD analysis project Ga0209745, IMG submission 184495) | Arctic peat soil microbial communities from Barrow, Alaska - Barrow Graham LP Ref core NGADG0004-312 (SPAdes) (version 2) | ecosystem: Environmental > Terrestrial > Soil > Wetlands > Peat... | reverse complement strand
GCTCGTCCCCGACGTGGTACCCGTCGGGGACGAGCCCCGACGCTACAGACTACTCTATCTACCTCCTCTCCTGAACCATGCCGCGGGCGCGCTGGAACCTCGCCGTCAGCCATCTACCTGGATCTGACGCCCATGACGAACAGCGTGATGGCCGGCAGAGCCACGATCAGGCGCTCCCCGAGCCCGATGCGGGTGATGTCCAGGCTCAGCTCGCTCGCCACGGCGGGGAGGGCAAGGGGAGGAATCACGAGCAGAAGGTAGATCCCGAGCAGAAGGTAGTAGAAGTCTTGCCGATCTCGGCGGCGCCACAGACTCCAGCCGCTGAAGACTGCCAGGGCAGCCGCCAAGCCAACGAAGAGAAAACTCCAGAATGGAAGCCTGGAGAAAGCCTCCAGAGCCGGGGGTATCACGTTAGGGCATCCTCCCCCATCTGTCTAGCCCAGCTTCTGCTGGCAGGCCGGAGCCACTTTCAGGTCGGTCCGTCTGCCAGCGGTGACCATGCAGCTATCCAGCCTGTGGTTCACGACCTCTTTGACCCTCTTGGCCACCAGGATCAGTGCGTCAAGGTCAACGCCCGTCTCCACGCCCATCTCCGCCATCATGTTCGCCAGGTCCTCGGTGGCCACGTTGCCAGTGGCCCCCGGGGCATAGGGGCAGCCGCCCAGTCCGCCGACCGCGCCGTCGAAGCTGGTCATGCCGGCCTGCATCGCCGCCACGGCGTTGGCGAGAGCCATGTCCCGAGTGTTGTGCATGTGCATGGTCCAGTGGACGTCCGGGAACTTATCCCGCAGGTGGCAGCAGGTGTCGTAAGTCTGCCGGGGGTTGGCCACCCCGATGGTGTCTCCCAGGCTCATCTGGGCGATCCCCATCTCACGATAGCGGGTGATGATCCTATCCAGCTGCTCCATGGGGACCTCGCCCTCGAAGGGGCAGCCGAAGACACAGGCCATGCCGGCCTCCACCTTGATGCCCGCCGCCTGAGCCACCGGCACCATCTGCTCGAACTCTTTGAAGGAGTCCTCGATGGAGCGATTGGCGTTGGACCGGTTGTGGGCTTCAGTCACCGACATCATCAGGTGCACCCCGTCAACACCACAGGCCATCGCCCGCTGAAGCCCCTTCATGTTGGGGACCAGCGCCTGGTAGCGGACGCCTGGCACCCTGGTGACTTTAGCCATCACCTCCTCGGCATCCCTGAGCTGGGGGACCGCCTTGGGATGGACGAAGGAGGTCGCCTGTATCTCCGATAGTCCCGTCCGGGATAGGGCGTTCAGGATTTCGATCTTCTGCTCGGTGGGGATCCAATCGTGTTCTGCCTGGAATCCGTCCCGCGGCCCCACCTCCATGATGTGAACCTTCTTGGGTAGTCGCATCGTTCCCCTCCTCAGATCACCTCTTCCGCCTTCAGAGCGTCGAACTCCTCGGCGCTGATGCCCAGATCGCCCCGGTATACGTCGACGTTGTGCTCGCCTATGGCCACGGGACCCGGGAACCGCACCGCGCCCGGCGTGGCCGAGAACTTCGGTATGATACCAGGCATGGTCACCCTGCCCAGCACCGGGTGATCGACCTGGATCAGATCCTCCCGAGCTTTGTACTGCGGGTCCTGAAAAACATCCGCCATGCTGGGAATGGGGCTCACCGGCACTCCATTCTCGTCCAGCAGCTTCATCACTTCGCAGTACTTCTGGGTGGAGAACCAGCTCTGCACCAGCGCGAGCACCTCCTCCCGATGCTGCACCCTGTGGGGATTTGTGTCGTAGCGCGGGTCTCTCAGCAGATCCGCGCGGCCCATGACCCCCGCAAGCCGGCCGAAGGTACGCTCGGTGCTGGTCACCAGGATCACCCACTTCCCGTCCTGGCACTGGAAGGCGCCCGCCGGCGCCGACTCCTGGAGGGCGTGCCCCGATCGCTCACGGACCACACCGGTCATGTCGTACTGGACTATGGCCGTCTCCAGCATACGGAACACCGTCTCGAAGAGGGCGAGATCCACCTGCTGGCCCTCCTGGTCGCCGTTGACCTTCAGGTGGTAGAGCGCCATTACCGCCGCCATGGCGCCGAATGTGCCCGTAACGTAGTCCGCCATGGGGAACGGTGGGCTGACCGGCGGCCTGTCCGGGTAGCCCTGCATGTAGGTTAGACCGCTGAACGCGGTAGCCGGTGTCCCGAAGCCGGCCTTCTCCGCATAGGGTCCGGTCTGTCCGTAGCCAGAAATCCTCACCATGATCAGCTTGGGGTTGGCCTGTTTCAACACGTCGTAGCCCAGGCCCCACTTCTCCAGCGTGCCGGGTCGGAAGTTCTCGATGACGACGTCGGTGCGGGCAACCAGCTTCTTCAGCAGAGCCTTGCCCCGGTCCTTGCGAACGTCCAAGCTGATGCACCGCTTGTTGCGGCTCAGGACCGTCCAGGGGCCGGGGACCCCGTCTACCACCGGCGCGATCCCCCGAACCGCATCGCCCACCTTGGGCAGCTCCACCTTGATGACGTCGGCACCGAAATCGCCCAACAGGCTGGCGGTGAAGGGGGCAGCAAACACCGTCCCCAGATCGAGAACCCGGACTCCCACCAGGGGCCCTTGGAAAGCATGTCGATCCGTTGACCCTGTCTCTCGCATCACAACTCCTACAGCGCTGTAGATAGAAAGAACGGTAGGGAGGGGTCCGTCCCCTACACCTCCTCGGCGACCACTGGGCTCTCCAGCACGCCTACGCTCTCTATCTCGATCACCATCCGGTCGCCCGGCTTGAGGAAGACGGGAGGCTTTCGCCCCATGCCGACGCCGGAAGGGGTGCCGGTAGCTATCACGTCTCCCGGCTCCAGGGTGATGGCCTGGGACAGGAAGGCGATCAACTGATTCACGTCAAAGATCAGGTGGCGGGTATTGGAGTCCTGCATCACCACGCCGTTGAGTCGCAGGGAGATGTTCAGGTTGTGGGGATCCGGCACCTCGTCCCGCGTGACCAGAGCCGGCCCCATGGGGGCAAAGGTGTCGAAGGACTTGCCCCGAACCCACTGGCCATCCCCCAGTTGGGCGTCTCGTGCGCTGACGTCGTTGAACACGGTGTATCCGGCAACATACTCCAGAGCGTTCTCTACAGCCACCTTCCTGGCGGTCTTGCCAATCACGACACCCAGTTCCGCCTCGTAGTCCACTTGATTGCTGATGGTGGGCAAGACGACGGGATCGCCTGGGCCTATCACGCAGGTGGCGTACTTGGAGAAGAGGATCGGCCGCTCCGGCTTCTTCATCTCTATCTCGGCCGCGTGGTCGCTGTAGTTCAGCCCGATGCAGAGCAGCTTGCCGGGTCGGGGGATGGGGGCAAGCGGCTTTATCTCGGATAACGGCAGCAGCAGTCGCTCGCCCATCGGCCCCCTCGGGCCGCCTGATTCGGAGAGACGTGCCTCCACATGCTCGATCGCCCTCTGAACGGCCACCTGAGTCCGCTCCCAGGCCTGCAGCAGCTCCAGCATGTCATCGGGGAGCTGCGCCTGGGCCAGTGGGAAGGGCGAGGCTATTCCCAGGGAGTGAAGATGGCTCGCGTACGCCCGCGTGAGCGGGATGACTCGTTCCCCCCGGAGGGCTCCAATGGAGTCTGAGCCTTCATGGCGAAAGGTGAGCAGTCTCATGGTCGCGCCGTTGCCTCCTTACACAACACACAACTACCTGCGACGGTGCGACCCAGCGGGCATCCCTGCTCAGCACCGAGCGGAGGCTATGGTAACGCCTGGTGGAATAGGTGTCGAGGGGATGATTCCTTCTTGAATAGAGCGTCGCGAGCACCGGCGTCTTCGACCACTTGACAGCCCGATGATCCGGCTGTTATCGTTCCGCCCGTCACAATGTTTCTTGGATAGACGGACTGTCCGCTGGAAACCGTGGTTTGAGTGCCGTCCTTGCTGGTGCTGGGGCAGAGCTTCCCCGCCGGGCACACCACACGACTTTACAGGAGACAGGCTTATTATTAGCAGAGAAAGATGGCAATCTGGCCATGTCGCACCTTCCCAAGCCTTCAATCTCGCGACTGGCCACCGGCCTAATAGCCAAGCCCCAGTCCCGGCAATATGGCGCCGACGCGCGGCGCTGTTTGCCCTGGCCATCGCCCTGGTAGCCTACCTATTCGCCGCTCAGGCGGTGATGGCCGCGGAGCCAGACGGCGATCCATCCACCCCGACGCTCCCTCCCAAGGTCTCCACCTATGAGGTGGTGGCCGGCGAAACTCTTCTGGGTATCGCCCGCAACTTCGGCATCACTCCCGAGACCATCCTCTGGGCCAACGGAATGGCGAGCGGGGATCTGATCGGGATCGGGCAGAAGCTGACCATCCTGCCGGTCTCAGGGGTGCTCCACGAGGTGAAGCCCGAGGAGTCCGTCCTCAGCATCGCCGAGAGCTACCACGCCGACCCTGCTGAGATCGTAGAGGCCAACCAGATCACCGACCCCAGCCTGGTGCGCGAAGGCGATCTGCTGCTGGTGCCCGGAGGGGTGATGAAGCCTGGCGGCTCCGAAGCGCCGGCCGCGGATCCCGCTCCGACGGCTGCTCCGGCAGCCACGCCGGCCCCTGAGCCGGTCGCCGACAGCAACCAGGACAGGGAGTCCAGCAGTCGCGGCGGCCCGCGCGATGGCAAGAGCTTCGTGGCCACCATGACCGCCTACGCGATACAGGGCCGCACGGCCACCGGCACCCACACTCGTTGGGGGGTGATCGCTGTGGACCCTGCCACGATCCCCTTGGGCTCAAACGTGCGGATCGACGGCTTCGAGGAGCTGTTCGTGGCCGAGGACACCGGCGGCGGGATCAGGGGCAACTGGGTAGACCTCTGGTTCCCCAACTACGCCGACGCCATGCGCTTCGGCATCCAGGCCCGAAGGGTCACCATAGTCGAGCAGTAGGGCCTGATTGACTGCCCCCTGAGCCCCCCCTACAATGGCCCTATCGGCCGGCATATCCGGCGATGGAGGAACAGCTTCGGCCTTGGACAGCTATTCCAGCGACAGCTATTCCAGCGAGTCGCGGCTGATTGCCGCGCTCTGCTACGTCTTCCTGGTCGCCGTGCCGGTACTGGTTCTGGTCACCGAGCTGCGTAGGCAGCGGTTTCTCCGCTATCACGCCTACCAGGGGCTGGCCGTGGGGGTCGTTTCGCTGGCCGCCTACCTGTTGCTGATCCCCGGGGCCACCTGGCTACTGTTTCACATCCCCTGCGTGGGCTGGGCCTTCGCCTGCCTTGCCCCATTCCTCTACCTGGCCGGTATTGGGCTCCAGCTTTACTGGGCCTACCTGGCCTACCAGGGACACATCTTCTCCATTCCCGTCCTGGGCAGCCTCGCCAACTCCTCCATGCAGGAGTAGCCTCCTCGACTCTGGGACCCTGCACGCCTATAATTCCTTGCATTACCCCTTGGAGCGTCCTTATGAGACAAGAAGTGACCGTTGGTCTCCTGGGGCTGGGTGTGGTGGGCTCTGCAGTCGCCAAGGTCCTGCTGGAGAAGTCCGACATGATCTCGACCCGGGCCGGCTGCCCTGTTCGACTGAAGCGGGTACTGGTCCGCCAGGCCGGCAAGGAGCGACCAGTTCCCGCCTCACTGCTTACCCTGGATCCTTCCGCGATCCTTGATGACCCAACCATAGACGTCGTGGTCGAGCTGATGGGCGGCGAGAACCCGGCCCACGACCACATCCTGCACGCCCTCAAGCAGGGCAAGCAGGTCGTCACCGCCAATAAGGAGGTGATGGCCAAGTTTGGACAGGAGATCCTGGCCACGGCCAATGCGGCCGATGCAGATGTGGCCTTCGAGGCCAGTGTCGGCGGCGGCATCCCGGTGGTGAGAGCCTTCCGCCTCTCCCTGCTGGCCAACAACCTCCAGCAGATTACCGCCATCATCAACGGCACCACCAACTACATCCTCTCCCGAATGGCCCACGAGGGGATCGACTTCAAGTCAGCCCTGCAGGAAGCCCAGGCGCTGGGATACGCCGAGCCGAACCCCAGGAATGACGTGGAGGGGATCGACGCCGCGTACAAGCTCTCCATCTTGGCTACCCTCGGGTTCCACACGCAGGTGAAGCCCGAGGACGTGCTGACCGAGGGGATCACCAGGCTCACGGCCAAGGATTTTCGTTACGCCCGAGAGCTTGGCTACACCATAAAACTTCTCGCCATCGCCAAGCAGGTTGACGGCGAGATCGAGGCGCGGGTCCACCCCACCTTCGTCCCAGTGGGCTTCACCCTCGCAAGCATCGACGGGGTGTTCAACGCGGTCCACGTGGTCGGCGATCTGGTGGGGCCGGTTATGTTCTATGGCATGGGCGCCGGTCCGGGTCCCACATCCAGCGCCGTGGTGGCCGACATCATCGACCTGGCGCAGCGACTTCGGAGTGGGATGGTGAGACGGCCGGTGCCGCCCCTGGACCGGACAAAACGGCTGAGGCGACCGGAGGAGATGGAGAGCCGCTTCTACCTGCGCCTTCAGGTGTCCAACCAGCCGGGCGTCTTCGCTCAGATCACCGGCGTGCTGGGTACAGCAGGGATAAGCCTGGCGTCGGTGATCCAGAAGGAGGAGCGGGACGCCGGGAGGATCGCCGAGGTGGTCCTGGCCACATATAAGACCCGTGAAGATGCCATGCAGCGTGCCGTTCAGGCCCTCTCGGCCCTGGATGCGGTGGATGAGATCTCCAACGTCATCAGAATAGAAGATTGAGAGTGATCTGTGGAGGGTTTGGATTGGATAGCTCTAGACTGGTTTCCGCGCCGCCCCACATTGGCGTGCTCTTTCGCTACCGAGAACTGCTGCCCGTCGGCGAGAAAACCCCACTCCTGACCCTCGGTGAAGGTGACACCCCGCTGGTGCGCGCCCCGAAGCTTGAGGAGATGCTGGGATGCAAGGAGCTGTACCTGAAGCTGGAGGGGTGCAACCCCACCGGTTCCTTCAAAGATAGGGGCATGGTGGTGGCCATTGCCAAGGCTCTGGAAGCCGGCAGCAGAGCCGTCATCTGTGCCTCCACCGGCAACACCTCCGCCGCGGCCGCCGCATACGCCGCAAGGGCAGGCATGGAGGCGATCGTCCTCGTGCCTGAGCACTATGTGGCGCTGGGCAAGCTGGCCCAGGCGATCATCTACGGCGCCAGGGTAGTCATGGTGGAGGGCAACTTCGACGATGCCCTCCGATTGGTTCGCGAGCTGTCCGAGAAGCACCCCGTTACCCTGGTCAACTCTGTCAACCCATATCGGCTCCAGGGGCAGAAGACGGCCGCCTTTGAGGTGTGCGACTCCCTGGGCCATGCCCCGGACATTCTGGCACTCCCCGTGGGTAACGCGGGCAACATCAGCGCCTACTGGATGGGGTTCAAGGAGTACCGGGAGAGGGGCAAGAGCGACAAGCTGCCCAGGATGATGGGCTTCGAGGCCGAGGGCGCGGCCCCCATCGTCCGAGGCGAGATCGTCACCCAGCCGGAGACCGTGGCCACGGCGATCCGCATCGGCAACCCGGCCAGTTGGAAGCTCGCCGAGGCGGCGAGAGACGAATCGGGTGGGTTAATCGACTGCGTGTCGGACCAGGAGATACTGGAGTCCTATCAACTGCTGAGCAGCAAGGAGGGCATCTTCGTGGAACCCGCCTCCGCGGCAGGGATCGCCGGACTGCGCAAGATGGTCGCCCAGAAACGGGTGAACCTGAGAGACTCCACCGTGGTGTGCGTGCTCACCGGCAACGGGCTGAAGGATCCTGACACGGCGGTAAAGACGTCCACGGACGTCCTCCACGTTCCGTCCACACTGGAGGGTGTGGAGAACGCCCTCGGCTGGGAATAGTGGCTCGAGGGGCGAGGCATGCCTCGCCCCTACTCCTTGCTATCCGATGATTGGATCGGTCTGCTTTCCCGCCGGAAGAAAGTTCGCTATGATAAGCATTACGTTCAGTACCGTGGCAGCGTGTCTGTCCAGGGATCTCGGGTGGCAGGAGGAAATGGCTGGTGAGCGAAGAGGTTAGGCAGCCGGAAGTGGAGCCGGTAGGTGGGACCATCCCAGCGTCGGCTGGGGATCAGGAAGTGGCTCAACCCCACCACATCAGGAGCTTCGCCGATACGAAGCTGGATTTCGAAAAGCTGGGGGGGCTGGTGCCGGCCATCGTGCAGGACCACCGCACGCGCGAGGTGCTGATGGTGGGCTTCATGAACCCGGAGGCATGGGAGAAGACGGTGCGCACCGGACTGGTCACCTTCTGGAGCCGAACCAGGAACACCCTCTGGACTAAGGGCGAGTCCTCCGGGAATCACCTCCGCGTCCGGCGGCTCTGGACCGACTGCGACACCGACACGGTCCTGGTGGAGGCCGAGCCAAAGGGTCCCACCTGCCACACTGGGGCGCGAAGTTGCTTCTTTGAGGAGATAGTCGATGCTTGATCTGGTGTTGCCAAAGGGTAGTCTGGAGGAGCAGACCCTGCGCCTCTTCGAGCAGGCGGACCTGCCCGTTCATCGCGGCAGCGACCGTGAGTACAACGTGACCATCTCTGATCCCCGCATCGCCCGGGTGAAGGTGCTGCGCCCCCAGGAGATCGGGGGATACGTGCAGAAGGGCTACTTCGACGTAGGAATAACCGGCCTGGACTGGATAGTGGAGACCGGCGCCGACGTGCACTCCATCATGGACATGGCCTACAACAAACAGGGTGTCGGCGCCCCGGTTAAGATAGTGCTGGCTGTCTCCAAAGAGAGCGGCATCGATCGGCCGGAGCAGATGCCGGCGGGGAGCCGCATCTCCACGGAGTACCCCAACATCACCCGACGCTACTTCGAAAAGCTGGGCATTCCAGTGGAGGTCCACCTCTCCTACGGAGCCACCGAGGCCAAGGTGCCGGAGATAGCCGACGCCGTAGTGGAGGTGACCGAGACCGGCTCCACACTGCGCAAGAACGGCATGCAGATCATCGCCATCCTGCTGGAGTCCACCACTCAGCTGATCGCCAGTCACCAGTCCTACGCCGACCCGGTCAAGCGCAAGGAGATTGAGGAGATCCAGACCCTGCTGACCGGGGTGCTCACGGCCAGGGGCAAGGTGCTGATCAAGCTGAACGTCAGCGAGGAAAAGCTGCAGGCCGTGGTGGACGTGCTGCCCGGTATGAAATCCCCCACGGTCTCCAGGCTCTACGGCACCGGCTACTATGCCGTGGAGGCGGTGACGGTCAAGTCCGAGGTGAACCTGTTGATCCCCCGGCTCAAGGCTTGTGGGGCCGAGGATATCCTGGAGCTGCCGATCTCCAAGATCGTCCTCTGATAGGTCGCAACCAGTCGACTGCTTTACAACCCGACCGCGAGCTTGTATTATCAAGCCTGTTGCTGCTTATAAAGAAGCGCTAAGAGGAAGCACGTGGGGCTGTGACGCACACCCCCAGCGGAGAGCACAGAGGAGGCAATGGAAATGGCCGACCCGAAACTGCTGGACATCCTGAACAAATCGATCGCTCGGGAGTTGCAGGTTTCCATTCAGTACATGTGGCATCACGTCCAGGCGGTCGGGCTGGAGAGCCCGGCTGTGCGCGACATTTTCAAGCAGCTGGCCATCGAGGAGATGAAGCACGCCGAGGCATTCGCCGAGCGGCTGGATCTGTTGGGCGGCGTGCCCACCACCAAGCCGGAACCCATCATGCAGGGTGGCAGCCTTACGAAGATGATCCAGGACGACCTGAAGGCCGAGCAGGAAGCGGTGGATATGTACCGCGAGGCCATCCGGCTCGCCATAGCGGCCAACGACCCGGTGACCAGGCTGATGTACGAGGAGATCCTGGCAGCCGAGGAGTCCCACCGAAAGACCTTCAGCGACCTGCTGGAGAAGTAGCAGGCAGTCTTATCCCCATCACAGTTGCCCGTTTCTCAGAACGGAAACCACGGAGGCACGGAGACGGCAGAGTCTGAAACAACAGCTCGGCATCTCCGTGTTTCGGTGGTTGGTCACCCCCACCCCGCCGCTCAACCAGGGCTTCGAGCCCACGTCCAACCCATTCCTTCCCGGCTACCGGGACAGGTCGCGGCGATTCGACGACCGGATGTGGTCAGCTAGTTAGGAATGGCTCGAGCGTGCTAAACTATACAGAGTGCGACTTTGAAGTCGGCCTAGAGTGAGCGGGGCGATGTACCCCCGTCTCGAAAGGGAGTGTTATGCCGAAAGATCAGGCAATTGAAATTGAAGGGGTTGTAACGGAGGCGTTGCCTAACGCGACCTTCCGCGTCGAGATGGAGGGCGGACACCTGGTGCTTGCCCACGCCTCGGGCAAGATGCGCAAGTTCTTTATCCGCATACTTCCGGGCGATCGAGTGAAGGTTGAGCTTTCCCCCTACGACCTCATGCGCGGCCGGATAGTTTACCGATACACCAAGTAGAAATCGGGGAGCCGAGATAACGATAAGGACTCGTAGCGCTGGGACTGGTCCACAACGGCGTCTACGGTCACTCGGTTCCGGATCAGATCAATCCTCGGAGCTCGTCGCGGTCCGCGCGCGACGCTTGAGAGTCAGCGCCCCACCCGACGGTGCAATCGCTGGTGCTCCCAATCGGCGAAGCTCTCAGGCGGACGGATGGCCTCCCAATCGGGCCGCCTATCCAGCGTCGCGGCGCCAGCAGTGCATCCGGTGACGCAAAGCCCGCAGCCGATGCAGCGGTCGACACTCACGGATGCCACGCCGTCGACCAAGCCTATTGCCCCAACCTGGCACCGTCTCACGCAGACCCCGCACCCGGTGCACCGCTCGGCATCCATCTGAGCCAGGTAGCCGGCCCTCGCCACGGAGTTCTCAATGCCCCGCTGCGTCACGCCCCGCAGGATGCCGCAACAACAGCCGCAACAGTTGCAGACGTAATAGATGTCCTTGACCACGTTGCTGACGGTGTGGACCAGCCCGACCTCCTCGCACTGGTCCAGCAGAGCCAGCGCCTCCCCCCGGGAAATATCCTTCGGGCCGGGGGGCCTGCCGAAGCCGGAAAAGGACAGGCAGGTGTGGGTGGGGAAATCGCACTTCCGCTGCCCAATCTGGTCCTGCTGGACGCGGCAGATGCACTCGCGAACGGAGAAGCTGCGGGCCCCCTCCAGCAGCTTCGCGATGTCCTCGTAGGGAAGGACCCACTCCGTCCTCAGGGCATGGCGGGCCGGCACCACTCGCTGAAGGGCGGGATCCGGGCGCATGATCCCTTCGGCGCCACCCTCCGCCATGTAATCCTCCACCAGGTGAGCCAGCTCGTGGTCCATCAAATCCAGCGAAGCCTCGTACATCCCCACCACAAAGGGGGCGAGGCGGAAGCGCCACGATCGGGACTGGCGGTCCATCTCCAGCCACACCATACCCCGCTTTGCCAGCGCCTTCAGTCTGGCATTCACCTGTTCGGGCGGTATCCCGGCCCTGAGGGCTACCGTGGACGGCAACTCCATTTGCCCGGTGAGGTTGCCGGCAAGAGCGGCATCCTCGGGGGAAAAGATCTTCTGGAGGATGCGAAGCTCCTTGGCGCCCGGCGTCCGGGGAAACCCGTTCGGCAGGGCATCCAGGGCCGCTGCCAGCCTCGCGTAGCTATCGTCCACGGGTCACCTCCTCCAGCTATACGTAGATTGCCTTGCCGGCCGAGGAAATGACCTCGACGATCTCCTGCATGTTGCTCACGCGGCCGATGGTAAGCCTCTCAGCAAGCTGGAAAAGTTGACACAGGTGCCGCAAAGAAGGATCTCCGACCCCTTCTGAACCAGCGCTTCCAGCATCGGCAACGCCGGAGAGCCCTGCTCCGCCAGCTTGACGCCGCCGTTGTAGCACACCACCATCTCGGGAATCTCGTCCCTGAAGGCGACGGTGCGCAGGAAGTTCACGATCAGTTGAGCACCGAGGTCGTCATCGCCACGGCCCAGCGTGGCCGCATCCAGGACCAGAACGGTGCTACCGGTCTTAGTTGCCTCCATCCAGCACTCTCCATTGGGCTTGCGGGCCTGAGGCCCGCCCTACACTTTCACGCGCTCGATCCGGGCGCCGAGACGCTGAAGCTTCTCCTCGATCCGCTCGTAGCCCCGATCGATCTGCCCGATGTTGTTGATAATGCTCTGCCCCTGAGCGGCCAGCCCCGCGAGCAGCAGCGCCATGCCGGCCCGAATGTCCGGAGATTCCAGCCGCTCCCCATGCAACTCACTGGGTCCCACCACCACGGCCCGGTGGGGATCGCACAGCACCACCCGCGCACCCATGTTCAACAGCTTATCCACAAAGAACATCCGACCCTCGAACATCTTCTCATGCATCAGGATAGTGCCCTCGCACTGGGTCGCCACCACGAGGGCGATGCTCATCAGGTCCGAGGGGAAGGCGGGCCAGGGGCCGTCGTCTATCTTGGGCACCGCGTTGTGCAGGTCGCTCTCTATCTTCAGCGACTGAGTCGCAGGCACCAGCACATCGGTGCCCGCGGGAGAATGGCGGCGAGTGAAGTCCACCCCACGCGCCGGTAGCACCGCCTCCGCCACACCCACCTTCCCACACACCCTGCAGGCAATGCCGAGCCGCTCGAAGGCGATGAAAACCATGGGCAGGTGCTCAGGCGCCACGTTCTGGATCAGCAGCTCGCCGTGGGTGGCGGCCGCCAAACCGATGAAGCTGCCCACCTCAATGTGGTCCGGGCCGATGGTGACGTCGGAGCCATGCAGCCGATCGATCCCCTCCACAATCAGGGCGTTGGAGCCGATGCCGCTGATCCGAGCACCCATGCTGTTGAGGCAGCGCGCCAACTCCTGCACGTGGGGCTCGCCGGCGGCGTTCAGTAGCACCGTGGTCCCCTCCGCCATCGTCGCGGCCATCAACGCGTTCTCGGTGGCGGTAACGCTGGCCTCGTCCAGGAAGATCTCGCTGCCGCGCAGTCCGGTCGTCCTCATCTCGAAGCCGTCGCCGGCCACCACCTGCGCCCCCAGCGCCCGGAGGGCCGCAAGGTGGGTATCCACCCGCCGACGGCCGATCACGTCACCGCCGGGCGGGGGCAGCTTAATCTCGTGGGCCCGGGCAAGCATCGGGCCGGCAAGTAGGATCGACGCGCGGATCTGTGCGCAGATATCGCGACTCAGCTCCGTGGTCCGCACGTCCCTCGCCCGGAGCACCAGGTCCTGCCTGCTCAGCTCGCTGATCTCTACGCCCAGTCCCGCCAGCAGCGCCAGCATATCCTCGACGTCGCGAATCCGCGGAACGTTGCGCACGGTGAGCGGCTCATCGGTCAGCAGGCTCGCCGCGAGGATCGGCAGCGCGGCGTTCTTGTTACCGCTGGGTGTGACCGTACCGTGCAGTGGTGCTCCGCCCTCGATGATGAATCTTTCCAATGGCTGTCTCCAATTTGTTGCTAGTGCTTCGCCAGCTTCCGGCGCAGCCGCGCCAGCCGGTGCTCCAATTCCAGCCGCCCCTGCTCCACTCGCCAGGCATCGCCCCTGGCTGCTCGCAGCTCTAGCGCCGCCAGCGCCTGGATGGTGAGCCGCTCCGCGGACAGGTATTCCCGGGCCACGTGCTCCTGGTGTTTGGCCAGCTCGACGAAGGCCACGACCGTGTAACTGTATCCTACCGAGGCCAGCCTGTGCCACACCTCCACGGCATCCTGCCTCTGGCGGAGCCGTTTGTACAGGTTACCCAGCCTCACCATGGTCCGGCCGCGTAGCCGCGCCGGCAGGTCCATCGCCATGGCCCGCTCGTAGCAGAGCGCAGCCCGGTCCTGGATCCCCAGCGCCTCGAACGCCGCCCCCAGGGCGCAGAGGTCTCGAGCATCCTCCACATCGGGGTGAAAGGGATCCGCGTACTGGCGCGCCAGACGGGTCACCAGGGTGGCCAGGGAGAGCAGATCTTGCCGGTTGTGCTCGAAGACCGAGGCCAGGGGTCGGGAGTCCCGACACTGGAGGTAGTTGAAGTATATCCCCGGAATCATCCATCCGGGAACGTCCTCCTCCCGCTCAACCCCCAGCAGCGCCGCCTCCAGCGAGGCCAGGGCACAGCTCTCCAATCGCTCCCGCCAGAGCCGTCGAGCCGGGAAGAGCAGGTCGAGGTGGGGCAGCCCCCGCAGGGGAAAGGGCATGCGGGCCATGGAGAAGCGAGTCTCCAGCAACGGCAGATCGAAGGCCTTGCCGTTGAAAGTCACCAGCCCGGTCATCGGCGCCACTGCCTCGGTCAGGGCCGAGAGCATCGCCTCCTCGGCGTCGAAGTCCTCCATGAAGAACTGTCGCACCACGAAGCGGGAGCCCTGGAAGTAGCCCAAGCCCACCATGAAGGCGTAGCTGCCGGTGCCCCCCGCCAGCCCCGTCGTCTCCGTGTCCAGGAAGGCGCAGCGAGACAGATCCAGCCCCGCCAGCTCATTGGCGCGACCCAACCAGGGCAGCACCCCCTGGTCCACCTCCAGAGCCTCCTCCAAACGATAGGCACCATGGGGATGGCCGGCCGGGTAGTGGTGCTCCGCCACGAAGCAGTCGCCGAAAGCGGTGGAGAGATAGCCGCCCTCCACCACCTGATCTATGGGCACGCCGTTGGGCGCATCGCGCGGGGCGAAGCGGGTGGGGAAGGGAGGGGCGTTGGTCGCATCCTCACTGCTGGCCGGCTCACTCTGCGAGCTCTGCTCCGCCGAGGGCTTGATGCCCATGCGATAGCCAAGGCCAGCGAGGCGAGCGCGGAGATCGTCAGGAGTCATGTCAGCAGCCGGGGTGGGGCACAGCCCGAAATCACCGCTCCGTCCTCGGGCTGCCCATGCCTTGGGATCGCCCCTCCATCCTCGGGCTGCCTCCGCCGTCGAATCCCCTCGCCCGTCACATCACCCTCTCCAACATCCGCCTCGTCGCCGCCTTCGCTCCCTCGCCCACCTCCAGCAGGGCGCCGACGCAGGAGGGGCAGCCCCGATCGCAGTCGCAGCCATCCACCAGCCTCTTCGCCTCCTCAAGCAGGTCGCGGTGCATCCGGTACAGCTTGGGGCTGAAGCCCACCCCGCCGGGGTAGGACTCGTACAGGTACACCGTGGGCAGGCCGGTGTGAGGCGAGCACACCTCCGTGGCGGTGCGAAGGTCCTTCCGGTCACACATCAGCGCCACGGTGGAAACCAAACCCAGGGCGTTGGCGATCCCCAACAGTCCGGACTGCATCTCCTCCTTGCCCAGGCCGGCGGAGACCTCCGGCTGCAGGGAAAGCCAGTAGGCGGTGGTATGCATCGACTCCTCGGGCAGGTGGATGGGCCCAGAGCCGATGTTCTCGTGGGTGTCGAACTTGATCTTCTTGAACATGGTGGCCAGCACCACAACATTCACCTCGCCGTGGACCCGGATAGCGCCCCCCTCCACCGACTGATCGAACTCCTCCAGCACGGCTAGGTTCACCGCCAGGCTTGCATCAGTGTAGTAGTCCACATCCACCCGACGCACGTAAGCCTTCTTGTTCTCGTAGTCCAGCCTCTCCACCTGATACTGGTCGCTGCCGTGGAGGTAGATAGCCTCCTCGTGGATCAGCATCGGCGCGGCGAAGCGGTCCAGCTCCCCGATCACCCGCGGCTTCGGCTGAGTAGTGTCGATGATGACGAAGTTCTCCCGAGCCGCCGCCCGCAGCCCCACCGTCTCCGCCGGGAACGCCTCCGACATCCAGTGCCAGCGATCCCGCGCATGGTGGAGCACCCGCTCCTCCCCCAGGTACTCCAGCATCTCCGCCACCGGCACGGTGCCGAAGGGCTCGCCGTCCCTGAAGGGTAGCTCGAAGGCGGCGCACTTGATGTGGTCCATCATCACCAGCAGGTTGTCCGGGTTCACCAGGCCGCTCTCCGGCGACTGGCCGAAGAAGTAGTCCGGGTGACCCACCATGTACTGGTCCAGAGGGTCGCTGGTGGCAATAAAAAGGGAGAGCGCCTCCCCCCTTCTCCGGCCGGCCCGTCCCATCTGCTGCCAGCTGCTGGCGATGGTGCCGGGGTAGCCCACCAGGACGCTGGCCTCCAGACCGCCGATGTCGATTCCCAGCTCCAGGGCGTTGGTGCTCACCACCGTCCGGACAGAGCCGTCCCGTATCCCCCGCTCGATGGCGCGACGCTCGTTGGGAAGGTAGCCACCCCGGTAGCCCTGCACCGACGCCACCGGCTTCTTGCAGCGGGCCGCCGCCTCCTTCATGTAGGTGAGCAGCACCTCCACCGTGAGGCGGCTTCGGCCGAACAGGATGCTCTGGACGTCGTTTGGTACCAGGAAGCGCTCGGCGATCCGCCGCGCCTCCAGCAGCGAGCTGCGCCGGATCCCCAACTGTCGGTTGATCACCGGCGGGTTGTAGAAGACGATGTCCCGGGCTCCGGTGGGCGCCCCACTCTTGTCCACCAACTCCACCGGCTCCTCCAGCAGCCTCTCCGCCAACTCCCGAGGGTTCGCTATGGTGGCCGAGCAGCAGATGAAGCGGGGGTCGGAGCCGTAGTGCCGGCAGATCCGCTTCAGCCGCCGCAGCAGGTTGCCCAGGTGGCTGCCGAAGACCCCTCGGTAGCTGTGAAGCTCGTCCAGCACGATGAACTGTAGGTTCTCAAACAGCTTCACCCACTTGGAGTGGTGGGGCAGGATGCCGGTATGGAGCATGTCCGGGTTGGTCACCACGATATGCCCCGCGGACCGAACGAGCCGCCGAGCCGTGGCCGGCGTGTCGCCGTCGTAGGTGTAGGTCTTGATGTCTACCTCAAGTGCCTCCACCAGGGTGTGCAGCTCCGCCAACTGGTCCTGGGAAAGCGCCTTGGTGGGGAAGAGGTAGAGGGCGCGGGTATCCGGAGCCTTCAGGATGGCGTCCAGCACCGGCGCGTTGTAGCACAGGGTCTTGCCCGAGGCGGTGGGTGTGACCACCACAACGTTCTTCCCAGCCTGGACGTGGGACATCGCCTCTGCCTGGTGGGAGTAGGGGGCCTGGATCCCTCGGGCACGCAGCACGGAAATCAGCCGGGGGTCGGTGCCCTCCGGGAAGGGGGCGTACACGGCCTCCCGCGCGGGCAGCCGGCGGTGGGCGGTGATCCCGCCCGAGAACTCGGAGGCGAGGAAGCTATCGACGACCTGGACCAGGTTCATGGGAACCTCGTTGGGTAGGGATGCAAAGCAGAGACATTATAAGGGTAAATGAAATCCACCAGTACCGGGCAATGCCAATTCACGCATCGCCCCATTTGACACTAATCCGACGAGGGACTATTCTCGATGCGCGCGTCTAGTGCTCCCGTCTGTCCTGTCGCGCTCAGGCGTCGACGTGGCCCCGGCGAACGCTCCGCGCCCTCTCCAGGTCGCAGTACCTTGTTGAGGTCTCTTTGAGTGGTCACCGGCTAGGAGGGTCCGACGATGTGGTCACCCGTGAAGTGTCCGATCACGCGCTCCCGTGCAATCTCGGCCCTCGGCTCCTCACCAGATGCTGAGGGCTGAACAATGTCTGTTGAAAGCCACACACAACTAGGGAGGGTTCTCGTATGGCCATGGACTTGAGTCGAACTTACACCTGGGTGATGCCCGCCAAGCTGGTCTTCGGCCCCGGCTCCGCAAAGCAGGTGGGAACGGAGCTCAAGGATCTCGGCGGAAGCAAGGTGCTGATCGTGACCGACCGGGGCGTCCTGGGAGCCGGCATTCTGTCCGGTATCATCGAGACGCTGGGTTTGGCCGGAATCGGCCACGCGATCTTCAGCGATGTCGAGCCGAACCCCAGCACGACCTGCGTGCATGCGGCAGCGAAGGCCTTCACGAAGAACGGCTGCGACTGTTTGCTGGCCGTGGGCGGCGGCTCCTCCATCGATACCGCCAAGGCCGCCGGGGTTATCCTAAACAACCCTGGGAAGACATTGCAGCAGATGGAGGGCGCGGGCAAGTTCAGCAACCCCCTCCCCCCCTTCATCGCCATACCGACGACCTGCGGCACCGCCGCCGAGTCGACCCGGACCGCGGTTATCACCGACCCTGACACTCACTACAAGTTCCCGATCCACTCCCCACTGATGTTCCCGAAGGTCGCCCTGATCGACGGCACGCTGCTTACCAAGCTCCCGGCGCCCATCATCGCTGCCACCGGCATGGACGCCCTCTGCCACGCGTTGGAGTCCTACGTCAACTTGAACTGCCAGCCGGTCAGCGAGTGCCTGGACCTGAAGGCCATCACCATGATCTCCGAGTGGTTGCGCCCCGCCGTTGCCAACGCCAGCCTCAAGGCGATGTCCTACATGGTCCTGGCCAGCACCATCGCGGGCATGGGCTTCTCCAACACCGGCGTGACCATCGTCCACGCCATGAGCCACCCCATCAGCGGCTTCCACGGCGTCCCCCACGGAGTGGCCAACGCCATCCTGCTGCCGTACGTGATGGATTACAACCTGATCGGCAACCCTCACCGCTTCGCCGACGTCGCCCAGGCCATGGGTGTCGACACCTTCGACATGACCCCGATGGAGGCCGCCCGAGCCTCGGTGACCGCCGTTCGGGAGCTGGCCCACGACGTGGGGATCCCCGAGACATTCAAGGACTTCGGCGTGGACTACAGCCACCTGGACGAGATGGTGGAGGACACCTTCAAAAGCGGCAACATCCCTCTAAACCCGGTCAAGCCGACCCGCGACGCGATCGTCAAGATCTACCGCCAGGCGATAGGATAGCTTTCAGCCGTCAGCTTTCAGCATGAGAGGCGCCGGATTGGCGCCCCTCATGCTTGGAGCGCGGTGCGTCGGCACCCTCCACCACACCCATCTGGTGCTGGGCTGTTTTCCGGAGCACCCATACTGGCCGTCAGCCCCGCCCAGAGGGCTGCGGCTGCTCGACGCCAAGCCACTTCCGCGAGATCTACACCTCGGAGTATCATTAGGATACTATGGATACTATCCTTGGCCCACACAACCCGGCGTTGTTTGTCCCTGATCTGCCGAGGGGAACATTGGCCCCCAGGATATCTCGATAATGTTCGAAGGAGAAAGGCGTGAGCGAACAAGCGAAAGCCCAATTTGGCCGCCGCGAGCGATTCGCCGCCGCGAGTGGTCACCGAGAGCCTGACCGCGTTCCGATCGACCTGGGATCAACCGGTGGCAGCATGACCGCCGAAGCATATTTCCGGCTCAAGGAGTACCTTGGCATCGAAGGCGACGAGGGCACGGCCATTACGTCGCTGTTCGTACTAGATAGGTTCGACGAGCGGGTGTTGCGGGCCCTGGACGTTGACTTCCGCCACCTCAGCATGCGCGGGCCGAGACGCAGTCGCGCCGATCATCCCGACGGTAGCTGGACCGATGAGTGGGGAATGCTGTACCGCAAGGCCGGCTACTACATGGAGATGGTGAACGAGCCCCTTCGCAACGCCACGATCGCCGAAATCGAAAGCTACGATTGGCCAGATCCCAGCGACCCCCGCCGGGTGGAGGGGATGGCCAAGGAGGCACGCCACCTCTACGAGGACACCGATTACGTCGTCAGCGTCCAGTCCGTTGGTGCCGTGTTTCAGATGTGCTGCCGGCTGCGCGGCATGGATCAGTACCTGATGGACATGTTGACCGACAAGCCGATCGCCCGCGCGCTGATGGAACGGGTTGCCGAAGTGACCATGGGCCTCTACGATGCCATGCTGACTGCTGTTGGGCCATACGTGCACATGGTGGAGACTCAGGACGACCTGGGGACGCAGCAGGCGCCCTTCATCTCGCCGGCGCTCTACCGTGAGATGGTGCAACCCTATCACGCCAAGCTGGCGGGGCTCATCAAGAAAAAGACCGATGGTCGAGCCAAGGTGTTCCTTCACAGCGACGGCTCGATCTTCGATCTCTTGCCCGACATTATCGATGCCGGTATCGACGTGATAAACCCCACCCAGCCACAGCCTGCGAAGATGGAGCCCGAGCGATTGAAGGCGGCCTTCGGCGACAGGCTGGTCTTCCACGCGGGGCTCGACCAGCAACACACCATTCCATTCGGTTCTGTGGAGGAGGTGCGCGCCGAGGTGCGACACAAGATTGCCGTCTTTGCCCCGGGCGGGGGTTACATCTTCGCCCCCTGCCACAATCTACAGCCGGATGTTCCGCCTGAGAACATCGTCGCTATGTTCCAGGCAGCCCACGAGTTTGGCCAATATCCACTGGCATAGGTAGTCTCAGATAGCTCTGCCGGAGCCCGACAGTGTCGGGCGCCGGCAGATTCGGTAACTTCGAAACGCCAGAATGACCTACGGCTATGACAGCGGCAGAACGAAGTACCCAATCACGAGGCTAATAGCCACCCCGAGCCAGGCGAACGGCATGCCAGTGCTGAGGTACTGGCGGTGCGTGATCTTGGTATAGCCCATCGTCCAGATGCTCCAGGAGCCCGTCGGGTCCAGCGCGCTCTGGATGAATAGGGCAGCCATCCAGAACGGATAGAGCACCTCCCCCGAGAACTTGCCCACCGAGAGGAAGATCGTGAGCAACGCGGCGCCGGTGCCAACCACGGCTATAGGCCCCCGATATAGCCCTGCGGGTGCCAGCAGCAGGAAGAACAGCACCACCGCCAGCCGATCGGAAGGTATGAACGGCCCAAATACCGGCTTGAAGACCGCCTGCACCTGCGGCAGTTGGCCGGCGACGATGAGCATGCCGCAGATGATCCACAGGGCGGCGATGGTCGCGATGTCCGGGAAGGCATCGTAGAAGGCCTTGTGGAAAAGATCGACGGTGCTCTGGAAGCTGTGGCGGCCTTGCCACGTGACCGCCAGGGTGAATAGGATGCCCAGGATGAAGGACGGGACCGTGGGCCACTTGAACACGATGATCGCGATGACCGGCACCAGGGGCGAGATGTAGGCGTACCAGGGTACCGCCGGCTTCGATGGTGTGCTGGCCACGGATACCGAAGAGTTGTTGGTCGTCCCGAAACGGAGCATGCCGACCACACCCATGGCCATGGTGCAGGCCAGGAACACCAGGCCCATGGTCGACAGGAAGGGGAAGTAGTGGTCGAAGCTCGGGTTCTTCATGAATAGCGTGGCCACGGCGCTGAACTGCACGAGGTTGATCATGTATGCCGAGACCATGCTCATCGTGAAGCTGGCCGCGGCCAGCCAGGCAGGAACGCCCATGGTCATCAGGATGGGCAGCGCGATAACGCCCACGGCGATGGCAGCTCCCACGCCGTACATCGATGTGAACATGAGCGCTACCACCAGGTCGATTACGAGCAGCACCACGATGGGGCGGTCACCGGCTAGCTCCACCGCCGAGCGGATCAGACTTTCGGCGATGCCGGTCTGGACCAGGATCTGCCCGAACCAGGCTCCGAAGAGGATGGTGACGATAGTGACGGCATAGGTGTCGGCGCCTTTTGGATGACGCCCGCCGTGATATCGGTGATCGAGGCGCCCGCGAGGGCCGGCCACAGGATTGCGAGCGCCAGAAGAATGATGATTGGGCTCTGTCCCCGCACGATCAGGGCGACGCCAATTATGAAGGTGACGAGTAAAACCAAGCCGATTGCCAGGTCCATCTGCCTGAACCTCCTTCTAGATCTGTGACCAGAGTCCACTAACACTAGGTCCTCGCACAAGTCCGTTGGGTGTCGCTCTGGCTTCGGTCCCGTTTATGGTGGCATCGTCCCATTCGCTCCTTCCCTCGATATATATCCAGTTGCCTCGCGAGCGGTTAGTCTACGCGTTCAGGCCAGCCCTCTTGAGGCCCTGATGGCAATCAGCACGACCGGCTCCTCGGGCTTTGCTCCCATCAACTCGGTGCTGGACACGGCATCGGCCTGCTCCACGCTCTGCATGCCCGACAGGTCGATGAGGTGCCCGCCTACGATCACGAACAGGTCCGGGACGAGAATGGCGTCTCCGTTGTAATTGGTGGTCTGTCGCCACAAAAGCCTCAGCTCTTCGGCCGCCTCGGCCGCGCTGGTCTGCTTCACGACGGCGTCGCTGCGCTGGACCTTGATGAACCCCTCCCGGTCCAGCACGCGAATCGGGTTACGCTTGCTCTTGAAGAAGCGCAGCTTCCTCTCCTCCACGCAGGCGGTGAAGACGTTCATGTAACCGGTGGAAGCGCATTGGCTGACCGTCTCGACTGACACATTCATCGACTTGGCGGCGATCTCCCGTGCCTCGTCGTAGGTGGCCAGGTTGCGCTGTTCGCGGGTTCGCATCTCTGTGGCCCCGATGGCGATGGCCCGCAGCCGCTGCTGCTGCGGGTTGATCTCGACGTGCACCTCGACCGTGTCGGGCTGCGCGCCGGACTTGACAGCCATCGCCTTGGCCTCCTGTTTGATAGAGAGGATGTCTTCGGGTCGCGGGTTGACCACCATGCGCTCCACGACGTCGCGCACCATCGCCAGGGCAACGCCGATGGAAGACATCACCTCCGCGTCTTCGGGGATGCGGTAGTCGAAACCCATGCGCTGTGAGGTGTGGGGGATGAGCGCCGCGGCGCCGCCACCGCCGCCAACAAGCACCACCTGGTCCGGGTCGAGCGCGTACTCCGCGACGAGACCCTTAATCACCGGAATGACCTTGTCCGTGGAGATATCGAGAATGCGCCCGGCAGCCTCGTCGATAGAAACGCCCAGCCTCTCGGCCAGCGGCGCGATGGCACGCCTTGCGGATTCGCGATTGCCGGAAGAGTAGAACTCCGATTTGATGATGCCGAGGGCGTTGGCGGCACAGGTGTTGGTAATCCCGAACATCGCCCCGCTCTTCACCTTGATCGCCACGTAATCGGCGGGGTCCTCCGGCTTGGGCTGAATGAAGACCAACTCCGGTGCTTCGATCTCCTCCGGCTTGGCGAAGGCCGCGTAGGGGAGGCCCGCGATATGGCAACTCCTCGGCCCCACGTCCACGATCTGGTTGCCCTGCACCCTGGGCAGACTGCCTCCGGCGATGCCCAGCACACGGATATCGAGCGAGTTGACGTAGGTGCTGTGGCCGCCTATCTCGGCTGACTTGATGGTGGGCCGGCCATTGCGGATGACCCCAATGTTGGTGCTGGTTCCGCCCACCTCGAAGAACACGCCGTCCGAGACTCGCAAGTACATGAGGGCGCCAGCTACCGTGGCGGACGGCCCGGAGAGCATGGTCAGGATCGGCCGCTTGCGCATCTCGGTGGTGTCCATCACCCCGCCGTCGCCACGCATGATCATCAGCGGCGCCTCGATGCCCGCCTGGCGCACGCTGCCCTCGGTCATGTTGGCGGTCTCGAACATCTTGGGGAGGATGCTGGCGTTGACCACCGCCGTCCGGGTGCGGATCGTGAGGCCGTAGAGCTTGCTGATGTCCGAGCCGCCGGTGACGGGCACGCCCAGCTTGGCCGCTTCATCCATGACCACCTTCTCGTTGGAGCCATCGTCCACGCTGAAGGAGTCGCTCGCCACGATTACCTTGGCCCCCTGAGCCAGCAACTTCTCGATCGCCATGCGGGCGTCCTCGGGCGTCAGCTTGTTGGTGTTGAGAAAGGTGTGATATGTGAGCAACTTGCGGCCAGAGACGAGAGTGATATCGCCGATCACGGTCTGGCTCTTGGCCAGCATCCCGCCGATGCCGCCCCCGCCCATGCCGACGATGCCCACGGGTGCCAGATCGCCCTCTAGCAGGGCGTTCGTAGCCTGGGTGGTGCTATGGGCGAGGAAGGCAACATTGCGTGGGTCAATGTCGAAGTCCGCCAGCGCCCGCTGAAAGACGTAGATGACGCCCTCCGCCACGCCCTCTTGAGCCGTGTGAGTCGTGAGGGTGGACGACTTACCAATGACCTCTCGAGTCTCATTATCGATGACGACGGCCTTGGTAAAGGTGCCCCCGACGTCGATGCCAATACGGACCTTACGCTCACTCATACTGCTTCACCTACAACCGACACTCGGGCGGGGAGTCCGGGCTCGACCCTGAAAAGAAACTCCAGTTGGTCTGGTTGTCAAGCTGTCAGACCAGCTTGCTAAGATTAGCCACGTTCATCTTCATTTGTCAACAATTCCGTGCTCTACACCTGTGAGCTGGCATTTACTTGAAGCTGTCCGGCTGCGATAATGTGGTTACTATCGGCCGAAGCGAGATATCCAGTTGGGGCCGCCCAGGGGTCGTCGACCGCTATTGTTTTCTCCTTCCATACCCTCTGGTCGATCGGACCGTAGGGGAGATGCGCGGCGAGCTTCACCGCATCGTCTCCATAATCAAGATGCGGGACAGCGCCCGCGACAACTCGATACGCCAGTACACCATCAAGGACCAAGGCATCCGGGTCCTGGATAAGTTGGAGCGCGCTGAAGGGGTGCTGACGGGCATTGCTCGCCTGGCATCCCAGGAGCGAGGGAAACGAGGGACGAGGTGACCCAAGCGGGAGAGCGGGACAAGGTTATCGGGGCGGGCTTCGGTGGGCATTTGCCCCTGGCTCGGCGGCTGCTGGCCCACGAAGCGGGAGGCCATCAGGGCTCTCGGGAAGTGGTAGAGTCCGCCGAGAATGTCTGCCAGAAGCTGCGCCAGCATCTGGGGAGGCTGGTCGGCCCGGCGGGGTTTGAGAGTCTGCTGGCCCGAGCCCTCTATCTCTCCGAGCGGCAGTTCCCTTTCTTGGGAGGGGTTACGCCCGATCAGCAGGGCAAAGATTGCCTGAAGGGCGTGCGAGAGTCGGTGCAGGGACTTGGTCCCGCCGAGGTGGTTGATGGACTTGCCACGCTGATTGCCGGTTTCCTATGGCTATTGGGGCAATTCATTGGGGACGACATGGCTCTACGCCAGGTGGCCAGGTTGTGGCCGGAAGTCCCAGTTCGGGACTTGGGGTCCGGTCCGAAGGAGACAGGAGTATGAGCGAGAGTCCAATGGTACACATTCAGAAGATCCCTAGCGGGGTGCCGGGACTGGACCAGGTGCTGGGTGGCGGCATTCCCGAGTACTCCTTCAACCTGATAGCGGGGGCTCCAGGAACCGGCAAGACTACCCTGGCCCACCAGATCGTGTATGCCAACGCTACTGTCGAGCGACCGGCCCTCTACTTCACGGTGCTGGGCGAGCCGGCCCTCAAGATGCTGCGCTATCAGCAGCAGATGAGCTTCTTCGACTCGGATAAGGTGGGCAGGGTCATTCACTTCGTCAATCTGAGCCAGGAAGTGCTGGAGAGGGATCTGAGCAAGGTGCTGGAGGTCATCGGCCAGGAGGTGGCGAAAGTCGACCCCGGCATCGTGGTGGTGGACTCCTTCCGCGCCGTTGTTCGCACGACGGCGGGTATCGAGGCCGGGGAGATGGAGCTACAGGACTTCGTGCAGCGCCTTGCCCACCACATGGCCAGTTGGCAGGCCACCACCTTCCTGGTGGGGGAGTACATGGAGAGCGAGATCCGCGACAACCCGGTCTTCACCGTGGCCGACGGTATCCTCTGGCTCTATCAGAGCGTGGAACGCAACTCCATAGGGCGAAAGCTGCAGGTAATGAAGACGCGGGGGCAGGCCTCAATGCCCGGCCTGCACACCTACCGCATAACCGGCGATGGCATCCAGGTCTTCCCCCGTATGTTCAAGCGCGCCGACATGCCGCCGAGGACAACGCCTCGACCTCAAGTCTCCACGGGCGTTGAGGGGCTGGACAGGATGCTGGGCGGTGGCCTCCTGCTGGGGGATGCGGCGCTGGTAGCCGGGCCGTCGGGATCGGGGAAGACGGTGCTCGCTACCCAGTTCATCGCCGAGGGGACAAGACGGGGCGAGCGCGGGGTCATCGCGGTCTTCGAGGAGCATCCCCAGGAGTACATGGATCGGGCCAGGGATCTCGGGTTCAACCTGGAGGAGATGGCCAATCAGGGCCATCTGAGAATCATATACATGCGTCCCCTGGATCTGTCGGTGGACGAGACCTTCCAGGAGATTCGAGATGCGGTGGGAGAGCTTGGGGCCAAGCGGGTGGTGATCGACTCCCTGTCCTGCTTCGAGGTGGCCCTGGCACCCACCTTCCTGGAGGACTTCAAGGAGTCCCTGTACCGCTTGGTGGGAGCGCTGACGGGAATAGGGGTCACGGTGCTGATGACCGTGGAGTTTGTCGAGTCCTTCTCAGATCTGCGCCTCTCCCCCCACACCATCTCCTTCCTGACAGACGACATCATCCTGCAACGCTACATGGAGATGGATGGGGAGCTCAGGAAGCTGATGACCGTGATCAAGATGCGCGGCGGCCAGCACAGCAAGGAGCTTCGAGCCTACGAGATCACCTCTCATGGTCTGGTGGTGGGCGACTCCCTCAAGGAGTATCGGGGCCTGATCACAGGAGTCCCCGAATTGAGAGAGCCTGAACAGAGGCTGACCTACCCTGGCCTGACAGACCAGGAGACGGCGATGCTCAAGGCGCTGGACGAGATGAGGGAAGCGCCCGTGGAGGAGCTGGCACGACGGACAGGCCAGGAGCGACCCCCCGTGGCCGCGGCCCTGGACCGGCTGGTGGCGCTCAACTACGCGCTCAAGGCCGTGGAGCAGGGCAAGACCCTCTACCGCCCGGCGACTCAGCCCCTGGGGATCTAGTGCTCTGTTACAGCTACTTGAGGGTCTGTTGATCCAGGAGTCGGGGTCGTCCCTGACTCGGGCGGCCTGGGGGCGCGCGCGACAGAGAGAGCAGCAAATCCAGGCGGGAAGGCTGAGGCAGGAACTGTGGAAGACCAGGATAAGTCTGCGAAGAAGATGCTTCCGTTTCTGGACAGAATGGTCGAGGCCATGGCCGAGGCGGTGCTGGTCATCGACCTGTCCGGCATGGTGGTAGCTGTAAACCAGGCGGCCATCGACCTGCTGGATCTCCCCGACCGGTCATCGGCCGTTCGGCCCGTCGATCAGTACGACCAGTTGATTACAAGTTGGCACCTGGGCGACGAGGTGTTCCCGCCCAGCGAGTTGCGCCGATCCCTGGAGGGAAAGACCATTCCCCGCCAGACGGCGACCATCACCACCGCCGCCGGGGCCGAGCACATAATCGAGTTCACCGCCACCCCCATCCAGGACGAGCAGGGTCATGTGATTATGGGTATGATGATCGCCTCGGACATGACCGCTCAGAACCGGCTACGGGCCTACTGGCAGACGGTGGCAACCTCTGCCCATGTTCTCTCCTCGGAGTTGGACGTGGAAGTGGTGCTGAACACGGTGCTGGACCAGATTGCTCTAACCCTGGGAGGCCAGGTGGTCACCGGGGTCTGGGCGGTCGACGAGGATCGAAAGCGGATGAACCTCCTGGCCTATCGTGGGCTGTCCCACGTGACCGCCCAGACAGTCCAATCGCTTCCCCTGGACAGTCCCTCCCAGATCTGCGCGGCTGCCCGCACCCAACAGGTTCAGTCCACTGAAAACACCCGTGAGACCCCTCCCACCTTCGATCTGGACAGGAAGCTTGTGGAAGGGGAGGGGCTGATCAGTTGGATAGCGGCCCCGCTGCTTTCTGGCGGGCGGCTTCTGGGAGCGATATCCTACGGGTCTCGCGCAGCTCAACGCTTCCATGAGGAGGACCTGCGAACTGTCCTGGCAGTCGCCGGGCTATTCGGGGCGGCCCTCGGTCACGCTCTCCTGTATCAGGAGATGCAGGAGGTCAACCAACGGCTGTTGGTGTCGGGCGTCCGAGAGCAGGAACTGGCCGAGGAGGCAGCACTGAAGACTGCCCAGCTGAACGCCCTTCTGGAGAACCAGACCGAGGGGGTGACCATCGCGGACTCGACGGGTCACATCGCGATGACGAATCGGGCAGGCCAACAGATATGCGGCCAACCGGAGGGGGACAAGCCCCAAACCCTGGAGGACCTTCGGGGTCTCGACCTACGAGGGCTGAACGGTTCGCCGCTGCCCTTCGAGGAGTGGCCCATCAGCCGCGCACTGCGGGGGGAGCGGTTCACGGATCAGGAGGTCCTCCTCATCTGGCCAGACGGGGACCAGCGTCGGGTTCTCTACAGCGGAAGTGCTATCCGCGAGGGCGACGCGAGGGTGGTCATGGCGATCACCGTCTACCGGGACGTAACCGAACTGCGCCAGCTGGAGCAGCTGAAGGAAGAGTATCTGGCCACCATCTCCCACGACCTGCGGAGTCCCCTCACCGCGATGATGGGGCACGCTCAACTGCTGGAGCGACAACTGACCAAACTGGATCTGGAGGAAGAGGCCAGGAGCGCCTCCCTGGTCTTGGCCAACGCCAGGAGGATGAACGCCATGATCCAGGACCTGATCGAGTCGTCCAGCCTGGAATCGGGCAAGCTGGAGATGTCCAAGGAGACGACCGACCTGAACGTGCTGGTCAGCGACGTTGCCGAGAGGATCGGTTCTCCCGAAGACCGCCGGAGACTTCAAGTAGAGACTTCCCGGTGGATACCCCCTCTGTCTCTCGACAAGAACCGCTTGGAGCGGGCACTGGTGAATCTGATCACCAATGCGCTGAAGTACTCGCCGCCGGACAGCCCTGTCGTGGTGCGAGTTGAACTGACCGTTGATCAGGCTGTCGTCTCAGTAATCGATCGGGGAGCGGGCATTGGCTCCAGGGAGTTGAAGCAGCTGTTCGAGCGGTTCTATCGAGCAGGGAATACCGAGAAGACCGAGGGGCTGGGTTTGGGCCTGTACATCACCCGCCTGATCGTCGAGGCCCACGGCGGACGGGTATGGGCCGAGAGCGAGTTGGGAAAGGGCAGCACCTTCCGCATCTCGTTGCCCCTGCGAGACTGATACCTCAGAACTGGCCGCATCGCAGATTGGGGTGGTAGAGAAGCCCGGTGATCATGGCTGGAGCGATCCCCTTCCCGTTTCCAGGATCCGCCACAGCTCGTCCCGGTAGGAGATCTCCAGCTCACGACGGACCCCGCCCTCCGTGATCCATTGGCCGCTCTCGGTAACACGACCGATGACGGCAGAGGCGACCCCCTTTTGGGCCAGCCCCCCCACCATGGCCGGGCCATCCAGACAGGCTATCAGCATGGAGCCGCTGGAGATCAGCTTGAGGGGATCGGCGCGGAAAATGCGGCACAGGGTGCGGGTCTCATCCCGCACGGGGATGGCGCCGGCATCCAGCTCCACCCCCAGACCCGCCGCGCTGACCAGCTCGTACACCGCCCCCAGCACGCCCCCCTCGGTGGCGTCGTGCATGGCCGTGGCCCCCATCTCGGCCGCGGCTATCCCCTCCGGCACCACGCTGATCTCCTGCCGGAATGCTTGGGCCCGGCGCAGCGCGGCCCGATCCATTTGCCCCAGCAGGTGGTCCTCAAAGTCCGTGGCCAGGATGGAGCTGCCCTCCAGGCCGGCGCTCTTGGTGAGCACCAGGGCGTTCCCGGGGCGTGCGCCGGAGGAAGTGACGTATCGGTTTCTGGCCGCTCTGCCGACGGCCGTGCAGGAGATGATGGTGGACGCCAACCCGGGGGTCACCTCCGTGTGGCCACCCAGCACCTCTATCCTTAGCTCCGAGGCCGCCTGGTTCACCTCCGCCATGAGACCCCGCAGATCCTCCTCTGAGGCCTGCTGGGAGAGCAACAGCGTCACCAGCACACCCACCGGCTCGGCGCCGTTGGAGGCGACGTCGTTGCAGGAGACGTGGACGGCGAGCCAGCCGGCGTTGCGGGCTGCCCCGGTGATCGGATCGGTGGATAGGACGCAGACCCACTCCCCGAAGTCGATTATCGCCGAATCCTCCCCCACGGCCGCTCGCACCAAGACGTCCGGCCGGCGGACCCCCAGGTAGGGGAAGATTATTCGCTGCAGATCAGACGGAGAAAGCTTACCGGTTTCCACTGGACGTCCCTCGGTCCGGCACACGCCGCACCCGGCGGGGAGCGGCGACCCAGATGGAGACGGCCGCCAGGGAGCAGGAGGCCGCCGCGAGGGCGAAGGCCACCAAGTATGAGCCGGTGACGTCGAAGACGTACCCGGCAAACCAGGCACCCAGCGCCGCGCCGAAGCCGCTGCCCAGATTCATGAACCCGAAGATGGAACCGAAGTTGGGCCCCCCGAAGATGTCGGCCGCCGCCGTCGGGCTTATGGGCGCGGTGATGGCGTAGCCGACGGCGAAGGCCACGCAGAAGCCGAACACCAGCCAGACGGAGGGGAAGGTGCGGGTGAGGACCAGCATCACGATGGCAGCCAACATGACGACGACTCCCATGGTGAAGGCCCACTCGCGCCCCAGACGGTCTGAGATCCACCCCCACATGATCTTGGCCGGCATGCTAACCAGGCCGGCGAGGCCGACGATGGAGGCCGCCAACATCTTGTCGTAGCCCCCATCCACCAGGTAGGCCGCCTGGTGAACCCACAGCATCTGACTGGTGAGCACACCCAATAACAGGTTGCCACCCATCAGCCAGAATCGAGGGGTGGACACCGCCGTGGAGATCGACCAGGCACGCGAGATCCACTGCCGGTCCACCACCACCATCTGCTTGGCCGGCTTGGCCCCGCCGCCGATGGGCGCATTCTCGCCGGCGACGCCGTCCGGCTTCAGTCCCAACTCCTCAGGGCGGCCCATCATCAGCCAGGCAGACTGAGGTGCTATGCAGATCAGGGAGAGCACGGCGAGAACCAGATATGCCGAGCGCCAGCCGGCGCTCGAGATTATGTACTGGGTGAAGGGCACCATTATGACGGTGCCCAGACCGATCCCCGCCGAGGCGATCCCCATGGCCGTGCCCCTTCCGGCGGCGAACCATCGGTTGACCAGGATGACGCAGGGCACCCAGCCGCACCAGGCGACGCCCAGGCCGCAGATAACTCCAAAATAGAGGTAGAACTGCCACAGCTCGGTGAGCTGAGAGGTCGCCGCCAGTCCCACGGCCAGCAGCACTCCCCCCGTGGGCACCACCCTGGAGGGTCCGAAGCGGTCGATCAGGATACCGGCCACCGCGCCGCCCGCGGACACGGCGACGACGAAGAGGGAGAAGACGCCGGAGGTGGCGGCTCGGCTCCAGCCAAACTGCTCCAGCATCGCCAGGAAGAAGACGGTGAAGGTGTAGTAGACCCCATAGCTGATTATCAGCGCGAGGAAGAGGGAGATCACGACGACCCAGCCATAGAAGAACGGGATCCGGGTGCGCCAGCTTGACGGCGGCACGGCCTGAGGAGAGATGGATCCAGTGTGCTGCAACTGCAACCTCGCCAGACATCAGGGAGTGTGGAGTGGGCCCAATGTTACTCTTATGGTTTGGCCGCCACAACCACTACGCCCGATACGGAGTGCAGCGGCAAGCCGCCGCACTCCGTTGGCAGTTGCCGGCTAGCAGACGTCCGCGATGGCGAACTCCAGCCCGAGCTCGGTGAGCTTCTCCTTCGAGGGATTGCCCGTCTCGAGATCCCAGCCGCGGTAGCTGTAGTAGTCGTTCTTCAGCCGCTCCATCGTCTCCAGCGGCATCACGGCGCCCTTCATCGGACCCTCTGGGATCGGCTCCTCCATCATGCGGACGGGTAGCGCGTCGTCCTTCCGGGTGAACCCCTCGCGAGCGGAGAAGCAGCGGATCATGTTCCACTGCCGCTCCGCGATCTTGTGGCCCTCCTGGACGTCCAGATGCCAGCCGGTGACGGCGTTCAGCGCCTCGATCACGGTCTCCTTGATCCCACTGGGCCCCCAGAAGGTCTCGGCCAGGTGGCAGAGGATCACGGAGTCCGTGAAGATCAGGAAGTGATTGACCTCCGCGGCCAGTGCGCCCTTATCGTCCAATACCTTCCGATCCGACAGCCCCAGCTTCTCGGAGGTTGTCCGGGAGTCGTGATGGCTTCCTCCCCTGGGGCCGGTGGCGTAGCCGACGGCAGCCGCGGGGAATGGTCGAGGGGTATGGCCGGCCAACTCGAGACCTTTGACGTGGACCGCGAAACGCTCGCTGCCCTTACCGACGATCCGGGATGCCTCTTTGACGCCCTTGGCCAGCAGCGCCCCAAGCCCCTCCCGCTTGCCGATCATCTCGGTCATCGCGAGCATCGCGTCGGCGTTGCCGAAGCGCAGCTCCAGCCCGCCCGTGTCTTCCTTGGTGAATATGCCCTTCTCGTAGCACTCCATCGCCCAGGCCACGCACAGGGCGGCCGAGATCAGGTCGATGCCGTACTCGTCGCAGATTTCGTCTGCCTTGCAGAGG
>Ga0209745_1000242_pt1 | contig 32088 bp, 28 predicted proteins | sample BarGraNGADG00312_FD_184495 | JGI IMG/M metagenome (GOLD analysis project Ga0209745, IMG submission 184495) | Arctic peat soil microbial communities from Barrow, Alaska - Barrow Graham LP Ref core NGADG0004-312 (SPAdes) (version 2) | ecosystem: Environmental > Terrestrial > Soil > Wetlands > Peat... | reverse complement strand
GAAATCGGTCATAAAACCGGCGTTGGAATCAAGGATGGAACCGAGCTGTGTGCCATTCAGATGACCGATCAACGCATTCAGCCAGGGGCCGTTGGCGCTAAGGGACCCTGCCACAACCGAAGGATCCAGCTTTCCCACAAGATCGCTTACCCAGGCACCATTAGTATTTACTATGGAAGCCACGGTAGAGGTTGATAGCGCTCCGACGAAATCGTCGAGGAATTTGGAGTTGCTATCCATGATTGCCCCAAGCTGCTGTCCATCCAATTGTCCCATCAACGCCTCGAGCCAGGGCCCGTTTGAATTGGCCGCCCCCGCTACCACTGTTGGATCGATTTTTCCCATAAGGTTGCTTACAAAACCGGCATTGGCGTTTATCGCCCCCCCTATTGCACCAGGGCTCAAGAAACCTATCACGGCGGAGGTAAAGCTCTGGTTATTGAGGATGGAGGCAATGAATTCGGGGTTCAGCAGGCTCGCCACGTCGAAGAGCAAGTCCTGATTTTCATTCAGGACGTTCGCTATGACCGTGGGATCCAAGTAACCGAATATATCTACAAGGAACTGTCCATTGGCGTTTACCGCGCCCGCCAGAACGCTCGCGTCCAGCAATCCCATTACCGATGTCAGGAAAGAGCTATTGGCATTTACTACACCGGCGGCGGCACTGGGATCGAGCATCCCCACGACATCGATCAGCAACTGGGGATTGTCGTTTATCGCTTTGGCTATTACCTGCGCGCTTAACTGTCCCAGAATCTGGGTCACAAAGTTTGGATTATTATTTACTATGTTTGCGATCAAAGTCGGGTCGAGTTCGGTTATCACCTTGAGAGCGAATTCCTGGCTGTTATTGACGATGTAAGCCACGGTGGAAGGTGAAAGATTCCGGAGAATGTTCAAGGCGAAATCCGGGTTGTCATTTATAATTTTTGCCACAGCAGCCGGGTCGAGGAAAGAGAGGACTTGTGAAAAGAATGCCTCATTATCATTTACCGCGCCCGCTGCACCTTGAGGATCCAGATAGCCAATGAGGTCGGAAATAAAATCGGAGTTTTCGTTAACGGCCTGTCCGATAAGGTCTGCCCGCAGCAGATGCAGAAGCTCCGATGCCATGCTCGGACTTTGATTGAAGGCCTTAGCCACGCTCTCGGGACTAAGGGTGGCTATGAAGCTTTCCATGACCTCCTTCGAATTGAATATTTTTCCAAGCATCGGGCCAAAGGGGCTCCTGGCCGGAAGGGCCATGTATGCCCCGAATCCAACAAACCCTGCTAAGAGAAGGACGACCACGATATTGACTATACGTTGCAGATTCCTGTTTAACATTTTTCTCTCCCCCTACCCCTTTGTTTCCAGATAACGGAAATCAGAATCAATGGTCGTATTCTCTAAAGATGCGGAAAGGCCAAAGAAAACAATTATGGGAATTTCTTGCGGTTCAACCGATGCCGAGCACCATGACGATTTCCCAATAATTACCTTGCCGTTTTTGCTTCCTTTTGTTGCCATGCTTTTTGTCTCCAGATTGCGTGATTCTTCTACACTTAAAGGCAATCTACCGTGAAACACACTGTCGCCATACCCTGCAGCTTCCTCATTCAAGTTATCGATATCCGCTAAATTACCTTTTATACGTGATGTTTAAAGTCTACTGAAACGTAACTGCTTAGTCGCACCTTCGTAACAGGGAAAAGCATTTCTGAACACAAGACAGAATAGCGTTCAAAAAGGCGAACGGGTTAGTGCTTAAATTTGGTGAAGCACCGAGAGCCTACGTGCGGTCCGCGCAGGTGGCAGCCGCTTCCCCAAGCGCGCGGCTGAAGCCAATTTTCCGAGTTCGTTACGGGTAGCTCAGCGAGGCCCTCCGCGACGAGACGTATTGGAGAAAGCGACCGGAGAAGCAAGCTCGATTGAGTATCACATTTCAAAGGCAGACAAAGACGCGCGATGTGTAGGGCGCTCGAATACCCTTATGTTTAGATGACGGACTGTAAGGCCCCATATGCTCAGATAGGGGCGGTGATCGTTATGGCTTCATTGATCTGGCTTACCGTATTGACGATACGGCGATCCGCATAACCTATTTGATCGGTGATCAACACGTTGTTTATCACGGCCTCGTACTTCAGTGTGTAAAACTTGTCCTTATCTATCCACACATCCACCTTGGCGCCGCTGTTCGCCGTCAACTCCGCAGCCGGTACGCTTGAGAAAACCGAATTCACGTTCTCAGGCGGAATGGTAAAAGTAAGGTGGTAGGCGCTGGTCCCATCAAGCGTCACAACGCCTTGGTTTTCGCTTGCAGAAGACAAAGAGGGAAGATTGCTCAGCTGTCCGTTTTCATCGACAGCCGACTGCGCGTTGACGGTCACCGAGACCTCGGTCCACTTATCGCTTCCCATTGTTCGGCTGTATTGCTTCCCATTTACTTTGATGACCTCCGCGAAATCCTGGCCAAAAAGGTATTTTTGCATGTGGACGTCATCCCCGCTTATGTCCACCGAGGTTCCTTCTATCTGACCGCTGCCGAACTTGGTATTTTCATAAGACATGGTTATGTTCATATGCATGGATTTGATTGTCTTGTCAGCCTTTAACATATCTTGCCAGATGTCCCCGACGCTCTTCTGCCCTCCGCAGCCCGGGATAATCAGAAGGCAGCTCGCCGCCAGTAAAATAGCCAGGAAAATAGCGGCCGCCCTTCCCTTTCTCGCGTTCATCAGCCCATCCTTTCCTCAGATCGAATCTGCATGCAACACAGCTTCTTCCGCCTTGATGCTTCTTGACGTTTCATTTTTCAGAAGCAGACACGCCTGCTGCCTCACCAAACTATCTCGTACGCAGGAGATAATACCTTTAATGATGCTTACTGCCCGAAACAGTAGAGCTTGTGATTATCAGCGCCGACGAAGATCAAGTTGCGGGTCATTGTCAGAGATTTCGAAATAATCCCCTCCAGTTGGCGATCAAGTGAAGGTGTGCCGGCATCGACGGTAACGGCCAGGATATGAGCCGGGGCCGCAAAGTAGACGTCCTGGTTGGTGGATATCAAGCAAGTCGAATCAACCGATCCTCCCCAGGATTGGTTCCAGAGCGGATCTCCTGTCCGGGAATCGAGGGAAATCAGCGTTATTTCTTGAGTGCTCCCACCCCGCGCTGCGATTATCTGATTTCCCCTTATCGCCAGGTTGGCAACGATGCTCGGACCCGTTTCATGCTGCCACAGTATTTTTCCGCTCTGGGAATCAAGACAATGGACGCTGAATTCGGTTGCCAAGAATATTTTGCCATTGTCCGCACAGGGAAATACCGCGGGGATTCTTTGCGAAAGAAAGGTCCAATTGAGCCGGCCATCCTTTGAGTCGAGGGCGAAGAGCTGTCCTTCGGAGGAAACGCCGAAGACCTGATCTTCATAAACGCAGGGCGAGAGATCAACCGGTGCGTCGGCGCTGAAAGACCAAAGCGGCGAGCCATCCTTGAGGGAAACGCAATAGAAATGGCTGTCGGTCGATCCAAAGTATACTTTGCCCCCCGCGGGCTCGGGCGTCGATCGCACCGCTCCTCCAACCTCCACCTGCCATTTCAAATCGCCGCTCGGCCCGACCTTTATAACCCGCCCGTCGCTCGTGCCCAAGAGTATGCCATCTTCACATAGACCGGGCATGGATGTTATCTGGCCGCCGGCGTCATAGCGCCAAACCGGCCGCCCGCTCTCCAATTCGAGACAATAGAGGAATCCTCCCTCGCAAGGTGCATAAACCCTGTCCGCCGACACCGCCGCCTGACCCACCAGTTTTCCTTCCAGCCGGGTATCCCATTTCTCATTCAGCGGAGTCGTGGGTGCAGAAGGCAGGTAAGCGGAATGGAACGCATTTCCTCCAGGTAAAGGCCAGTTCCCCTCCCCAATGGCAATTTTTTCCTTGGGCAAAAGAAAGAATAACAGCAGGGATACGGCGGCCGCGAGGGCCACTACGAGGGAGGCGGCCAGCAATATTCTACTCTTCGTCGTCAAGATCAAGACCTCTTCCCGATCTCGAGCAGCCTCGGCGCTCCGTCAATCGACAATGCTTATATCGTAATGGCGTAGATAATAATGAAGTGGGTTCAGATGGCGGGTGTTACATAGGGGGGTTAATCTCGATGGGTTTATTGATGTTCCTGACGTTCACAATGAATCTTAGGTCACCGTTCCCTATTTCATTGGTGATTTTGACGTTGCGGATTATGAGTTCGTACCTGACCATGTTGAAATCGCTGGTTGTGATCCAGACATCGAAATCACCACCGGATGTAGCAGAAAAATCCGCTGGTGGCGTCGACGGGAACATGCTGATGGCTCCCTCCGGGCCCAACCCGAAATGGTAATGCTCGGTCTCGAGACCATCCAACATTTCCTTCCCCACCCGTTCTTGCGAAGCGGCCAGCGACGGCAGCTCAAGGAATCGGGAGGTCAGTTCTTGAGTAGAATTGTCGCTCGCCGCCCCTGAGACTTCCGCCCAGTTCTTCCCCGCGTCCCTTCTATAGTGCTTGCCGCCCACCATGATGTCCTCCGAGACCACGTTGCCGAACACCAGATTCTGCAAATGAGAATCCTCGCCATCTACATCGAAGATCAGGCTTCCTGTCTGGCCGCTGCCGTAAGCAGTGTTTTCGTAATATATGGCGATCTCCATGTGTTCGGAAGTGACGGTCTTTTTTGTATCACCCGCCCGGGACCAGACCTCATCAATGCTCATTTTGTCGGCCTGTGTTCCACCACCGCAGCCTGCGAGAAAAACGACCAGGAGGCCGGCTGTGATCAGCACCGCCAGGAACAACGCACCGATGCGAAAAGACATGATTCTCACTAGCATCATCCCATCATTGAAAACCGCTTATGCGCTGGCCTTTTTTTATCACAATAAAGACTGCTTTTTCAATGACGAAGACGATTTGGGGGGTGGCAATGTTCCCTTCCACATTTGCATAATTATTATAATTAATTATACTTGACAATGTTATTATAGTTTATTAATATACTTAAATATTACGCGGTCATATGGGAGAAACAGAATGAACCAGATATCGGTGGCCATCGCTTTGCAGGGCGGAGAAATCGCATCGGCGGCTATAGATCTTATCGACGGCCACCCCCTCCTCGATTTCTGCGGCGCCGCCCGTTCGATGCCGGACCTCGTACGGCTGCTGGAGAGGTTTCGTCCCCAAGTGCTGTTGATTTCACCTTCCATCCTGGAAGACCTCATGGTAAATCCGCCACAGGGGGAAGCATTGAAGATACTTTCCGATCCCCTCTCGTTCCTATTTTACGGCCTGGACCTCAAATGGAGGGCGGAAGATCTGGCCAGGGCTTGGCGCCAGCCCCTGCGTTATTGCGGCATCATCAATATCACTGATGTCGATAGCGAGGAATTATTCCGACTGATTAAGGAAAAAGTTTCCCTATACTCATGCGGTAGCCGCGAAAGCCGTGCAGTGGATGGCGCCAACCGGGCGAGCCGCTTCTTGGTAATGACCGGATGCAAGGGTGGGGTGGGAAACACATTGCTTTCCTGCGCCCTCTCGGCAGCGCTCGCCTCTTCGCAGCGAAGGGTGCTGCTCATGGACATGGATGCCGATCTTTCACAACTCCTGCACATCAAGAACGGCGCCGAGGGCAAGAGTCTCACCGATCTGCTCCCCATGGCGGAGGATATTTCCTGGGATTTGATACGGGTATCGATAAACAAGCACCCGTCCGGTTTCTATCTGCTCCCCTATGGCTTGCGCCCTTATGAGGGAGTCGATATCGAGGAAGCCTTGCGGGTGCCATTTCTGAGAAATATGCTCTTTCTCTTTGATGTCGTAATCATGGACTACCCGCGCAGCCTGGGGCGAGATTTCCGCACCCTCCTCCACCACGAGCCGACCGTGATCCTGGTTTCTCTTCCGGATACGCTGTCGGCAAATTGCGCCAAAAGGAAGGTCGCCTTCATTCGAAGAAGCGGGATCGAACAAGCGCAGCTGCGATTGATCCTCAACAGGTGCGGCTCCCATCATGCTCTCGGACCGGATGAAATCGCCCGCGCGACCGGTCTCGATTTACTCGCTTGCGTACCGGAGGACGATCGCAGCGGCCTGGACTTCGCCGAACTTGGACAGATCCCGCGCCCCGATTCAAACCTGGGAAGAGCGGCCAACCTTGCCGCCGCCTCCCTGGGCTTCGAGATTACGCTCGAGGGTAAAGCCGGCGGCAGAAAAGGGTTGAGGATGTGGCGCGGGCGCTCTCAAGAGGCGGCCATAGAAGGGTGGGGAGCATGAAGGAAGCTTACGCAAAGTTGAAGGAGAGGGTCAGAGAAAAGCTGCCTTCGAGCGATTACTCAACCTTGCTGGCAGACGACGCGGGCCAGAAAAGGAAGCTTGTCTTGAGGGCTGCGCGCGAAGCCGTATGGGAGGAAGGCTTCATGCTCAAGCCCGCGGAAATGCAGGACATGATGCAGAGGCTATTGGACGAAGTCTTCGGTTTCGGCCCCTTGGAGTCATTGTTGAGGGACGAGGAAATAACCGAGATAATGGTCAACCAATCGGATCAGGTTTATGTTGAAAAAGAGGGAGTAATCCGGCCGGCGGAAATCTCGCTCGATGGTGAGGATGAGATATATCGTTTGATCGATCGTATAATCGGTCCCCTCGGCCTTCACGTCGATGAAGCTTCTCCCTACGTGGACGCCAGGCTGCCCGACGGCTCGCGCGTTAACATCATACTCCCTCCCCTCTCGTTGCTTGGACCGGTTCTTACCATAAGGAAGTTTCGCAGCAACCCCTATACGATCGAGGAATTGGTCTCCCTAGGGACCCTTGCCAGCGATCAAGCGGCCTTCCTGGCGGCAGGCGTGCGCGAGAAGAAAAGCATTGTGATATCGGGCGGCGCCGGTACGGGAAAAACCACGCTTCTCAACGCCATCTCCTCTGAAATCTCCACAGACGAGAGGATTATAACTCTCGAGGACGCGGCCGAACTGCGCCTGCAGCAGTCGCACGTCATACCGCTCGAGACACGGCCCCCCAACCTCGAAGGGCGTGGGGAGATTACCCTTCGCGATCTGCTGCGCAATGCCCTTCGCATGCGCCCCGATCGCATAATTATTGGAGAGGTCCGAGGCCCCGAAGCACTCGATCTGCTCCAGGCCTTAAACACCGGACACCGCGGCTCCATAACCACTGTTCACGCCAATTCCCCCTACGATGCCCTGACCCGCCTGGAAACCATGGCCATGACCTCCGGCATAAACCTGCCTCAGGCAGCGGTCAGGGAGCAAATAGTCCAGGCCGTGGATGTGCTCGTCCATCTGGCGAGGGACTCGGTCGGGAAGCGCAAGGTGGCGGAGATATGCGCAATGGATCGGGACTCAGGCAGTCAGTTCTGTTTGACCAGGCTGTTCAGCGATTGCGGCAAGAAAGGAAGTTCCGCCTTTGATATGTACGCCGAAAGGGAAACCTCTGCCGCCCGTCTCGTCGCTCCCCTCAGCACGGCTCTAACTTGAAAGGTAAAGCGATTGGCGATCTTGGATTTTCTTCTCCCGATCCTGTTTATAATATTGAGCCTTGGCTGTCTCAGGCTCTCACATAACAAGCTTCGCAATGAAAGGATCCGGGAAATGCTCGCGGATGCGCCATGCGGCGGATCTCAGATCTCGACCCCTTATCCCTTCTTCAGCGGAGTCCACTTTACAAATATTTCCAACCTCGGCGCCCCGGCCAGGTTCGCAATCCCGTTAAGCCTGGGCCTTGCGATCTTCATCCTCACCCGCAATCCCCTGCTCGCCGTCCTGCCCTGGCCGGCCCTAAGGATGGGGGACAGGCTGCTCAGGGGGTATCACGAGAGGAGGTCGCGGGCAAGGAAAGAGGAACAAATGACCGATTTCATCGACTCGCTCATACAGTCGTTGCGCTCGGGCCTTTCCCTGCAGCAGTCCCTGGAATATGCAACGGAAGATCTGGGCGATGAGATGCGAGACGAGGTCTTGGCGATACTCAGGGAGCTGCGGATGGGGTCCGGGTTGGAGGAAACGCTGACCAAGGCAGCGGCCTCGACCAAAACACCCTCGCTGAAGCTGAGCTTCACCGTATTGGGGCTGCTGCATGGCAAAGGCGGCGACCTGCCCCGCATCCTCGAGCGCCTGCGCAAGCGTGTCGCGGAAGGCATCGAGGTGAGGCGGGAAGCGAGAATACTTACCTCCCAGAGCCGGGCCTCCGGCTACCTTGTCTCAGCGCTACCGGTGGTCTTTCTACTCATTCAAGCCGCGCTCAATCCCAAGTCGCTGCAACCGCTTCTGGCCACGCCGAGCGGCAACCTGGTTATCCTGGTCGCCCTGTTATTGAACGCCGCCGCCTTTCTCTTTATTCACAAGATTGTCAATCAGGAGGGATGAGTATTGGAGGCCTCACTTGCGATATTCAGCGTGCTTTCCATATTATTCCTCCTGCGGTTTCTATCCGCACGTGCAAGCCGACGGGCCTTCGCGCTCGACGCGGCGGGACTGGCGGTCGAAAAAAAAGCTTTCTCGCTGCCTTCCCGTTTATACGGCTTTTTAAAAGATTGCATCGTTCGGCTGGGGAGGCTTCATCCCGGCCGCGACAGCGGGGGCATGGAAGAACTGATCCGTGAAACCGGGCTCAGATTCTCAGTCCCGTATTTCCAGGGGTTGCGTTTGGCTTCGGGCCTCCTGGGCGTTCTTGCGTCCCTACCCCTGCACAGCGCAGCCCTCCTTTGCGGGCCGTTATTGTTCTTACTCGGCTACCAACTGCCGGTTTTCCTCCTGAAGAGGCGCCGCAAATTGCGCTGGGCGCGAGTGGGCCTCGACCTGCCCGAGATGGTCGACCTCATGGCCGTGCTCTGTTGCTCCGGAGAAAGCCTGCTTCAAGCCCTGGGCCACTCGACTGCCGCCTGCGCCCACCTGTCTTCCCGAGCCGAACTGCAGGAGATAATGGAGAGGATCCGCTTTGGAGAGAGCACGGCGGAAGCGCTGCGGCAGGCCGCCGACCATCCGTGCCTCGAATTGCGCCGCTTTAGCCGGGTTCTGGTGAGGGCCGAGGAATACGGCTCGCCTATTTCGGACACCCTCGAGGAGTTGGCTTCCGAGTTCAAGGCGGCTCGCCGCGAGAAGGAACGGGTGAAAGCGGCGCGGGGTTCGGTCCTCATCCTTTTTCCGCTGGTGTTCTTAATCCTGCCCTCTTTCCTCTTGCTGACGGTCGGCGGCATGATTCTCGGTTATGGGCTCTAAACGATGAGAAGGAGGTGAATAAAATGCGCAATCCGATCGAGGCCATCTACGACCAGGAGGCGCAGACCACAGCGGAATATGCCCTGGTGATCCTCGGGGCCGCGGCAGTGGCGGGCGCCCTGATAGCCTGGGCGGGAGGCACGGATGTTATTAAGAGCTTTTTTAACAAGATCTTCCAGCAACTCATGGGAGGCTTGGGATGACAGGGGTTGGAGGCTATCGCAATGGCAACATGCCGGCTGATTCTACTCTGCATATTCGCCGTGGCCGCGGTCTATTTTGATTTTCGCTTCCGCCTGGTCCCCAATTGGCTGGTTCTGACCTGCCTGGCCTGTGGAACCACCCTTGCACTGATCGGCGGCTTAGCCGGATGTTTCACGTACGGCCTCGGAGTTGTCATGGGCTTCCTGCTGCTCCTTCCCGCCTTCATCTTCAATATGGTAGGGGGTGGAGACGTGAAATCCCTGGCAGTCATAGGACTTCTCACCGGCCCGCGCTTGCTCTGGGTTTCATTCCTGCGCGGCAGCTTGCTGGCCGGTGCTGTAGCCCTGATCATGATCGCCGCCCGCCACTTTTACCTCGCGCTCTCACCGGCTTCGCGAGGATGCAACGCCGAACTGTTGAGTAGTGACAGAACCGGCATTCCTTACGCCGCCATCCTTGCTCTCGCCGCCGCTTCTTCCGTCCTGTTCTAGCCACAATGGGGTCAGGCCTATGCATATGCATTTTCAAGTATCGCGAATATCTATGCACGGGCTGGCTGAAAATGCATATGCATAGGCCTGACCCCATTGTGGAGGGTAAGTCGTCGGGCTGGTTTATAATTGCCTCATGCCAAAGACAATTCAGCCCGGATCGGGTAGCAGGCACGTCAATGTCGTCCTCGATTCGGCGTCACGCCAGCTCGACCGGCCGTTCACCTACGAGGTTCCAGCTGCTCTCGAGGATTCGATTGAGGTGGGCAGCATGGTCGTGGTCCCGTTTCATAATTCGCTGCACGTCGGCTTCGTGATCGAGTTCTGCGCAAGGCCGGAACTCTCGAAGATCCGTCCGATCGCCTACGCCGTAGATGAGCCTGCCGTTTTCGATGAAGACATGGTGGAGCTTTGCAAGTGGATGTCCCGCTATTACCTGAGCCCACTTTCCCAGGCGCTGCATCTCGTCCTGCCACCCGGCCGCGCTCGCCACGTGATCGAAGTCATCGAACTGATCGAAGATGTAGATCAAGCCATCGAGAAAACAGGGCTCAGGGCGGAGCGGGAGCGCTTGATAATCGAAGCACTGGCGGCAAGCGAAAATTCACTTCCCATGCGGGAACTCAAGTCCCGTTTGGGAAATTGGGCGCCTCAAGTTGTGAGAAAGATCGAAGCTCGCGGCTCAATAGCCCGCAGATTCGTGCTTCCCAAAGCAAAGATATCCAGCTTGAAAATTCGAGTGCTTGAAATAAGTGAGGCCGGAAAGCAAGCACTGGCGGAGAATGCGGATATGCAGAAAAGATCGCCGGCGAGATACAGGCTGCTGCAGGCTCTGGCAGAAAACGGAGGAGAAATGAGCGCCCCCGATCTGCAGCGGCTGCAGGTAGCCTCGCACTCGAGCCTGAGGGCTGCAATCGATGCCGGACTGATCATCGAGAGCAGGCTGATAAGGCCTCGAAGGACCTTCACCAATCGTTTTTTTGCACGCGATGAGGCCCATGACCTCAACGCTGAGCAGAACACTGCGCTCAAGAGCGTGATCCGGGCACTGGAATCGGAAAGCCCCGGTGCTTGCCTGCTGCATGGAGTTACCGGAAGCGGCAAGACCGAGGTTTACCTGCAAGCGATAGACCATGTTCTTAAGAATGGGCGAAGTTGTATCGTGCTGGTTCCCGAGATAGCTCTAACCCCGCAGATGGTTCAGCGATTCAAAGCTCGCCTCGGCGAGGACGTCGCATTGCTGCATTCCAAGCTGGGACTGGGAGAGCGCTACGACCAATGGCGGGGCATCAGGGAAGGCAGGCACCGGGTGGTCATAGGCGCGCGCTCCGCGCTCTTCGCCCCTCTCAAAGATCTGGGGCTGGTGGTCATCGACGAGGAGCACGAGACCACCTACAAGGAGGGTTCATCGCCTAGATACAACGCCGGCCGGGTGGCCTTCGAGCTGGCCCGGCTCAAGAAGGCCTTGGTAATATATGGCAGCGCCACACCGAGCATCGAAAGCCGGTTCGCGGCCGGGCAGGGTGATTATGCCTACTTACAACTCCCCAGGCGGATAGATAACCGCCCGCTCCCCCGTGGCGAGGCGGTCGACATGCGGGAGCTGAAAGAAACGGGTATGCCCAGCCTTATATCACCGCGATTAGCGACCGCTCTGGCGGGCGTATACAAGGCCGGAGAGCAGGCCATACTCTTTCTCAACCGCAGGGGTTTCGCCCGCTTTCTGCAATGCCATAGTTGCGGCCACATCTTTCAATGCCCCAACTGTTCGGTCAGCCTGTGCTACCACTCCCGGGAGGGCTACCTCCTCTGCCATCACTGCGATTGGCGGGCTCTACCCCCCTTCACGTGCCCCGAATGCGGAAAGGGCGAACACCGTTATACGGGTGCCGGGACTGAGAGAGTCGAGGCGGAGCTCAAACGCCTGCTTCCCTCCCTGCAGTCAATACGCATGGATGCGGATACGACCCGGCGAAAGGATTCGCACTGGGATATCCTGGAACATTTCAAGTCGGGGAAAGCTCAAGTCCTGCTCGGTACGCAAATGATCGCCAAAGGCCTGGACATACCCAACGTGACCCTGGTCGGAATAATAAGTGCCGACACCTCCCTCGGCCTGCCAGACTTCAGGGCCGGCGAACGCACCTTTCAATTACTGACCCAGGTGAGTGGAAGGACAGGCCGGGGTACGCGGCCGGGAAGGGTGATAGTCCAGACCTTCAACCCCGATCATTACGCTCTGCGTGCGGCGATGGCCGGGGACGAGTCGGCTTTTTACGAGCGGGAGATTCGGCTTCGCCGCGAGGTAAATTATCCTCCCTTCTGCCGGCTGGTAAACATGGTGGTAGCTGCGAACAACGAGGAAGACGCCATCAACGTGTCCGAGTGGATTGGCGGCTTCCTGACGGAGAAGTTCGCAAACAAAGCGGGCATTGAATTGCTTGGACCCGCCCCAGCCCCCCTCTCCCGCATCAGGGGCAGATATCGCTACCATCTGACCTTGAAGGCGCCCTCCCTTCAATCATTGACCGGGCTCGATGATTGCCTCGACGCCTATGAATCCTTTCGCGCTTCGTACTGCCGCAAGAGAGGGGTGGCGAGGGAGACGGTGTCGCTCATTGTCGATGTCGATCCGGTAAGCATGCTTTGATCAGAGAAGCCGCCATAAAATGTATCAATCGAGTTTTGCTTGATTTGCCCATTTCCCACCGGCGGTTGTATTATCAATATATCCTAACGTGTCGTGAATCCTGCAATTGGCTTTGTTTTGCCCGTTGCGTTTCGTACACTACCGGATTAAGGATGGATGCTTATCATTATCTTGATTAAACAACCTTCTTTCCGGGTAAAACATTTATGGATTAGGCTTGCGTCGCTAAAATAATTTTCCATTAGCGGTCATCTTAGGAGGGAACTCATATGGCGAGCCGAAAGCTAACCCGAAGCGAAGCAGGGCGAAAAGGGGGAAAGAGTACTTTAAAGAAGTACGGCACCGAATTCTATCAGGAAATCGGGCAAAAGGGAGGGCGCAAGGGAGGCCAGACGACCAAGAAGCGATACGGCACGAAATTCTATCAGGAAATCGGTCGTAAGGGTGGATTGAAATAAGGCCCTCAAAATCAGAAATAGTTCCAAGCCTCTTGCTTCCCGCTTGTGCTTGCCATGCTATAATACGAGATGAATTTTGGCCTGTCAGACCAGCTGATAGAGGGGGCTCCTGCATTTACATCGAGGTCGAGGAGGTTTCCTTGTTCAGCAGCGTAGATGTCCACAATTACCTGCAAACGGCGAATATCCCGCACGAACTGAGAAGGGTACCCGAAGCGGCACGGACCGCTTCCCGCGCTGCCGCCATGCTCGGGCTTCAGCCTCATCAGGTTATCAAATCTATTATTTTTTTCGGGAATGGAAACCCGGTTATGGTGATGCTTCCCGGGGATCGCATGGTAGATTATTCCAAATTGAAAGCGGAGCTGAAAGTCGCACGGCTGCGGATGCCGAACGCGGATGAAGTCAGGCAGCTCACCGGATACCTCATCGGTAGCACGCCTCCGGTTGCTCTTGCGAGCGATCTGCCAAAATACATCGACCTGCATGCACTGAGAGAAGACGTGGTCTACACCGGCGGGGGGGAACCGGATATGATCCTCAAGATTCGTTCCTACGATCTGGTGCGGGTGGCCGACGCCGAGGTGGTCGACGTCATCCGTGGAACTCGCTCCCCCTAGATCCTCCACATTCGGGTCAACCCTCACCAGGCCGACCGAGATAGATTGAAAGGGCTGGCTCCACATGGTCTTCATGTTCTCGGTCGGCCTGTTGAGGCCTGACCCCATTCCGCAGTTATAATAATCTTGTCTTGAATTTGTCTTCCGGAGGGAGTGAGCCCGATTATCAGCCCAGCGGAACAAAACGATCGAGAACCGGAGATCACGAGGGCCGAAGCCCCGATGTTCAAGCTTTTCTGGCCGGAGGTCAGGGGCAATTATTTTTTTCGGAATCGCCGGACTTACATGGATTTTCTTAAGAGCGGCGACGGAAGAATCTATTATGTGCCTCATCAGTCTCTTACCATCCCCGCCTTCGCCCTGGTGGGGAACTGGAGGGACCGTAGCGACATCACAGCTTTATGGTACGTCAAGGGCTCGGGGATGGTTAAAAAAAGCCTGGTCATGGAATCGGCGAAGGAGTGCTTTGAAGAAGGCTCCGAGAAAATGGTTACCAAGCTACTGAGTGAATACGAGGCTGCGGAGTTCAGGCAATGGGGTTTTACCAAAGCATGCAGGATCGTCTTATTTGAAAAGAGATTCGCAAGCCGGCCGGGGATGATGAAAGAACCGGCGGGCATCAGGATATCCAGTTTCAAGAAAAGCATGCTCGAGAAGGTGTTGCAGGTCGATTCCTCTTCCTTTGACGACTTCTGGAAGCTCGATGATCGTACGCTTGAAGCGATAGCTGCTTCATGCAGGCGCAATGTCTTCCTGGTTGCGCAAAGAGGAAACGAGGTGGTTGGCTACGTGATCGCGGGTGCTAACGGATCCCTCGGCTATCTGCAGCGTCTCGGCGTTACCGCCGTCAATCAAGGGCAGGGCACGGGCGAGATGCTTTCTTCGGCCGCGCTGAGAATGCTATACGATATGGGTGCGAGGGTTGCCATGGTGAACACGCAAGAAGACAATCAGACCGGCCTCCGGCTCTACGAGAAACTCGGCTTTCAAGAACTGTTGGATACGCGATACATAATGCAATACGCCGCGTCCGACCACGCGCGGGGTTCGTGATGTCCGGCGGGCACTACCGCAAATACAGTGGCTTGCGAGTGTTTCTGCTTTTCCTGCTGCTCTTTCTGCTGCTGTTTCCTTTTCTTCGAGTGTCGAGTGCTGCAGCCGAAGCTGAGGGCATAAGCGTCTCCGCTTCCATGACTTCTTATTTCTACGCCCCCGGCGACAAGGCGCACCTGGCGGTCAATCTCCAGCTGCCCGAGGCTAGAGAAAATTCCCTCAGCCTGGACCTGCTCCTCTACTCAGCTCTCAGCACGAGGTCCCAACTGGCTTCCTTTCGGGAGGGAAAGCACCGCTCTGCAATGGTAACGCAGCAGCTGGAGACGATCGGAACCAAAACCGAGTGGAACAATAAGGAATATATTGTAGATCTCGACGAGTTCGGACTCGAAAGTGGGGTCTACCCTTTCGAGGTAACCCTCAGCCAGCAGGGCGAGAAGTTGGCCTCCAGTTACAATTTCCTGGTCATAATGAGGGCGACGGCCGGAAAGCCCCTCAACCTCAGCCCCCTATGGACCATTGATTTCCTGCCGCCCTCAAACGCTCAAGGCTCAACTGTTGACACCGCCCTTGCCGGCGCCTGCTCGTCATCGAGCCAGGAATCAGGTTTCCTTTATGCCCTTATGAAAAGCTTGAAGCAGGCGGGCGAAACGACCTCGAATCTGATACTTCCGCGATCTACCCATGAGGACATCGAAGCCCTGGCATCCCGGGCGGAAAGCCCGGACGCTGTCGGAGCCGAAAAGGGCGCCGCCGAAATCCTGCAGTCTCTGAACGACATGATCGCGAGCGGACAGGTCGACCTGATTGGCACCACCTATAGTTCCGCCCTTCCTGACTCTATGATGGGAATGGGAATGGGAATGGAGGGTGATATTCCCAAACAGATGGCTCCGGGACTCGAAGAAGCGAACCGGCCATCCAATCAAAGCAGTGGTTTTGCGCCTCCGCTTTTCAACCTGACGGACAGCATGGTGCAGAGACTGTCGGAAGGAGCAGCCGATTTCACCGTCGTGAGCGAGGAAGCCCTGCAATCGAGCGCCGCCGGGAAGAGCCTGCTGGAGGGGGATACGCTCTGCCAGCCGGTTAATTTCAGCGGCCCCAACGGCAGTTACATAAAAGCATTCCCGCTTGATGAGACCATATACCATTATTTGGAAGGGACGACGGAAGAGGATCCGTCGAGATTGATACAGGGGGTCATGGCCGAATTGGCGATGCTGCAGAGAGAAAAGCCTTACGCCGTGCGCTCCTGCGTTCTGGCCTTTCCGCCCGGCTTCATGCCGCCCCAGGCATTCCTGGAAGGTTTTTACAGCACGATAAAGAGTTGTCCCTGGCTGCGGGTCGCCTCGCTTTCACAATTGAATAAGGAACAGCCGGCTTTGCAGGGAATCTCTCTGGTGGCCCCCTCTTACGAGGAACCGCAATCGGCCTACAGCCGCCGCCTGGATGAGATACGCTCGCAAGCCATTGCTTACTCAAACGCGATTCAGCTGGAAAAGCATCCTTTGAAGTCTCAACTCGACCGGGCCGTCCTGGTGGCCGAGAATTACCGGTTCATGACCGAGAGGGATGCTGATGCCGGACAGGACTATCTCGACAGCATAGAAAACACCATCCGGGGTGAGACATCAAAAATCAGAATCGAACAAAAGCGATCCTTCATGCTCTCCAGCACGCAGGGAAACCTGAATATCGCCATAAACAGCTCGCTCGACTATCCGATCACCGCCAACCTCCGCATGGAGAATCCGAGCCTTTCCTTTGATAATCAGGACGGCATTACCATAAGGCCGCGCGAAAACAGCTTCTCCTTTTCCGTCAACACCCATCGCAAGGGATCTTTTATGGTGGATATTATCCTGGAGACGGGAGGGCTGATAATAGACCAGACCTCGACATCGGTAAATACCTCCATCATAAATACACTGGCGATCATCCTCCTTGCCTGTCTGGCTTTCATCGTGGGCGGCATCATCCTCATTCGGCGCCTGTCGCGCGGTCCTTATAAGGGAAAACATGCCAGGGGGAGGGGCGCCTGATGGCGGAGGGGATGGACCTCTCCTATAAGGATAATCCGGAAGCCTTCGCAAAAAACGCAGCCATTATGGCGACGGGGACGGCGATCAGCAGGATCACCGGTTTTCTGCGCTACGCCGCTCTCGCCTACGTACTCGGGCTCACGCTGCAATTCGGCAAGACCAACCTGCCCAGCACCTACAACCTGGCCAATTCCATGCCGAACATGGTTTTCGATCTGGTAATGGGAGGCATCATAGCCTCCCTCTTTATCCCGGTCTTCGTCGAATATCTCAGTACCAGCTCTAAAGATGAAGCCTGGCACATTGCTAGCTCGGCCATAAATATCTCCCTTATTGTTCTCACCGTGTTTACGGTTGTTGGGATCTTTGTAAGCCCCCTGATAATGCGCCTGATGACCGTCTTCGGCTCCTATTCCTCCGGGGACGTTACCACCCAGGTGATAAGAGACCAGGCGGCTTTTTTCCTGCGGTTCTTTATGCCCCAGATAATATTCTATGGGCTGAGCGCCATCTTCGCGGGCCTGCTTAACTCGCACCGCCATTTCACGGCGCCTGCCTTCGCCCCCATAGCCAACAACATCTTCGTGATTCTTACCGTAATCCTCTTCGCTCTTCTGCCCGGTCCTCGCGACAACAACCTGCATCTCTGGGTCCTCGGAATAGGTACAACCCTCGGGGTGGCCGTCCAGGCACTGGCCCAGGTTCCCATGCTCTTTCGCATCGGCGCCCGCTACATGCCGGTGATCGACCTCAAGCACCCGGCCATTCGAAAGATAGGGCGCCTGGCCATTCCCCTTCTCGGTTATATCCTGCTCTGGCAGGTCGGCACCTGGTTTATCTTCGCGCTGGCCATCCAGGTCGACGGCGGGGTTCCCGCCTACCAGTACGCGCAGATGTTCTTCCAACTGCCATACGGCATCTTCGCCGTCTCCATAATTACCGCCATTTTCCCGGCCATGAGCGAGCATGCGGCGATGAAAAGATGGCCCAAATTCAAAGACACCCTGAACCTGGGCATCCGTTCCACCATCCTGATCATCGTCCCCGCCTGCGTGATCTACCTGACGCTCAACCAGGCGATCATCCGCCTGCTGCTGCAGCACGGCCTTTTTCACGCCGGCGATACGCAACTGCTCGCCAGCGTCCTTTTCTTCATGGCCTTGGGGCTTATTCCTTATTCCATCGATATGCTTCTGACCAAGACCTTTTATTCACTCCAGGATACCCGCACCCCGATGATCATCAACTGTTTCGTGGTCGGCATAAATATAGGCGCCAACTACCTCTTTTTTCATCTTATGGGAGTAAAAGGTCTGGCCCTCGGCTTCGCCGTCGCCTACTTCTCGTCTATGCTGATCGACGGCACCGTGCTGCGCCTTCGTCTGGGACGGATGGAAGGCAAAAGAATTTTGGCTACGGCTGGCAAGACGGTCATCGCTGCCATGGTTATGGCCGGGGTCACTTACGGCTCCCGTTATGCCATAGAGCACCTCTACCTCGTCGAAAACTTGTGGCGGGATCTCCTGGCGCTGCTGCTGCCATTGCTCCTCGGTATTCTCGCTTTCTTCGCCATTGCTCGCCTGCTTCGTACAGAAGAACTCCCTGCCCTGATGACAACCCTCTCCCGATATGCCAAGAAGCTATTCGGGAGCCGATCCCGTAGAGACTCCGAACGAACAAATAACGCGGCGCAAGACTAAAGTAAAGGCTTCGCCGGGGTCGAAGTTAAGTATGGGAAGCGGGCGGACATCGAGCAATATTGTAGTTTGGTCCAGCTATATCAAGGAGTGAGACCCGAAATGCGCGAATGGAAGTTTCTTCCAAGGCTTGGTTCCGAGCAGGGGCAGGTATGGTCTTGGTTGCTCGGCATTTTTCTGGTGGCTCTGATTGTAGGGATCATCATCACTCAATGCGGGCCGATCATCGCCAATCACCTCAACGTTGGCAACACTGCGAAAGATGCCGCCGATCAAGCGGCGAACGCGTACGAAAAGGCCCGGGGCAATATGGTTGAGGTGCAAAAGGATGTGAGCAAATTCCTCGAAGACCATGGCGCGCGCCTGGCGGGCACTATAACGGTCGAAAAGGGATCGGGGGGTTCCAGTATTATTTATGTCCCGGTAAGAAAGATCGTCAACACGTTTATCTTCAAGAACGTCTCCTACCTGGCCTCCTATACCGAGGCTTTTGCCGAGGGGCAGGGAAATATCTACAAGTAGGTGCCTAGAGGTCTGTTTCTCGGGCCCGATTGGCCAGATTCTCAAGCGGCCTGACCATTACTATATGGTTTCGGCTGATGTCTAAAAAATCGGCGGCGAAGAGTTCTTTCCCGCTCTCCACCGAATAGACCACTACATCCGTGAGAGCGAAGAAGCTCTGGGTCTCCCTCGATTGCATGATATCTGTAAGCCGGGCGCCGGAGAATATGTGAATATCCGCTTCGATGCGATGCAAATTCGTATATACTTCCACCCTTATCTTTTCTTTTTTTGCATGCATTCGGCGACCTCCAGATAGTCTATTGGGTCAGCTTTTTTTTAATATACCATAACAAGCCGGCAATCCCCAGATGATTGAAGCGGATGAGGAATCTGCCTCCTTGCAGAAGGCGCAACTCACTCGAGAGGGTTGGGGCCTCGATGCAGGAAGGCGCGATGAAGGGCATAGGAACCACCAAGTTCGAGAACGGTGAGCAGTAAGGCGAGCAGGGCCTTGCGAAAGGAAAAACCCGGTGAGCGCTTTTCCAACAGAAGCGAAACCAGGAGGAAATTGAGTGACCAAAAGGTCCCGATGATGCAAACCGCCAACCAGGCTTGAGCCAGAGGGAAAAGCGTCTGGGGACGAACCAGGTAGAGGGCGGCCGCAAGGCCGCCGGCAATGAAAATGGCAAGCAGGCCGCCGGGCCGAGATGCAACTTTCAACCTCCTGTCCCCCCGGAAGACGGTCTTGTTGATCCAGGGTGCCAGCAGGAGAGCGAGGCCGCCGCCCGCCGCCAATCCGGAGAGGAAGCGTATCAGATTGCTGCTCTCCCTGTAACCCAAGTAGCTGCTGAGGCCGTCCCAGGCTAGGAAAACTAAACCAGAGGCCGCCAATACGACCAGCGGCCAGGGCGGCCGGCCTCCCCTCTTCCTGCCCCATAAAAGCGAAGTGACGAGCAGGACGGTGAAGAAGGAAACGAAAAGCCCGGTGTCGCGAGCGCAGACAAAGAGGCTGCGGCCGCCGAAACGAAGAAGGCGATCGGGTTGTTGATGGCATATGCAAAAGCCCAACTGCCATAGGGATCTGTCCCACCAGTTCATGGATGTCCTTTATACCCTTGGCAGAGCATGCAAGTCCCTGACGAAAAGATATATAGAAAGTAGCCCTATGAAGAGAAACACGAAGGCTCCCCAGAGCACCGTATTGCCGCGGTCCCAGTTGATGCCGGGCGCCAGATACCAGAGGTAAGTCCAGATGCCGAGCGGGAGGTAGAAAGTGGCGAGGATTAACGACAGGTTTCGCCTATTCACTAGGACCGTGGCCGGGATGATCACCACGGCGAGCAGGACCAGAAGCAGCAAGAGAAACCAGGCGAAGTTTGAAACACCGATCAGATAAAGGATGCAAAGTGCGATGCCGGCCGCGGCAATCGCCGCGAATAGCATATAGACCACACCGATAAGGACTCTATAGCTCCCCGGCTTGCCCGTCTCCTGCCCTTCGGTTTGAAGGTTGTAACACAGCGCGCAGAGATATTTACCTCCGGCATCCACTTTATGAGTATCTATTTCCCGGCCGCAGCCACGACAATTGACCATAATGACAAGTTAATGCCTGCCATGAACACGGTCAACAGCCTGACCGCGGATCATTGAAATGGGGTAGCCAGTCGTCAATCGATCGCAATCGCCGATTCAACCCGGCTGAACAGCTCGCGCATAAGTTGGCCCTCGCGATCGAAATCCACCTCGATGGCCTCTTGGGGACAAAGGCTCGAACATCTGCCGCACGCCTTACACGCCGCCTGGTCGATCACCGCCCTGCCATCTTTTAAGTTGATCGCCGCCACGAAACAATTGCTCGCGCAAGTTCCGCAACCCCTGCATTTATCCGTGATCGAAACCCTCACGGCCTGCAGCCTCTTGATGGCGGCCTTCAGCTCCGGCGAGGCCTTCCTCAAATCGGTTCGAACCACGCAGCAACAGTCACAGCAGAAACAGACGACCAGGAAGCGGCCGAAGTTGCGTAAGACCCCCAAGACCGTTGCATCCATCCATATGCGGCCTATCATTCCGGTCAAGCCGGCCTCCGCCATCTTCTCGATATGCTCGAGACTTTCCTCAATCCCGGCCCTGTGCCCGAGAGAAGGGTGCAGATGGGCGGCCGCTTCTCCCAGGAAAAGACAGCCCAGATCTCGCGGGTAATTTTCGCACTCCTCCTCCTTCCTGCAGATGCAGCCATCATAGATAAAGCGATGCGAGGATGCCTTAACCAATTCTCTAAGAACCTGGCGCGGCAGCATAACGTTTTCCGGGGGAGGTATATCTTCGTTGATGGGAATGAAAGTAACATCAAAAAGGCGCTCTTTGAGCAGCGGGCTGAAGAGCTGCCGGAATGGAGTATAAGAACTTATCCTCTTAACAAAATGAGTCAATGGCCAGAGGGAAAGCCAAAGTTGTACAACTCGTTTCTTGTTCCCCATGCGGCATTCTCCTTACTGTTGCCCGACCATGCCCATTATCCTCCTCTTGCCCTTATCGGCATATGAGATGCGCCAATTCATTGCTGGAATCGAGACTCAAATCAGACGTTTCATTGCGATGGGAATTGAGCCTTTGGCGCCTATGGCCTTAAATACAGGCCAAATATATAATAGTGTACTGTTCGACCGGATCGTCAATCGGCCGGGGTGTAGCGCAGTTTGGTTAGCGCGCGGCGTTCGGGACGCCGAGGTCGGAGGTTCAAATCCTCTCACCCCGACCATTTTTATCTAATCCCTTGAGGGAGATGGTCTTAATGCCGGCACCCCTGGATGGCGTACGGGTGCTCGATCTGTCGCAGCTCTTTCCCGGTCCTTACTGCACGATGATCCTCGCCGATCTCGGGGCGGAGGTCATTAAAGTTGAACCGCCGGGTATCGGCGATTATGCTCGTTTCTTCGGGTATTTCTTCGAACAGGTCAACCGCAACAAAAAGAGCATAGGCCTGAATCTCAAGCACGCCAAAGCCCAGGAGGCCTTCCAGAAGCTTGCGGCCGAGGCGGACGTGTTGATCGAGGGGTTCCGGCCGGGCACTACTGCCAGGTTGGGGGTGGATTACGCGACCTTGTGTGAGCTAAATCCGGGCATTATCTATTGTTCGATATCGGGGTTCGGGCAGGATGGGCCCTATGCCGGCAAGCCGGGCCATGACATTAATTATCTGTCCCTGGCGGGCGCCCTCGGTCTCACCCGCGATGCCGAAGGCCGCCCGGTTGTGCTCGGGCTGGAAATCGTCGATCTCACCTCGGGGTTGAACGCTGTTATCGGAATCATGGCGGCGCTGATTGCCAGGGAAAAGAGTGGTCAGGGCCAGCATGTAGACATTTCCATGCTCGATTGCGCGCTATCCCTGCTTCCCATGGAGGCCGGTTATTGCCTGGCAACCGATTGTTCGCTCGATGAATCAGCCCTCAGGATCCTGCCCCATTACGGCGTATTCGAGACTGCGGACGGTGAATACCTGGCGCTGGGTATTGTCCATGAGGATTGGTTCTGGAAAGAACTCTGCGATGCGCTCGGCTTTAACGATTTGAGGGACTTAAACGTCGCGGAGCGCATAGCCAGGCGAGAAGAGTTGGCATCCAGGCTCCAGCAGGCCTTCAAGGCTCGAAAGCTCGCCGATTTGCTGCGCGAATTGGATGGATACGATATCCCTTGCTCGAGGGTTAATACAGTGGGTGAAGCCCTGGAGGATCCGCAGATTTTGCACCGGGAAATGGTCATTGGCCTACCCGCAGCCCCTGATCACCGCGGCTATGTGGCAAGCCCTATCAAGCTCTCGAAAACCCCTGCCCGTCTCGATTTCCCTGGTCCCCAACTGGGCGAACATACCGACGCTCTCCTGGCCCGGGCCGGGCTGAAACCGCACGAAATAAAGGAGTTGAGGGATTGCGGGGCCATCCAGTAGAATCATATAATCGCAGGCCATGAGGAAAAATGAGGGGGATACGCCGGTATGATCAAAATCCTGGGCATCGCTGGTAGCCCACGCCAGAACGGCAACACTTCACTACTCCTTGACGAGGCGCTGAAAGGGGCCAAAGAGGCCGGTGCTTCGATCAACAAAATCGTCCTCTGTAATCGGGAGATAAACCCGTGTCTCGGGTGTGGAACCTGCCAGAAAGAGGGCTACTGCATACAAGAGGATGGTATGGACAAGATATACAATTCCACGCTTTCAAGCCTGGGAATCATTCTCGCCGCCCCCATCTATTTCAACTCCCTCAATGCCCAGACCAAAGCCCTTATCGATCGCCATCAGTGCGTCTGGGCCCGCAAGGCTGTTTTTGAGGAGGATGTCACAGATCCGGAAACCAGGCACGCCCGGCGCGGGCTCTTCCTCGCGGCGGCCGGTGCCGACGATCATCGTGTCTTCGACGGAGCATTAAGGGTGGTGGATATTTTCCTCGATGTCCTCGACGTGAAATACTATGAACGCCTGCTCTTCTTCAGAATGGAAAAGAAGGGGGCTATCAAGGCTCATCCCACCGCCCTTCGCGACGCCTACGTGGCAGGCGAGCACATGGTCATAGAAATCGCTCGCAGCCTGGGCGAAAATATCGACTGAGCATTTCCCTATCAGCCAATGTCTCCCCGCAGGCGATCTCTCGTCCCTACGCGATGCTTCGCGATATAATTAGTACCTCGATCCATGAATGCGGTTTCGTACCGAGGTATTAATTATCATTTTCGTTGGAGGTTGTTTCATGCTCGATCGAATCCGGCTGACACTCCTGTCCAGTAAGGCGGGGTGAGCTGCAAAGGTGGGTCCGGAGGACCTCGAAAAAGTACTCAGGCTGTTGCCCCTTGGTGAATCCCGGGAGGAGGTACTCGTCGGCCTGGATACACCGGATGATGCCGGCGTGTTCCTGCTCGATGCGGAGCTGGGCCTGGTGCAGACGGTGGATTTCTTCACGCCCATCGTCGACAATCCCTTCCGTTTCGGCCAGATCGCGGCAGCCAATGCCCTGAGCGATATCTATGCCATGGGCGGGACTCCACTTACGGCCATGAACATAGTATGTTTTCCTTGCTCCCTGGGCATGGACATGCTTGCCGAGATATTACAGGGGGGGCTGGAGAAGATAAAGCAGGCAGGCGCAACGCTTCTCGGTGGCCACACCGTTGACGACGAGGAGCCCAAATATGGGTTGGCGGTGACGGGAAGGGTCGATCCGGGACGTATTTTGCGGAGCCGGGGAGCAATTGCGGGAGATCTTCTCGTCCTCACCAAGCCGCTTGGAACCGGCATACTCTCTACCGCCTTGAAAGGCGATTTCCTCACCGAGGCTGAAATGGAACCGGCGATAGAAGGTATGGCCGAATTGAATCGAGATGCATCCCGTTCCGCCCTGGCGGCAGGAGCACACGCCTGCACCGATGTCACCGGCTTTGGACTGGCCGGGCACCTCTCAAACATGCTTCCGGAGCGTGGCCTGAGCTGCCGCATCCATGCCGAGCAGCTTCCTCTCTATCCGAAAACACGGGACATGGCGGCGATGGGAATGCTGCCGGCCGGGGCCTTCAAGAACCGCGACTTCCTGATGGGTTGGGTGGCTCTTCCGTGTAATCTTGAGGATTTTTATAGGGATATTCTTTTCGATCCTCAGACCTCGGGAGGGCTGTTGATAGCGCTCTCCCCCGATGCTCTCGATACCTTCTACAATGAGCTGGACTGGTCTCGGCGGCCGGAGGTAATCGGTGAATTTTTCGAAAGCGAAGGCCGCCTGATCGAAGTAAATTACGAGAACGGCTGAGCGAGGAGGTCGTTGTGAGTGAAACAATAGATGCCCGAGGCCTGGCATGCCCGCAACCGGTCATAAAGACCAGGGAAGCCCTGGCCTCCGACTCAGGCGAGATAGAGGTGTTGGTGGACAACAATGCGGCCAGGGAGAATGTCACGCGCTTCGCCTCGGGAAAGGGCTGTGACGTCAGAGTCGAGGAGGAGAGCGGGTTCTACAGGCTGTTCATTTCCAGCTGTCGCGAGGCCCGGGCCTTGGGACAAGGAATGCAGGAGGCGGCGGGAGAAACCAGGAATCTAATCGTCCTCTCATGCGATGTCATGGGAAGCGATGAGGAACTGGGCCGGATTTTGATCAGGACCTTTCTGGATACGATGTGTGAGGGCGAAAGGCTTCCCTGGCGGCTGGTTCTATTCAACCGCGGCATCCTGCTTGCGCTTGAGGAAGCGGAGACGATGGAAGCGCTCCGCAATCTCGAAGGCATTGGGGTGGAAGTTTTGGTTTGCGGCACTTGCCTCGACTACTTCAAGGCCAAGGATCGGCTGGGAGCGGGCAGGGTGAGCAATATGTACGAAATAGTCGAGACAATGCTCATGGCCACCAACTGCGTGACGATTTAAACTTATTAACATGGAAAAAAAGGATTATCTCAGGAATCTTTCATCGGTAAACGATCTCATCCAGGCCGTTTATCGCAACAGGTCGTTGGGAAAGGGAATGCCCCGCGAACTGGTAACCGAGGCGTCTCGCACGGTTCTTGGCGGCGTCCGGGAGGCCATCCTTGCCGCCCGGGACGAGATGTCGTTGCAGGAGATCAAGACGGGCACCGATGAGCTTGTATCGCTGGTAGAAAAAGAGGTCGAGGAAAGGACCAAGACCAGCCTGCGCCGGGTTATCAACGCGACCGGGGTGGTAATTCATACCAACCTGGGGCGCTCGGTGCTTTCGCCAGAGGCGGTGCAAGCGTTGACGGCGGCTGCCTCTTATTACGATAATCTCGAGCTCGATCTCGAGACCGGGTCACGAGGATCGCGGCAGATGCACCTGAAAAAGCTGCTCTGCGAACTCACCGGGGCCGAAGCGGCACTGGTAGTCAACAATAATGCTGCGGCCGTGTTGCTGGCGCTGGCCGCCCTGGCCCGGCACAAGGAAGTCATCGTCAGCCGCGGCCAACTGGTCGAGATCGGCGGTTCTTTCCGGCTGCCGGACATCATGGCTGAGAGCGGGGCCCGGCTGATCGAGGTGGGCAGTACCAATAAGACTTACCTCGATGATTACCGCACCGCGATCAGCACAGAAACCGCGATGTTCCTTCGCGCCCACACCAGCAATTACCGCATCGTGGGATTCACTTCTGAGGTCGCAGTCAAGGAACTGGCCGGCCTGGCGGACGAATACGGGCTTATATTGCTGGACGACCTGGGAAGCGGCGCCTTCCTGGACTTGGAAGAATACGGAATGGCGCGTGAGCCGACCATCAAGAGCTCGCTCGAAGATGGGGCCCACCTGGTTTGCTTCAGCGGCGACAAACTGCTGGGCGGCCCCCAGGCCGGGATCGTACTCGGCCGGGAGGACTTGATCGAAGCTATGGCCAGGCATCCCTTATCGCGGGCTTTGCGCATCGATAAACTGAACCTGGCGGCGCTGGAGGCGACTTTGCGGCAATATCTGGATGCCGAAAGCGCCAGCGAAAAAATACCCACGCTTGCCATGCTTGCCGCGGATCCCGAGGCGCTGAAGAAAAGAGCGCGGGGGTTGGCCAAAAAGATAACCTCTGAGACTACTTCTATTACCGCGGATGTAGCGGGAGATGTCTCCCGGGCGGGAGGGGGATCGCTTCCCCTGGCAGAATTTCCCACCTCGGTTGTCGCCCTGGCCTCATCCGAGCTTAATGCGTCTGCCTTGCAGCGCGCTCTGCGAAACGCCGATCTTCCCATCATCACCCGAGTCAAAGACGACCGGGTTATCCTGGATATGCGGACGGTCCGGGATGATGAAGTGGTCCTGATTGCCGAAGCCCTGAGAATCATAGACGCCGGGGGCGGGGCGGAAGAAGGGGAATGAAGAACTTCATCATCGGGACGGCCGGGCATATCGACCACGGAAAAACGGAATTGATCAAAGCTCTTACCGGAGTGGATACCGATCGCCTCAAGGAAGAAAAGGAACGCGGAATTTCCATCGAGCTCGGCTTCGCCGAACTCGACCTCGCCGGCGGTATCACAGCCGGAATAGTGGATGTACCCGGCCACGAACACTTCATAAAAAATATGCTTGCCGGCGCCACCGGTTTCGACATGGTGCTTCTGACCGTTGCCGCCGACGATGGCGTTATGCCCCAGACCATTGAGCATCTGGCCATAATGGACCTCCTTGGTGTCCAGGAGGGGGTGGTCGTCATCACCAAGGCGGACCTGGCGGATGAGGACATGCTCGAACTGGTCAAGGAGGACGTCGCCGAAGCCCTGAAGGGGACGGCCCTTGCGGATGCCGAAGTTGTCGTGACATCGAGCCGGACCGGGCAAGGCCTGGATGAGCTGCGACAGGCGATTTCGAAGGTGGCCGAGAGGGTCAGCCTCAGGGATTCCGAAGGGTTTTTTCGCATACCGGTCGACCGCGTTTTCAGCTTGAAGGGCATTGGCACGGTAATAACCGGCACCCTGTGGGAAGGGTCGGTCGCGGATGGCGACGAGGCGGTTATCCAACCGGCGGGCCGTAAAGTGAGGGTGCGAAATATTCAAGTTCACGGCGAGGATGTGGACCAGGCTCGGGCCGGCCAGCGGGTTGCCCTAAATCTTCCAGGTATTTCCAAACAGGAAATAGAGCGCGGCGATATTATAGGCTCCCTGCCCTATCTCCATCCCAGCTTGATGTTGGATGGCTACCTCCAGCTCCTCAAGACGGCTCGGCCCTTGAAAAATCGGGCTCGCGTTCGTTTTCATCATGGCACTCGGGAAGTCATGGCCAGGGTGATACTCCTCGGCGGCAGGGAGCAGTTGGCCCCCGGGGAGGAAGCATACGTGCAATACCGGTTGGAGGGCCCGATAGTTGCCATCTACGGCGACCGCTATATACTGCGCAGTTATTCCCCGATGACCACCATCGGAGGAGGCGTGGTACTGGACAGTCGCCCTAAAAAACACCGCCATCATCAAGCCTCAATACTGGAGCCGCTGCAAAAGCGCCGCCAGGGAAACGTGCCTGAACTGATCGTGCTCATCATCGAGGAAAAAAAGATGCCTCTCACCCGGAGCCAGCTCCTCTTGCTTACCGAGATAAAGGAGGGGCAGCTCGAGCAGGCGCTGGCGGAGCTGCTTTCCGGGGGGAAGCTCTTGCAGCTGCCTGGCGAAGGGCAAACCTATTATGTCTCGCCTCCCCTGCTCGAAACCCTGCTGGCGGAGCTGGTCGATCTGACCGGACGTCTGCACGAGGCCAACCCTCTGAAGCCGGGGGTCAACAAGGAACCCCTACGCCAGCGCATGGAAGAAGACCTGGGAGGGGAAGTATTCGAAGCCCTTATCAAGGCGGCCGCCTCACGAGGGGAAATCGAGATCGAGGCGGGCCGGCTGCGCCTCCCGGGAGGGGGCAGGTCGCTTTCCGAGAGGGAGCTTGCCGAAAAGGAAGTCATAAGGAAGACCATCATCGAAGGCGAATTCAATCCGCCGCTCTTCAAGGAGCTAATGCAGGTCTCCGGGTTGGATAAGAACAAGCTGCGCGACCTTCTGGGCATCCTCATCGAGGAGGGTGAGATCGAACAGTTAAATCCGGATTTCTTCCTGGCGAAAGGAAGGCTTGGCGAGGCGGAGGACCGCATCAAATCGTTTCTCGCGCAGAAAGAGAGGCTGGGAGTAGCAGATTTGCGCGATATGCTGGGAGCCAGCCGCAAGTATTCGATACCCCTGCTCGAATATTTCGACAGAAAGAGGGTCACGCGCCGGGACGGCGACTACCGGGTCTCCTATTGAAGATCAATCACGCTGCATGGGGTTTATAATATTCACGGAGGTGCATTCGTCCTGGTGGGCGGCCCGGTCTTCAAAACCGGTGCGGTGTCGTAACGGGCGCCGGGTAAGTTCGATTCTTACGCATCTCCGCCACCCTTAATGCTATCACCCTCCACATTGGGGTCAGCCCCCTTTGTGGAGCCCGTCCCACATCTGCCTTCTTCAGTGCCTTTGACAACTGCGGCTCCACAAAGGGGGCTGACCCCAATGTGGAGGAGACATCAATGTTGATGTTGAGGCCTGACCCCATTAGGGGCTGATGCTTTGCTGCATGCTCTCTATCAACGGCCCCACCCCCGACGAATAGTGCACTTGCCCGGCGGCGTCCACTATCAGCCCGTTCGCCTGTTTCACCCCCTGCACCCAGTTCAGGCCTTCGGGGTAACCCATGATGAACGCGGCCGTGGACATGATGTCCGACCATGTGCCGTTCTCGGCGCCGATGACAGTATCAGAGATGACGCCGCGGGCGGGATAGCCGGTCCGCGGGTCGAGTATGTGATGATAGCGGACGCCGTTGTACTCAAAGAAACGCTCGTTGTCTCCGGAAGTGCTGACGTAATCATCCCCGGCGATGGAAAGGGTCCCCAGATAATCCCCACCCCTGGGATTGGATATGCCAATCTGCCAATCAGGACCGGCCGCACCCGGCTTGGCCCCGATCACCATCGAAGTGCTTATCATATCGATGAGGGCGGTATTAACGCCTCCTCTCCTTAATGCGTCGGAGGCACGGTCGAGGGCGTAACCCTTGGCCATTCCACCCAGTTCTATCCCCATACCCGGTTGCGAGAAAAAAACTGTGTGTTTCGTCTCATCCAAAACAAGCTTGTCGGCCCCCACTTTGGCCATCGCCTGCTTGATTTCCCCATCCGATGGCGGAGGATCGCCGCGATCTTTACGGCCCAGGACATCCCAGAGATCGGCCAGGGGGGCAATCGTAATATCGAAGAGACCGTTGCTCTGCTTATAGGCCTCCATGCCGATGGATATCATCTCCCACAGCTCATCTGAAACCGCAACCGGATGTTCGGCAGCGTTTGCGTTCAGAAGGGAAATTTCGCTGTCCTCCCGATAGCGATTGGCTATGGCATCGACGTCATGGATGCTTGTGAAAGCATCGCTCACCGCCGCTTCCACCTGTGACTGTTTCTTGCCGTAGGCTGAAATCGTCACCTGATCGTCGAGAACCCACTCCTCACGAGTAAAGGGGCTGTGGGAGTAACCGGGGTTTATCCATCTGGTCATGAGGAAGGCGCCGGCTATAATCACGACGGTGAGGCCGATTACGATCAGCGTATCGCGGCGATTCTTCCTGCCCAGTTGCGAGTGCTCGTCCGTGCTCCGTTTCTTCATGAGAGGTAGTATAACATCCCGACGGCCGTTATCAGATGTTGGACCGCGTCTCTACGTGCTTGCAGTCGCTCGCGGTTTTCTTGCTTCGATTTGGCTGATATAGCGGAGCACCAGTTCGAGCAGCAGCAGGGCGATGGCGGCGATCCCGAAAGCCTGGGCTAGAATTACGGGATTCGGCAGCTGGAGCATGAAGAACTTTCGCAGCGGAGGTATGAGGAAGATTCCGGCTAAAGCCGCGGCCATGCAGATCACTAAACCCCCTCGCCAGGACATTATTGGCTTGACGAGAAAGGCCAGTACACCCAATCCAACGATGGTGAGGACTATCACGGCGACCGTCCTGGTCTGCTCCAGACTGGCCCCATAAGTTCGCGCCATGGCATCCGCGGTAAAGGTCCCGGCGGCGGAGATGAATCCGGCGGGCAGGGCGAATAAAATAATCCGCCGGAAAAGGCCGGGGTTGTACTTCTCTTTGCTGGGGGTGAACGAGAGGATAAGGCCGGGGATACCGATGGTGAAGGCATCCACCAGCGTCACCTGGCGGGGAAGGAAAAGGTAGGGTTTGGCGATAATAGCGAAGCCGATGGCCAGCACGGTCGCATAGACGGTCTTGTTGATAAATAGCTTGGAAACTCTTTCCATATTGGACATGACGCGGCGTCCCTCTGCCACCACCCTGGGAAGGGTTGAAAATTTGCCGTCGAGCAGCACCAGTTGGGACACCGATTTGGTGGAGGGAGCGCCAGACCCCATGGCTATTCCCAGATCGGCGTCCTTCAAGGCCAGGGTGTCGTTCACTCCATCACCGATCATCGCGACCACATGTCCGTCCGATTGCAGCGCCCGCACCATGCTCCTCTTCTGTTCGGGCACGACCCTTCCGAATACGCCGTTGTCTTCCACGAAAGGGGCCATGTCCTTGGCGTCCTCGGGTAAATCGCGGGCGTCGATGGAATGATCGGCTGCCGGCACGCGGGCCCGCTTGGCAACCGCCGCAACCGTGCTGGGGTTATCCCCCGAAATGACCTTGATGCCTACGTCTTGTTCGCGAAAATACTCGATCGTCTCGGCCGCGTCCGGCCGCATCTTTTCCTCGATGAGAACAAAGGCTTCCGGCTTGAGACGGGGCGGAAGCTCGTCCTTTTCAAGCTCTGAATCGGCCTGCGCCAGGAGCAAGACGCGCAGGCCCGAACCGGCCAGCGAATCCGCCTGTGAGCGCAAAGACCCGTCTGTTCCCGTATTCTGCAACAGGATCTCGGGCGCACCGAGTATCCAGGTCCCATGGCCTTCGAAACTGATCGCACTCCATTTTCGCGCCGAGGAAAATGGCACCGAGCCCTTGATCTTCCAGCCTTCAGGGGCGGGGAAGGCGGAGGCAATGGCGGCAATGGTTGCATTCTCCGATCTTGAGGCCGCGGCGAAGGCGCCGAGGACTTGCGGCAATCGCTGGTCATGGTCGAGTGACTCCAGGCGATCGAACTGGAGCTTTCCCTCGGTAAGTGTGCCCGTCTTATCCAGGCAGAGGACATCGACTCGGGCGAGCACCTCGACCGCCGGCAGCTCCTGGACCAGGACATTGCGGCGGGCCAGGACAATGGCGCTGGCGGCGAACACCACGCTGGTCAGCAGCACCAGGCCGTTGGGAACCATGGCAACCAGGCCGGCTACCGTCCCCGATATAGCGGCGGAAAGGGATGTGTTCGAAAGCAACTGGCTTATGGTGAGCGTAACGGCGACGGGAACCATGATCCAGCTGATAAAGCGAAGGATGGTGTTTATGGTCTGCCTCAAATCGGAGTGCACCCGGGTGAATTTCCGTGCTTCCGAGGTCAACTTCTGGGCGTAGGAGTCCAGGCCAACCGCCGTCGCTCGAAATGCTCCCGCGCCGACTGCCACAAAGCTGCCGGAGAGTAACTTGTCCCCCGGGTCTTTGTAAACCGGCGCCGATTCGCCGGTTAGCAGCGAC
>Ga0209745_1000239_pt1 | contig 32202 bp, 26 predicted proteins | sample BarGraNGADG00312_FD_184495 | JGI IMG/M metagenome (GOLD analysis project Ga0209745, IMG submission 184495) | Arctic peat soil microbial communities from Barrow, Alaska - Barrow Graham LP Ref core NGADG0004-312 (SPAdes) (version 2) | ecosystem: Environmental > Terrestrial > Soil > Wetlands > Peat... | reverse complement strand
GCTGACGATCCTGCTGGTCGAGCAGAACCTCAAGAAGGCGCTCGAGGTGGCCGATCGCGGCTACGTGGTGGAGACCGGCTCGATCACCATGCAGGGGCCGGCCGGCGAGCTGTTGTCGAACGAAGGCATCCGCGCGGCCTACCTGGGCATCTGAGGTGAGGAACCAAACCCCGGCCAGGCATCACAGCCTACTGACAGACGGACTGTCCGCCCATTGGCCAAGCCACTGGTCCACAGTCAGTCGTGGGGGCTCACCGTGACCGCGCCGCGTCGGATGAAAGAGGCTCCATTGACCCGGGCTCGGCCCGAGATGATGCCGTGAGGCGGCGGCTGAGCGCCCTCGAGCTGGTCGACGTGGCCCTCGACGACGGCTCGTTCGTGCGCTGGGACACCGAGCCCGTCACCGTGGTCACAGACGAGGTGTATGCCGCCGAGTTGGACCGCGCGCGAGAGCGCAGCGGCCTGGACGAGGCGGTGATCACCGGCGAAGGGATGATCCGGGGGCGGCGCGTGGCCCTGATCGCGTGCGAGTTCGCGTTCCTTGGCGGTTCCATCGGTGTGGCGGCGGCCGAGAGGCTCGTCGTTGCCGTCGAGCGGGCGACCGTGGAGGGACTGCCCCTGCTGGCGGCTCCCGTCTCCGGCGGAACCCGGATGCAGGAGGGCACCGTCGCATTCCTGCAGATGGTCAAGATCTCCGCCGCGGTCGCGGCGCACAAGGCTGCCGGCCTGCCGTACCTAGTGTACCTGCGCAACCCGACCACGGGTGGGGTGCTCGCCTCCTGGGGATCGCTCGGGCACGTCACCGTGGCCGAGCCCGGCGCGTTGGTCGGCTTCCTGGGTCCGCGCGTGTACGAGGCGCTGTACTCCGAGCCGTTCCCGCCCGGCGTCCAGGTCTCGGAGAACCTCTTCGCGCACGGTCTGGTGGACGCGGTCCTGCCCCCGGAAGATCTGGCGGCCATCACCGACCGGGCACTGAACGTGCTGCTCTCGCGGCGTGAGGGCCTGCCCGAGGTCACGGAGCTCCCGCGTGAGGAGCTCGCCGACGTGCCGGCCTGGGAGTCGATCACCCGCTCTCGCCGGGAGGACCGGCCCGGCATCCGGCGCCTGCTGCGGTACGCCGCCACCGACGTCGTGCCCCTCAGTGGCACCGGCGAGGGCGAGACCGACCCGGGTCTGATGCTGGTGCTGGCTCGCTTCGGTGGTGCGCCCTGCGTCCTGCTCGGCCAGGACCGGCGGGGTCAGACGCTCGACCGGCCGATGGGCCCGGCGGCGCTGCGCGAGGCGCGGCGTGGGATGCGCCTGGCGCGCGAGCTGAGGCTGCCGCTGGTGACGGTCATCGACACCCCCGGTGCGGCATTGTCGAAGGAGGCGGAGGAGGGCGGTATGGCGGGTGAGATCGCCCGCAGTCTCGCCGAGCTGGTCACGCTTGCGGCTCCGACGGTTGCCGTCCTGATCGGCCAGGGCAGCGGGGGAGGAGCGCTGGCTCTCGTCCCGGCCGACCGCGTGATCGCAGCGCAGCACGCGTGGCTGTCGCCCCTGTCGCCGGAGGGCGCGAGCGCGATCGTGTACCGCGATACGAAGCATGCGTCCGAGATGGCGCAGAAGCAGGGGGTGCGGTCCTGCGACCTGCTGGCGGCCGGGATCGTCGACCGGATCGTCGCCGAGCGCCCGGACGCGGCCGACGAGCCGGAGGGCTTCTGCAAACGGATGGGCCAGGCCCTGCAGTACGAGCTGGTCAGTCTGCTTCGGGCCGACTCGGCCGACCGGTACGCGGCTCGCCTGTCCCGGTATCGCCGGCTTGGTCTGTGACGGTGACTTCGGTGCTTGATCCAGGAGATTCGCAGAGAATGCGGCAGAGTCTGGGCGCCGGGGTCAGCACGGTGATGTTCGACTTCTACGGCACGGTCGTGGACATGCAGGGCGGACTGGTCGAGGCGGTCACCCCCTACCTGGCGGAGAAGGGCTACACGGACAACCCGGCGTCCCGCGTCGTCACGTGGTGGCGCCGAACCCACTTCGAGAACTCGATGATCGACGCCCTGCTGCACCGAGAGCACACGCCCTACCGGGAGATCGGCCGCCAGGCGGTCGGCTACACCCTCGAACGGGCCGGCATCGTGTACACAAGGGACGAGGTGGAGTCCCTCGTCTCGCAGATCGAGCGGCTACGGCCCTTCGGCGACGTCGTCGCCGGCCTGCAGACGCTGAAGGACCACGGACTTCGACTCGTCGTCCTCTCCAACGGAGACCTGGACATGCTCGAGCGGGGCGTCGCGTACTCGGGGACGGCTGACCTCTTCGACCGGGTCATCTCCGTCGCTGAGGCGGGCACCTTCAAACCCCACGAGGCGACGTACCGCACCGCGACGCACCTGCTTGGCGTACGTCCCGACGAGGTGTGCTTCGTGGCCAACCACGCCTTCGACTGCATCGGCGCCAAGGCTGCCGGCATGCGCACGGCGTTCGTCGACCGGCGCGGGCGGCCGTTCGGCAACGAAACGTACCCACCGGACGCGGTCGTGGCCGACTTTGCCGAGCTGGCAACGGTTCTCGGCGCCTCCCAGCACCAGAAGACGGCCCGTCCAGCAGGTGGCGACGCCGGCCTCACGCGGGGATGATCAGCGACTTCCCGGTGGTGCGGCGGCTCTCGAGGTCCTCGTGCGCCTGGCCTGCCTGATCGAGGGTGTAGCGGGCTCCGATCCGCACCGACAGCTCGCCCGAGGCGACCCAGGCGAAGACGTCGCGCGAGCGCTCGAGCAGCTCGTCCTGTGTCGCGACATAGTGCGTGAGGGTCGGTCGGGTGAAGAAGAGGGAACCCTTGGACTGCAGCAGCGCCGGATCAACCGGCGCCACCTTGCCGCTGGCCGCGCCGTACGAAACGAGCATCCCGCGCGGGCGCAGGCTGTCGATGCTGCCGCGGAAAGTCGCCTGTCCCACGCCGTCGTACACCACATCGACACCGGTCTTGTCGGTAAGTCGCGAGACCTCCGCGGCGACGTCGTTCCTGTCGTATCGGATGACCTCTGCGGCACCCACCTCGCGGGCGAGGGCCGCCTTGTCCTCGGTCGATGTCGTCGCGATGACGCGCACGCCCCGGGCGCTCAGCACCTGTGTCAACAGCAGCCCGACGCCGCCCGCGGCCGCATGTACCAATGCGGTCTCGCCGGGCTGCGCGGGATATGTCGAGCGGGTCAGGTAGTGCGCGGTCAGGCCCTGGAGCAGGACCGCGCCCGCAGTCTCGTCGTCGATGCCGACGGGGACCGGGACCGCACGCCCGGCCGGCACGATCACCTGCTCGGCGTATCCGGCGCCGGGCACCATCGCCCACGCGACGTGGTCCCCCTCCTGAAAACTGGTTACGCCACTGCCGACGGACGTGACGACCCCGGCGCCCTCCGAGCCCACGACGAACGGGGCCGGGATCGGGTAGGCACCGGTACGGAAGTAGACGTCGATGAAGTTGACCCCAGCGACGGCGACATTGACGCGAAGCTCACCGGGGCCAGGCTCGGGGGAGGGCAGCTCTTGGGCCACCAGCACCTCAGGGCCGCCCGGTTCGTGGACGAGTACTGCACGCATGCGCGCCTCCTGATCGAACGGGTCAGCGGCGGCGCCGCCAGAAGAGCCTCGTTGTCTGAGCAGGCTATCGCAACAGGTTGACTACGGCGGAAGTGTTGCTGTGCCACACGATTCGGGCTCTCGCCCAGGTCTGAGCCCGGTCTGCCCGACCCGTTCAGCTAGTCGCCTTCGGTGGCGCGATGACAACGATTCGACCGCTGTACATGCCCATGGTGCAGCTGTAGCGGTAGGTGCCCGCGGACAGTGCGGGCAGCTCGATGACGTTGCGACCCTGGGCCAGCACACCCTGCACTCCCAGGTCCTGCGAGCTGATGCTGGCCGCGCAGGAGAACGGCGCGCTGGACGTCATCACCCAGTGGGTGGGTCGTCCGGCATAGACCACGGTGTCGCCGGGATGGTAGCCGCTGGCGTCCTGCGCGCTGTTGATCGTCTGGTCGGCGGGGGTGAGGGTGACGTTGCTGCTGACCGCTTGCGGCGCGGGGGCTCCGGCCGTGAAGTCCACGCCCGCCAGGCGCAGCGCCGCAGTGGCATTGATGACAGCAAAGCCGACGACGACAACGCCCAAGGCCCGCAAGATGGTGACTTTTCGCGTTCCCTTGAACAGCGTCGGCGCGCCCGCCAGGGCGAGAAGCGCGGGCGCCGTCCCGATGGCGAAGGTGGCCATGATGACTCCGGCCGCTCTGGGTGACCCGGTGGAGAACGCATAGAGCTGCACCGCCTGGGTGAAGCCGCACGGCAGGAAGAAGGTCAAGGCGCCGGCGACCGCCGCCCCAGCAGTCCTTCGGCCCGGGACGTCGCCGGTGAGACCCAGCCGATCCCCGAGGGCGGCAGGAATCGTCGGCGACCATCCGGCGATTCGTGGCGACAGCTCCGTGAGCCGCACGCCCACCAGCGCCATGGTGACGGCAACGGCGATCATCAGTGCCACGGTGACAGATGGCGGCATCGACGCTCTCTTGCCGAGTGCACCCAGCGCCACGCCGAGCAGCCCGAAACCAACGATGCGACCAGCCTGGAAGGTGAGGTTGACCCGCAACGCCGCGCTCCGAGCCGCGGTGCCATTGGCTGTGGAGCGTCCAGCGGCGCTTGCCGAAATGGCAAGGATGATGCCACCGACCATCGCCATGCACGTGGACACCCCGGCGGCCAAGCCAAGCGCGAGGACGAGCAGCAGTCCGCCCGTGCTCAGATCGCCGAACCGCCCGGCGAGGTCGCCGGCCCCGACCAACCAGACGAGCACAGCGACGAAGACCGCGGCCACCCCGGCACTGCGCCATACAACGGGGTCGCGGTTGAGCCACGGCGAGCCCCCCAGCCGGTAACCGCAGGCGATGATCGCCTGCTCGATCGACGCACGGCTGGCCTCGCTGGTGGTGATCAGGCTCGCGCTGCCCTTGCGGGCGGATGCGCTCGCCGAGATGACACCGGGCAACTTCGTCAGAGCCTTGGTGATCCGGCGCTCACACGCCGTGCACGTCATACCCGCAACAGAAAGCGTGATGAGCTTCTTTGCGCTGCGGCTGTCGGGCTTGGTGACTGTCACGGCACTTCTCGTTCCCGCTGATCGGTGGCCAACGCCACACGGCGTGCCGGGTCGGTGCTCACGCCGCACCGTTCACATGAGGCAGGTAAGGGCAGAGGGGGTCCGACTCCAGGAAGTCGCCGGTGCGGGCGAACGCCCGTGCCCTCGATCCGCCGCAGGTGAGCACGTACTCGCACCGCCCACAACGACCCTTGTACGTCGAGACGTCACGCAGGCTGACGAACACAGGGTGCTCCCTGTAGAGCGTGACGACGTCATCGGTCCGGACGTTTCCCGTGTGGACGGGCAGGAAACCGGACGGGTTCACCGACCCGTCGTGGGAGATGAACATAATCCCGTTGCCGTCACGCACACCGAAACCGCGCCCGACAGATGTGGCAGCGATCGCCTTGTCGTCCATCCCCTGCGCCGTCATCTCCCGGATCGCCACGCGCCGGTAATGCGTCGCCTCCGTCGTCTTGATGGCGAAGGGCGCCTCCTTGGACAGGTCGTAGAGCCAGTGGTTGAGTCGCTCGGAGTCGCCGGGGCTGACCTCAGTCATGCCGGATCCGCGTCCGACGGTGATCAGATAGAAAAGGCTCCAGCGCATGATGCCCAGACCGAGCATCAGTGCGTAGACCGCGGGTAGGTCTGGCAGTGTCTCGGCGGTCACGAGCGTGTTCACCTGGACCGGCAGGTTGAGGTCACGGGCCCAGCCGGCCGCACGAACGGTGTAGTCGAACGTGCCGGGGACACCCCGGAACGTGTCATGCAGCTGCGCGTTCGACCCGTCGATGCTCAGCGAGATCGCCTGGATGCCGGACGCCTTCAGCGACTCCAGCCGCTCGGGCGTCAGCTCCGGCGTGGCCGCGGGGGCTAGGGAGGCCCCGATTCCACGCGCCGTGGCTGCCTCGATGAGGGTCTTGAGGTCGGGGCGAAGCAGCGGGTCCCCTCCGGTGAAGACGATGTGTGGGTAGGGCCGGCCGAAGCCGGTGATCTGATCGAGCAGCGCGATCCCTTCCCGGGTCGTCAGCTCGTTCGGCCCGGGGTTCGGCATCGCCGTTGCCCGACAATGCTGGCACGCAAGGCCGCAGGCCAACGTGGTCTCCCAGTACACGAGCATCGGTGCGCGGCTGAAGACGTAGCCCTGCGGCTTGACCGATCCGACCGGACCCGGAGCTCCGCCCGGATGTGCGGCCGGGGAAATGGTGGCTGTCATAGTCCGAACAGCTCCCGGGCCGCCCGACCGAGGTCACCGCTGTCGTCCAGCCTGAGCCTGGATCTCGGTGCGTGCAGGATCCCGGCCACGAGCCGGTGGCTCATCTGGTCGATGAGCGCCCGGTCCTGCTCGGACAGGTCCGGAACTCGCCGGAGCAGCCACTCCAGCTCGCTGACCCGTCGCCCCTCCGCTGCCTCTGACATCGCCTGTATGGCGGGGAGGGAGTCTCGCGCAAGAAGCCACCGACAGTACTCTCGCCCGGATACGGCCACGAGCTGCTCAAGGCGGCTGCGAAGCCCGCCCGGCAGCTCGACCTGCGGCCCCCAGGCAATGTCGTCGATGGAGACAAAGCGATCCCCCAGCCGGGCCTGCAGAGCGGCTGGGACCGCCGGCGGCGATGAGAGGTCGACGACCGGCGCACCGCTGTCCACCAGTTGCTGGGCGTCCAGAGCCTGGGTCTGCCACGGGCCGGACAACGCGACGACCGCGCCGACTACCGGCGGGAGGGTGCCGTCGACGGCACAGTCGAGCGCGCGTCCCCCGACGTCGTGGGCGAGGCGGGCCGCTCGCTCGGCGGTCCGCGACGTGACGATCACGTGCGCCCCACGCCGGGCTGCCGCCTGGGCGGTGAGCCGACCCATGCTGCCAGCCCCGACGATGAGGATCGGCTGGTTCGTGAGTGTCCCGGCCCTGTGCTCGATCTCGTCCAGCGCTGCATCGCCCAGCGACCGTTTCGACCCCTCGAACCAGCCGTGCGCACGGCGTCCAGCGTTCAGCGCGACCTGAAAGAGACGGCCCAGCACCGGGTCCAGTGGCTGTGCGTCCAGACGCGCAGCGTAGGTCTGGCGGACCTGATGGAGTACCTGGTCCTCGCCGAGGACGGCGCTTTCGAGGCCGCAGGTGACGCGGATGAGGTGGCGAGCGGCGGCTGCGTCCTCGAGTCGCAGCCCTCGCGGTGGCACCTGTGGGAGCTCACGGTCGCCGAACGCGTCCATGGCGACGTACATCTCGACGCGGTGGCAGGTGTGCACGATGATCACCGCGTCATCGCCCTGGAAAGCAGCGCACTCGGCGGCGAACGCCTCGCGCGCAATGCTGGGGACCCCGCGGGCGTGAGCGATGAGGGCCACGACGGTGGCCGGTGGTGCCTCTGCCGAAGCGTGTGAGAGCACGGCGGAGGTTGGGGACATGGTGATCACGCGGTACCCCTTGTTGGTGCATTGTCGGCCAGCTCGTTCTCGTGACCGCTGATCAGCGCGACCAGGAGCTGGTCGATGGCCTGGGTCGCTGTGACGAGCAGGTTGGTGGCCTCGATGGTGTCCAGCCCGCGGCGTCGGGCCACCTGGGCGAGCTCGCCCAGGAAGAGCATGCGGAAACGCAGGAACGCCTCGACGGTCTCGAGGATCCCTGCGGATCCCCGGGCGGCGATCCGGCCGTACTCGGTGGATGCGACCACGGCGTTCCGGATGGCCATCCGGCGGTCCTGCGAGGTCGGCGCGTCGATGAAACCCAGCAGTGATCCGGCGATCCGGCGGCCGTGGTCGCGCAGTGGCTCCAGCTCGTCCTCACTGAGCCCGTCGAGCCAGGTCAACCCCTGGCAGGCCTGCGCCAGGTGGCGACGGTAGACGCGGGTCATGTGCTCGGGTGTCTCGCCGAGGCGCTCCAGGGTGGGCCGCTGCCGACGGGCGGAGGGCAGCAGACCCAGGATCGTCGAGCGGGCGAACCGGCGGTGCCCGCCGGGGGTCGTGAACGCCTGTACGTCCCCGGCCGCGCTCCACCGGCGCAGCGTGGCAGGGGAGACGCCGATCAGCGCGCACGCTTCGTGGACGGTCAGCCACTCCTCGGTGGCAACCGTCTCTGGTGTTCGCGACGCGGTCATGGCGCCGGCCTCGCCTTGATGGCTGCCGGCAGCGCGCCCGGCTGCAGGACCGGGTTCTTGTGGCAGAGCGCGCAGCTGGCCTCCTGGTGGCAGTACGCACACGCCTGGTTACCACCCGCCGTGGCGATGGCTTGGACGTGGTTGTAGAGCATCTCGTTATGGGTGACCTTGACCGCACCGCTGTTGTGACAGTTCACGCAGTAGCTGCGCGTATGACAGGCGGCGCACGTCGTCCCGGCGGGTTCGCGTTTGGAGACCGTGGTCTTGTGGTTGAACACCCAGAGCTCGTCCTTGTGGGTGGCCGGCTGGGCCCCCAGAGGGAAGTCGGCAAGCTCAGAGGCCAGAGAGGAGCTGGCGGGCTTATCCACCAGGGGGAACCTGGAGGCGCTCGCACCGATCTGGGGGAACGTGTGGCAGGTGGCGCAGGCAGACGGGATCTTCTCTTTCGTGATCTGCCCCTTCACCACGAGGAAATGCGCGCCGTCGTGGCAGCGGAAGCAGCCGGGAGAGGCCTGGTGGCCCAGGTTGTCCGGGTAGGTCTTCGCCTGGACCTTCATGGCCGGGGTCGCAATGAGCCGGTACTGGGTTTTCAGCTCTTCGATCGCCTGGGTGACCTTCACCTCGTTCGTCTTGAGGACCAGCGGGTAGTGCGAGGCATAGGTCGACCGGAGGCCGGAGATCGCCTTGTCCGCAGCCTGCAGCGACGGGTAGTCGCCGTTCAGGAGAGCGACGCTGTCGCGCTTGATGAACGGCAGGGCGTTGCTGATCCGCCCGGCAGCGATCGCCTCGTCAACCGCCTGGTCCGGACTGGGAATCCCGTGCCCGATGCGGTTGTGGCAGTCGATGCAGTCCATGAGCCGGGTCGTCTCGCTCGACTTGAGCCGGTCGATGTCGGGCTTGACGTCCGTCGACACGCCGACCTGCTGCCCGGCGATGAACTGCTTCGTCGTCCCGTCCGGGGCCTTGATCTCCACGAGGTCGATCCTGCGTGAACGGATATCAGCCGTGGTGTAGGTCACCTGCTGCTGGACGTGCCAGTGGACGCCAAGGACGCCACTGGCCTCTCCCAAGCCGCCGGGGCGGAGCATGACTGCGACCGTCTCCCGCGTGTTGGTCTCGTCCAGCCGATACCTGGGCCTGAGGACCAGCTTCACCGGCCCCCCGTTCTCAGTGATCTCCTTGAGCGAGTGGCAGGCCAGGCACGTGTCCCGAACAGGCGGGAGGTCGGCGTGGTCCGGCGGCGGGATGGGCTTCGGGAACTGACCCGTGATGACCTGAATGAGCTGTTTGGTGCCCTTCGTCTTCGCCTTGATCCAGCCGGCCGCGCCGGGCTCGACGTGGCACTCGGCGCAGGTCAGCTCCTTGTGCGGCGACATCGCAAACGCCTTCAGCTCCGGGTCCATGGTGTGGCACCGGCCGCAGAAACTGGCGGTCTCGGTGTACTTGATGGCTTGGACCCCACCGATCGTGACAACCGAACCGAACCCTGCGACGAGGAGAAAGAGGAGCAGGAGGCCATGTCTGCTTCGCAGCGGCGGGTGCGGGATCTTACCGAGCACTCGGCCGGCAGGCGCGAACAAGGCACGGACGCGCCGGAACCGCTGGACGGGACGGATCCCGTCGTCGGCTCGGTCGGCACCGGTCGCTTCCGTCGGCTCCGTCGGCTCGGTCGGCACCGTCATCGGCTGACCTCCGTGAGAGCAGCGTCCATGTGCTCAGGGCTCAGACCGCCGGTCTTGATCGAACGCAGGACGCCGGAGGCGTCGATGAAGAAGTGGGCCGGGATCCCAGAGACGCGGTACGCCGATGCGATGCGCGTGTCCGGGTCCGCAATCATCGGAAAGGTCAGCCCGACGCGTTTGCCATAGTCCAGCACCGCCGCGGTGTTCTCGTTGATGGAGACCGACAGGACCACGACGCCCTGGGCCTTGAACTTCTGGTACGCGGCCTCGATGTCCGGTGCCTCTGCCTGGCACGCCGCGCACCAGCTGGCGCCAAAGGTCAGCCACACCGGATGTCCCTTGTACGAGCTCAGCGAGACCTTCTTGCCGTCAACGGTCGTGCCTGTGAAGTCCTGGGCGGGACTGCCGATCTTGGGCGGCGCACCCTCTCCGGGCCCGGACAACGACACAGCGGTCACACCCGCCGCGGCCGGCGTCGGGCGGCCCAACCAATAGGCCCCGCCCATGACGAGAGCTGCGGTCACGGCAAGTACGAGCATGGTGCCCAGCCGGCTCTCGCGGAGGCGCTCCCGCCGGCTCCTCGGCCGGCTGGCCGTCCCAACTGAACTCATTTTGCAGTCTCCCTGTGATCGCTGTCGTTGACGGCCTGTGGTGGTGACTACTTCGCGTAGCTGTGCAGGCCGCCGAAGAAGAGGTTGCCGAAGAAGGTGAGCAGCACGCAGGCGAAACCTGCCATGAGCAGCCACGACGCGCGACGTCCGACCCAGCCGCGGGCCACCCTGGCGTGCAGGTAGGCGCCGTAGACGAGCCAGGTGAGCAGTGACGCCGTCTCCTTCGGGTCCCAGCTCCAGTAGGTGCCCCACGCTATCTGCGCCCAGACTGCGCCCAGGACGACGACCATGGTGAGGAGCGGGAAGCCGAAGATGACTGCGCGGTAACCGATCTCGTCCAGGAGTGCGGGTTTGGGCAGTCCGCGCCGACCCTCTGCAGGCTGGATCAGGTAGAGCACGCCCGCCGCAAAGGAGACCGCAAACGCGCCGTAGGCGATGATTGCCAGAGCGACGTGGATGCTCAGCAGCAGGTTTTGCTGGAGCGCCGGCACCAGCGGGTTGGCAGTGTCCCCGACCGTCATGGCGTAGACCAGGAGCCCTGCGGTGATCGGAAGGACCAGCAGGCCTATGGTGCGCACGTGGTAGCGGTACTCGAAGTAGATGTAGGCCGCGATGATGCCCCAGCCGAAGGCCACCGCGAACTCGTACTGGTTCCCGAAAGGCCCGTGCCCGGTCTCGATCGACCGGAAGACCAGGCAAGCGGTGAGGAAGGCAAGCGAAAGTCGGGTGAAGTAGGTCCCGTAGAGCGCCAGACTGCGTGGCCCTGCGGCGGCGACCTCCTCCGCGGTTCCGCCTACTGCGGTGCCCACTCCGGTGCTCGTCCCAGCGCCCACACGTGCGCCCACTCCAGCGTGCTCCATGACTGGCGCCCGACGGACGGACCTCCCGAGCATCAGAACCGCGATGTAGCAGACCAGGGCCAGGACGACCAGCATGAGGCCGGCGATCAGACTGTACTGCGACAACTTCAGCATCGTTCTGCCCTACTTCTCAGTGGTGCTCGACGGAGTTCCGGCGAGCTGGATGTCAGTGGTGCTCGACGGGGTTCCGGCGAGCTGGATGTCGGTGACCATCTGGTGGAACTTCGGCTCGAACGCCGAGTCACGCCGCATGGTGGAAGCCAGGAGGATCTCGCTGCCGCTTGAGGTCTTGCGTACCCGCAGCCAGATGCGACGGTGTGGGAAGAAGAAGACGAGGAAGAGTCCGAGCACCAGCAGCGTCGAGCCCACCCAGACGAAGATCGCTCCCGGGTCGCGCGCCACGATCAGCCCGGTGAACGAGCGGGTGCGCTCGAAGGTGTAGGTCAGGCCGGCGATCGTCGCGGGCTTGCCCTGGTCCACGACCTTGGTCGCGATGGGGGTATCGGTCCCCGCCTGGAAGATGTTCAGCTCCACCTGACCGGCCTTGATGTTCGGGTCGACCTGTCCGGAAGCCGCACCAACGACCTGGACGGTGAGCTTCTTGTCGGTCATGGCGAACTCGCCGAGGCTGTGCTTGCCGTCGTTGGATTGAAACTGCAGTGGCACGGCCTGGCCGTAGAGGGTCTTGCCGGCGGCGTCCTTGACCTGCATCGCCGCGGCCACGCCGAAGAACGACTGGTAGAACGAGACGCCGTCCCACGTCATCGGATGGTTGACCCGCACCGTCTGCCGCTCGACCTGAACGCCGTTCTTGTACAGGACGAGGTCGCTTGCGAAGTCCTTCGGAGAGCCGTCCGGGTAGTAGGCGTCGGTGAAGGACTTTGCTTCGACGGACAGCCCGGTCCCGTGACCGACCTGGACCCTCGAGCCCACGGGAGCGGTGAAGTTGGTGTCCTTGAAGCCAGAGCCGAAGCCGGTGGCCTGGCTGAGGAAGAAACCCAGGAGAATGAGCACGAAGCTGAGGTGGGCCAAGACGGTTCCGAAGGGACCCCAGCGGAACCGGTCGGCATACAGGTTGAGCCCGTCCTCGTCCGGGTCGGTGACCGTCCGGAAGTGGTGGGCCTGCAGGACCTCGCGTGCGTCCTCGACCGCCACCTCTGGTCCGGTCGGCAGGAGGAGGTTGGCTCTCAGAGGCGCATGCTTGAAGAACGTCTCGCCCATGCGGGCGCGTGGGTGGAAGGCCAGTTTCCACAGGCGTGGTGCCCGGTTGACCGAGCAGGCCAGGATGCTCGTGGTCAACAGCACGGTGATCGCCTTGAACCAGACCGACGTGAAGATGGAGAAGAAGCCGAGGGCGTTCAGGACGGGCGTCCAGCCGCCGTACTTGGGTTTCACCGAGGCGACCCAGGCCGCGTAGGCCTGCGGGTCGGCGGTCATCCCTGCCGGCGCCTGCACCAGCAGCGTGCCGACCAGTGAGAGCAGCCCCAGCGCGAGGATCAGCCAGAGCCCGGTGCGCATGGAGATGAAGAAGCGCCAGATCCGGTCCGTGACGTCTGAGGCGGCGACGGAGGCGCCATCGTCGAGACCGTCGAGCGACTCGCCGGTCTCGGCTGGGCGCGTGCGTGTGTCTTGGCTCATGGTGAACTCTTCCTCAGAGACCGAAAGTGGGTAGGACGCCGGACAGCTTGACGAACAGGTTGGTGATCATCAGGAACCCGACCAGGATGAGCATCGCCCCGGTCACCAGCGAGACCCCGGCCTCGTGCTTGCGGAACCACACGAGTCGGCGGTTCGCCGCGGTCGCACCAACGGCGACGAGGATGAACGGGATCCCCAACCCCATCGCGTAGGCGACCAGAAGGACCATGCCCTGGCCAACGCTCGAGTTCAGCGAGGCGAGGCCGATGATGCCGCCCAGGATGGGTCCGACGCACGGGGTCCAGCCGGCGGCGAAGGCCATGCCCATCAGGGTCGAGCGACCATAGCTTGGGGCAAGCTTCGTGATGGTGCCGCCCCCTGAGGCCGACACTCCGACCAACCGCCCGGTCGGGACCGTCACCTGCCGGTAGAGGGCCGAGATGCGGATGAGCCCGGCGACGTGCAGGCCCATGACGATGAGGATGGCGCCCCCCACCACTCGCAGGATCCCGACGTAGTCCCGCAGGAGGTACCCGACCAGTCCGATCGAGGCCCACAGGGCGACGAACACGATGGTGAAGCCGAGAACGAAGGCCAGCGCCTGGTGAAACGCGACTCGCCGCGCATTGGGTGAATCCGCGGGGGTTGTCCCGACCATGTAGCTCACATAGGCCGGGACCAGCGGAAGACAGCAGGGCGACGCGAAGGACACGATTCCCGCGAGGAACGCGACGGCGATGCTGAGGATGGTCATGGTGTCACTTGGCGCCTGGGGTGGCCGACGCGTTGGGGGCCGGGTTCTGGGCACTCTTCAGGTGGGTGGCGACCGTCTTGGCAATGTCGGAGTTCGGGTCGATCGCGATGACCTTGTTCCACTCGGCCGTCATGTTGGCCGTGTCCGGCGGGGACTGGCTCAGGTAGAGGAAGCCAAGGTCGTAGTGCACCTCGGCCACCTTGGGGTAGAGCCCCGCGGCGATGAGCCACTGTTTCTTGGCCTCGGCCGCATTGCCAGAGTTGAACTGCGCCGCACCGATGGCCAGGAGCGCCACCTGGTTCTTCGGGTCGATCGCGAGGACCTTCTGCTCCCAGCCGATGGCGTTCTTGTAGTCCGCGGCGCCGAAGTAGATGTCGCCGAGCGACTGCAGCGAGGCACGGTCCTTGGGGTTCGCGCTGATCTTCGTCATGAGAGCGGCGACCTTGGTCTTGTCGACCGGGACCGCGGTGGCACCCCCGGATGCCGTGGTCGTCTGGTTCGTCGGCGTGCCTGAGATGCCCGGGACCTCGGAGCTCTTGCCGCTGAAGTAGACGCCTAGAACGACGGCGACGACGAGCAGGGGCACGATCCCCCACACCAGCTGGGTCCGGCCTGGCTTGCGTGTCGGAGGTGCGCTGGGCGAGGCTGCAGGGCGCCGGGGTGCTTCGTAGGGCGCATCCTGAGCCGTCGCGACGTTCTGGGCCGCGGGAGGAACCAGGTCTTGATCCGGGCCGGACAACAGGGCGAACGCCTCGTCCACGTCCGTGGTCCGAGCCGTGGCCCAAGCCTTGACTTCGTGCGGTGCCAGCTCGAGGAACTCCACCAGCCCGTTGTGGGCGCTCTCGACGTCCTGGTCGCTCGCATTGGCTCGGAGCCCGAGCCGACCAAGCAGCTCATGCCTGAACTCGGTCGTGTCCGCACGACCCCGCACGGATACCGGATGACGACTCATGTTGTTCCCTGTCCCTGTTACGCGCCCGGACGTGGCCACGGCGCTCTTGGCTCTTGCATCTAGTATCCGTTTGAGCGATTTGGCGCACTATCCGCCGGGCGGCACATTTCGGATAGAGAGGGCCTAGGAGAGCCCACGGCGCGACCGCACAGGGTATAGAAGGACCTATACCCTGGTCCGTCCGGCAGGACGGCGACCTACGGGGAGTAGCTTCTGTTGTGGGCGTGGCCGTGGCAGGTGAGGCTGCACGAACCGCTACCGGTTCCGGTGGACGTCCACGAAGGTGTTGCGAGGCCGTTTGGCTGCACGTTCGGGGCGAAGTTCACCAGGCGGGATCCGGATGGCGTCCCGTACGCCGTGGAGTGCAGGCGGAAGTGGCACTCGGCGCAGATGGCGTTGCCCTGGCCGGCTCCGGCTGTGTCGATGCTCAGGTCCGTGCCACCCGATCCCCGGCCGGCGATCCCCGTGACGTGAAGTCCGTGCAGGGAGAAGTTGGTGGCGGTCGTGTCCCCGCTGCCGTTGAACGGGGAGTTGGTGTGGCACAGGTAGCAGAGCGCGAAGTCGGCGTCGGCGTAAGGCGCCGTGGCGCTCTTGAGCTCGCGGTCCTGGTAGTTACGCAGCAGGATCCCTCGGTACTGGGAGGTGTGTGTCGGCAGGTCACCACCGGCCGCAGGCGGGGTGACCGGGTACTTGATGGAGCTGGCGTGACAGTTCGAGCAGCGGATCGTGCTGCCGGTCGTGAAGCTCTCGCTCAGCTTGTACGGGGACGCCCCGGCGAGGCTGGCTGCCATCTTCGCCGTGGTGTTCGTTCCAGGCGCCTCGACCGGGTGGTAGGAAAGGTTGGCCGGGTTGAACTCGGCCGCCTTGTCGAGCCGCCACTTCGAGGGCGCGAACCCGGTGTTGGACGTCAGAGTCGTGAATCCGGAGTGGCACTTGAAGCAGAGCTGGTACTCGCGGTTGATGGGAGTCGTGGTCCCGTCCAGGAAGGTGGGTGTGATGACGGTGGGTCCGTTCGAGACCGACACCCCGGAGATGCCCGCGAGCCGCCCGGAGGGGGTCCAGCCGGTCGCCGTCTGGGTGCCTGCCGTCGGGTTCGCCTGGTGCGGGTTGTGGCAGTCAGCGCACTCGCTGTGCCGGTTGAGCACCCCCTGGAACTCGGTGGCATCCGTAGCCAGGGTGTGCGAGGTCGTGACGCGCGCGTCGTGCGAGTAGACGTCGCGGGTTGTCGCGTTGTTCGCGGGAGCGCTCGTGTACTGGACCAGGACGTCCGGGCCACCCGTGCCGTCGTGGCAGGTGAAGCAGAGGTTGCTCTGGGGCACCGGACTCTTCAGGAGGTTCGCGTCCTTGCCGGTGTGGACCCGGTGACAGGATGCGCACTCATCGGTGGTCGTGGTGTAGGGACCATGTATCCCAGCCACCGGGGCGGCCAGCACCACCGTCGGGACGGCAGCCGACGGCACGGCGGTGGCGGCATCGGCCGACCCGGAACCGAGTGACAGGAACGCCACGGCCATGGATGCGACGAGAGTCGCGGTCGCGCCCAGTGCTCCGGCGCGGTGCGCGGTTCGGTGGTTCGCCCGAGTCATTGAGTCGGCTCCCTAGTCATCGTTGCAAAGAGGTGCGGATCCGTGGTGACTGGCTGTTTGCCAGCGGCCACCACGGATCCGGCCTCAGTTGCTACTTACTTGCTTGCTGCTAAACGCTGTGGCACATCAAGCAGGTGCCACGGTTGTTGACCCGGAGGAGCTTGCTGTCGCCAGTAACTCCGCCACTGCTCGGGCCTCCGACAACCGGGTTGCCGACAGATCCGGAGAACAGGCCCATGGTTGCGTTCGAGCCGTGCGAGACGTGGCAGGTGATGCAGTTCTTCCCGCCCGCGGTCCCCTGTGAGGAGGTGTGGCGGTACGTGAAGGTTGCGTCACCCGAGTCGGCCCTTGACCTCTGGCCGGGGGTCGTGGTGAAGGGAACCACGATCGGAGGATTGGAACCTCTAACGACGCCGCTGTCCCTGGTGGCCAGGTAGCGGGTGTGGCAGGTGCTGCACCACTCCGAAACGTTGGCGATGTAAGCCGGTGCGTTGACATCGGCGGACGCCCAGTAGTTGGTGGTCGTGTAGTTCTTGACGACGGCGTCGGTGATCACGCCGGTGTAAGTGCCGCTGGCCGAGAACGCGTTAGCCGTACCGGTGTTGTTGACTCCGGGGCTGGGGGTGCCCTGCTCCGGGAGGGGCCGCAGGATCCGGTAGTTGCCGTTGCCGTGCGGGTCGTGGCACGAGCCGCAGCGCAGCTGGATAGGTGATCCAGCCGTCGCTGTGCCGATCGCGCCGTTGCCCCAGGCCGTCTGGGTCGAGTTGTCGACCGAGTGGCTCGACGTCACCGGGGCGCCGGCGGATGCAGCCGGAATGTTCGGCGGGATCTGCACCCCTGCTGCGTCAAGCTTCCCTCGCTGACCGGTCGGGCTGCCCGCGCTGATCAGCGCGTACTCGAACCCGCCGCCTCGAAGGGCCCCGGCTTTCGTCGCCGAGCGGCTGCCATTCGGGTTAGCCGTATAGGCAACGCCATTCTGCACGTCTGTCGTGGCGCCGGTCCCGGTCGTGCCGTGACAGGTGTAGCAGAGCTGCGGCTGGGCATCCAGGGTAAGCATGTCCGTCTTGGCGGTGTGGAGCCGGTGGCAGCCTGCGCAAGAATCTGGCAGAACGCCGCCTGCACCCTTGAGGTGCGGCCCGTTGTCGGCGAACGCCGGAACGGCGCCGAACATGAGAGCGAAGGCGCTACCTGCGGCGACGAATGCTATTCGTCTCCTCATCCCCGTCGCTTTTCTAGCTTTGTTTCTCAACATACCCGCGCTTCCTTTCGTGTCTGTGCAACGTGCGAAGAAACTCGATGCTGACCACCCATGCGGGTGGCGTTACGAACTCACCCAGACCTCACCGCCTGAACCCCCACCTCCTGACAGCTCACGTCAGTAGCTCCAAACTTGAACCCGGTTGTTCTCCCGGTCGGTGACGTATATCCGGGCGCGGGAGTCGGTGGCGACCCCGTTCGGGTACTCGAAAGTGCCATCGAGCCGCCCTTCCTCGCCGAAGGTCCCGATGTACTTGGGCAAAGGCGACTTCCCGGTGGGGATGCGGTACACCTTCACGTCGTGAGCGGAGGTGTCCACGACGTAGAGCCGGTCGCTGCTGTCGATCGCCGCTCCACGCGGCAGGCCGAGATCGCCCAGGCCCACGCCGCGGTTGAGCGTCGCGACGAGCTTCCCGGCGGGATCGAAGATCACCAGCCGCCCGTTGTTGCTGTCGCTCACGAGGACGTTGTTCCCTGGGCCGATCGCGATCCCGTTCGGAAATGAGAGCCGGCCACCGGATCCGAGCGTGCGCACCAGTGTGCCGTCACGGCCAAACACCAGGATTCGGTGCGACGAGCCGCTCACGTCCGTGACGTAGAGGGCACCTCGCTTGTCGAACGCCAACCCGAGCGGCTGCCATCCTCCGCCCAGGTCCCCGCGGGGTGCGAAGGTGCGTCGATACGCGCCCTTCTCGTCGTAGACGTACACCGACTGGCTCAGCCGGTCGCTGACATAGACGTCGCTGGTGATCGGGTCGACGGCCACGTAGACGGGCACGTGCGTCGCACCGGTCGACGTCGGCGGCACCAGGGTGGCGACCTTCTTGCCTGCCCGGTCGTACACCTGCACCACCTTGGGGCCGTCGCTGCTGGTGACGTAGATGCGCTCACCGGACGGGCTGACGGCCACACCCATCGGGCGGGCCGTCCCGTACATGCTGAACGAGTAGTGCGGGAGCTTGTCCTGGGTCAGGCCGGGCAGTGGCTCACCGGGGTTGAGGGTGAGCCAGCGGAACAGGATGGCCAACAGCAGCACGAGCAGCGCCAGGACGGCAAGCAGGATGCGCTTGCGTCGACGGCGCTTGAGCTCTTCCGGGGTGAGGGCAGCGGTGCCGCCGCTTTCGCCGGGCTCCGGCAACAGCTCGGGCTCCGGGACCGGTCCGGAGGCAGAAGTTACGACGGGCATCGTCATCTCAGCTGGTCTTTCCCGCGCCAAGCCTGTTCAGGCCGGTGCTTGCGTCGAAGTTCTTTGCGTCAGCGCCGAGTACCTTCTGGTACCAGCTGATCGCGCCCGTACGGTCGGACTCCTTCTCGGCGATCATCCCGAGCCCGAGCATCGCGTCGACCGCGACGGGACCCGATGTCAGGGTCTGCAGCCGGCGCTTGGCATCGGCTGGCCGCTTCTGGCAGAAGTCCACCATTGCGCCGGCGTACTCCGCATTGGGCGTGCGGCCGAGCTTCTTGAAGGCTTGCGAGAGCTGCGAGTAGGGCTCGCACCAGCCGGTCGGAACGAACGCCAAAGCGCGCTGGAAATCCACGACTGCGCGTTCGGGTGCGCCGGTCTTGAGGTCGGCGGTTCCCAGGAGGTACAAGGCGTCGGCGTCCGTGGGGTCGATCTTGATCGCCGCCTGGAGGCTGGCCACGGCGTCCTTCGCGCGTCCCTGCATCAGCGCGATCTGGCCGAGGCTGTACTGGGCCTTTTGGAGCTGAGGGTCGGCGGAGGAGAACTCCCCACCCTTGGCTCCGGTGACCACCTTCTGGAACGACGCCGCCGCCTTCGTCAGGTCGCCCTTCGCAACCAGCACATCACCGCGTCCGAGCAGCGCCATGCGGTTGGTGGCGTCCACCGTGAGGATCTCGTCGTACTGCTTGAGCGCGATGTCCAGCTGTTTGGTCGATTGGTAGACCTGCGCGAGCTGCAGCCGAAGCCCGATGTTGTCCGGCGCCTTGCGAACGGCCTGCTCGGCGGTCTGCACCTGTCGCTCGATGAGCGTGGGCCCAGCGTCGACGTGCTGGTCGCGGTAGTAGATGACACCGAAGGTCGGGATGCCGAGCGCCAGCGTCAGCACTGCCACGCCCAGCAGACGGTTCAGAGCTCGGTCAGGGACGGAGGTGGTCCGTCGACTCAGCTTCATCTCCACACCAGTCCTCTCGCAACTGCCGCGCACGCCTGGAACAAGCGCGCGCGCAGCGTAGAGGCATGAGGCCTCCTTGACCATGGTGTCGCCCATTGTCGTGAGATCCCATCCGTCGCACGATAGATTTCCGGTACAGGGCAACGTGAACCCGAGTGCCAGCCGATCGGGCTCGGCGGTCCGGGTCTTTACCGTGCCGGGGCCGAGAGAGTCCCGCCAGGGGGAGACTCTGCCGACAAGGAGACCGTGCTGTTGCTACAGCGGACGGCCTGGAGGATCTTCTCGAGCCCGGCGACGCCCGGAGGGTTGGCCGAGCCCCGGGCCACCACGGTGCTCACATCGATCAGGACGGCGTCTGGGGCCAGTGTGGACAGGTCGACCTGTCGGAGTGCGTCGCTCAGCTCGAAGATGACAACCGCAGGCCCGTAAGCCAGCGCCGACTTGACCGCTTCGAGGTCACGCGCCGACGCGACCGTCGACTCGACACCACTCTGGGCGCGAAGGTACCTCGCGATCCCCTCACCGAGCAACGCGTGCTCGTACAGGATCACGACTGGGTGCTGCGCCCCATTCTCCACGGCCGCCACGGCCCCGCCCTTCCGATGGCACCAATGCACCATGTCCTGGACGATAGCCACTCTCCGTGCGCCGCGACTATCCCCGCACCGGCATAGTGCGGGACCGGTCCGCCTCTATCGCAGAGTACCGGCCGATGCCCTGAGGTGCACCCTCCGCACCGTCAGTCCTCGTCGGGACGACGTCCCAAGCCCTGCCGCACGATGTAAGCCGCGGCCTGGATCCGGTTTTCCATGTGCAGCTTCTCGAGGGCGTTGTGGACATGGTTCTTCACGGTGCCCTCGGTGATCGAGAGCCTCTTGCCGATCTCCTTGTTGCTCAGGCCCTCGGCCACGAGCTGGAGGGTCTCGAGCTCGCGGCGCGTGACGGACGGCCCCTGGGGCGGCGCCGTGGGCGAGCTGCGCTTCGTGGCCCCGCTCTGGATCTCGTTCAGCAGCCGCCCGGCGATGGCCGGCGAGAGGGGCGTCTCGTTCCGCATGACCGACCGGATCATGTCGTAGAGCTGTTCGGGTCGGAGGTCCTTCAGGAGGTACCCGTGGGCTCCGAAGCGGATGGCATCGAAAACATGGTCGTCGGCCTCGGACACGGTGAGCATGATGACCTTGACGGTTGGCAGCCGGTCCCGGATGAGGCGGGTCGCCTCAACCCCGTCCATCACCGGCATCTCGACGTCCATCACGACGAGGTCCGGCACCAGCGCATGCGCCATCTCGACGGCTTCCAGACCGTTCTCGGCCTCTCCGACGACCACCATGTCATCCAGCTCAGCGATCAGCGCAGCGATCGCGCCACGGAAGAGCGGCTGATCGTCAACGAGCAGGATGCGGACCGGTTCACTCTCGGGCATTGTTCACCTCGAAGGGGGTTGGCCTAGGATGCGATCGCTCGGGAACGCTTGCAACGACACGTGTTCCGTGTCCCGGCGTGGAATCGATGGTAAGGCTGCCGTTGAGCAACCCCATCCGTTCACGCATGGTGAAGACTCCGAACCCGTCCCGGTCCAACACCGAGTCACCCGAGTCGAAGCCGAGGCCATCGTCCTCGACGACGAAGGTCGTCGTCGAGTCGGACTCAGTGATCCGCACGACCGCCGACTTCGCTCCCGAGTGCTTACGGACGTTCGTCAAGGCCTCCTGGATGACCCGGATCACCTGGACCTCGCAACGCGGCGACAATGCCAGCTCGTGGTCGAGGTCACTTTCCAACGAGGTCTCGATCTCGCACTGGTGGCTGTACTTGGCCAGATAGGCGCGCAGGTTGTCCAGCAGCCCCCGCTCGGTCTTGCTCGACTCCCGCAGGCCAAGGATGGCCTCTCGGACGTCCTGGTAGGCCTCCTCGCAGATATCCGCCAGCTCCGCCAGCTCCACAGCGATCTCGGGGCTGCCTCTGACCTCGTCGCGTGAGTCCAGCGCCCGCAGCCGCAGATGAGTCACTCCGAGAACCTGCGCCAGGCTGTCGTGCATCTCGCGGGCAATCCGCTCGCGTTCGGCGAGGACGGCGCGCTGGCGTCCGTCCTCGCGCATCCGGAGGCTGGTGATGGCGACCGCGGCGAGGCCGGAGAGTGCCACGAGAAAGGCCCGGTCGCGTTCGGTGAACTGGGCATCAGATCTGCGGCCGATCCACAGCTCTCCGAGCAAACCCATCGGGCTACCAATCGGGACCGCCATGCTCGCCCTCCACTCCGGCGAAGACCGTAGGGGGCAGGCGACGTCGTGCCTGTGGACGTTGTGGCGCGACCCCGCCTCGGAGGTGATGCAGGCGGTCCCATCCCCTACCGAGCCTGTCCCGTCGAGCGTCCCAGCGAACTGAACGGATCGAGATGCGTCCTCGTTGAGGCACAGGACGGCTTCGTCGCTGCCCATGAGGTCACGCGCGTGCTTGACCACGCCCGAGAGGATGTCCGGAGGGGCGTTCTGGTTCGAGATCTGCAGGAGTACGTCGTAGAACGCGTGCCCCTCATTCTTCCTGCGCTGGAGGTCGCCAAAGAGCTGGGCGAGCTGGATCGCCGTGGCCAGCTGATGGCCGATGTTCTGGAGTGTGCCCGAGGCGAGGCAGTCGTCTTCGCCCGCGCCGTGGGGGAGTCTGAGCCGCATCCGGCCCACCGTCGTCGTCCCCGTCGAGAGCGGAATGTCGATGACGGGCGCGGATTCGCTGCCGTGGTCGTCCGATCCGAGTAGGGCCGACCCGGACGCCGCGAGCCGACGCTCGCTCCCGACGTCGTCGTGAGGCGGGTGCTCCTCCGTGCTGAAGATGGTGACCGAAGCCTCAGCCGCCCCGCTCGTGGTGAGGACGCTCCGGAGGGCCACATCGATGATCTTGTCCACACCGAGCTTGCCCTGCACGGCGCTCGACACGGCGTTCGTCGCCGCCAGCTCACGGTTCTGCCTCAGCACCTCCTGCTGCGCGCGATCGATGAACCGGAACATCACGAAGCCGAAGGCAGCGATGGACACAACGGTGAAGGCAACGAAGATGAGGCGGTAGCCGTCCCATAGTCGGCCCTTCCCGTCGACCGTGAAACGGACCAGCTCCAGGGCGACGATGAAGATGACTGGAAGGAGGACACTGATCACCTTGAGGCGGTGAGGGTCGACCCACTCGCCGAAAGCCCGGCGCTCGACTGCGCGGGTCGACTTCTGGAGTGCGGATTCAGACGTCATGGTCGAGGTCACGCTGCCGTCTCCGGACACTGATGCTGCCTCCTATGGTCCCTCCGAGGACGCTGGTTGGCCGTCGGGACGCGTACATCATAGGGTCGCATGTCTGCCCCGGGAGCGGGCAGTGAAGGTCCGGCTTACTGAACCGCCCTCAACACGTTGGGTCGGCGAACACCGACGACGGGACCAAGGTCCCAAGGCAAGGCTTACCTCAGCACCTACGGTGAGGACATGACGCTCCGAGAGAGTCCGCTGGGCAAAGAGCTGCGCGTGACGGGCGTCCGGCTGCCGGCCGCGGCTGCCTTCCGCCTGAACGAGATGGGTATCCGGCCCGGGACGCTCGCCCACGTCACGCAGCAGGCGGCCTTCGGCGGACGGGTTGTCGCTGTGGCCGGGTCCCGGTACGCGCTCGACGGCGGGACAGCGGCCCTTATCGACGTCGAACCGGTGCAGCGCCGCAGATGAGCTGCCACGGCCCTGCCTCTGATCCGGATCTCGGCCGGTCCACCACCGCGACCCTGCCGGCAACGCTGCGCGTCCTACTCATCGGCGGACCGAACGTCGGCAAGTCCACCCTCTTCAACGCGCTGACCGGCGCACGGCAGCGCACGATGAACGCCCCGGGCACAACCGTAGAGCTCGCGACCGGCACGTGGCGCACCTTCGCGAACGGCACCCGAGACGGCGCCACCGAGCGGGCGATCGTCGACCTGCCCGGCACCTACAGCCTCTTGGCCCGTTCGGTCGACGAGCAGGTCAGCGCCGACGCCCTGCGGGACCTTGCGCTGAGCTCCGTCGAGGTGACCGGCCAGCCGGGGGTCGCCGTCGTCGTCATCGACGCCACGGCACTGACCCGGTCGCTGTACCTGCTGGCCCAAGTTGCCGAGACGGGCGTGCCTCTCGTTGTCGCCCTCACCATGCTCGACCTCGTCACGACCGCGACGGACTCACCCACCGCGGCTGTGTCGTCCAACACCCTGGCGGCCGCGCTCGCCGCGGTCCTCGGCGTCCCCGTCGTCCCGGTGGATGCACGCAACCGGGCTGACGTCGGTCGACGTGACCTCGCCCGTGCCGTCGATGTCGTTGCCGCGAATCCCAGGCGACTGACCGGTATCGCCGCACTTGCGCCATCGAGCTGCTGCGGGACGCCGGTCGCGGTGGCCGGCGCCGCAGTTGCCGATCTAGCGCAGGAGCTCGCCCACGCCGAAAACCTGTTCGCGTGGGTCGAGCAGGTCGTCGAGCAGGTCAGCAGGTTCCTGGCGACTGAAGCTGGCGTCGAGTCCCCGACAACCTCCGAGCGGCCCCCGCGCCGTACCTTCTCCGACCGGGTCGACACCGTCCTGCTCAACCCGTGGGCCGGCATCCCCGCGTTCTTGGCGGTGGTGTGGCTGCTGTTCGAGCTCACGACCCGGTTCGCGGCGCCGCTGCAGAATGTCATCGGCCAGCTCGTCAATGGGCCATTGGCCTCGGGCGTCACGTGGCTGCTCGGCCTGCTGGGCCTGGGCGACAGCTGGGTGCAGGGGCTGCTGGTCGACGGTCTGCTCGTCGGGGTCGGCACCGTGCTGACGTTCCTTCCGGTCATGGCAGTCATGTTCGCGGCCCTGGGTGTCCTTGAGGACACCGGTTATCTGGCGCGGGCCGCCTTCGTCGCCGACCGCGCGATGCGTTCCCTTGGCCTCGACGGGCGCGCGCTGCTGCCTTTGATCGTCGGGTTCGGCTGCAACCTGCCCGCCCTCGCGGCGACCCGCACCCTGCCGCATGCCCGTCAACGGCTGCTGACCGGTTTGCTGGTCCCACTCACCTCCTGCTCGGCGCGGCTGACGGTGTACGTGCTGCTGGCGGGCGCGTTCTTCCCCCGCAACGCGGGCACCGTCATCTTCGGGATGTACCTGACCAGTGTGTTGCTGGTGCTCGGCGGCGGGCTGCTGCTGCGCCGGACGGCGTTCCGCGACGTGCGCGCGGAGCCGCTGGTCCTGGTGCTCCCGCCATACCAGCGTCCGCACCTGCGCACTCTGGGAATGTCGGTTCGCATGCGGCTCGGGGCGTTCGTCATCGGTGCCGGGAAGATCATCGTCGGGACCATGCTCGTCGTGTGGGTGCTGATGGCATTGCCCGCGACCGGTCAGCACGCCATCGGCGACGTGCCGGTGGCGGACAGCGTGTACGGCCTCGCGGCGTCGGGGATCGCGCCGGTGCTCGCACCGGCCGGCTTCGGGAACGACCACGCGGCTGCTGCGCTCATCACGGGCTTCGTGGCCAAAGAGGTCGTCGTCGGTTCCTTGGCTCAGTCCTACGCGGTCGCCGGACCCGACCACAGGCCGGCGGGGAGCCTCGGGGCGCGGCTGCGCGAGTCCTTCGGAAAGTCCTCCGGCGGGCACGGCGGTTCGGCGGCTCTGGCCTTCATGGTCTTCGTGCTCGCGTACACCCCTTGCGTGGCGGCCCTCGCGGAGCAGCGGCGCCTGTTCGGGTGGCGGCCGACGGCGTGGGCCCTCGGCGCGCAGCTGGTCACCGCATGGGTGCTTGCGGTCCTGGTCTTCCAGGTGGGGTCGCGGTTGTGAGCGCTTGGGCCGCGGTGCTGGAAGATGTGGCGGCTCGGGGTGGGACCCCGACACAGGTCGCGAGGCGACTCGGGCTGCCGACGCCCCTCGTTCAGACGGTTCTCGACCACGCGGAGCGGTTGGGTGTGGTTGCAGTGGCCGGCCGCGGCTGCGGTTCGGGGTGCCCGACCGGACCGGACCTGCCCGCGGGCTGTGCGGGATGCCCTCTCGCCTTGCCTTAACCTTGGACAGGTCATTGGCAGACGCCCGAAGGGAGCGGTCATGAACGTCGAGAGCATTCTTCTCGAGATCGACCGTCTCGCGGGCGGTCGACATGCGGACCACACGATCTCCGAGGAGATGCGCACTGATCCAAAGACTCGCCGCGCGTTCGTGGCGATCACCTGGTTGCTGGCGGCTGGGTTCTTGCTCGGGATTGTCGCTGTGGTCGTGGCCATCGTGCTTCATGTGCGCGGCGACGAGGTCCCCTTGGTGGTGTGGATGCGCCTGGTCGTCGTGCTCGCCATGACCATGACGTTGTTCTACTTCGCGTGGCGTGCGCAAGGTGGTTTCTACTGGGCATACCAGCGGCTGAGGCTTTTCAGCAAGATCTTTCCGATCGTCGCTCTCGTGACCGCAGCCATTCCAGGGCTCTACCCGCTGTGGATGATCACGGAACAGATTTGCTTCAGCCTCATCCTGCTCGGCATTGCCGACTATCTGTCCACGGATCACATGCGCGAGGCATACGCCAAGCCGCCCAAAGCGCCGTCCGAGCCCAAGCGCGCCAACAGATAGGCAGGGGGGCAACAGGTCGGACTCTCAGAGGGGTCCCACGGGACCAAAGCCTCTGTGTCACTAGCAGACTCGACTGCAACACTGGCCAGGCACTTGAGGTCACACCTCGGGTCGGAGGAGGAGCACGATGCAGTCTCGACCACGGGTCGTGATCGTCGGCGGCGGGATCAGCGGTATGGCGACCGCGCACTACCTGCATCGTCGTCTCGGCGAGCGCGTACAGCTCACCGTCGTCGAGGGTGGGCCGCGGCTGGGTGGCAAGGTTGCCACTGAGCCGTTCGGTGGGCATCTGGTCGACACCGGGCCTGATGCCCTGCTGGTGCGCGTGCCGGCGATGGCTGCCCTGCTCGAGGACCTCGGCCTGGGTGACCAGCTGGTGGCCCCGGCTGCGCTGGGGGCGCACGTGTGGTCGCGCGGCCAGCTGCGCCGGCTCCCGACGGGCGCCCTGTTCGGGGTCCCCGACCGGCTGCTCCCGCTCTTGAGGTCGCGTCTGCTGTCTCCCGCGGGCCTGGCGCGCGCTGCCCTGGATCTGGTGCTGCCGCGCCGTCGTACTGTCGCCCGCGACCCGTCGATCGCCGACCTGGTCGCCCCGAGGCTGGGTTCGCAGGTCTTCGATCGCTTGGTCGAGCCGCTGCTCGGCGGGGTGCACGCTGGCCGGGCCAATGAGCTCAGCGCCCGTAGCACCGTGCCCGACATCGCGGCCCTCGCCCGAAAGAACCGGAGCCTGTACCTGGGTCTTCGCCGGCTGCGCCGGCATGCCCCGCCGGCATCGGGCGGCCCGGTTCTGGTCACCCTGGCCGGTGGACTCGTTCGCCTCGTCGAGGCGTTGGAGACACGCCTGGAGGACGAGAACCTGAGGGTGGACAGCACAGCCAGCCTCGTCGCGCGTGTCGATGACGGCTACCGCGTCGACCTGGTCGGCGGGCAGAGCATCGTGGCCGACGCAGTGGTCCTGGCCACCCCGGCCTTCGTCACTTCCCGGCTGCTCGCCGACCTGTCACCCGCCGCTGCGACGGTGCTGGCCGAGGTCCCCTACGTCGATGTCGCCACCATCTGGTTGGCCTACCCGCGCTCCGCGGTGGGCCGCCCCCTGGACGGCACCGGCTTCCTGGTTCCTCCGGAGGAGGGCAAGCTCCTGGTGGGCTGCACCTGGAGCAGCGCCAAGTGGCCACATCTGGCCGATGACACCCTGGTCCTGATTCGTTGCATGGTCGGCCGGCGCGGCGACAGCCGGTGGCTGAGCATGGACGACGACGCCCTGGTGCGCCGGGTGCATGACGAGCTGGTCGAGGCCATGGGTCTCACCGCGGACCCCGTCGATCAGAGCATCCAGCGCTGGCCACAGGCGATGCCCCAGTACGTGGTCGGGCACCAGGACCGGCTGGACGCACTGGACGCCGCCATGCTCCACCTGCCCGGGCTGTACCTGACCGGCGCTGCATACCGTGGTGTTGGCATCGCCAGCTGCGTGGCAGACGCCGAGCGCATCGCCGCGGCCGTCGCTGAGCACACCACAACGGACGTCGCCCAAGACGTCTCTCAACCCCAGGCCGATGTTCGGCCACTGACCGAGGTAACTTCATGACTGCTATCACGACGGCCGTGCCCCGCGCGCGGCTGGACTTTGCGCGCCGACCGATGCTGGTCTTCTGGGAGGTCACGCGCGCCTGCCTGCTGGCCTGCAAGCACTGCCGGGCCAGCGCCACCGAGGGAGCGCTGCCAGGTGAGCTCACCACATCTGAGGGCTTCGACCTGATCGACCAGGTCGCCGCCTTCGGACGGCCATTCCCGATCCTCGTGCTCACCGGCGGTGACTGCCTGTTGCGCCCCGACCTGTTCGACCTGGTCGAGCACGCCACCAATCTGGGTGTGCCAGTGGCGCTCTCGCCGTCGGTCACGCCGTCCCTGACGCCCGCGATGATCGACCGGATCGTGGACAGCGGAGTCAAGGCGGTCTCGATCAGCCTGGACGGCGCGCTGGCCGCGACGCATGAGGATGTGCGTGGCATCCCGGGGCACTTCGAGGCCACCGTGCACGCGATCCGGGCGCTGTCCGCGGCCGGGTTGACCGTCCAGGTCAACACGACGGTGATGCGGGCCAACCTTGACGAGCTCGCAGATGTCGCAGACCTGATCGCGCGCGCAGGGGCACACATCTGGGAGGTCTTCTTCCTGGTCCAGGTCGGGCGCGGTGTGGCCACCGACGCCGTCAGCCCGCAGGAGCACGAGGACGTCTGCCACTTCCTGTACGACGCCTCGCAGCACGGCTTCATCGTCCGCACGGTCGAGGCACCGTTCTTCCGCCGTGTGGTGGCCCGCCGGCGGGAGGGGGACCCAGCCCCGACCAGCGACCTGTACCAGGCGCTGTCCGGGCGGCTCGAGGCGTTGATGGGGCCGGCGATCGGGCGGCCCAGAGCGCAGACCGCATCCACCCGTGACGGCAAGGGGATCCTCTTCGTCGCCCATGACGGCGAGGTCAACCCGGCGGGGTTCCTGCCCCAGCCGCTGGGCAATGTGCGGGACCTGTCGGTCGCGCAGATCTACAGGGACGACCCGCTGCTGCGCCGTATCCGGGCCGCCGACTTCACCGGGCGGTGCGGCCGCTGCGAGTACGCCGACTTGTGCGGGGGCTCGCGTGCTCGGGCGTTTGCGGCCAGCGGGGACGCGCTGGGCGAGGACCCGGCATGCCCCTACGAGCCGGGCGACTCGCCGGGGCCGGCAACGCTTGTCGGAGCATAGCCGCGCACACCCGAGATCGTCTTGCAGCCATCGCGCCGCCACTTGCCTTCGAGTCTCGAGGTGGCGCTTCGAAGCTCAACCACGTCACCTTTCCGTCGCGTTCCACCTAGCGATCCGTTGATGAAGACTCTCGCCCAGGGCGTCAGTGCGGTGTTCGCCGGAACGTGGGTCTGGGGACGGGGAATGCGCTGCATGGCCGCCGTTGCCGGTGCGACATACTCGACTACGTGGATACGCGAAGAGAGATCGGTGTTACAGAGCTTGCCCTCCGGGACGCGCACCAGAGCCTGATGGCAACCCGGATGGCGATGGAAGACATGGTGGGTGCCTGCGAGGACATCGACAACGCTGGGTACTGGAGTGTCGAGTGTTGGGGTGGTGCCACCTTCGACGCCTGCATCAGGTTCCTCAACGAGGACCCTTGGGAGCGGCTACGAACGTTCCGCGCGCTCCTTCCCAACAGCCGCCTGCAGATGCTTCTGCGTGGCCAGAACCTGTTGGGCTACCGCCACTATGGCGACGACGTCGTTGACCACTTCGTCGAGAAGGCCGCTGAGAACGGCATGGATGTCTTCCGGGTGTTTGACGCCCTGAACGACACCCGCAACGTCGAGCGGGCCATCGCCGCTGTCATGAAGGCCGGTAAGCACGCGCAGGGCACCATCTGTTACACAACCAGCCCCTTGCACACGGTCGACGGTTACGTCCGCCAGGCCCGCGAGCTGGCTGACCTCGGCGTCGACTCCCTGGCCCTCAAGGACATGGCTGCACTGCTCAAGCCGCAGCCGGCATACGACATCGTCTCGGCCATCAAGGCCGAGATCCCCGGCATGCAGATCAACGTGCACTGCCACGCGACCACCGGGGTCACCTTGGTCTCGCTGATGAAGGCCATCGAAGCCGGCGCGGACGTGGTCGACACCGCTATCAGCTCGATCTCGCTCGGCCCTGGTCACAACCCCACAGAGTCACTGCAGGAGATGCTGGAAGGCACGGGCTACATCGCCGACCTCGACAAGGTGCGCCTGGGCAAGATCAAGAATCACTTTGCCGAGATCAAGCCCCGTTACACGCAGTTCATGTCCTCGTTCAGCGTCGAGACCGACATCTTCGCCAGCCAGATCCCTGGCGGCATGATCTCCAACATGGAGTCCCAGCTCGAGCAGCAGGACGCTGGTGACAAGCTGCGTGAGGTGCTCGAAGAAGTGCCGCGGGTCCGCAAGGACGCCGGCTATCCACCGTTGGTCACCCCATCCAGCCAGATCGTGGGCACTCAGGCAGTGTTCAACGTGATCATGGGCCACTACAAGGTGATGACCGCTGAGTTCGCCGACCTGATGCTCGGGTACTACGGCTACACCCTTGGCGAGAAGGACCCCGACGTTGTCGCCTTGGCCAAGGCACAGACCGGCAAAGAGACCATCACCGAGCGTCCGGCGGATCTCATCGCTAACGAATGGGCCGCCCTGCGCACGGAGGCTGAGGCCATCGAGGGTTTCGATGGCTCCGACGAAGACGTCCTGACCTACGCCATGTTCCCCAAGGTGGCGCCGGGCTTCTTCACCACCCGCGACGATGGCCCCAAGAACGTCGGCAAGGACCCGGCCGAGCTGGAGGCAGAACGTGCCGCCGCTGCCACCGACTCCAAGACGGGCCCCGTACGCGGCCCGATCAAGTACGAGATCACCGTCAACGGCAAGCGGCACTCCGTCGCCGTGAAGCCCGCCTGAGGAAGATGACTACGGCCATGTCAAAGCACCCCATCCAACCCAAGTCCAAGACCATGCAGGAGCGGATCGTTGAACTGCGCACCCGTCGCGAGGAGGTCATCGCCGGAGGTGGCGAGAAGCGTCACGCCAAACAGCACGAGGCCGGCAAGCTGACCGCTCGCGAGCGGATTGCTGAGCTGGTCGACCCGCTCAGCTTTGAGGAAAGCGGGATGCTCGCCCAACACCGCACCACGTTGTTCGGGATGGACACCGCGGTCATGCCAGCCGACGGCGTGGTCACGGGCGCGGCATCCGTGCTCGGTCGGCCCGTTCACCTCGCCAGCCAGGACTTCAGTGTCGCCGGTGGTTCTGCTGGTGAGATGGGCTCGGTCAAGGTGGCAAAGGTGATGCGCTCCGCGTTGTACAACGGCACCCCCTTCATCTCCATCAACGACTCCGGTGGCGCCCGTGTCCAGGAGGGCATCGACTCCTTGTCCGGCTACGGCAAGGTGTTCTTCCAGAACGTCGCGCTGTCGGGTGTGGTGCCACAGATCTCCATCGTCGCCGGCCCATGCGCGGGTGGCGCGGCCTACTCCCCGGCGTTGACGGACTTCATCATCCAGACCCGGGTGTCGCGGATGTTCATCACCGGCCCCGACGTGATCAAGCAGGTCACTGGAGAAGAAGTGACCGCCGAGGATCTGGGTGGCCCCGGTGCCCACATGGTGCGTTCCGGGGTGACGCACTTCGTGGCGGATGACGACCACCAGGCCATCCTGATCGCCAAGAAGCTGCTCAGCTTCCTGCCGAGCAACAACACCGAGGATCCGCCGTTCATCCCCGGCAATGACGATGTGGAGCGCGACGAGAGTCTCAACGACATCATCCCCGATGACCGCAAGAAGGGGTATGACGTCCGCGAGGTCATCGTCAAGCTCGCCGACCGGGGTGACTTCCTGGAGGTCCAGGCCGGGTTTGCCCCCAACATCGTGGTGGGCTTCGGGCGCATCACTGGCCGCACAGTCGGGTTCGTGGCCAACCAGCCGATCGTCATGTCCGGGGTGCTCGACATCGACGCCTCTGACAAGGGCGCACGGTTCGTGCGGTTCTGCAATGCCTTCAATATTCCGCTGGTCACCCTGGTGGACGTGCCCGGCTTCCTGCCCGGGGTCACCCAGGAGTACGGCGGGATCATCCGGCACGGGGCGAAGATGTTGTTCGCGTACTCCGCGGCGACCGTCCCGAAGATCACGGTGGTGCTGCGCAAGGCCTACGGCGGCGCGTACCTGGCCATGTGCGGCAAGGACCTGGGCGCCGACCGTGTGTTCGCGTGGCCGACTGCCGAGATCGCCGTGATGGGTGCCGAGGGTGCGGCAGGCGTGGTCTTCCGCAAGGAGATCGCGGCGGCCGGCGACCCGGTCGCCAAGCGGGCGGAGCTCGTGCAGCTGTATCGAGACGCCTTCTCGACGCCGTACGTCTCGGCCGCACGTGGTCTGGTCGACGACATCGTCG